>Ga0315284_10012302_pt1 | contig 12182 bp, 10 predicted proteins | sample YL17G09_16_MG_FD_203696 | JGI IMG/M metagenome (GOLD analysis project Ga0315284, IMG submission 203696) | Sediment microbial communities from Yellowstone Lake, YNP, Wyoming, USA - YL17G09_16 | ecosystem: Environmental > Aquatic > Freshwater > Lake > Sediment | place: USA: Wyoming | collected...
AGTCCTCAACAAGTCTACAGGCTGGCGTGGGGACGGGCACTCGCCTACACGGAGCTTTCGCCGTATCAGCAGGATTTGCTGAAGAGCATGCTCTCTGCGCCGACGGTCGGCATCAGAGACACCGGCGAGGTCATCAAGGCGCTTCCGACATCCGAGCAGCCCGCCCTCTCGTTCGTCACCATGCCCTATCTCACGGTCGCCGATCCGGAGGGCAAGAAGACGATGAACCTGCGGCTGGATTCGACGCCGTACATCAATCTGAAAAGGACGATGAAATGAAGATCCGCGGAGTTCGGAGTTCGGAGTTCGGAGTGCGGAGTGACGGAGACCGGAAGAGCAAGATCGGGCCGCCGGCGGTGTTTCTGGCTGCTCTGGTCTTGTCTCTGGTCTGCGGTCTGCAGTCCACAGTCTTCTCCGACTGGATTTCCGACGAGCGGATGATCGCATCGGTGACCATTTCGCAGAGCGCGATAAGCCTCAAGGACTTGTGCGCCGAGCTCGGCAGGCAGACGACATCGGAGTTCTACGTGGACTGCCGAGACGCGGATACGAAGATCGCGTGGTTCGCGGATGAGATGCAGCTCAAGACGGCGATGCTGGCGGTGGAATCGGCGACGGGCCTCCAGTGGCGGATGGTCGGCGATATGTTCTTCCTCAGCCGCGATTCGCGCGGGGCGGCGATCACGCGCTGGAACGAGCGATACGCCGAGGCGAAGAAGGCACAGCTTGCCGGGATCAGGAAGAGCCGGGTGAAGGAATGGGTGTACTACGCGATGCCGTTCCCGCCGAGCGCGGATCTCCCGTGGCAGCTCACTCCGCTTCAGATGGAGCAGCTCGCGTACCATCAGTCGCTCCTCTTCTTCACAATGACGCCTCCTCAGCTGAACTGGCTGGACGCCTCGCTCATACGGGCGGGCTACATCCCGGACGACGGGCGGACGGCTATTGACCAGGCCGCTTCGCATTCGCTCGACGTGCCGGTGCAGTTCAACGCGGCCATGATCGTCCACACCAACATGGGCGACTGCCTTGTCGAGATGCCGCTCACCGCTATCGAGGAGCCCGCCGTCAAGGAACCTGCGCCGCCTACGCCGACGAAGGTTGAGGTCGAACAGGTAGCCACGAGCAAGGCGGAGCCGAAGAAGACGAACTTGAAGGACGAGATGAAGGGCCTGTGGGTCACGGACGACGATGTGAGGAATGTGCCGAGACTCCTTCGCAAGGCGAAGACGAAGGGATTCAACACCCTCTTCCTGCCGGTTCTGACGGTCGGTCACACCATCTACCCGGGCAAGAAGCTCCCTCAGGATCGGAACTTCAAGGGTTCGGACCCGCTGAAGGACACTATCAAGACCGCGGGCGACCTCGGGATAAAGGTCCATGCCGTGCTCGACGCGACTCTGTGGGGCGATGTGGATCATCCCGTGCCGACGACGGCGAACTACCCGCTGCTGTACGAGCGCAATCTGCTCGGGCGCACGTTCGCGGAACAGGGCAAGTGGCAGAAGGACGAGTTGACCGCCATGGAGCCGGATGCCGCTCTGCCGGCGACCGGTCCTGAGGAGAAGCGGGTGTATCTCTGCCCGGCGTCGTCTCAGCTTCCGAGGCTGCTCTCGTCCATCGCGGAGGAGATCGCGGTGAACTACCAGGTCGCGGGGATATGCCTCGATGGCGTAGAGTATCCGAAGGGCACCACCTTCATGGTCGGCGGAGAAAACCTCGCGCCTCCATACGGCTACACGCTGGAAGTCCGGCGGGAGATGATCCGGCTGAACCAGGTGGATCCGGTTGATGTAGATTCGTCGAGTGTGCGCTCGGCGGACGATGCGGAGGTCTTCGCGCTGTGGGACAAGTTCCGGCGCGGTCGCCTCACGGGTCTGGTGAACGAGGTCTGCGGCGCGTTCAGAGCGAAGCGGGCGGACGGCATCTGCTCGGCGGCGCTCGATCTCGCGTCCGACACTCAGTCGCCGGTTCACTGGTCGAGCATCGCCTCGCTGGACGCGATTCTGCCTCTCGCGCAGATACGCAGGGTATCGGAGGACGAGCAGATCTTCACCTTCCCGAAGGGCGATGAAGAGGCGGTTACTGCGCTTCATCGCGCGGTGGTGAAGAACGCGGCGGTGATACCGGCGGTGACGGGTCTGACTTCGGATTCGCTGACGGACCAGATCGGAGTCGCGGCTGAGGTGATGAAGGTATCCAAGAACAATGGCCTGAAGGGGTACGTCCTCCGCGGGGATGCGAAGACGCTCACCTCTGCGTTGGATATGCTGCCGGATTGACAATGGGGAAATGGCTAATGGCTGATGGCTGATGAGGGAGGGGATTCCTTCGGGTATCGGCGAGCCGTATCCTATCCCCCGGTTTTCTTGAGCGTCTCCTCGGAGGTCGGTCCGGTGGCGCGTATCTCGAACGTCCGGTCGTCGTCCTCTCCGGTGATGCGGATCTCCAGGCGGTCGGCGGGGAGCAGCTTCTCGATTTTCTCGGCCCATTCGACGATGCACGCCCCGTCGCCGTAGAAGTAGTCCTCATAGCCAAGGTCGTCCAGCTCCTCGGGCGTTTCGAGGCGGTAGAGGTCGAAGTGATAGACCGGCACGCGGCCCTTGTGCTCGTGGATGAGCGTGAAGGTCGGGCTGTGGACGAGATCGGGCACCTGGAGTCCGCGCGCGATCCCCTTGGTGAGCGTGGTCTTCCCCGCGCCAAGCTCGCCTATCAGCGCGACCACGACCCCCGGCCCGAGCGCCCTGCCGATGCGCTCTCCGAGCCGTTCCGTCTCGTCTGCGCTGGACGTATGGACAACCGCGAGGGTTTCCTTCACTCCTGGCCTTCCTGGACGGGAACCGGCTCGTGGGCTTTGCGGCCGTAGACCCGCTCGTATGCCTTGCAGTAGGGACAGATGCCCCCTTCAATGACCTTCACGAACCAGTATGCTAATCCGCGCTGCTTGCGCCGGGCGTAGCTGCACGCGGGACATTCAACGCATTTCTGCGCCATCTGCCTGTCTCGCTCGGTGGGCCGGCCTGTTTGTTTTGAATTGGGGGGGTCAAGCGTCATGGCTACTCAGTTGGGTCACCCCACCACGATTGCGAAGCTCTGAGACCCCTCACAATCATGGTGTGCGAGTGGCGGAGCGAGTGGGATTTGAACCCACGAGCGAACTTTGTGGCCCGCTACACGATTTCCAGTCGTGCTCCTTAGACCAGACTCGGACATCGCTCCGCGCAGGCATCGAGGCTCTCTGCATGGGGAATTCTATCACAGGCAGGGCGGGGTGTCAACGTGGATGGTGCTTGGTAACAGTTCACGCTCATGGATGGTGAGATTCCCCCGCCCCTGGAGGGAGGGGGCCGGGGGGAGGGGGCACGAGAGACATGATACGAGAAAGGGGTAGGTGGGCAGAGAAAGGCTAATGCTCCAACAGCCCTGCTACAGACAAGTCCTCATCAAGCGCTTCCCAGTGAATGCCCACGCCATTTCCAATCAGCCTCCAGTTGGCTCTCTGCTCGGCGGTCGCATTGGCAAGCGTAGGAAACCACTCTAATGGAGCGGAAACCGATCTTCCATCCAGAAGATCCACACGCAAGGTGTCTTCGTCAAACCAAACATTACAGGCCAGCGCTGCCGTTGGCTGAGTTCTCATGGGATCCATCCGAATCTCCCAACACCGACTGATTCACAATCTACTCCACACCAGCCGTTTTGTCAATCCGAATCACCGCAGGGGCTCCCTTAGGCCTTTCCCCCTGTCCCCTCCGGTCACTCATCACTCATCACTCATCACGCTGCCATCAGCCATTCCCCGGCGTCCTCTGGGACGCCTCCCCGGAGTGGCGCGGAGCGCCACGGAGCCCAGGTATTATTACCAGTTTTCGACCGAATGGGCAGTTATTTGGCGCTTTTTGGCGCGGGGTGTGATATACTAAGGGGCCACGTCTGTGGATGATCGTGTGCAGATGTAGAGCACCGGGCGGCGCTTGCCGCCTGCGTCGCAGACGAAATGGCCAATGTTTCCGCGGGGACTCCCGCCAGGAGAGGTCACTATGCGCTACATCTTGTTTGCTCTTGCCATCCTCGCCATCCTTGCGATTCCGTCCATGGCCCTCGCCCAGAACCTGCCGCCGGTGGCGGATGCGGGCCCGGACATGAATGCCTACACCGATGAGTGGGTGACATTGAACGGCTCGGCGACCGACCCAGAGGGGGATCCGATCATTTACTGGGCCTGGGGAATTGTGCAGAGGCCGCCAGGCGGCGGTGGTAACGCTCGTGATGACGTGCCTGGGTATGTGGGGTGGCAATTCTTAGGGGAAATGCAAGGCGACTACGTGTTGAGTTTGACGGTTTGGGACGGCATCTCCTTCGGTGTCGGCGTTGACTACGTGACGATCCATGTCGCCAACAATCTCCCCCCAATAGCCATCGCCACCGCCGATGTGACCGAAGGCCCGGCGCCGCTCACGGTGCAGTTCGACGGCTCGGGGAGCTACGACCCCGACCCCCAAGGACAACCGATCGTGAGTTATCGGTGGGACTTTGGTGACGGATCTGAACCGTCCTTCGAGGCTACGCCGCCCCCGCACACCTACACCGTGCCTGGCTACTACGTCGCGGTCTTGGCGGTCACCGACGAGCGTGGCCTAGCCGGCACGGACACTATCGTCATCACCGTGACCGAGCCCGGGCCCGTGGCCTACTCCTGGTCCGACTTCCTGCAGCCGATAGATCCGCCCGATGCCAATCGCGTCAGCAGGTCCGTCTTCAAGGCGGGCAGCACCGTACCCGTGAAGTTCAGGCTTACCGGCGACAGCGCCGGCATAACCGACTTGGCGGCGACGCTCTCCTACGCCAAGGTGAGCAACGGCATTGTCGGCACGGATCTTGAGGCGGTCTCCACGGCCGCCGCGACCACGGGCAACCTCTTCCGTTACGACTCGGCCGGCGGCCAGTACATCTTCAACTGGAGCACGAAGGGCCTTACCTCCGGCGCCTACCAGTTGAGCGTGAACCTGGGCGACGGCGTCTCGCGGACGGTTATCATATCGCTGAAATAGGCGAGTCGCTTTCGGCGCGCTCACCGCGGTCGAGAACATTGGGATGACGGATACGCACGGCGACCGCCTGGTGTAGCAGCGCGTCGGCCCGTAGCCCGGAATTCCGCCCTCTCCCTTGCAGGGAGAGGGCGGTGTCGTCAGAGCGACACTCCCGGCGTGTCCGGACGCCCCAGGGGTGAGGGTCGGCGTCTTCGAGGACCACACAGATTCTGTCTTCGAAGGTTTCCACCCTCATCCTAACCTTCTCCCTCAGAGGGAGAAGGGACTGCTCCGGCCACCACTATCAATGGTCGTGAACTGTTACGGTGCTTGGTGCGGGGTGCGGGGCACGAAGCACCAAGCACTAAGCACCATGGGCCAGACGAAAAAAAGAGCCGGGTTAGCTATAGCGCAGGGGAGCACATGTAGAATCGCTAACCCGGCTCAGTGGAGTACACTGACCCCGTGTGTCACGTCTTATTCTTGTTTCTGAATGTCGGCGCCGAGCTGCTCGATCACTTCATCGGTGAGAGCGGTGTTGAACTCCCGCCATTTGGCGTCCGACCAGATTTCCACTTTGCTTCCGAGTCCGACTACCCAGATGTCGCCGTCAAGGGTCGCATAGTCCCGCAGATTCTGCGGGATGAAAACTCTTCCCTGTCCGTCGGGACTGCACTCGACCGCGGAGCCGACGAAGAACCGCTCGAGCTTTAGCCCCGTCCCGTCCAGCGGCGATCTCGGCGTGAGCACCTTCTGGAACTCGCGCCACGCATCGTCGGAGAAAACCCACAGGCAGCCGTGCATCCCCCTCGTGACGTAGAATCGCTCCCCCAGCTTCGAGCGGAACCTCGACGGGATCACGGTTCTGCCCTTACTATCTACCGTATGGCTGTAAGCGCCCGAAAACAATGCAAAACCCTTTTCGAGTCGTTACCTGATAGCGAACTGATGCTCCGCGTCGGCCTTTATGCGAAAGGCGACGCGCTTCTTCGACGACCGGCTGCGGACCAGGTGCATGTCGCGGAAGCCCCCGAGTCCGCCTCGGTCCGCCGCCAGGAGCGCCATCACGAATTCCTTGTTGTTGTTCGCCGCAAGTCCCGCGGTGCACGTCGCGCAGTATGTCCTGGTAGCCAGATTCACGTTTTCCTTGTCAAGCAATGTGACCGCCGTCTGCGGAAATGGGTCGTGTTTTCCGCATATGTCGCACTTCGGCATCGGCAGGAGCGTGCTTCCGGAATCCCTGCACAGGTCCCGAACGATCTCGTAGATCAACGGGTCGAACGACCGGTGAAGGACGACGAACCCGAAGTTCCTTTTCAGAAACGCCTCGATCTCGTCGAGGAGCGACTGATCCCGGCTACCGAGTTGGACGGCGTACGACACGAGCTTGCCGCTCGAAAGCTGGACGCTTTGAAGAGCGGGCGCGAAATCACTGAAAAGCCGGGCAAGATCCTCGGCTTCACGCTCGTTCTGCGTTTCGACCAGATATACTGCGCACAGGCCGTACGGCTGGGGTTCGACGCAGATTTGGTTAACCAAACCCACCGGGATTCTTCTGCGCGACATTAGCTGTACTCCACCCACCTTGGCCTCTGTTTGGGCTATTCTGGGATAGTTTACCACTTTCTACCACAGTCTACCCCTAATTCTATGCACTCGGCCCGGTGCTGTCAATGACCGATCCGAGAAATGTGTGTAACATTTGCGTCACATCTCTCCTTGCCGTCCGGAACTCGCAGGCAGAACGGCATTGACAGCGCTGGCTTTTTGCCGTATCCTGTTGGCAGATTTCGACCAAGCACAATCATCGGGGTGTCCGGGAATTGCCAAGAGCGCAGATAGGTACTTTCACACTCGACTATTGCGAAGCCGGAACCGGCGTGCCCGTGATATTCATCCCGGGCATCACCGAGTTCAAAGAGGCCTTCGCGTTTCAGTTCAGGGGTCTCGAAGACAGCTACCACCTCATCAGCTACGATGTCCGCCGAGGGTTGAAGCGATCCACGGACTACACGCTGGGGCTTCTGGTCGAGGATCTGAGGAAGCTCCTGGACGCGCTGAACCTCACGAATGCAGTGATATGCGGGCACTCGTTCGGCGCGCTGATCGCGATGCAGTTCGCGGCGACTTATCCCGACCTCACCGATGCGCTGATCCTCGTCTCCGCGTTCACCACTCATCCGTCGGTGCCGCAGGAACGTCTGCTCGGCTGGATTTCCTCGACGGGCCATCCGTTCCACAAGTCTCTCGGCACGAGCTTCAAGCTTCACATGACGCGGCTTCTGGGAAGAAAGACATCGGGCGCGCTGGCTATGCAGGACGAGGTCGCGGCCGTGCGGACGATCGCGAGAGAAGCGGCAAAGACCTCGAGGACGACGATCAACCAGCGGATGCGCATAATCCAGAAGGCGCTTCTTCGGCCGGTGCTGCCGCAGATTCAGGCGCCGACGCTGGTGGTCGCCGGCGCGAAGGACAAGTCATGCTTCCTCGCGAGCGCTCAGGAGTTGTACGAGCACATTCCGAAAGCCTCGCTGGAAGTCATCGAGGACGCCGGACATTTCTGCTTCCTGACTCGGCACGATCAGTTCAACACCGCCGTGGACGATTTCCTGGGGGAGCGACTGGCGGCGATTTCGTAATGCGTAATGCGTAATGCGTAAGGGCGGACGCGTACTACGCGAGCGAGCAGGGATGACCACATTGCACGCTATCCCCATGATTGACACGCACTGCCACTTGAACCATCCCGACTTGGCAGGCGATCTGCCGAAGGTGCTGCTTCGGGCGGAGGAAGCCGGTGTATGCCGGGTCGTCTGCGTGGGGTACGATCTGGATTCGAGCGCGCTGGCGGTTCATCTTGCCCGAGAGATTCGGATGATCCGGGCGGCGGTCGGCGTGCATCCTCACGATGCGGATACCTTTTCATCCGAGATCGAGGATCAGATACGGCGGCTCGCGTCGGAGAAGGAGCACGTGGTCGCGATCGGCGAGACGGGTCTCGACTATTATCGGAATCTCTCGCCGCAGAAGGCCCAGCAGGAGGCATTCCGGAGGCACATAGGGCTCGCGCAGGAGATGGAGCTCCCGCTCATCGTCCACAGCCGTGACGCGCAGGCGGACGTGCTCGCGATCCTCGGCGACTGCGGGCTTCCGCCGCGCGGAGTCGTGATGCACTGCATGCCGAGCGATGGGGATTTCGCACGGAAGGCGCTCGAACTCGGATGCTACTTGGGGATCGCGGGGCCGATAACCTTCCAGAACGCGGCGGGGCTCCGCGAGATCGTGAGCGGGCTCCCGCTCGACAGCCTGATCATCGAGACCGACGCGCCGTATCTGACGCCGCATCCGCACAGAGGCCAGAGGAACGAGCCGTCGTATGTGCGGCTGGTCGCCGAGAAGCTGGCGGAAGTCCACGGCGTGTCACTCGGCGAGGCGGCCTCAATCACGACCGCGAACGCTCGCAAGCTTTTCGCCCTGGAGGACATCCCCTGAGTCGTGTTGGTCAGCGACCAAGCCGGGCCGCTATTGTCCTCGCTGGAATCCCGTGAATCCGGTTCGGAACGGAGCGCTGCGCATCGGTTGGCGGTCGCGAAAACGGACGCCGGTCACTGCCGCGCGTTCCATTTTCCGTGCCCGGCGGCACGGTCCGCATCTGGCCGGTTCGTTCTGGAAACCTTTCTGAACATAGAATTCCTGCTCGCCCGCGGTGAAGGTGAACTGAGCGCCGCACTCCCTGCATGTGAGGATTCTGTCCGTTGCCATCTACCTCTTTCCTCCTGGTTGCTCTGGGATCATCCGCAGTGGGGTGGTGACATTACAGGGTGACTCGTCTGCTGCAGATAGAGGAAAGACGGGTGTCCGCAATAGCCTCGCCCACCGCTTCAGCCCAAGCCCGCGTTATTTGTGTCATTCTGAGCGCCCGACCGCGCGCCGCCGCAGTCATTTCGTGAAGAAACTCCCTCCTTACGGAGGGAGTTTCTTAGGAGAGAAACGAAGAATCTCCCCTCCGCGGACGAGATTCTTCACTGCGTTCAGAATGACACAGTGTCGGGTGTGCATACCCCTCACGCATAATGCAGGCTAGTTGCGACTTTCTTTACCCACAATCGGGGGATTCTCAACATCGGCTGATGTGCAAGGGGTTTTCGGACCCCGAGTTGTGCTTGCCGTTGCCGGGATATGGGTATTGTGTGTGATGACTTTGCTGCCGGCCGGGCAGGAGGATTATCGGCGGCGGTCACCGTATCTATGCGAAGTATTCCAGGGAAACTCGGAGGAGGTCACGTGAGAAGCAGAGCGCTCTTCTTCACCTCGGTCGTATCCGCCTTTGCCGCAGTCATGGGCGTCTGCCGGTCGGATGAAGTCACCATCATCAGCGCCGATGCGCAGGCGATGATAGCATACAACAATCCCGTCTGGTCGCCCGACGGCCGATCACTCGCCTACGTGAGCATGCCGTACCAGCAGGCGCCGAACGACTCGACCGGGAGCGACATCGGGAAGAGCGTGTACGTCGCGACGTTGGCCGGCGGAACCTGCAAGAAGCGACTGCTGATGAAGGATGCCGACTGGCCGGTCTGGTCCTCGGACGGCGCGCAGATCGCGTTGAACCGAGGCGGCCTGGCGATCGTGAACGTGTCCTCCGGCAAGAGCCGCACCCTCCTCAGCGACAAACGCGACCCCGAACTGGGATTGGTGGCGCTGCGGTATCCGGTGAGCTGGTCTCCCGGCGGACGGTATCTGCTCTACATAGACTGGCAGACCGGCGGCTGCGTGACGCCGACGGTGATAGATAACAAGACCGGAAAGGCGCTGTCCACACAGGTCGGCGAGGATGGATTCTGGATGTCGGGGACGAAGCTTCTCTCCGCACGGCGCAGCAGCCCCGAGGCTTCGGCATCATCTCAGCTCCGGATCACCGACTTCGCGTCGGGCAGCTCGCGCACGCTCGTCCAGGGCGCATACCTGATGAGAAAGCCGTTCATTCCGAAGGGCGCCTCGTACGCGTGGGTCTGGATCACGGGAGACGCGCCGAAGGGCGAGGGCATCTACCGTGCGGACCTCAAGACGGGCAAGCTGACGAAGATGGTCGCCGTTCGCGCGAAGGAGCTGTACTGGAGTCCCGACGGGAAGCAGTTCGCATTCATCGCCGATTGGTCGCCGAGAGCGGGCGCGGAGGTACTGAGCTGCCTGTACATCGGCAATACGAAGACTTGGGCGTTCAAGATCGCGAGCAAGAGTGCGCTCAAAGCCGATGATCCGTGGCACGCTCACGCATCCTGGTCGCCGAACGGGAAGTCCATAGCGTATGTGACCGCCGACGGAAGCGTGAGGTTGCTGAAACCTTAGCCGGCATAGGTCATATACGTCCTATAGGTCCTATGGGTCGCTAGAAGATGAATGTCCTGTAGGTACTCACGCCCAGCGCCCAGCCGATGAGCGACCACAGAGCCGCGATGACGTAATCCCCCAGTATCAGGCCGATGAAGAATGGTATCGCCGCCCGATAGAGTTTCACCCCTCCGTAGCGCACGATCAGGGACTTGATGAGCCATCCTATGAGAATCGCGCTCCAAAAGTACTCCAGGGCGTAGCTGTTCGCGAGCGCGTAGCCGATGGGATGGAACTGCCACCAGAAGAACCTCGCTTTCGCCGCCGAGAGCAGGAGAGTCACCGCGGCGCCGACGCCGGTGAAAGTCAACGCGATCCAGTCCGTCGTCCTCGGATTGTCCGCCCAGTCCCTGAGCCTACCGAACGCCTCCCCGCCGATGCCGGTCGAGTATGACATGATGCGCGCGGTCGCCTCGCCGTTGCGGTAGAATACGTCGAGCAGCGCCCAGAGCGACGCGACCGCTCCGACGAGAGCCGCGAGGAGCATCGCCCCGACGAGCCTGCGCGCCTCCATGCCGGTCTCCTGGCCGATCTTGAACGCCTCCAACTGGTGCGGCATCGGGTGAGACCGGTAGCCTCGGTTGAACCAGAACATGTACGAGAGCAGCGTGAGGTTCTGCGCGCCGAGCGCCTGCGTGCCGAATATCTCGATCATGAACCGCTCCGGGTTCACCCAGTTCAGCTCGTGCGCCGGCGGACCGAGCTCCGCGCGCACGCGGGTGATCCCGACCGAGAGTATGAGGTAGAAGCCGAAGTAGACGATGGGCAGCCAGAGCGACATCCCGGCGAGCTGACACAGCGCCACCAGGATCACCAGTCCGGCGGCTATCCCGAAGACCGCCGTCCTGTACGACATCCCGGCGTCGGGATCGGAGACTACACCTCGGCGGGTGAAGGCCTCGACCAGCACCGATTTCAGATGGCGTCTGGACAGCCAGATCAGCGCGACGGAGAGTCCGATCCACGCGCCGGTCCCCTGCTGCCCGACGCACGGAATCCTCGATATTGACGGAGGCACTCCGGGATCGCGCAGACCCCACGCGACGCACCCGACGTCTATCAGCTTCCGAAGGACGTAGAAAAACCAGCACGAGAACGACAGATCAAGCGGCAGGAAGAACGCGATCCCAATGGCGAAGGGGAAGAATCCGACCGGCAGCCATCCGACTCCATTCCAGGGCGGCACTACGAAGTACGGACCCAGATCCTGGAGCTTCAGATGGAAGCTCGGAACCGTCGGGTAGAAGAAGCTCAGGTTGTTGAGCGTCTGGATGAACACGGGGATCGCGAATCCCATCCACATAACGCGGCTGGAGAAGAATCCACCGCCGCCGGTTGCCGCCATCGGAAGCTGAACGAGCGGAAAGCTCAGCCGCTCTCGGTCGGCCCACTGCTTCCTGATCAGGACGTTCAGGCAGAGCATGATGAAGGTGAGGATCAGGACAAAGACGACCCAGAAGAGCACGGGCATGATCCACGCGGAGAGGTGCTCGTGCGTGTACAGGCTCGAATTCCCGAGGTAGTAGCCTTTGAGGGCATCGCGGTCGTGCGGGGCCAGCCACTTCGGCACATAGGGCCAGAATCGGCTGAACCTGTTCGTGGGATCGGCGAACCAGAAGAGGTGCCCGAGTGTCGGCAGCAGATTCTCGAGCGAGTCGCGCCCCATGATCGCGGAGGCGATGCTGAGCATCACGTAGATGACCAGCAGCTCCGCCTGAGTGAGCGCCGTCCTGGGGAACTTCCGCGCGAGAAGGGCGTTCA
>Ga0315284_10012303_pt1 | contig 12182 bp, 12 predicted proteins | sample YL17G09_16_MG_FD_203696 | JGI IMG/M metagenome (GOLD analysis project Ga0315284, IMG submission 203696) | Sediment microbial communities from Yellowstone Lake, YNP, Wyoming, USA - YL17G09_16 | ecosystem: Environmental > Aquatic > Freshwater > Lake > Sediment | place: USA: Wyoming | collected...
GGGCGAGCACTTGCGCCTTCGCCCTCCGATGCGCAATACCCTTCCCCCGTGCAATTTCAATTTCAGCGGCACGAACATCGCGCAGGAGATCGACCTCTTCCAGGAGTTTTTCATAGCTCCCCACGTCCAGGAGAACAGCTGCACTCCGCCCATGCTGGGTCAGGATCACGGCACGCTTGGTATCCCTCACCTGCCCGACGACCGCTGCAACGTTGGAACGAAACTCGGAAAGCGGTCGAATGTCTTCAGCAAGCTTGATTTTGGGCATAACATCCTCTACTTGATGCGTACAATATTCAGTACTTTTCATTGTACGTAATATTCCATCATAACGCAACTCTGATTTCTCCCGGACGCGCAATTGTTTCTGGTGCCGCTTTGTGACCGAACGAAGTTTAAAAGTGGCCTGCTAGCTGGAAATCTGCAGTTGTTGTTGCTATGAAGTCGTTCGACTTTATGAGGCCTTCCTGTTGAGATTTCGGATAGGAAGATCAAACTACCGTTTTGCGCCCGCTCCGGGAGCACTACCAGATGCTGATCCGGGTCCTTCTCCCGTCTCGCAGCATCCAGGAACGCGCTTTGCGCCGTCGTACCATGCGGGAACTTCGCAATGGCTTCCTTTTTCAAGGCCTCAGTCCGCTCACTGTCTTGCTGGATCTCGTAGCCTCTAAATGCGACTCGATATAATTCCTCCGTACGGCCGCACACCACAAGGCCTTTCACCACAGCACGCGGCGGTGCTTGGGATCGAAATACATGCGGTAGCGCTCCAACTCGACGAAGCGGTAGAACGGCTTGAAGGCGTTGCGCTGCGACACCACCGGCTCGTTGTTGATCTGGAAGATGGCCGGGTCGTTCGCCAGAGGCTTCATCAGCTTGTCCAGTTCGTCGTCGCTCGCCGGGATATCCGACAGCCACTTGTGCGGATCCTCTTGCCCGTAAACCGTCGGCCCGCGAACGATGGCGTTGCGATTGGGATGCTGTTCGTCGATCGGCACGCGGCGGAAGTGCAACGGGATCGTGATCTCCACCGTGTCGCCCGACTTCCACTCGCGGCTGACCGTGGCCCATTGGCCCGGCTTGATGTCCGACGTTTGCGCCTGTCCGTTGACCTTGATGGTCATGCCCTTCGACCAGCCCGGCACGCGTAGTTTGAGCGCGAACGTCGCAGGCTGCTCCAGCGTCAGCTTGAGCGTGCTGGTATCAGCTTCGGGATATTGCGTCGTCTGCACCACCTTGACGGTGCCCGTCGGCCCTTTCCACTCCACCTCCGAGGGCAGGTAAAGGTTGATGCAGAGCCCCTTGGCGTCCTTGAAATACACGAGGTTCGAATACTCGGCGATGTTCTGGAAATACGTGCCCGAGCAGCAGGTGAACGCGTTGCGCGAGTAATATTTCAGGTCCGAGCCGAGGTGATAATCCATGTAATACATGTGCGTGCCGCGATCCTTGATCTGCAGCGCCGCGCCGACGCCGTTGTAAACCAGCCGCTCGATCCAGTCGCCATAGCGCGCCTCGCCAGTGTACATCATCAGGTATTTTGAGACCTTGATCGCCGCCCATGAGCAGCAGGGGCACTCGAAGCTGGCCGAGTACACTTCCAGCGCATCGCCCAGCGCGCCGTCGGAGTACACGAAGCGCTCGTCCGGGCCGTAGCCGCCGGTGGCATAGGTCTGGCGCTTCTGCATCCAATCGTAGAAATTCTTCAGTATGCGCAGATACTTCTCGTCGCCCGTCACGTCGTAGGCCAGCGCCGCGCTCGAGAAGCTGTTGCAATGGCTGTAGGCGTGCACGCCCTGGGCGTCCCTGGGGTCGGCCGTCTCGCCGAACTTATCCCAATAGGCCGGATAGAGCCAGACGTCCGCGAACTCTTTGTACATCGACTCGCCGGTAAGTTGGTAGGCGCGGTAGAGGTTTTCCGCCATCGTGTACCACTCGCCGGGGCGGCCGGAGTGCAATTCCCATGGCTCGCGATTGGCAGCCACGCGGTCGCGATTGAAGGCCGGCACGGCGACTTCGGTGATCTTGTCGCACAGCGTCAGGGCTTCAGGGTGGCCGCCATAGTGGTGCATGTCGAGCAGGCCGCCGACCAGCTTCTCATAGGGATAATGGCTCAGGCCGCCGGTCGCGCCACCGCCGCGTCCGCCGCCGCGCGCGGCGCCGCTGGACATGCCCGGCCAGCACTTGGCGTATTCGCTGACCAGGAGGTTGGCCTTCTCCAGCAGATCCTTGTCGCCGTACGCGCGCTGCATGCGCGCCATGGACTGAAGCCACTGGCCGAAGACGGTGTTGGAGTTGGGGCTGGCCCAGCCGCCAAGAGCCCTGCCGGGGGCGTTGGCCGCGCCGGCTGCCACCCGATAGCCGTGCAGGATGTCGTCATTGGAGAGACTCAGGTAGTAATCGCGGCCGGCCGAGGCCTGGCGCTGCCAGAGGCTCTGGCGCAGGGTGACGCCGGCATAGTCGAAGGGCTCCAGCACCACCTTCTTGTAGGGGGTCGTTTTGCTTAGGACCGCCGCCGCGCCTCCTGTGTTTTGCGCCGCCGGCACGCTCTGGGCCAGCGGCGTCAACGCCACCGAGGCCGCTGCCGCCGCGCCCATGGTCCCCATGAAATCGCGCCTGCTCAGCTTCTCGTCCATTTCACCACCCCCCGTTTCGGGGCTCGCCCGAGCCCCTGGTTGAATGTTTACGGCGTGGCCCCTGTGGCCGGCGCTCGGCCAGCCGGGATCCGCGTTTTGACTCATTGCATGGTTGTCCAGAGTATCCGACGAACAGGAACGCGGCGTCCGCGGCGTTGCCGACGAGAGGATCCAAGAGCGGCGCGTTCACGCGACGCAACCCGAGCGTCCCCGCTCGCCCCCTTGTTCCATTCATCCGAAGCTACCATATCGCGCCGACTTCGGATCGCCAATCTTTTTTAGCGCTAATTTGCTTACCGCAGAATTTCCTGATCCGGGATTTATGATTTGGATTCGTCTGTCAGGTTGAGCCAGGCGCTCACATGCGCAAGAACCGCTGAAGCGTTTCTGAGAACGCCATCGATATCCACCTTGCCAACAAGATCTTCCCAACCAGGATAGCGCGGTGCGACAGCGAAGTCGGTGAGGGCCAAACAGTATCCCTGGAGAGCCGGCCCCCGCTGCTCCAATCGGCACAATGCTTGTTGCAAGACGACGAGGTCGTGAGTGCGCGGCGGCACCTCGCCGAGCGCCAGGATCAATGACTTCAGAGCCTTTTCCGCGCATTGCTCCGCGTGGAAGCAAACAACATCGGCAAAGTCCGCACCTGATTCAGACATGCGCAACGCAGTTGCCAGATCGCGTTCCGCTTTCCGGAGGTACGATTCGACTTCTGGATCGGTGTGGCTACGCCGCATGCAATACTCTCCCCTCTCGATCGGCAACGGCCACGATGTGAACGCGCCTGGTTCGATAGCGTTCATATTCCTGGGGTGTTACGACCGCAATGTCAATCGGGGCTCCCAAGTCCAAAAGTGCCTGGCGCACCGTGGCAGCGCGTTCGCGTGGAGGATCTTCGTCACGCCAGACGATCAGCAAATCGTAATCGCTGTCCGTCCGTGCTGTTCCGTTCGCCCGGGATCCGTAAAGCAAAATCTTGTTGGGCGCAAAATTCGAAACCAAGCGCCGCGCAATTTCGTGAAGCATGTCTTCCTGAATCAGATCTCCAGTTTCCATAGCCATGGATTATATCATCGAATTCGGTGGAGCCATTCGTTGTCTACGCAAACGCGCGAAACCGCGCTTTTCAAAAGGACTGGGCCCCGGAACCGGGATTTCTCCACGCTGGAGAATTTCTGAGCTGAATTGCTTGCAGGCGCAATTCGCTCGCCAATCAGGTTACTTTGATAGATGTCGAGCTGTGTCTTGAACTCCTGTGCAACGGTTAATCAGCCACATCCTCGATCCTGACTCCTCGCTCCGCTCGTAGGCTGATACGAGCAGCTTCCACCCGGCGCTGGAATCGCGGGTCGTTTTCGAGTCGATAGTCGAACCAATCATCCTCCGATTCAAATCCGATAAGAATTCCCGCCGGTTTGCCGTGTCGAGTTATTACAACTTCCTCTTTCTCCGCAAGCCTGAGAAACTTTGAGAAGTCATCCTTTACTTCGGACAGCGCCGCTTTTTTCATGATTTACTACCTGCCATTTCTAGCCATTCTCAATTTCTGTTCTATTGAGGAACGCTCTGCGCGCGGTTCGCACCGGAAATGTGTGACCACCTGGTTCCCACCCCTCTGTCGCGTTATCGAACGATCTGCGCCCGGGTAATCCGATCACCGAGTTCGAGGCGATCGACGACGTCGAGGCCGCGGATGACGCGCCCGAGGGCCGTAAAATCCCCCTCGTTGTGCGGCTGAGGGGTGCTGCCCAGCGTGTAGCCGGGCCGGCCCGTGTCGAGACCCGATGACGCCCAGCTCAAATTTCCGCGCGTGAGGCCATGGCGATTGACCTCATCCCTCAGCGGCGCATCGTTGCCGATGCCGCGCTGCTGTGCGACGAAATTCGGGACGACGCGGCCGAATTCCGTGCCCACAATGGCGCCGCAGGTCACGACACTCTGGAGATATTCGACGCCCATCGGCGCATCACCGGGATACAACTCGACCTCGATGGTGCCGCGCGGCGTCTCGAGCCTCACGCGAGGCTTCGCGCTACCGTTATAGTCAGACACGATCCATCGCTCAACAATCCGGCGATACTCATCATCACTCTTCACCGGCCTGGACGGCGCGCCCGAACGGCCGCGGCCGCTGCCACCGGCGGCCGCCGGCACCATGCCTTGCGTGGCAGGATCCGCCGCCAGGGCATCCAGCCTGGCTCGGCCGGCTGCGCTTGCGCGTAAAACCTGGGCCGCCGCCGTCCGCGCGACGAGGCTGGGTTCCCGCATCAGGGCGTCGGCAGGGCCGACCGCGGCCTCAGGTGCCAGAGCCGCAAGAGGCGTGAGGGCCGTGATGCGCAGCGACAACGGCCGAGCCGGTGCCATGGCCGCCACGAGCTTCGGCACGACAATGTCCTTGCGCGACTTGAAGCGGCCCAAGGCTTCGGCTGCCGACACCGACAGCCACGTGTCCGGCGCATCGAGCGAGGCGATCACGACCTCGAACGACTCGTCGTCATCGTAGGCCGTGAGCGCGCGGAGGGCTTCGGTGCGAACACGGCGGTCCGGATCCTTCACCGCCTCGCGGAGGCGTGCCGACGTCACCGCGCGACTCGTGCCGGACTGATCGACGATCGCCGGCGCCAGCCCGCGCACGGCCCAGAACCGCACCTCGCCGGAGGCGTCTTTGCTGAGCTTGAGCAGGTGAGGAATGGCCGCCGGATCACGCGGGCGGAAGAGCGCCCAGACAGCCCGCCACCGCAACTCTACGTTCCTAGCCGTTGTCCAGCGCACGATTGGCGCAATGTCACCGGACGGCGTGAAGCGCCCCATAGAGAGCAGCGTCTCGCCGACGACAGGCGCGGCAGCCGCGATGGAAGGCGCTTCGGCCAGATATCTTGCCAGGGCGGCGTGCGCCTCCTCCGATCGAATCTTGCCCAACGCGCAGGCCGCCTCGCGAGCCACGACGGGTGGGGTCTTCGGCGCCTTCAGCAGGTCGCCCAGCCAGGCTACCGCGCCGGTGTCCTTCAACTGCCCTGACGCGAAGGCAACGCTCGCCACGACCTCGGTATCCGGGTCGTTTCGCAGGGAAATCAAGAGCGCACGGCTTCGGGGGTCTACGATCCTCCCAACCGTGACGACCGCGCGCCGACGCACTTCCGGGTGTTTAGACTGAAGGACCTTCGTAAGGGTTGTTTCGTCCAACTGACGTGTGTCTTCCAATTTCACCAACTGAGTGATGGCATCGACGTCGTTGGGGGCGAGCGGGTGCCGCTTGGTGGCCTGGGCCCGAGGCTCGGCCGACGAAGCGGTCAACACGACAAAAACGGCCAGCAGCAGGGCAATCGGTCGTCGCATGCGAAGGAGAACTCCTGATCAAGAGTGATTCGTAGAGATTTGGTGCCTGGTTATACTGTCCCCTCCTCATTTTTTGGGCAACAAAATGAGATAGAACAGGAATGAGAGCAGGGACAGTATAACCAGGCACTGTTTTTGCGATCGCCTTACTTGGACGGTGGTTTAATGCCCGTGAAGCTCGGCCCGCCAAGGTACTTGTCCCACGGCCTCGCCGGCGGCTGGAAAGTGTAGCCTGCTTTGGTCGGAGTTACGGTGTGCTGCGAATGTTCCGTGCAGAGCACCGTCACGGAGTACTTTCCTTGCTTGTCTGTGATGCCCGATCCGGTTCCCAGGAGGGATTTTATTGTGACCGTGACGCCTGCTATAGGTAGTCCCGCCCGATCCCTGACGGTTCCCTCTACCTTGCTCTTCTCTTGCGCCCAACAGGCTCCGGCCACAAGCAGCGCCAATACCAGCGTTCGTAGAACGGTGTTCATGTTTCTCTCCTTTAAGGGGGTGGGGCGGCCGACGTCATTCGCCGCCAATGGCCCCACCGGCGTTAGCGATGAATCTACTGTGTCACCACGGAAATCTTCCTTCACGGGGAAGGGGTGGCGCGACACAGCATAACGCGCTCAACGCCAAAGATCGAGCAATTCAGCAAGCAGCCGGCGGCCGGGCGGCATGGGGCGGGCTCCGAGTGAATCGTCGGCAACTATGTCTTGTGCCGGCAGGCCATATCAGGCAACATCGGATTTACCGCCGCGCTTAGGACGATCTGGAATGAGACCTCCTATGGAACCTGAATTTCGAATAATCTCGAACAAGTGGGCGCGGTGCTTCAGCCCGCGCCACAGGAGACTAAGGGAAATTGCGTCGGTCCTCGTTTGCGGCGGGCTAAAGCTCCGCCGCCACTTGATTGATATCATGGTGCGTCAGCGGAGTTCCCGTCACGCTGGAGACACCGCAGGTGAGCTTGTTGCTGCAAGGGCGACACAGATGCAATCGGGAGATTGTCACTATGACTTCTAATCCTCAGAAGATCCAGGTGGCGCTACGCTAGCAGCTTGGAGATCGCGGAGCCAACTGGCTCCGGTCGCGCCGGCCTGAGTTGCCCGACAGAAGCGTGGCTTTCGAAGGAAGGTCACTCGTGAAGAAATGGACAACGGTCGACCAAACGCTCACAGCTGACGGCAAGACGATCTCACTGCATGAACACGACGGGAGTTACGCCATTCGGGTCGATGGCGCTACGCTCATGTCGACCCGCCGGCACGCCTCCGAGGAGAAAATCGCAGAGCTGGCTTGCGCGCATGCGAAAGGGAAACGCCGCGCACGTGTTCTGATCGGCGGGCTCGGGTTCGGGTTTACCTTGCGAGCTTCGCTGGCAGCTCTTGACGCTGACGCAACTGTGGTTGTCGCCGAGATCCTGGCCGCGGTGATCGCCTGGAATCGGAACCCGTCATACCATCTTGCGGTCGATGGCATGGAGGATCCCCGAGTGATTGTCCTGCACCAGGACGTCAGAGAAGTGATCCGCGAGGCGCGGGGTGGTTTCGACAGCATCATCCTGGATGTCGATAACGGGCCGACCGCGTTGAGCACGGATGGCAATAACCGGCTCTATGACCGTGCAGGACTGCAATCGGCCAGCACCGCCTTGCGGCCGGGGGGGTGCGTGGCCTTCTGGTCCGTGGCCCCTGATCCGGCTTTTCAGAGACTCATGGCGAGTGCCGGGTTCATAGTGGACGTGCGGTATTGCCGTTCCTGCGTGCATTCCGGCCCTTGGCACACGCTCTTTTTGGGCCGGGTGAAGTAGGGGATGCACCCGGCTACCGTGTTCAAATCCCGCGTGAGAAGAAGGGAAGAACGACCCTATGGCGAACATCCAGATCTTCGGTGTGAAAAACTCGCAGGCTACACGTGCGGCGGAACGCTTCTTCAAAGAGCGGCGGGCGGCGATCCAGATGGTCGATCTCAACAAGAAAGCGATCTCTGCCGGCGAGATCAAGCGATTTGTGGAACGCTTCGGCTGGACCGGGCTGTTGGACTCCGAGGGTAAGGCCTATATCGAGGCTGGGCTCAAATATCTCATACTCTCCGAATCGGAACTGATGGGACGGATCGAGCGAAACGCCGCATTGCTGCGCCTCCCGCTGGTCCGAAGTGGCAAACTGGTCAGCGTTGGGCACGATGAGGCGTCCTGGAAAGCCATGCTCGCGACGCCCGTCGGATGAGCACGAGCCTGTCCTGAGCAGTGCAGCCGGCTGGCACAGACATTTGCAATTATGCGCTCCGGTACCCGCTGGACGTTGCTGACCCAAAATGCACGCAGGCAACACCCATAGTGTGGCCAGACCTATGGTTGCAATCGCCAATTTGCGCGGTGTTCTCATTGATCTTTCCCCCATCTTCAGATTGTCGTTTTGGCAGCGGTTTGCCACAAGGCTGTGAGGACATTGCATAAGCATGCATGCCGATGCTGTGCGAGACACCCTGCCGGAGGCAAGCGAAACAATTTGACAGATGACCGTCCGCATAAATAGAGTGATGCAACGACTCGGGCAGACCTCGGCCGTGGACTCGGATGACGCTGAGTCAGGAGGCACGCTTTTGCCCGGCCCGAAGGAGGCAAGATCATGAGCAGGAAAATGAGACGCCGTGAATTCGTTCTCAGCACCGCGGCTGCAGGGCTTGCAGCAGCTTCATCACGTAGAGTTTTGGGGCGGTCGCCCACCATCCTTGTGCCGCAAGGCTTCAAACCAATCGTGATCGCTTCTGCCAATGGGCACCTCTTCAAAAACGGAGGGACGCAGACCTGCGTCGAAAAGGCGTTTTCCATGATCATCAAGGGTGCCGACGTCCTTGACGCCGTCATCGCCGGAGTCAATATCGTGGAACTCGACCCCGAAGAGACCAGCGTCGGCTATGGCGGACTTCCCAATGCGGACGGCATGGTGCAATTGGATTCCTGTTGCATGCACGGCCCTCTGAAGCGCGCCGGTGGCGTCGCAGCCCTCGAAGGAGTGCGAACCCCTTCGCTGGTTGCCAAGGCCGTCATGGACAATACCGACCATCATCTCCTCGTTGGGAAGGGGGCTCAGAGTTTTGCGCGCAACCTGGCATTCAAGATCGAAGATGACCTCAACACCGACCGATCGCGCAAGGCCTGGCTTGAGTGGAAGCGCCGGACCGATGCCGATCATTATCTTGACCCGAAGAAGCGTGTCGAAGCTGGGCTGCAAGCCGCACTGCGGATGGCAAAAGAGGGGCTGATCGATATCGAACACCTCTGGGGCACGATCAATTGCGACGGCATGAATGCCAAAGGCCAAATCTGCGGTGTGACTACAACCAGTGGAATGGCCTTCAAGATTCCGGGGCGCACCGGAGACTCTCCCATCCTCGGCGCCGGACTCTACGTGGACGGCAATATCGGCGCCGCAGGCTCGACGGGCAGAGGTGAAGCCAATCTCTACAATCTCACCTCGTTCCTTATTGTGGAGGCTCTTCGCAAGGGCATGCATCCCAAAGATGCGGGCATGGAAGGCCTGAAGCGGATCAAGGAGAACACAATCGAAAAACGGCTCCGTAAGGAAAATGGCGATCCCAATTTTGGCATGAGTTTCTACATACTCAATGCCAAAGGCGAGCACGCCGGCGTTGCCATGTTTGCGGGCGATCGGACCAGATACGCCGTCTGCACCGAAAACGGCCCCGCTTTGCTCGACTGCGATGGACTGCTCCAGGGATCGTCCGCGGAACCATAAACTTGATCCAAGGCCCGTGTTGACGAGGGCTCCAAAAACCAGGGGCAAAGAGTACGCTCGCCGGAATACTGCGAGATCTTCGCCTGAGGGCTATAAAACACCGGGTTCGCAAGACATACGGATCAGCAAATATCAAGAGTGCTCTTATCCCATCCAATCCGTTCTTCTTTGTGCTTTAACTCAAACCTCTCTTGTGTTACTTATGAACTGTCGGAGCTGCTCGTTGGATGGATAACCTCTGGTGATGAGGCGGAAGACGTGATTCTGTGGCAGGGAGCGCCTTAATTTTAGCGCTAGCTAAGCTTCGTGCCGCGGCTTCCTTCCTCGACGCAATCGGCGTCACACCGGAAGGGCAACGAAGTCAAGGGGTGATCCGACATCTGTAGCCGATGGGGTGCAACACCCCTAACATCAACCACTTCAATGCCGGGGGTGATTCCAGGCAAATGGTCCTGGGAGGCCACTCGGAGTGGAGGTTGACAAGAAGCGGGGCCCGTCTGCAGGCATACAGGAGGAAACAGGTGAGGGGGCCTCTACATGCTTGCGGGCGGGTTCCTGTTTTTTGCCCGCGCTTTTCCGGCCGGGATCTCAGGCGTCCGCCTGCCCCCGGTCGTAAGCCGCCTCTTTCAACTGACTTCGATATCTCCGGCGCAGCTTCGAAAAGAATTCATCATAACGACCACTGCGGAAGTCCGGGAACGACCAGGGGAAGGACTGCCACGAGCCGCCTGAATAATGCATCGTCACCTCGCCATAGATGCCGTCTGCAAGCAGGATGCGATGATAGAAGTTTTTCGTGGAGGCGAGCACAATCTTCGATTCTTCCAGGTATCCCGGATCCAGATTTACCGGACGGCGCAGCGGTTGGCTCACTCCGGTAAAAACCGTCTCCATCGCATTCGTGGTTTTCTTTATGGACGAAATTTCCGACGGCGCAATCAAGCCGGTGAAAGATAGAAAATATCGCAGGATCGGGATACCCATTTCTTCATCATAGTAGTGCGTCAGATCAAAGGGATATGCAGTGCCGCAGAGGTCGACCGGGCCGAACGCCTCTCCCAGCCGCTTCTGGATGTCCGGCATGATCTCCGGCAACGATGTGAGAACCCCACAGAACAGTTTCACCGGCAAAATCGCATTTATCTTTCCCATAGCAAGCCAATCAGCACTCACGATCCTCTGAATCACCCGTCCTGCTTCTGCCCATCCGCTTCCCGCCTAAGGTCGGAGGTCGGAGGTCGGATGTCTGAGGTCGGAATATCGCGTTGGATCCGGAATGCCCGCCTCCAGGAAACCGCGGCGGCGCAGAATGCAAGAGTCGCAGTTGCCGCATGCAAGGCCATCAGGAGTAGGATCATAGCAACTATGCGTGAGCGCAAAATCCACGCCGGCCTCATGACCTGCACGGATGATTTCTGCTTTGGTCATCCGTACCAGGGGCGCATGAATGCGGTAGCGCGCGGAGCCCTCCACGCCGGCCTTGGTGGCGAGCCGTGCCAGGCGCTCGAACTGTTCCAGAAAATCCGGCCTGCAATCCGGGTATCCCGAGTAGTCCACCGCGTTGGCTCCGATAAAGATATCCTGCGCCTGCAATACTTCGCACCAGCCCAAGGCGAAGCTGAGGAAGATGGTGTTGCGTGCCGGCACATAGGTGACAGGGATTTCCGCCGGGATCCGCTCTGCGGGGCGTCCTTTGGGCACCTCGATGTCTGCCGTAAGCGCGGAGCCGCCGAAGGCGCGCAGATCAATCCTGGCAACCACGTGCTCGCGCGCACCCAGGGAAGAAACCACCCGCTTCGCCGCTTCTAATTCACAACGGTGGCGCTGTCCATAGTCGAAAGTCAGCGCATAGACAGCGAATCCTTCCTTCCGCGCCAGAGCCAGCGTCGTGCTCGAGTCTATGCCGCCACTGACTAGAACCACCGCTTTCGCGCCTGGCATTTTCACCCCATTCATACCATCTCCGGATCAAGCGTCGTTCCATTCGTACTACTTACGTACAAATTCTCGCCATTTAGGCAAGAAAAGCAACTGATCTCCTCGGTGAGATTTTTGGCTGCGGCTATGCCGCTTCGTACCACTCACCTGCAAATCCTTTGCACAATGAAAAGAATTTGCACCACGGAAACGCAGAGCAGGGAGGCGCGAAGCGCCGGCAGTGAGTAGCCCCGCCCGTGAGGGCGGGGTTGAGTGACACAAAGAATTGAGGGCCGAAGGACCGGCACAGATGTCTTGTGCCGCACCTTCGGCGCTCATTCCAATTGCCTGAAAACCCCGGCCTCACGGCTGGCTGTTGCCCACACTTGACACTGTGGGTTTCAGCTCGCTGGCCATTCCTTCCGGATCCAGCATGAGATCCGAAGGGCCGATAGGAACTGGGCCCGGCCGTCAGAGGCCGTCCAACGGCTGATCCCTGGGACCGCGGGCGTCTCGCCCGCAAAATCCCGCAAACCATGATTTT
>Ga0315284_10012305_pt1 | contig 12181 bp, 7 predicted proteins | sample YL17G09_16_MG_FD_203696 | JGI IMG/M metagenome (GOLD analysis project Ga0315284, IMG submission 203696) | Sediment microbial communities from Yellowstone Lake, YNP, Wyoming, USA - YL17G09_16 | ecosystem: Environmental > Aquatic > Freshwater > Lake > Sediment | place: USA: Wyoming | collected...
GCCGGCGATCTCTTTGCCAGGCTCGGGATCGGGAAGCCCGCACTTCAGAATCTTTCGCGCGACGGACTGATGCTCGCGCTCGATCTTGGAAAGGTACTTGAAGATGCCCTGGAGCTCGATGCTCTTCGCCTTCGCGCCGCAGAACGGGCAGTTCGAGCAGACCGCGTCGCCCATGTACACTTCACCGCAGATGAGACACCGATAAAAGTTCATGGTTAGGTCCTCCTCGTCTCTCGCCCATAGGATACACGAAAACGCGGGTAGCCTGCAAGCTTTCCAGGTTCTTGAAAGGCCGTGGTCATTTGCACCGCGACACGATGGACGGCAGATATCCGCCAGGAAAGCAGGTGTGAGCACTGCTGCTCTCGACAGACGAAACAGAAATCGCTATTATGGTATACAAACGAGGTACTAGCTGTTCTGCGAATAGCTGATGGAGGCGATTGGCGATGATAAGGCGGTTGGCTGTGAGCAACGTGCGGCTTTTTGACGGTCAGCTCTGGGAGTTCCTCCTGAGACCGCTGACGGTCTTCTGCGGGACAAACAGCTCAGGCAAGTCGACGATTTTGAGGACGCTACTGCTCCTTAGGCAGAGCCATGGCATAGGAGAGCCTGGCACGACGAGCGACGGCAGACTGCGGCTTGTCGGCAGCCAGGTGGATCTGGGGAACTACGCCAATTTCGTGTCGCATAACAACTCTGACCTGGATGTGGGTATTGGCATCGCTGTCGACGGCACGTTATCTGCGGGGGCTCTCCGAGACCTGTACCTCCAGAGCACGGGCAAACAACCTGCGAAGCGACTGAAGGGCCTCGACGACGGCGACATGGCTACCTGTGAGAACGGGTGCATGTTATGGTTCGGCGTTGGCGCGGAAGGCGAGCACGAGAGTGACGGCGCGAGTGAGCCCGTCAAGCCAAGGACGGCGACGGAGCCTGACCTAACTCTGCGCCAAGCGTACCTGAAATCTGGAGGTTACCAGATCAGCCACGGGGGTACGGCCCTACTCACGTGGCTGGCGAATGCCACCCGCGAACAGGTAAGAACCGGTGTGTGTACCCTGCGCATGCCCGTAAGCTACTTCGACCGAATAGGCGGATACGAGCTACTGGAGGTCGTACGTCCCGATCAAGGAGATCTCCAGGACATGCTCTGTGTGTTGTCCGGGCTGTTTCCGTGCAACATATTTGCCCGCTCCAAACAGTGGGAGTCAGAGGATGGGATTCGCTCCGAGGAGGGGGGCGGAGAGCCGAAATGGGGGTTCATACCCCTCCCACCTGCACTTGACCGGAGCCTCGAAGCTATCCAGAACGCCCTCAGATCTATTCACTACCTTAGTCCCCTGAGATCTCCCAGCAAGAGATACTACATGGCACCAGCCGAGGCAGCTCCGGGGCTGGACCCGGCTGGCGACTTCCTTCCCTACATGCTCAGCCATATGGACGAATGTTTGGTAACCAATCACACCCCGCTACCTGGCGGTACGACCACCGAGTCTACCCTCATGGCCGCGCTAAACGAGTGGCTCGCCTACCTGAGGACCGGGGAGTACCGCCCCAACACACATGGGGAGATCAAAGCTTCGTCCCACCTCCATGTACTGGTGGAAGTAGCACTGAAGACCGTAAACGGGGCAGAAATGCACTCGCTTGCCGACTCAGGTTTCGGCTATTCCCAGGTGCTGCCGATCCTTGTCAGGACTTTGATGGCAAATCCCGGCGAAACGGTCATTGTCGAGCAACCTGAACTGCACCTTAACCCCGCACTTCAGGTGAGATTGGCTGAGTTCTTCACCTGCATGGCGCGTGCTGGCAAGCAGTTGCTCATCGAGACACACAGCGAGCACATCGTCAATGCCATCCGAGTGATGGTAGCTGAGGATGAAACCGCCGGCACTGATGATATGTGCGCGGTCTACTACTTCGACTGCCACCACGGCGGTTTGAAAGTCCACGAGCTGCACGTTCAGCCAGACGGCTCAGTACCCGAATGGCCAACTCATTTCTTTGGGGAGGCGGTAGACCTCACTGGCCGCCTGCTGCGTGCACAGAAGCATTGTCGCGATACTAAGCGCGGGAGGTGACAAGACAGATGCCTCCGCTCGTGTGTTTACCCACAATTGTCCTCGACCATAGTTTCCCACGTGATGCCCACCAATTGGAGCTTGTCTGTCAGGCACTAGGTGCGCTAGTCAAGCATGTTCAGAGCGAGGAGATTGGTGTAGTACTCACTGACCTGCTTTCTGAGTTTGTGGAAGACACCAACAACATTAGTTGGGAACGGCGAAGCCGAGAATACCCCCTGCCAAACGACATAAGGGCATTGCTTAGCCAGTGGTTCTTGCAGCCCGGCTTCCCTTCTCTGCGCATCGATCTGTCTGACATAGAGGGATACCTGCCTCATCCATTGCCCCTGGGATGTGAGGGCGGCCTTGCCTTGTTCTGGAGCGATGAGGTCGGCCGGTTGCTTGCGCTGCACGATTCGCGAGTGCAAGGCGGGGCATACTGTGTAGGCATCGCCTGCGTGTTTGCATTTGCTGGTGAAGAACCTAGCCAGTACCCAGAAGGTACTGAAGGCCGAGTCTTCCCGATCGTGGGTCCACAAAAAGCGACAGAGACTCTTCATGATGCGTACGACTTTGAAGTACCGTCCCATGCCTGTGATCTCACGATTACCTTCTCGGACTGCCAGAGGAACTATCGAGCCATCGGGGCGGTTTCGTTTGCATCGGCCCGCAGGGACGATCACTATGAGATGGAGTTTCCTAATGGGTTCAAGTGGACCTGCGACAGATCGAACGCAGATCACATCCCAGAGGCGTTCCTAAAAGAGATATGCCGGGAGTACGGATACCCTCTGGCAGTGGTCAAGTATGCACTCAGGGAAGGGCGCGTTCCCGCTCGACGATGTAAGCTGCTACGCTAGGGTGGACGTTTGCCCAATGCCGCCATGGGCGTCGAGAATCGCGGCGGAGTTCGGTCAGGGCTTCTCCACGGATGCGGAGGATTGCATGAAGTACAGGAGTCTGGGCAGGACCGGGCTGCAGGTTTCGGAAATCGGGTTCGGCGCGTGGGCCATCGGAGGCGAATGGGGATCAAAGGATGACGATGCCGCAGTCGGGGCGCTCATCCGCGCCATGGACAAGGGCGTGAACTTCATTGATACCGCGGCGGCATACGGCATGGGGCACAGCGAGCGCCTCATCGCGCGAGCCTTCCGCGAGAAGGGCGAGAGATGCCTCGTCGCATCAAAGGTCACGCCGAAGAACTGGAAATGGCCCGCTCTGCCGGACATCCCCGTGACCGAGGTCTTCCCGCGCGATCACGTGATCTCGACCGTCGAGCAGAGCCTGAAGAACCTGGAGACCGACTGCCTCGATCTGATTCAGCTCCATTGCTGGACCGAGCGCTTCAACCGCGAGCTCGAATGGTATGAGGCATTCACGACGCTGAGAGAGCAGGGGAAGGTGCGCTTCTTCGGCGTCAGCGTGAACGACTGGGATCCGCACGGCGGCGTCAGTCTCGTGAAGTCCGATCTGGTTGACAGCGTCCAGGTGATATACAACATCTTCGAGCAGCGGCCTGCCGAGCAGTTGTTCCCGGCGGCGATCGAGCACAACGTCGGCATCATCGTGCGGGTCCCCTTCGAGGAAGGGCTGCTCACCGGGAAGATCGGCCCCGGCTTCGTGTTCGGCGAGAAAGACTGGCGGGCGCAATGGCTCTCGGGCGGTCGCATGGAGGAGGCCTGGGAGCACGTGGGGGCACTCCGCTGGGTCGAGAATCCGAACCGCACGATGGCTCAGGCGGCGCTGAAGTTCATCCTCGCGCATCCCGCGGTTTCGACGGTCATCCCCGGCATGAGAAGTATGCGCCACGCGGATGAGAATGCCGCGGTCTCCGACCTGGTGTTGATGAGCTCCGAGGAGGTCGAGCGCCTGAAATCCCATGCCTGGGACCACGGCTTCAAGTATCCCTGGGCGGCGGATTCCTGACGGAGGTTCCAGGTGTCAGGTTCCGGGTTCCAGGCCAAACCGGTCCGGCACCCTGACACCTGACACCTGACACCTGACACCCGACGCCCCTCCGCCGGACGGACACCTACCGTCCGCGATCGGGCATCTTCTGCGAGAGCGCCTGGATGAACCCGGGATGGAGCGCTATCGCGCGCTTGCGGCACACGTGGACCTCCGCCCACGCTGCGGCGTATTCCCCCTTGAAGTACAGCGCGACCGCCAGGTTCTTGTGTGCCTTAGCGTAGTCAGGTTTAAGACGAATGGCTGCTCGGAATGCCTCGATGCTCTCGTCAGCCTTGCGCTGCATTCCGAGAACAACGCCCAGGTTGTAGTGCGCGCTGGCCGACTTGGGGTCGAGACGAACGGCATCTCGACACACCTGCGCCGCCTCGGCAACCTTATCCAGACGGCACAGCCCTTGCACGAGACCGCTCCGGGCTTCTTCCGAGCTCGGATCAGCCGCCAGTCCCCTCCGGTATGCTTTTACGGCCTCTTTCGGCTTCTTCCGAGCTTCCAGCGCCGATGCCAGGCTGCAGTACGTTGCCGCCGATTTGGGGTTCGCGCGAAGGATCAGCTCGTACTGCTTGATCGCCTCATCTGTCTTGCCCGAAGTTCTCAGCAGCGCGGCCATGTTCATGCGCGCTTCAAGAGGATTTCGCTCAAGGCGGATCGCCTTTTCGTAATGCGCCACGGCTTCAGCGGGCTTGCCCTCGCTTTCCATGAGGGCGCCCAGGTTGACCTGCGCCATGTAGCTGCTCCTTCTGTTCTGCAGCTTGTCTGGCACGGTCTGGTTGTTGCGCATAATCTGCTCGTACTTGCGTATGGCTTGATCCGTCTTGCCCTGCATCACGAGCGCCTCGGCTGTTTTCATAGGCGCCTCCGGCATATTCCGGTCGAGGTGTATCGCGTCCTCGAAATGCTGGACTGCCGCATCGAAGTCGCCTTTCCTTTCGAGAAGCGATCCTACTCTAATATGCGCCATGTACCTGTTCCGAATGCCGCGCGGGGAGCTTCCGAACGCAGCTTCGTCGTTGAGCAGGACATCCTCATATTCCATGATCGCGTCGTCCAGCCCGCCCGCTGCCCCCAATGCATCTGCTCGATACAGGCGTGCTTCTGATGGGTTGGGGTCAAAGCGCATAGCCTCGTCGAAATGCTGGAAGGCCTCGTTCAGATTGCCCTTGCTCGTGAGCGCGACCCCCAGCCTGGCTTCAGCCACATAGTTGTTCGTAGTGACCTGCAAGGCATGCCTGAAAAGGCTTTCGCTGTTCCGCCAGTAGCCCGTCTGACGCCAGGCCAGAACCGACAACATGAGCACCGCGATGCCCGAGATCACGCAGACAACGCTCTTGGCTCGCTGTGTAGTCAGCTCCGGGATCGCCCAAACCACCGCGATGAACACGCCGATCAGGGGCACATAAGTGAACCGGTCCGCCATGGCGAACGTGCCGACCTGGATGATGCCGATCATGGGCATGAGTGTCCCAAGATACCACAGCCATCCGACTGTCAGGTATGGCCGTTTGCGCCACGATTTGAGCGCCAGGTACGTAAGGGACGCGAGCAGAAGGAAAGATACCACCACCTGCCACATGGGTAGTTCATTGCGAAGGTGCGGGTAAAAGACGGCCAGTTTTGTCGGCCAGATGGTCTTCACGAGGTAAGCTATGTATGACACCAGCGCGTTCTTGATCCGCAGCGTCATCGGGAGCAGATCCAGGGAAGCCACCGAGCCGTTACTGGACCGCGCCGCGATGGAGAGAATGCCGGACACCGTCGCCAACGCCAGCAGCGGCACTTTCTCCAGTATCAGCCGCAGGATACGGCCCTGCTGCTTCTCCTGATTCCCGAACCTTCCCAGAGGCCAGTAGTCCATGAGCAGCAGCACGATGGGCAGCGTTATGAGTGCCGATTTCGACATGAGCCCGAGGGCAAAGAACAGCAAGACGAGCAGGTATCGCTTGATGGCCGGACGCTCAGCATACAGAGTGTACGCTCCCATGGTGAGCATCCAGAAAAACGTGCTCAGGACGTCTTTTCGCTCCGTTACCCACGCCACTGACTCCACGTGGAGAGGATGAACGGCGAAGAGCGCGGCCACCAATGCGCTTCTCCATGTGGACTTCGTCATTCTTCTCAAAACGTAGAACAGCAGTACGACGTTGGCGATGTGGAAAAGCAGATTCGTGAGGTGGTACCCGAGAGGGTTCAGTCCGTATACCTGCTGATCCAGCATCCAGGAGAGCCAGACCAGGGGCATCCAGAAGGCCTCGTAGAACGTCGTGAACGCCCACCTGATGCTCTCGCCTGTGAGCCCGGCCAGTACGCTGGGGTTTGCGTAAACGTGCAGGTCATCACCATAGTTGATGAAGTCGCATTTCAATACCCCCCATAATGTGACGAAGGTCAGACCCGCCAGGAAGATGGCGATGAACAGCGTGCGATACCTCGTGAATACCTTGCTCATAATCAGGCTACCTCAGTGTGTATTAGTGTGGACGTCAAGTCGGTCTCCGGGGTCGGGCATCCTCTGCGAGAGCGCCTGGACGAACCCGGGATGCGGCTCCCGGCCCAGTCTTCGGCACTCTCGAATCTCGTCCCACGCCTGCCCGTAGCTCCCCATGTTGTACAGCGCGATCGCCAGGTTGTAGTGCGCCTCCGCGTTTTCGGGTTGGAGCCGAACCGATTCCGAATATGCCGCCGCCGATTCCTCGAACCTGCCCGCGAGCCCGAGAGCGCGCCCCAGGTTGTAGTAAGTCATCGGCAGCGGGGCGATGCTGACGGATTCCTGCAGCTCGCGGATGGCGCCATCCGCGTCGCCGCTGTCCATCAGCGCCGCTCCTAAGTTCGAGTGCGCGATGTAGTTGTCCTTCGTGACCTCAGTCGTGTGCCGGAAAAGCGATATCGTATCCCGCCAATATCCTGTCTGTCGCCACGTGAGCACGGCGAGAGCCGCGATCACGATTCCGGCCGCCGCCCACAGGGAGACACGGAGACGCGGAGACACGGAGACACGGCGACAGAGCAACTCCGGAAAGCCCCACGCGATCATGACGAAGATGCCGATCAGCGGAATGTATGCGAACCTGTCCGCCATCGCGTGCAACCCAGTCTGCACGAACCCGATCATCGGCGCCAGTGTGCCGAGATACCAGAGCCATCCCACCGCCAGATAAGGACGCGATCGTCCGGCGGACATCAGCGCGACGGTCAGGCAGAGAAGAACCACGGCCGATCCCGCCACCTGCCACGCCGGCAGACCGGTCACCGGATACGGGTAGAACGGCGCGAGCTTCGTCGGCCAGAGCATCTTGACGAGATAGGCCGCGTATGACACGAGGGCGTTCGCGATCCGAGCACCCGCGGGGATGACCTCCAAGGGCGCGACCGAGCTCCCGCGTACCTGCGCGATGCTCGTGATGATGCTCGACGCCACGGACAGTCCGAAGAGAGGCATCTTCTCCCAGACGAGCCGCCGGAACACGAATCCGGGGTTCGTGCGCTTCCCGCTTTCCATCTGGATTCGACCGAGCGGCCAGTAATCCAGTAAGAGCAGCACGAATGGCAGGGTCACCAGCGCCGGTTTCGCCATCAGGCCGAGCGCGAAGAGAAGCACGACCGGCACATATCTCCCGAGGCTCGGGCGCTCGGCGTAGAGGAGATACGCCAGCATCGTGAGCATCCAGAAAAACGTGCTCAACACATCTTTTCGCTCGGCGACCCACGCAACAGACTCTACGTGAAGCGGATGAACTGCGAACAAAGCGGCCACGAAGGCGCTCTTCCACAGCGATCTCGTCATGCGCCGCAGCACGAGAAACAGGAGTATGACATTCGCGATGTGGAACAGCAGGTTGGTCGCATGGAAACCGCGAGCATTCAGACCGAAGAGCCGAATGTCCAGCATGTATGACAGCCAGATCATCGGCTGCCAGGTGGCTTCGTAGGTCGCCGTGAGCGCCCACTTGATACTCTCATTCGTGAGCCCGGCCTTCACGAACTCATTGTTCGTGACGTACCTGTCATCGTCGTACTTCACGAAGTCGCACTTCAGGACCTGCGAGAAGGCGAGCAGCGTCAACACCGCGAGCACCGCGGCAACGAGGACGATTCGTAGATCAGGTCTCGACTTGTTCATCGCGGTGGGCCTCACGGACCGGGATCCGGCATTTGCTGTGAGAGAGCCTGCACGAAATCCGCGACCGGCTCGAGGCCGAGCTTCCGGCATGCGTAGACCTCTTTCCACGCCTCCGCGAAGCTGCCTTTGAAGTACAGTGCGATCGCCAGGTTGTTGTGCGCCTGAGCCAGACCAGGCTTGAGCACAATCGCGATACGGTACTCTCGTATCGCGCCGTCGAGGTCTCCGCGGTCTCTCAACAGGACGCCGAAATTCGAGTGGGCTTCCGCGAAATTCGGGCTGATGCGGATTGCCTCTTTATACTCGCGCATGGCTTCGTCCGCTTTGCCCTCGCCGTCGAGCTTGACCGCGAGATTCATGTGGGCGATCGCCTTATTGCCTTTTCCGCCGGAGGACTTAAGGAACTCCGCCGCGCGTCTCGCGTTTTCTTGCTTGCCGACCGCGGTTTCCAGGTTTCGCCGAGCTTCGTCGAACTCCGGTTCGAGCCTCAGGGCCTCCTGGTATTCCGCGATCGCCTGATCCACCTTCCCGAGCATGTACAACGTGTTGGCGTAGTCGTAGTGCGTATAAGCTTGATCCGTCCGCAGGCTGAGCGCCTCGACGTAGTAATACTCGGCTTTCTTGTAGTCCTTCAGTTCGGCATAGGCCGATCCGAGATTGGAATAGGCAGTGTAGTTGTTCTCCGTCACGCTGAGCGCCCGGTCGAACAAAGTGATGCTGTCCTTCCAGTAGCCGACCTGTATCCAGGACCCCGCACTCAGCGCCAGGATCACCGCCACCGAGATCACGGCCAGGCACCGAGCATAGGTGTTGGGTGTTCGGTGTTCGGTGTTGGCTGGGACATGGTTTATGGTTGATGGTTGATGGTTGATGGGAGACTGGGATCTCCCTTTCTCCCTTTCTCCCTCTCCCCCATTCTCCCATTCTCCCATTCGCAGCAGACCAGGCACCCCCCAGGCCGGCATCACGAACAGCCCGATCAGCGGGACATACGTATATCTGTCCGCCATCGCCTGTGCCCCGACCTGCACGAGCCCGATCACGGGGATGAGCGTCACGAGATACCAGAGCCACCCGAAGACGAGATAAGGCGCGCGTCGCCGCGCCAGGCACACGAGTGCGGAGATGCAGATCAGGAGCAGAGCGGCGCCTGCGATCTCCCATGACGGCAGGCTCTGCATCGGATGCGGGTAGAAGACGGCCAGCTTGCTGGGCCAGAACATCTTCACGATGTATGTGGCGCACGCGACCAGGGCGTTGGAGATCCGAACGCCGGGATCAACCAGCCCCAGCGGAGATACCGCCTCTCCTCTTCGCTGGGCGATGAACGTCAGCACGCTGGAGCAGCCCGAAAGCGCCAGGAGTGGTATCTTCTCACGGACAAGCCGCCATCCCTGCCACGGAGCTTTCTTCTTCGACTTCCCCTCTGGGAGCCTGAGCCTTCCGAGCGGCCAGTAGTCCATCAGGAGCAGTATCAGCGGAAGCGTCACCAGCATCGGCTTCGACATCAGGCCGAGGGCGAACAGCGCCACGACCGCCAGGTATCTCCTCAGGCTTGGCCGTTCCGTGTACAGGATATACGCCCCCATCGTGAGCAGCCAGAAGAACGTGCTCAGCACGTCTTTCCGCTCGGCTATCCACGCGACGGATTCCACGTGCAGGGGATGCACCGCAAACAACGCGGCCACGAACGCGCTCTTCCATTGCGATTTGGTGATCCGACCCAGTATCAGGAAAACGAGCACGGTACTGGCCAGGTGGAGCAGCAGGCTCACTGCATGGTGCCCCATCGGCTTCATCCCGAAGAGGCTGACGTCGAGCATGTGCGACATCCACGTCAGGGGATGCCAGTTGCTCGCGTGCCCGACGTTGAAGGACCAGACGAAGCTCTGGGCGGTGAGGCCGTGCTCCACCATGGCGTTCCTCGTGACATAGTGGAAGTCGTCGAAGTTGACGAAGTCATTGCCGAGTGCGCGCCAGTAGACGCCCGCCGTGATCACGAGGAGCCCGATTGCGATGAGATATGTCTGCTGCTTCTCGGTCAATCTGCGCATGGGCCTATTCCTTCGGCTCCGGCATCTTCTCCGCGAGCGCCTGCACGAAATCCGGATTCGGCGTGAAGCCGTACTTCACTGCGAGGTGAAGCTCCTTCCACGCCTGAGCGTAGTCGCCCTTCGTGTAGCATATCACCGCCAGGTTGTTGTACGCCTGGGTGAGACTCGGCTTGGCCTGAATCGCTTTCCGGTATTCTGCGATTGCGGCGTCGAGATTCCCCTGGTTCTTGTAGATGACGCCGAGATTGCAGCGAGCCTCGGCGAAGTCGGGTTTCAACCGGATCGCCTTCTTGTACTCGCGGATTGCCGATGCTGTGTCGCCTCGTTGGCCGGCGAGCACGCCCTGGTTGAAGCTCTGCATCGCCGCCTGCGACCGCTCTGTGCTGATGCTGCTGCTCTCCGATTCTCTGCTTCTTCCGAGGGCTGACGCGAGTCCCTCTCGAGCGGGCTCGAATTCGGGCTTCAGGCGCAGAGCCTCCGAGTACTCCTCGGCCGCCTTATCATTCTCCTTCATGTTGTAGTAGGCGTTACCGAGACCGTAGTGCATGTCGAAGAGCCCAGGGTTTGCCCGGATCGCCTTGGTGAATTGCTCGGCCGCATCGGCGTTTCTTCCTTTAAGGATGTAAGCCCATCCGAGATTCCCGTGAGCGTAGAAGTTGCCCTTCGTGACGTTGACCGTATACCCGAACAGGGATATGCTGTCCCGCCAATGCCCAACCTGGATATATGTCGCGGCCATGAGCGCTGCGAGGATGATCGCCGCCGCCACAGCCAATCCCCAAGTCCCCGTGTCCCCCCGTCTCCGCGTCCCCGTGTCTCCGCGTCGTATGATCTCCGGAATCCCCCATGCGACTATGATGAAAAGCCCGATCAGCGGAACATAGGTATACCGGTTCGCCATCGCCTGTCTCCCAACCTGGATGAAGCCGATGACCGGGATCAGCGTCACGAAGTACCATAGCCATCCCACCGTTAGATACGGATGCCCACGCCCGAATCGGAAGACGGCGACGAATATGAGCGCGAGCAGCAGCGCCGATCCGATCACTTCCCAGATCGGCAGGCCCGTGCCGGGATGCAGGTACAGGACGGCCAGTTTGCTCGGCCAGAAGGTCTTCCCGATGTAGCCGATGTATGACACAAAGGAGTTCGCGATCCGGACTCCCAGCGGAAACTCATTCAGCGAGGTCATCGCTCCGCCGTGTCTCTGCGCGGCGAAGGTGCCTATGCTGGAGCCGAGGGTCAATGCGAGCAGAGGGACCTTCTCCCAGACGAGCTTCCACCCCGACCACGTCTGCTTCCCTCTCTTCTTTTTCTTCGGGGGCGGTTCGCCGAATCTGAGCCGTCCGAGCGGCCAGTAGTCCATCAGGAGCAATATCAGTGGCAGAGTCACCAGCATCGGCTTCGACATCAGGCCGAGCGCGAATGCCGACATGACGAGCAGATACCTCCCGATGCTCGGGCGCTCCGTGTAGAGTGCGTATGCCCCCATCGTGAGCATCCAGAAGAACGTGCTCAGAACGTCCTTCCGCTCGGCGATCCAGGCAACCGATTCGACGTGCGCCGGATGAATGGCGAACAGAGCCGCGACGAAGAAGCTCTTCCACACCGACTTTGTCATCCGCGCCAGAACCAGCAGAAGGAGCAGTGAGGCGGCGAGATGAAGTATGAGGCTCGTGGCGTGATGTCCTCTGGGGTCCAGTCTGAAGAGCTGGCAGTCGAGCATGTGAGACATCCAGGTCAGCGGATGCCAGTTATACACGTCCGTGGTCGTGAATGCCCAGCCCACGTTCTCGATGCTGAGGCCCCGCTGCACGTGTTCGTTCTTGAGCACGTAGCTGGCGTCGTCATACACGACGATGAAGTCGTGATTCATCACCTGCCAGTAGACGGCAAGCGTCATGACCGTCAGCAGCACGGCCGCCAGCAGAACCTGGTTTTTCTGCGCCGAGTCTCTCACGTATTCTTATACCTCA
>Ga0315284_10012306_pt1 | contig 12180 bp, 12 predicted proteins | sample YL17G09_16_MG_FD_203696 | JGI IMG/M metagenome (GOLD analysis project Ga0315284, IMG submission 203696) | Sediment microbial communities from Yellowstone Lake, YNP, Wyoming, USA - YL17G09_16 | ecosystem: Environmental > Aquatic > Freshwater > Lake > Sediment | place: USA: Wyoming | collected...
CGAGAATGCTGGTACCATCCCGCCTTGGTGGAACTTGTGCGCCTGCATCATGCTGAGCACCGAGTCACCGACCTTGCCTAGCACCTTGTCCCAGAGCTTTGAGGGATCGAGCCCGCTTAAAAAGGCATTCAGCTGGCTGTAAGCCTCTTCGCTTAGAGCTCCGAGCCCCTCAAAGCCCTTCTTGCCAGCGTCGGCTAGGCCACCAAGTCCGCCCCTGACCGCAGCCAGAGGATCTTGCACAGTGGTCGTGACACTCTTTGCGACCTGGCCGACCGCAGCCAGGGGATCTTGCACCGTGGACGTGACACTCTTGGCCACCTTAGCGAAGGGGTTCCCCAGCGCATACTGGGGCAGCTTCAGCTTGCCGTCGATGATCGAGCGCACGAGCTCGGCTAGCTGGGGGTTGTCCATGACCGAGCGCGGCACGATAGCCTCACCTGGCGAGAGCATGGCGAGGATCTTGTCGTTTAGGAGGCTATCGCCAGCCACCGAGGCACTACCCGGTACCAAACCACCCTTGGCAAACGAGACGTAGGGGATGTTGATGCCGAGGATACCCTCGACTTTTCCCTGCTCTGCCTTGTCGTCTTGGAAGATCTTGGCCAGGAGGTTACTCGGCGACACGGCACCAAGCGCGTCACTCACCACCTTGCCAATGCCGCCAAGTGCCGAGGCTAGGGCGTTGAAGATAGAGGTCCCGATGTTAGTAAACAGCGAGGTGCCACCAGACATCGACCCACTCAGGCTATCCCAGATCTGACTACCGACTTTGGAGAAGGTATCGAAGACTCCTGAGAAAGCCTTGGTGAGACTGTCGCCAAGATCCTTTTCAAAAAACTTCTTGATGCCAGAGAAAGCATCCTCTAGCACGGTTTTTAGGCCGTCCCAGATCCCTTTGAGTAGGTCCACAACAAAGCGAAAGGCAACCGTGGCCGCTTCCCATACGTTTTTCAGCAGGTCCACCACCACCAGGAAGGCGACCATGGCTGCGTCCCAGACAACCTTGAAGGTTTCCACCAAGAGTAGCCATGCCTTCGAGAGCAGGTCAATCACAGCCTGGAAAGCTGCCCGGACAATACCCGCCAGCGGCGTCAGGATGTTGTCGATCACCCATTGGAAAGCTTTTAGAATCAGCCCAAATAGCGGGAAGATGATCTTGTCGCCGATCCATTGCAGCGTTTTTAGCACCAGGTCCAGCCACACCAGCGGGTTAAACAGGAGCCCTAAGATTTTACCCAGTACGTCGAGCCAGCCTTTTTGCTTAGCCATAGCGTCGGTGACCTTGGCCAGCTCTTTGCCAGGACCAGCCCCTGCTTTACTGCCGATGGCCGCAGCCGAGGCTTCTAGGTCGATGACTTTAAACAGCTTGCTGGCTTCCTTTCCAGCGTTCTTAGCCAGGTCCTTGATGCCCTTTGAGAACTTACCGGGGAGCTCGGCTAGGTCTTTGGGGATATGCACCCCACCGAAGATGGTGCCCATTGCGGTTTTTAGACCGCGCACGATCCCGTTGACTAGGGCCATGGCGATCTTGGGGATAGCGCGAAGCAGGGCCCCGACGATCTTTTGAATGCCGCCGTCCATGATGAACTGTATGAGCGCGTCCACCAGTTCGCCCATCAGGGCAATCGAACCTTCGATGAAGGCCGCTGCTACCTCGGGGAAACCATCGACCAGGGCTTTGATGATGTCTGGCATAGCCCGCACGATCATCTTGATGATAAGCCCCAGCGACTTGGCTAGCGTGACGATCAGACCAGGCAGGACCGCCATGAGTCGAACGATGATACCAGGCAGGGCTTTTACCAAGACCGCTATCACGGCTGGGAGTTTTTCCAGGAAGGTGCCAAAGGCAGTCGCCAAGGCATCGATGAGTGCAGGGATCTGCGCCATGATCTTCGATAAGATCCCAGGCAGGGCGTCCATGAGCTTACTCACGAGCTCGGGGAAGGCTTTGATGAAGGAACCGATGACTTGATCGAGCTTTTCAAAAGCCTTCATGAGTTCTTCAGGAAGCTTTTGTAGCGTCTCGCTAAGCATGTCGGCGATGCCACCGATCACCGCTGGATCAAACATGGCTGAAACGAAGTCTAGTCCAAGGGATAGACCGTCGAGCAGAGTTGCGCCTACAGCCTTTAGGTCGATGTTCATGATGGCATCGGTAATGCCGTCGCCAAAGGAGCTAGCCAGCGCTTTAAGGTCGTCAAGACTAGGAAGCTCCATAGCTTTGAAGTCAGGCATCTTGAAGGAGTCAAACGCATCGATCGCAAACTTCTCAGACGCAGCATAGGCAGACTTAAGCACGCCCACCAGGTCGCCCACGGTAAACGGAGCGATCTCTTCAAACTTAAGGTTGGCTAGTGCTCTCGCATCATCGAGAACTCTTTTCTGCGCATCACTTAATGGGCCATAAAGCAGAGTCTTAGCCTCAAGTGCAGCCAGCGTAGCGAGTTGAAACTCAAGCTCCAGTCTAGCTACTTCAACCAGGTCAGCTTCACCCTGCGCGTTCTCTAGGTTTAGTGCCTTGTACTTAGTCCTAAGATCATCTAGCTCTTTGTTACGATCCTCAATTGCCTTTAAAGCTCGCTCATCTATACCTCTCTGCGCTTGTTCTTGCTCGGATTTATTAAGTGCAATACTAACCGCAAGCAGGTTATTAAACTGGACAAGTTCTTTGCCTCTAAGGGCTTGAATCTTGTTTTGTCCGCCGATCTTCCTTCTGATCTCTTTTAACTCTTCCTCGCCCCTTGCCCGAATAGCCTCTACCTCCTTACCATTAGCCTCCAGCTGCTTGATGGTGAGATCAGTAACGGACTTACTAAGCTCTTTAAGCCCTTCTTTACGCAGCTTAACAACTTCTAGGCGGGCTTTCTCCGCTTCGATCATGGCTTTGTCTAGTTCTTCGGTGTTCGCTGAAGATGCCAGAATAGCAACATTACCTTCCTTGTTCAGAAGACCCGCCGATAGTTTTTTGAGGTTATTAGACGTTGGCATAAGAATCTCGGTGCCAACCTTTATCACCCCAATGTTTCTGATTTGGTTGAGCAGGGTGTTTGCTTCTATTAGTTTCTGGTTAGCCTTATCAAATTCGTCTCCTAGTACATCGACCTTTAAAGATCCGGCAATATCTGAGGATAGTTTGAGACTTTCAGAAAAGCCCCTACCCGTTTTCTCAGCAGACACCGCCAGCTTATCCATCGACGCTGACAGTTCTGCTACTTTGTCGTTGAATTTTATCAGCCTGTTGTCGTCGAAGGTTCTAAAGAAAGCGTCGGCAAGCTGCTGCGATTCATTTTTAACTTCAGCGGTTTGCTTGTTAAGTTTGGCCATCTCGGAAGTGGTGTCAGTAAAGAGGCTCTTGCTGGCTAGCCACAGCTTCTTGTATCCAAGTGCTGCCCCGTCTAGCCCCTTGGTAAATAAGAGCCAACCAATGACAGATCTTTTCACAAAATCAGAAAACAGCTGTGATAGCTGCGCAAAAAGACCAACGACAGGTCTAAGGCTAGCCACAGTAAGCTCAGAACTGTCTGCCATAATTTTTAGGCTGGGGTTTAGATAGTCTACTTCTTTTCTTAGCTCAGCAAATGCGTTGGAGACTGAGAATACAGCGACGTAAACTGCCACAGCATTTATAAAGAAGGGGTTAGTAAGAATGGCGACACCAAGCTGCACCAAGGAAAGAGCTGCTAGTGTTGCCCCTCTTGCTATAATCAGCCAGCCAGCCTGGGTTAAGAACATACGTTTGGTAAAAACGAGCAAGCTTGCAGACACTTCTAAGAAGATAGACCGAAAGCTCCTGAGCGCGGCGTTAGTGGCTGGAATAATGGTCTGGCCAAGAGCCAATATAGCAGCGCCAAGAGTCTTAATAGCCAATTCTTGTAGGCCGAGGGCTTTGCGGATAGCGTTTATAATCCCACCAAAGATAATCTGCGTTATACCAAATTCCCTATAGATGGTATTGGTCAGGGATACAGCCGCATGTAAACTCTTGAAAGTAAGAACAGAGCCAATGAATATACCACCAAGTTTTAAGACTACTGCCGACAACTCAAACAAAGAGCTGGCAAAATTGGTAACTGAGTCAGGTAAATCGTTGAGACTCTTTACGAGGGATGTTTGAATACCAATAAGGGTAGCTGTTACGCCGCTGCTACTTCCTAGCCGTGACTCTAGTCTTTCAACTGAAGATGTAAGCTGCTTGCTTGCCCCAGCGACAGTATTGAGCTGGTCAGCTGCGGCACCTGCCAGCGGGGCAGTTTGATCTAGGATTCTGTTCATAACCAGTTGTGCTTTTTCCTGCTTACTTAGATTCTTAACCACCAGCCCCTGGGAAGTGGCCAGCTTGGAGTTCTGCAAAGAAGCTTCATCGACAAAGATACCTAGAGTTTGTAGAGCACCCGAGTTGCCAGCAAGACCGCGAGTGATTGCCAGGGTTACTTCTGACAGTTCTGTGCCTGTAATAGCTGCGATATCTGAGGCTCTTTTAAGTAGTACAGCATTTTTATCTGCGGTGACCCCCAGCTGCCCACCCTCTGCAATCAGCAACTTGATACTTTTTCGGATCTCTTCAGAAGAAAAAGTGGTAGTGTCCGTAATCCCTGAGATTGTAGTGTTCCAAAAATCTAAGCTACCAGTAGCCACGGTCCCTAGAGTTTTACCAAAGCCCGAGATAACAAACTCAAAAGACCTAGTTACTGCCTGGGCTTTGATGAACTTTTCCTCCCAGGCATCCATAAGAGTAAGCATCTCACCGCCCACGGTGCTGATAAAAGCGCCAAAAGCACTTATGAGAATCCCCATACCTGATGCTAAGCTAACGGAAAAAATACCAGCTAATTGTAGTGCTGTTCCGATTATGTTTAAGAAAGCACTATCCGTCTGCTTTAAAACTGTTCCTAAAGCCAGTGCTCCAAACCCCAGGGCGTGCATCCCCTCAATGACACCAATAAAGTCAGGACGTGCCAAGTGTAAATTAGTAAGTAACTTAAATAAACCCAGGGATAGGTTAGTCACACCTGTTCTTGCTATGTCTGCCACTCGTGGCAAAACATCCAAGATAAAGCTTCCAAAGTCCTTAAACTTGGAAAGTGCTGCCTGAAACAAAAAGGGTATTTTACCTATGCTATTTGAAAAGCCTTTTAGGCTACCAAAGCTCGATGAGAAGAAATCAGATGCCGTTTTAGCAAATATTTGTAAGGTAGATCCTAGTCCTGCAAATTTTAATTGGCTTAGCTGGAGTGCCCCAGCGACTTGAAGAAGCGTGCCCACAAACGACAAAAAGCGGCTATCTGTTTGTTTTAAAACTGTGCCTATCCCGAGCAGTCCTAGTCCCAGTAGATCAACGTTCTTAGCCACCCGTAAGAATGTTTCACCATACTTTCCCGTGCTTCTTATATAAGTTGCAAAAGATCCTGCTAAGCCCGTAAACCTTTTAGACAGGAGTTCTCCGGCATACTCAAGCTCAAGTAGTAGCTGCTGTAGTTTGTTGACCTGAGCAGCGCCGCCGCTGGAGGCTCCAAAAGTTCCTATCCAGGCGTTTCTAAATTCTCCGACTACTTTACCAGTGGTTTCTATCCCCTCCCCCAAGGTCCTAAACAACCTGGTGACTCGGGTGAGCCCTTCCTTACTGGTGTTGTAAAACTCGACTAATCCCGTGAAAGCTCTATTCGCATGGGAAGCACCCCTGCCCAGAGCTGTAAAAGTTTCTACAAACTTCGAGTTAAGTGCCAGGGTATTGACCTGCACCACCTGGTAACCCTTAAGAAGCAAAATCTGCTCCTTAATGGCAGGAACCACGAATTTAAAACTACTGGCAAAAGCACTCACGGCGGTCGTGGTTCGCTCATACCCTATCATTAGTAATCTAAGTGAATTTTGGTACAGAGGAATTATATTCTTATGAAAATCCAATATAGCACTAGATGCTTTACTTACCTGTCCCGTAAAGCGGATCAACGTGTCAAGCCTAACAAGACCTGTCATGGCTGCGGTTAGAACCACAAAACCTTCTGTTGCCCCCAGTGTTCTCTCCTGAACTCTGGCAAGCTTTTGCTCTGTTTGGGCGAACTGGTTGTTTAACTCCCTGGTCGCTTTCGTTGCAATTTTAACTTCTTTGTTTAAGGTCCCTACCTTGTCAGCAGGAAGCTTACCGATAGCAGTAGCAATAGACTTATAATCTTTTTCCAGCCTAAGAAGTTCATCCGACATGGCCTTCGTCTGCTTTGCATTGTCCTTTAGGCTTTTACCAAGATCCTCAACACTGCGTTTTGCATACTTGGTGTCGATGTCTATGTTTACCAGCAGGTCTTCTTTTGCCATGGCTAACTCTTCCTCTGCTTAGACGGCGGACTCTTGCCCCCATCCTTGGTGTCGTCACCTAGAACCATCTTAGCGCGTGATATAAACTTCTGGGTATCGTAGGCTGGCGCAAACCATGACAGAAGCGAGATAAACCAGGTTGGCTGGTCTGATATGCCACCTGGAACTAGGAGCACTTTTTGCTCCGAAGCCACCACCAGCAGCTCAAATAGACTTGTGGCCTCTGGGTCCCAGGTCGATTTACCTGGACAAAAACCATAGAGGCCACCTCCTTCGTTGATGCGAACCGGGAACATGCTCCCATCCTCGCTGGTAAAGTCCCACTTATCTTCCCTACATCGTCTTATCCTCTGAGTAGCTAAAGGGCAGCGTTTGCAATCAAACGTCCTGCCCTTTTTTTCTAGCTTCGCATGATCTGTGAATTGCAGCTCAAGTAGAGCCTCTAGCTTTTTTTTGGAACTTCCCCCGAGCTTTCCCCGGCTGCGTTCTTGCGTGCATTGTATAAGTCCATCAAAACGCCACTATTATAAAGCGCGTTCACCACATCCATGGAGGCATAGCCGTCTTTGTCCTTTTTGAAAGCCTCTGCCCCAGGTCCCTCCATACCCACCAGAGCGCAACGAACCTCGTCCATCAGGTAGCTGATGTTGACTTTGGCCTGGCCATCGTCAAAAGAGACTTGGCTATTCATCACCCGCTTGGTGTCTTTGTAGGGAAGCGTGCGCTTCATAATAAATCTAGTGCTTAGTCCGGTTATCGTCAGCTTCGACTCGTCTAAATCCTTGAGATAGCTCTCATAGGCTTCTTCCGTAACGCCTTTGATAGACGAATCTTTGCTGACGATGACGGACACCGTTTTGTCGGTGTCCATGTTAAGAAGAAAACCCATGTATCGTTCCTCTATGCTTGCATAAATGCTAGATCATTAGAGGAAAGATACTGTCACCTCGTCGCCTGCGTCAAGTGTCGTTTGATAGCAAAGGCCCGTGAAAGTCACAGGGATTGTGCCCGTATCAGGAACCGAGATTTCTGGCACAGGGAATTGAACCTTTGGAACAAGCACTTCGACGTGTCTGCCAGCTGCATCACCAAGGATGATCGTGACGTTTTCGCCAACGAAGTCTTTGAGTCCGTTTAAGAACTCAACGAGCTCATGATTCAAGTTAAGCTCAAGGGTAAGCTCCGCGTTGAAGCGCCCGCCTGGTGTAAACAACCGACCGCCTAGACCTTCTTCGCCAAAGCAGAAGTCTTGTGGCTCGTGGTTGTTGGTCATGTTGAGCGAAGCCGAGCGCACGCAGTCAGCAGAAGCTAGACCGGCAATGGTGATGGAACCGACCAGGCCAGTTTGGGGATCGTTGATGGCGACGGCGGTAGCTGGCTCGTAGTACACCAAGTAAACTGGTGTGCCCGTACCATCTGAGTCAGTCAAGACTGCACCGCTTAGGGTAACCGTCGAAGACGTGCTAGCGGTGACGGTCCGTGGCGAGCCAGTTGGCGTATCCGTCGAACGGGTAACACCGTCCGCCTTGATAACCATGACCAAAGCGCCGACTGGGAAGCGAGTGCCTTCGGTCGCTGCCACGGTGACGATGTTGGCGGCGTTTGGCGTGATGGACTTAGATACGCCGACAAGCAGCGCGGTCTTGCCCATGCCTGCCCACTCGGTCTGCGCTTGACCGTCGCCTGGGAAAGTGGCGTTGCCCGAGTCAACAAAGCATCCTGGGGCTTGCTTAGACCACAGATCGCCGATCTCGAAGATCGAGAAAGTGATGTCTGGGGGTGTTTCAGCGGTGTAGACTGGGCTACCACCCGTGATGTCTTCCTTGCCCATCAAGGATTTCCACAAAACGCGCATCCCAGGATCGATCTCAGCAACCGATGGAGCACCCAGGGCTGTATCGATTTGGAAGAAGGTTGGGATCGTCCAGTTGGTCGTGGTTTTTTGCTTGATGATCGACGTGTGGTGGCGAGAAGACTTGACTGGGCTGCTTTCAATCGGCTGTGTGAAGTTCACACTGCCGCCGTTTAGCGCATAAATGAAGTCAGCGCCTGTCGGTGGGATAATGACACCACGGGAAGATTCTTCCTTGATGTAGATCTTTTGCTCAAGGGCAACCGAGTCGTTGGTCGAGTTGTAAATGGACGCATAATTTTTTGCCATCGCGCAGATCCCCTATAATTTTTTTAGCAAGATCCAGTCAAATTATCATAAAACTGGACAGTGAAATCTATCCTGGCAATATAGTACGGCTGAAGAAGATGTAGGTCCGTGATGTTACCAGTGTAGACCATGTGGACGACACCTGGAATACCCAAGTTAGGTCGCGCCCATAGAGCTACCTCCACTGTCCGGCGCAGCTCAAACAAAGCCTTTTGATCTACCTCACCCGTCACGTCTGACTTCATAATCAGCTCCAGTGACAGGTTCCAGTCCTTGCGCACGCGCCCGCGCTCGTGGTTGATGAGCATCCCGTTGTCCCAGATCTGCACCGCTGGGAGCTCGTGGGCTGCGAAGTCGCTGGTCGCCAGCTTTATTTTATCAAACGAAACATAGTTGATAGCAGCCACGTCGTTATCGACTATAGCTACTATAGCGTTGACGATATCAGATTCTATGCTCACCGAAATAAGCCTCTGATAATATCTAGTATTCTGTTGGTGTGCATCAAGATAGCAGGTCTTAAGTAGGGACGCGCCATAAATCGATTTCCTTGGACGATCCCCTTGTCGATCCCCTTGCCAGGACCGAGCTTGCCTCTATCGCGCAGATCCGAAAACATGGCGCGGCGTTGCTGGCTAGTAAAGGTGCCACCGAATTCATGCTGCCTGGCATAGGGCACGCCAAACGAACCTGTGCGAATACCGACGCGGTTGCCGTCTTGGTAGTATTCCGAGCGAATCGAGTTAAACAAGCGCCCAGTATCGATGATGCCCTGGTTTCTGATGTTGATCTTGGTCTGAGCCTCGACCAAAAACCCGATGCGCAGCAAGGCTTCCTTCAGCTGCGGCGAACCAGGCTCGTAGACACGCACCCTTTTTAGGATGCGCCGCTCTAGCTCGGCGGTTAGGTTTCGCATGGGTACTGGAGCCACCACTTACCTCGTCGATACCATCCGGTCACCCGTGGGCCACTCGCTGCGCTTATAGGCCAGGAGAGTATCCTGCACATACTTGGGCAGGTCTTCTCGGTAGGTCGTGTTCTCTTGGTTCTTGCCCTTAGTCTCGACACCGACTGACTGGTTGTTGCGCATGTCGTAGAGAAAAGAGAGTGTCCAAAGGCACGCCCCTTCGAGCTCGACGGGTACGGTGGTAAAGCCGCCATCGTAAATCATCTTGATGTTCTTAGTGCCCCGAGGAAAGCTTCGGTTCACCAAGACGACGCCGACTCCTTCGCCCCTAGCCGATACGTCTAGGGCATAGTCGGCGGGGTCCAGCTTCCTGGTGACATCGGTGAAAAGCCCTGAGTTGTCGATCCAAAGCTCAGACGGCTTGGTGCCAGGCCACTGGTCAAACAGGATGCGGTTATTGGCAAAACCGTCTTGGTACTCGACTAGGCCAGTGCGTTTTACAAAGAAGCGGTCGCAGAAAGTCTCAATCTTCCCGGTAGCCTCATTGATGAAGCGAGTCACCAGGGCATCAAAGGTGGTGACAAGCGGAGGAATCCCCAGGTGCTCCTTGCCGGTCGCCAGGGTTGTCAGCGCGTAGGGACTAAGTGCCATCGCTTACCTCAGACCTAGTTGCTTGTTTGGGTACTTGGTCACCATTTTGGTAGCCTCGATACTCGCTAGATCCTCGATGCTCGCAGGCTCCTTATCTGGAGCTCTCGGTGCGGACTTACGCTCGTCGGCTGGTATCGTAAGGGCCACAATTTCAAAGCATCCTGGCCAAAGGTGGCTAAGGGTGTGTCCTTCAATGTCACTGACATCCTCGGAACTCCCGACACTAAGCTCGAAGGTCCTGGCCGCAGTGTGGCAGAGCATACTATTTTGGCCTAAGTGCGGGGACTTAATCAATTTGATGCGCATATGTTTCCCTTTTGTACCTAAAAATGCAGGTAGGGAAACCTTACCACTTTTCTATAGGGCACTTCGATGCGGAAACTGCGATCTTTCGCTTAAATCCGCAGCCGCAAGTCGTGCAAGAATACTTCCCGGCCTTCTCGCGCAGCTTTGGACAAGCCATGCAAATAGCTGCCCGCTGCTCGACAACCTCGGGAGAGGCCAGTATGTGGCCATCCTTCAAAGTTGCGCGAATAGTGGACAGGATGCTTCTGGCTTGCCCAATGAGTCCGATCTCAGCCATCGGTATCAGTCCGTAAGGGCATCGATCAATGCTGTGTAGTTGGTATCGGTGACCGTTGCATCGGCATCGAGCTTAGCAGTGACCAGGCGCAAGGCGTTGGTCAGCAGCTTGATGCGGCGTTCAGCCGAGGCCAGGGGATCGTTAGCGTCCACTGCTGCTGCTTGACGAAGATGAGCTAATTTTAGAGCTTCGATAGCCATGTTTGTACCCTTCCTAGATGTTTCCAGTAGTCTACCAAAGAAAGCTCACCTTGAGCTATATCGGTGCTACTTATCGGTCTTGTCGCCGTAGATAGCCTTGATGGCTACTTTGTCTTTTTCGATGATCTTGCCTGGTGGCCACCAAGTTGCTGCACCATCAATTAGAGCCAGGTTCTCGCCGTTTTTCATGCGCTCAAGCAGGTCTTTGTTCTTAGCTATCCTCGCCATTTCCTGCTTGGTCACGACGCTACCCCTAGTAGTTATTGACCTGGTGCTTCCAGGTCTGATCTTCTCTAAGCTTACTATGCCCCTTAAGAGATTCAAAGATAGCGTGCGGGGACATCAGCTGGGTACTTTCCAGGGTTACTGGTCCTAGCTTCAAAGCTCGTTGCACGGCTGGGATGATCCCTGTGCATAGCCTATTGCTAGTCGTCTGCCAGCGGTTCACACCCTCTACCTTTAATCTAAGCACTTTCCACAGCAGTACGCGCCAGGAAAACCAAAGAAGGGCTGGGTAGTCGTAGTACCTATCAGCCTCGGTAGATAGGATAGCTTTATAAACAGCTTCCTCTTCTTCTAGCGTGAGAGGCACCCGAAGTTCTAGGCAATGAACCACGGTTACATGCTGAAGGAAACTGCGTAGCCACCCCAGCTGCGTGCCTTTGCCGTAGCTGTGAAAGACGATACCCGTGTCTGGCTCTTTGTCTACAGTTCCCTCGTCAAAGCATAGGGCAAAATGCGAGCAATCGGAGCTAAGCCCCCACCTAATTAGGCGGCTTCCTATCTTATTTGACCGAACAAAAAGGAGTTTCATAGCGCAACACTCCGCACCATACCCAAGTAGTCTTCGATTAAATTGATGAAAGCTAAAAGACGAATATCGGTGACGAAGGTTGCGTCCTTGCTTTCCGGGGCTACCGCCCTGCACTGAGCCATCGCGTCATAAAGAGAACCTGTTTGCAGGCACTGAACAACGGGGCCTAGCACAGCCCTGACCGTTGACGTCATGCCCGCCTGTGTGATGCCTAATATGACGTTATCGGCAGCAAACTTAATTAAAAGGTGCTGACCAAATGCCACGGCGTTGGCGATGGCAAACTCGACGACGTTTACCGCGTACCAGATGCCGACAATCGACATTATCTTGCAGCTAGTGGGGTTGACGTAGGGCGGAACAATGGCATGGATGACCGGGCGATCCCCCGAGGTCCATTCAGAAAGATTGGGAGATGCCGATGAATAGGTGCCGAGGCATTGCTGCGTGTCGGCGTAGAAAATACCATATGTTTGCAACATGGACTTAGCTCCTCAGCTTGAACGTGCGGCCCAAAGATCCCGTCGTCCCGACGCTACCCGAGCCAAG
>Ga0315284_10012308_pt1 | contig 12180 bp, 9 predicted proteins | sample YL17G09_16_MG_FD_203696 | JGI IMG/M metagenome (GOLD analysis project Ga0315284, IMG submission 203696) | Sediment microbial communities from Yellowstone Lake, YNP, Wyoming, USA - YL17G09_16 | ecosystem: Environmental > Aquatic > Freshwater > Lake > Sediment | place: USA: Wyoming | collected...
ATGGCGGCGGGCCGGTGGGACTTAACACGCTCGCCGTGGCTGTTGGCGAAGAGCCCGGCACAATCGAGGAAGTGTACGAACCATATCTGATTCAGGAAGGATTCCTCAAACGCACGCCACGCGGACGCGAGGCGACGTCGCTCTCCTACAAACACTTCGGCGTCACCAAGAAGTCTGCCCGCCAAAATAGCTTGTTCTGACAATAAACGAACGTCATGCTGAGTCCCGCCGATCTTCCAGAGCGGACGAAGAATCTGACGGTGATCGTCATTCTGATCCCGCTCGAAGAGCGGGAGAAGAATCTGATTCACCCATAATGTCAGATCCTTCGCCTCGTCACAAAACGACGAGGCTCAGGACGACTTTTCCTCCCTCGCTCTGAATTTTCTGAGATATTTCAGCACAGAACTCATGTCCTTTGGCAAGGGAGCCGAGAACGTCACCCGCTCACCGGAGGCCGGATGGGCGAAAGAGATTGCAGAGGCGTGGAGGGCAGTCCTGTCGAGCAACGGCTTCTCCTCCCCTTCAGCCCTATACCCACTTTTCACTTGGGAAAGATAGAATCCTTCCCCACCACCGTATGTTCTGTCTGCTAGTATCGGCAAGCCGATTGATCCGAGGTGAACCCTAATCTGGTGCATCCGTCCCGTCTTCGGCCTCACCTCCAGCAGCGCATAACCGCGGAACTTCTCGACAACTGTGTAATAGGTAAGTGCGTCTTTTCCCTTCTGGTGGTCCGCTCTCACAATCCCGGAATCCGTTGAACTCTGAGCCAGCGGAAGATCGATACTGCCATCCATGCTAACCGGCTGGCCAACGACGATGGCACGATAGATTTTGTCGACCTTTCTCCCTTCGAGCTGTGCATTGAGCGCAGCGTGTGCCTCAGCGGTCTTTGCAAAGACGATAATGCCGCTCGTCTCCTTGTCGATTCGATGGACGACAAAAAACTTTCCCAGCTCATCGTTCAGAATGGTGTAGAGGTTGGGGAGGCGATTGTTGTAGCGATCCGGCAGAACGAGAAGGTTCGCCGGTTTGTCGAGAACGAGGAGATGTTCGTCCTCATGGACAATCCCCGTCCTCGTGGATTCGATCAGCCATTTCAGTTTCCGTTTCATGGCTGCTCACAAGATAGACGTTGGCGGGAAGAGATACAAGGTGGCGCCGCAAGAATTGACAGTCAGTACAAATAGGTTTACCTTTTTCGGGAATCAACGGAGACGATTGATGCGCGGTTCGGTGAACGTCAAGAGATCCAAGGAAGGTCATTCTGTTTCAGCCCGCAATTCTGCGCCGCAGGCGCTTCCCAGCCCGACTGATGGCTGGCGGGCGCATTTTGCGGAGAGACCCGTACTCCCCAATTCAACCAAGCTCCCACGCTCATTCTACCTCCGTCCCACCGTCCAAGTCGCACGCGATCTCCTCGGAAAATACCTCGTGAGACGCTATCGAGGCAAGAGCTTGGCGGGTAAGATCGTAGAGGCCGAAGCGTACTGCGAGGGCGATCCAGCGTCCCATTCGTATCGCGGCAAGACCAAACGCAATGAGGTGATGTACTGGAAAGGTGGGCATTTCTATGTGTACTTCACGTACGGTATGCACTTCTGTGCGAATGTCGTTACAGGAAAGGAAGGAGTCGGGGAAGCAGTCTTGATTCGGGCCGTGGAGCCGATTAATGGTCTCGAGGTGATGACGAAAATGCGGTTTTCCCGACACCAATCAACCACTCACCAATCGCCTCTTAACATCACCAACGGACCAGCGAAGTTCTGTGAAGCGTTTGGGATCGCAAGAGAGCAAAATGGCACGGACTTACTCGGGAATGAGATCTATATTCTGAAGGGAGAGAAGATATCTCCGAGCAGGATCGGTCGATCAGCACGAATTGGAGTTACGAATGGGAGAGAGAAGAAGTGGAGGTTCTTCGTCAAGGGGAATCCGTGGGTGTCAAGATAACTGAGGATTGTGGATTGCGGAGTAAAGCATGCTGACTCGCAGAGGTCTAGTTTCGAGAACGCCGAAATGGCTTGAACTGTGCGCTTTTGTGATTATATTTCAAGCGCATGAAAATCGAAATGCTCATCGAGAGGTTACGCGATTCTTATTCTCCGGTTTCTTTGTCAGATTTCTCAAGGATTGCCACTCATTTTGGATATTCGCTTGACCACGTCTCTGGGAGCCACTATGTCTTCAGGAATTGGACGGGAAGAAAATTCGTTGTGCCAGTACACAAGAAGAAAATCAAAGCTATCTGTTGAGGGTTTTCTCAAGGAGCAAGGATGAAAAGAGCCACACCCAAGACTAAGAGGAAAACGGGCGGGAATAGGAATCGAAACGAGAGGTCGGTGGAGAACCTCATGAAACTCCGCTACAAGATTGAGTTGACTCCACTTGCCCAGCAAGATGGCGGAGGTTTTCTTGCGACCATCCCTCTACTGAAAGGATGTCAAAGTGATGGTGAAACACCCGACCAGGCTATTCAAAATCTCAGAGAGGCACAGAAGGCATGGTTTTCGTCAGCTCTCAAGCACGGGGATCCGATTCCCACGCCGGAGTGAAGTAGAACGGAAGATTCGTGTGCCGAGAAATATCCAGCCCTCCATGTGAACGTCGATGCGTCTCGATTCTCTACGTTATCAGCTCCTTTTTTAAAAACATCCCCGTATACGATGCTGGATTCTTCGCCACGTCCTCCGGCGTCCCCTCTGAGACAATCTCTCCACCATCGTCACCTCCTTCAGGGCCCAGATCGATAATCCAGTCCGCGGTCTTGATGACATCGAGATTGTGCTCGATGACGATGACGGTGTTGCCTTTGTCAACGAGCTTGTCGAGCACTGAGAGGAGCATCCTGATGTCCTCGAAATGCAGCCCCGTCGTCGGCTCGTCGAGTATGTACAGGGTCTTGCCGGTCCCGACTTTTGACAATTCCGTAGACAACTTCACTCGCTGCGCCTCGCCTCCGGAGAGCGTCGTCGCCTGTTGACCCAGGCGGATGTAGCCCAGGCCAACGTCGTGCAGAGTCTGAAGATGGCGCTGAATTCTTGGAAATTCACTGAAGAGCTCCATGGCATCTTCCACCGTCATATCCAATACATCGGCAATCGATTTCCCCTTGTAGTGCACCTCAAGCGTTTCTCGATTATAGCGCTTTCCTTTACAGACATCACAGAGAACATAAACATCCGGCAGGAAATTCATCTCGATCTTCCGGACTCCATCCCCCTCGCACTCCTCGCACCGGCCGCCTTTCACATTGAAGCTGAAGCGTCCAGCTTTGTACCCGCGGATTTTCGCCTCGGGCAGCTGAGTAAAGAGATCTCGGATGAGAGTGAACACCCCGGTGTATGTCGACGGATTCGACCGTGGAGTGCGCCCGATAGGAGACTGATCAATGTCAATGACCTTGTCGATGTGCTCAATGCCTCTGATGGATTTGTGCGGAAGCGGGACCATTCGGGACCGATAGAACTTGTTTGAGAGAATCGGATACAGGGTCTCATTAATCAGTGTCGACTTTCCTGATCCGCTCACGCCCGTGACGCACACAAATCGTCCGAGCGGAATTCTGACGGTCATATTCCGGAGGTTGTTTCCCGTAGCTCCTGTGAGTGCCAACCACTTTCCGTGCCCCTCTCTCCTCTTCTTTGGGACATCGATCTTCCTCTCACCCTTCAAGTAAAGAGCCGTATGCGATATCCCCTCAAACCCGTTGCCACCTATTTTTAAATTTTCATTTTTATTTTTTAATTCACTCGGCTTACCGCATGTTACCACGTATCCGCCATGCTCTCCGGCTCCCGGTCCAAGATCAATCACGTAATCGGCACTCTTGATGGTCTCCTTGTCGTGTTCAACGACGATGATCGTGTTGCCCAGGTCCCGCAGCGACTTCAGCGAGTTAATCAGCTTAATGTTGTCCCTTTGATGTAGTCCGATGCTGGGCTCATCGAGGATGTAGAGAACGCCAACGAGTTGAGTGCCAATCTGTGTCGCAAGCCGGATTCGCTGGCCTTCTCCTCCTGAGAGCGTGCGCGCAGGACGGTCGAGCGTGATATAGTCGAGACCCACATTGAGCAAGAAATCCAGACGCTGTGTGATCTCCTTGAGAATCTGGCGGGCAATTTCCGTCTGTCGGGAACTCAAAGAGAGTTGAGTGAAGAAATTCCGGGCCGAGCGAATTGAGAGAGAAACAACATCGTGGATATTGTAGAGCTTGGCAGTCTCGGCATCCTCAAGCTTGACAGCCAGGCTCTCTTTCCTCAGGCGCCCCCCCTTGCACGCATCGCAACTGCTCGTCGTCATAAACGATTCGACCCACTCCCGAATGTTGTTGGAGGACGACTCGTCATAGAATCGCTTGAGCATCTCCATCACGCCGCCGAAGCGATGCTTGTAGACGACAGTCCTCCCACTGCTCTGGGCATACTCGATCTCGAATTTCTCGTCACCTGCACCGTAGAGGAGGACTTGTTTCGCTTGAGGCGAGAGGCTCCTCAGCGGCGTGTCGAAGTCAAATCCGTACCGTTTCGCGACGGCTCGTATCTGACTGAACATCCACGTGGGGCGTGGCTTGCCCAGAGGAGCCAATCCCTCCAGATTAATGCTGAGGTGTTCATCGGGAATGATCAGCCTGAGGTCAAATGCCCGCTTCTCGCCAAGCCCCTCGCACTCCGGGCATGACCCGGCAGGTGAGTTGAACGAAAACGAATTCGGAGCCGGCTCCTCGTAACTGATTCCACATACGTGGCAGGCGTAGTGGCTGCTGTACAAGTGATCCTCCTCGCCATCGTGGACGATGAGCGCGCCGTTGCCGTATCGCAACGCTACCTCGACCGATTCAGCGACCCGCGACCGGGCCTCGCGTTTGAGTGCAATGCGATCAACAACAATCTCGATGTTATGGATCTTATAGCGATCTACCTTCATGCCGTCGGTGATCTCTTTCGTGACACCATCGACTCGGACTCGCACAAAACCATCCTTCAAAATCTGCTCGAAGAGCTCGCGGTAGTGTCCTTTGCGCCCCTTCACCACCGGAGCAAGAATCTGAACCTTCGCTCCGGAAGGATATTGAAGGATGGAATCGATTATCTGATCGACCGTTTGCCGCTGTACCTTTCGGCCGCAGTTGTAGCAAAATTGTGCCCCAACCCTTGCAAAAAGCAGCCGAAGAAAGTCATAGATCTCCGTGACTGTCCCGACCGTCGAGCGCGGATTTGTGCTCACCGTCTTCTGCTCGATCGAGATCGACGGACTCAGTCCGTCGATGTAGTCTACGTCCGGTCGCTCCATCAATCCGAGAAACTGTCGAGCGTAGGCTGAAAGGCTTTCGACATATCGCCGCTGCCCTTCGGCATAAATGGTGTCGAAGGCTAGGCTCGACTTTCCGGAACCGGAGAGTCCCGTGATGACGATAAAGTTATCGCGCGGCATCTCGACGTCGATGTTCTTGAGATTGTGGACGCGCGCGCCCTTCACTATGAGCTTGTCTTCAGACATGAGGCTAGTGCAAAACGAGGAAAGTGTATCATTGAGTCATCGGACCATCGGCTCATTGAAGTCCGATCCTCCGGAATGGCTCGATCACCCGATGACGCGATCGTCCTCCATCCCACTTCTTCCGTCCCGCCTTCAGTGGATTCTCCTGCGTTTATTCAAATACTCGAACAACGCTTTGTCGAACGGCGTGCTCGTGTCGAGGAGGACGTAATCGATCGCATTTTCGCGGCATTCCCGCTTGTAGTAATCCAGAAACTGTTGAAAGGACTCCCGATACGCCTTCTGGATGTGCCAGGGTTGAGTCATGAGTTCTTCTCCGGTCTCCATGTCCCGGAACAACGCATCCGTACCGAAGGCAAAGGAGCGCTCCATGGGATCCAGCACCTGCATGACGATGACTTCGTTCCCCTTATGGCGGAAGTGCTTCAGAGCAGTCGTCACGTGTTTCGGGTCGTCAAACAGGTCGCTGAGAACGACCACAAGGCCCCGCCGCTTGATCCGTTCAGCGACTTCGTGGAGCGATTGGGCAGTCGCCGTTCTCTTGCCTGGCTCAAGGTTTTCAAGCTCCCGCAAGATTTGCTTCAAGTAGAGCTTCGTGGCCCGGGGCGGCAAAAGAGTGCGGACTCGTTCATCGTAGATCGTGAGGCCGACCGCATCGCGCTGCTCGACCATCAGATATGCCAGGGCCGCTGCGATATAGGACGCGTACTCCACTTTTCTCAAGTGCCCATCAGAGCAATAATCCATCGACCTACTTGCATCAAGGATGAGATACGACTTCAGGTTCGTTTCTTCCTCGAATTCCTTGATGTAGTACCGATCGGTCTTGCCGTAGGCTTTCCAGTCAATATGCTTGATTTCATCGCCGGGCATGTACTGGCGATGCTCAGTAAACTCGACGCTGAATCCATGGTAAGGACTCTTGTGGAGGCCGGTTATGAAGCCTTCAACAACAAGCCGGGCACGCAGCTCCATGTTCGCCAGTTGAGCCACAACGCTCGGTTGAAGATACTTGAGCCCTTCTTGCACGCGTGGACCTACCGTGTTTTGCGTGTCATGTTCTGGAGACTAACCATCTCCGCCTTCGCTGAACCGACCGTCGGTGAATCGGGATAACGCTTCAGGAGCTCCTCAAATGCCTTCAAAGCTCCGTCAGGATCTTTTAATTCCCTGCTCAGAAGCATCGCCCGAATATAGGTGGCGCTTGATGCGGTGGCATGGTCGGGGTATTCCTCGCCAAGCCTCTTGAACGTCGCGACGGCCTTCGTGAAATCCTTCTTTGTCTGATAAATGAGGCCCATGGCATAAAGCGCTTCCGGGACGTTCGGGCTTCTTGGAAAGCGATCCACAAGCATCTTGTACGACGACAGGGCGTCGTCAAATTCATCCCATCTCTGGTGTTCAATGGCTTTCTCAAGTATCTCTTGTTCGGTTGGATCCTTCGAGCATCCGGCCCCGAGAAACAAGACGAGAGTGAGAGCGAGGACTCTCAGGGTATCCTGTCGGTGGCGCATAAGCATTCCCTCGGCGGAGGTGGTAATTGGCTATCGCTGAATCTTTATTGTATGAAAAGATGTCAGGAGAATCAATCGAAGACTACAGCGTTCCTCTCTCCAGAACAGCACAGAAGAACCCGTCAGTTCCGTCGCGATGCGGGAGAAGTCTGGTGTATCTCGAGGAGACAAGCTTCTGAAGATTGAATTTTGAAAGGAATAGCAATGGATCAGCGACGACAAACTCCTTGTGTTGCGGAAGAAACGCCTCAACCACATCTTCGTTTTCCTCACGAAGCAGCGTGCATGTTGCATAGACGAGCTTGCCGCCCGGTTTCACCAGCGGAGCGCTCATGTTCAAGATCTCCAGCTGTTTTGCCGAGAGTTCCTGAACGGTCTCTTCGGTCACGGTCCATTTCATGCCGGGATTGCGGCGAATCGTCCCCAGGCCGCTGCACGGAGCGTCGACGAAGACAAGATCGAAATGTTCGCTGAATTGTTGCCGGAGAGAGGAAAGATCTCTGATTTCCTTGATGCGCACATTCGAGGCACCTGCGCGCCGGAGACGCTTGCGCAGCTGATCAAGCCTGAACTTCTGCACGTCCGTTGCCACGATCTCGCCTCGATTGTTCATTAGGGCAGCGAACTGGAGCGTTTTACCCCCAGCGCCTGCACAAGCATCGAGAACCTTCGCGGTGGGCTTCGGATCGAGCAACAACGGCAAGAGCTGGCTCCCCTCATCCTGCACCTCGAAGATCCCATCCCGAAATGATTGAAGCTCGAAGATGTTGATCCGTTTGGGTACCTCAAGGCCGAGCGGGGAGAGCTGCGTTTTCTTCGTATCGACACCCTCCGCCTTCAGCAACTCTTGACACCCTTCGACTGTGGCCTTCAGAGTATTCACCCGGAGGGTAAGCGATGCCTGCTCGTTCAAGCTCACACACAGCCTCTCCGTTTCTGCCTCGCCATATTGAGAAAAAAAGCGTTCCACCATCCATCGGGGATAGGAATATCGGATGCCGATCCGGTCTGCCGCATCATGCTCCTCATCGATCGCCTGAGAGAGAATTTTCGTGAGCGCGTCATCAAGGTTTGCCTTGAGACGAGAAGACTTGAGTTGGGGAAGGAGGTCTCCGCTCGAAAGTGCAGTGCGGCACTCGATAAGTAGCAGGTACGTAACAATAAGCAGAAGGAACCCGTCTTCCGGAAGGACGTCGTGCACCTGTCCACCCACTGCACCCTGAAGGACGACGTCGCAGCGGCGAAGATGCCTCAGCGTGCCGTAGACAGTCTCTGCAATGAACCGACGGTCGTGGGAACCAAGATATCTATGGGAGCGAAAAAAAGAATCGATAAGGTGATCAGCCGGTTTGCCTGACGTGTGGGTAAGTTGGAGAAGTTCCCGCGCATGCCCAAGGAGTGATGAGAGTTTCATTTCACAGCCAAGATACAGGGATTTTGGCAGGGGAGCAAAAAAAACCTCTCCCATCAGAGGAGAAGGGACAAAGGGGTGAGGTTACTCCGCGACCTCAGCTCTTGCTTTGATCACAAACTCCACTGCGCCATGATCACCTACATCAACCTCGACCGAGTCTCCCTCAGCGACTTCCCCAGCCAGGATTTTCTCCGACAGTCTATTGACCACATACCTTTGGACGGTCCGCTTCAGCGGACGTGCACCAAAAGCCGGATCGAATCCAGCCCTCGCAAGCCATTCCTTGAGGTCGTCCGAAAACTCCAGCGTGATATTCTTCGCTGAGATGAGCTTTTGAACGTTTTTCAACTGCAGCTCAACGATTTGCTGAATCTCCGGCATCGTGAGCGGCTTGAAGAGAATGATTTCATCGATCCGGTTCAAGAACTCCGGACGAATCGTCTGCTTCAGCATCTCCAGGAGTCTCACTCTGAGTTCATCCATGATCTCGTCACGGTTGCTTTCATTCAGGTGCTGTAATTTGTCCTGGATAAGATGAGAGCCGAGGTTCGACGTCATAATGACGATCGTGTTCTTGAAGTTGACGGTTCGCCCTTTGCTGTCGGTCAACCGACCCTCATCAAGGAGCTGCAGCAAGACGTTGAAGACCTCCGGATGAGCCTTTTCGATTTCGTCCAGGAGAACAACGGAATACGGTTTGCGACGGACCGCCTCCGTCAGTTGTCCTCCTTCCTCGTAACCGACATATCCGGGCGGAGCGCCGATCATTCGGGAAACGGAAAACTTCTCCATATACTCACTCATATCGATACGCACCATCGCGCTCTCGTCGTTGAAGAGGAACTCCGCCAGAGCGCGCGCAAGCTCCGTCTTTCCGACACCCGTGCTGCCCAGGAAAATGAATGAGCCGATCGGACGTTTTTCGTCCTGTAGTCCGGCGCGACTTCTGCGAATGGCGTCTGCAACGGCCTTCACGCCATCATTCTGGTTGATCAGCCGCTCGTGAATGCGTGCCTCCAGATGCAGGAGCTTTGCCCGCTCACTTTCCAGCATACGCTGGACGGGAACGCCTGTCCACTTCGCAACAATCTCGGCGATATCCTCCGCGTCAACCTCCTCCTTCAGCATTTTCCGGTTCTTCTGCACATCTGCCAACTTTCCTGACGCCTCTTTGAGCTTCCTTTCCAGACCGGCGATGACGCCATAGCGCAACTCTGCGACACGTCCCAGGTCGCCCTGACGCTCCTTTTGCTCCGCTTCGACCTTCGCCCGCTCCATCTCCTCCTTCATCTTGCGGATCGATTGGATGAGCTCTTTCTCGAGCTGCCAGTGTGCGCGAAGTTCGGACCGCTGCTGGTTGAGCTCAGCGAGCTCCTGGCTGATGATCTCCAGCCGAGTTTTGGATTCCTCGTCCTTCTCCCGTTTCACGGCCTCGCGTTCGATCTCTAATTGCTTGATGCGTCGCTCGACGGTGTCCAACTCCTCGGGCATCGAATCGATCTCAATCCGAAGCTTGGACGCTGCCTCGTCAACGAGATCGATTGCCTTATCCGGCAAGAACCGGTCGGTGATGTATCGATGGCTGAGTTGGGCAGCAGCGACAATTGCTCCATCGGTAATCCGAACGCCGTGATAAACCTCGTAACGCTCTTTGAGGCCGCGCAGGATCGAGATGGTGTCTTCAACGCTTGGCTCATCCACCAGGACCGGCTGGAAGCGCCGCTCCAGCGCTGGATCCTTTTCGACATGCTTGCGGTACTCGTCGATGGTTGTCGCACCGATGGCGCGCAAATCACCGCGCGCCAGCGCAGGCTTGAGCATGTTCGCAGCATCAACTGCACCCTGGGCGGCCCCGGCGCCGACAAGCGTGTGCAGCTCGTCGATGAAGAGAATGATCTCCCCATTGGATTCTGTCACTTCCTTGAGAACCGCCTTGAGCCGTTCTTCAAACTGACCCCGGAAGCTTGTCCCAGCCACCAGACTGCCCAAGTCGAGAGCAACGATCCGTTTGGTTTTCAAATTTTCAGGCACATCTCCTTGAACGATGCGGTGGGCGATGCCTTCGGCGATGGCAGTCTTGCCGACGCCAGGGTCACCAATGAGCACAGGATTGTTCTTTGTCCGGCGCGAGAGCACCTGCAATACGCGGCGAATCTCATCCTCACGGCCAATGACGGGATCCAGCTTCCCTCTGCGCGCAAGCTCATTGAGATCCCGACCAAATCGCTCAAGCGCTTGATACTTGTCTTCCGGGTTTTGATCCGTCACCCTTTGCGTTCCGCGAACCTCCTTGAGAGCTTTGTAGATTGCGTCTTTCGTTACTCCCTGGTCGACCAGCAGTTTTGACGCGCTTGAGGGTTTCCTCCCATGGGTCGGTTCTTCGAGCAATCCGAGCAGCAGATGCTCGGTGCTGATGTATTCGTCTTTGAGTTGCTGGGCTTCTTTCTGGGCGGATTCAAAAACCTGCAGCAGGGCAGGCGAAAGATGTTGTTGGCCAAGACCGGCTCCCTGCACTTTCGGCAGCCGTTCGACCGCCTCGCTGATCTTGATTTTGATGTAGTTCAGGTTTGCCCCGACCTTTTGGAGCAAAGGCGCAACGATCCCTTCACTGTCCTGAACGAGCGCAGCGAGCAGATGCTCAGGCTCGAGCGCTTGATTGCTGTAGCTCGAAGCAATCTCCTGCGCGTTCTGAACCGCTTCCTGTGATTTGAGAGTAAACTTGTTGAAGTTCATCATCGACGTCCTTCCGTAAAAAAGGCGAGGGTTCGCCTCGCCTTTCGATTCTGCCTACTCCTTTTTGCTTACTGCATACTGCCGTCTGCTCCTGTCATCTGCGATCTCCAACTACTTATCATCCACCACTTCGTAGTCCGCGTCTTCAACCTTCTTCCCTTTGTCGCCACCCTGCTGTTGCTCGCCAGCCGCCTGGCCAGCGGACGGACCCTCAGCCTGGGGACCTGCTCCCGCCTGTTGACCGCGGGTCGCTTCGTACATCCGTGTGGATGCTTCGTTCCAGGCATTGTTCAGGGCTTCCATTTTTGCCTTGATATCGCCGTGGTTTCCAGACTTGATCGCTTCGTCGAGAGCGTTGGCGGCACTTTCCACCTTCGCCTTCACCTCGGACGGCATCTTGTCACCGAGCTCCTTCAGCTGCTTGCGCGTCTGGAAAACAAGGTTGTCCGCCTGATTCTTGGTCTCGATCTCCTCCTTCCGTTTCTTGTCCTCAGCGGCGTGAGACTGAGCCTCCGTCTTCATTTTCTCGATCTCTTCCTTGGTCAAACCGCTCGAAGAGGTAATACGAATGCTCTGCTCCTTATTCGTCGCTTTGTCCTTTGCCGACACGTGGAGGATGCCGTTGGCATCGATGTCAAACGTCACCTCAATCTGCGGAATGCCACGGGGTGCGGGTGGTATTCCGTCGAGATGAAACCGACCGAGGGTTCGGTTATCCGTCGCCATCGGCCGCTCGCCCTGCAGCACATGAATCTCAACCGATGGCTGGCTGTCAGACGCCGTCGAAAAAATCTCACTCTTCTTCGTCGGGATGGTTGTGTTGGCCTGAATCATCTGCGTCATCACGCCACCCAGCGTCTCGATGCCGAGCGTCAACGGCGTGACATCGAGCAACAGCACGTCCGTCACTTCTCCGGAAAGAACTCCACCTTGGATCGCAGCACCGACCGCAACGACTTCGTCGGGATTGACCCCTTTGTGCCCTTCTTTGCCAAACATATCCTTGACAAGCTGTTG
>Ga0315284_10012311_pt1 | contig 12179 bp, 14 predicted proteins | sample YL17G09_16_MG_FD_203696 | JGI IMG/M metagenome (GOLD analysis project Ga0315284, IMG submission 203696) | Sediment microbial communities from Yellowstone Lake, YNP, Wyoming, USA - YL17G09_16 | ecosystem: Environmental > Aquatic > Freshwater > Lake > Sediment | place: USA: Wyoming | collected...
AAGAGGATTGGAAGAAGATGGCATCCTATGTCGGTCGAACTTATGAACAAGTTTTTCATGATGAACTTAGCTTTGCTAAATCACGACTTTCAGCCGTCTAGCTTGTCCAAGCACTGGACCGCACAAATAATTTGTGCTACAGTTAAAGGACTGCAGAATAGCAGAACTAAGGAGTATATACGATGTCCGCTAAGACGGTTGAGTTTTACGATGTGAAGACGCGCGATAAGATCCAGGTTCCGGCTGCCAATTGCACGCTCAATAAGATTGAGACGGCAAAGGGCGAGCGCTGGCAGGTGACGACAGTCCTAAAGGCGGACGGTAAGGAGCGCAAGCTCTCGCGGTTCGTCTCTAAGGACTTCAAGCTCGGTTAATCGTTTTGCACTTGTAGTTTCGTTCGTTCATCTTTTTCTACCTTTCATTTTCACGCTACAAGCGCAACAGCCCGGAGGGATAACCTCCGGGCTGCTTTCTTTTGACTTGAGTTCTAGATTTAATCGAGATGGGGAGGTTGTTGTTAAGCTTGAAGGCCGGGCGCGCGCAGGCGGCTCAGTGCCAGCGCTTCGGCGCCGTGGCCCCGTAACCATAGTTCTCGAATAAGATCTTCAACTCGCCCTTTTTAAGGTCATAGCACACACTGGTCTCCGGCTGTGATCGACCGCGGTCTCGGTGATCCCTGGCCTCAACGTCACGTTCGGCCAGCCGATCTCTCACCGCAGTCTCCGAGATGGCTTGTTCGAAGCAGTGCAGGAGGTTTGTTAAATTTCGTGGATCAAAGATCCCTAAATCATAGCCACCAGAATCATCCATTAACTCAACGATCGTTCCTCTAAGAGGAAGAGTGATTACGAGATCGTAATCATGCTCGTCCTCGTCCTCGTCCTCGTCATCTGTAGATATTTTTACCCCAGATTCAATCCTGGCTAAGTCTAATCGTAAATAACGAGATAACTCGGGTTCATGACTGATCCGCCGTTCTGCGTCGGAATCAGCGATTTCGTTTAGTCCGGTTTTTAGTATTCTAAGTGCTTTAGCCCGATTCATATCTCTCTCTCTCTCTCTCTCTCTCTCTCTCTTCTCTCTTGCTATTAATGATGCCAAAAAAAGGGGGGGGGCGTCAAGCGGTTTCTGATTTTGCTATAATCTAGCATATGTCCTATTCTTATCAGGTCTCCCGGCTCGGAGGTATCACTTCTTTAGTTCAGCAAGCTAATGATGCCGCGGACAAATATGCTGCCCTGTTAGCCAGTGGAAAACTCAGCCAAGTTCGCAGCGATATTGGGGGTTCCTGCGCTGGCGGCGGTTGCGCCTTCGATCCTCTAAATCCTTCTAAACTCTATGTGGTTAAAAAGCTCCCCGGCAATACTCTCGTTCCCGCCGGATATATGATCTCCGGTCCCAGTGAGATGACTTGGACCGGAAACGCGGCTTCCGCGCCTTGGCCGGGAGTTAACGCGGCGGCGCCCGTCACGGCGCCTTCGGGAATGACCCCAGAACAAGAAGCGGCAATTCTCCGGTTATCCCTTCCGGATCCGGTGCCGGAACCGTCCTTTATTCGAAGAAACGCAAAACCCTTACTAATCGGGGGCGGCGTCCTGTTTCTCGGGATGCTAGGATTAGTTATTTTTGTGACGGCGGATTAAAGTGAAACAACGTCTGAAGAAACAGATGGTAAGGAAGAATCCGATTCCAGAGCGGTATCGGCGGCAAGGTTTTTCCCGAGTCGGTCAGAAACGAAAATCAACTCGCCCGGGGAAGAAATGGATGGTGCTGGCCCAAAAGGGGAATCAGTACCGGATCATTCATGGCGGCTACGTTGGGATGCAAGATTATACCCAGCACCGGGATCCGAAACGTCGCGACCGGTTTTGGTCTCGAATGGGTGGGAAGAATTCTGCCAAGGCTCGGGATCCCTTTTCGCCTTTGTATTGGCATAAAAAGTTCGGGACTTGGTGAAATGAGCAATTTAATATTCAACAAACTTCAAAAAATGATAAATAATGGGACTTTCCCCCGGTTTGATACCCCTTCTGGATTCTCTGAATTCCTTTGTCAAGCTTACGTTCCAAAGTTTAAAACTGATAATAAAGACTTGGAGGCTATAGAAAGGGAACAAAACGATATTATAGATCAAGTTTGTGAGGGGATTAAATCAAAAAAGAAATATCAAAAAGATGCTACATCTTTTTACCTAGACGCTCTAGAAATTGCGGAACGACTTCCTAGATACATAGAACTTAAAAAAATGCAAAAATCAAAAAGTGGGCCACTCAATCCAGAAGTCGAAGATATCCATAATAAGATCGACAACCTTATTCAATCCGGTAGGGATTACAAAGCTAATTTCCAGCGATATACTAAGATAGTCGCTCCAACGGGAATGTATGCGGCTAGAGGATTGCACAGTTTTTTAGTTCCCTTTTTACCCGACTTGTGGGAGTTGCTGGTTAAAGCTTCGTCTTTAGTGAGCGAGGAAAATTATTCTCAAAATATCGCAGCAGCTAGTGCAATGTTTGCCTTCCCTAGCTTTCCGTTTGAGTTGGCGGGTACACCAGCATCCGCTAGACCTCGTTCCTCGTTCCTCGGTGCGCCTTTCGTCATTACCGATAGTAGTAATGACGACTATTTTAAGGAAGATTTCGGGCATTATGCGCAGGCTATTCAAAGACACTATTTACATCAATATTTGAGGGAACACGGCATTTCAGCAAATAAAACTAATATGATTCAAGCTATTAAGGAGTTGTCTTGCGGAGTTTTAATAGTCGCTAAGATACCTCATCAATATTTGCTGAGTTATGGTGGAGATAGCGAATCCGGAGATTTATTAGAAGCGGAAATCAAAGTTAAGCCTTGCCTAGACAAGTGTATTCAAAATATCTTTGTAATATCGGCTGTTCAACCGTCCAATTCTATCCTAGCAACCCTAAATGAACGCAAGCAATATTGCTTATCTTACTATAATATCGCGTTTCTAGATACAGATACTGCGGTAAGGCTCCATGCGGATGTAAAATGCCCCACCAACGGAATGTCTAATTTCATAAAAATTAGAACGCCTCTAGATGATGCTCTCTATCAGATCACCAAGGACGCGGTCGCCTCGAAATTACTGAAGTGGCAAGAGGAATATTTTAGTAGGGCTCGATGGTACAAGATACTTTAGCCCCTGTATTGGCATAAAAAGTTCGGAACTTGGTGAAATGAGCAAATACCAAAACTATGCCAGGTATTAGTACCAGTCAAGGGGGGAGTCGTCGAGAACGAGGATCCCGTCATCATCTATGACATCCGGACCCAATCGCGGGAGCCCTAGTTTCTGAGCCATTTCCCATAAATTAACCAAAGCTTCCGCGGGACAATAGTTAGGAACTAAAAGCTTTACTTCATGATGTATAGCTCCCCTGGGGCCTCTGCAGACGACGGGCAGATCATGGATCAAACTAAAAACGATACCATATCCGTCTGGGTCTTGATCCCAATTACCGGGGGATGGGGGGCAACGATTCCAGATATACTCCAGAGGCTTCACACCGATAATTAACTGCGGGAATTTTTTACTTTTTGTTCGATACATGGCCGGATTAGTGATAACTGCTTTGAAAGAAAGCAGCTTAATCACGCTGTGGTTGTCGTCGTCCAAGTAATTAGGATTCAGAGTGACCTCGACTAAGTCCCCAATTTCAAATCCAGCTAATTCTGGGACTCCCGACCTAACACACATGCGTCGATAACGGGCTCGTAGTTCATGATTTTTCGGTTCGAGCTGAAGTTGCCGCTCTATTTCTCGCAAGGAAGTGTCAGGGTTCCGCATATTTTCATCATTATCGTCATCGTCAGAATCATCGTCGTCAGAATCATCGACACAGTGTTCTGTCCGAAAAAGTTTATATAACTCTCCGCATTCACAAATGACCTGACGATTTTTCTTATCCAACGTTCCGCCTATATCTTCTCCACAAGATTCACACTGAGCACCGCTCGAACACCGACATACGCTAAAAACACCCCTGTCATAATCTTCTGGATCGAGACTTATTTCTTCGTCACTTACTGTAATGGCCCAACCCATTGGATTCCTTCTAGCAGGGTTCGCGCGCGGGAGCCCCCAGGTGGCGGGGTCGGACCCTGTCTGGCCCCACGACCCGATATCTAGCTTCTGGTCCTTGAGCACCTTGTTTATGGCGTTGAAGTCTCTCACGCTCCTCATTAGCGAGTCAGTCTCGTTCTCTCCAGCGGCCATGCGCGCTGCGTGCAACTTGGCCTGCCACGTGTGCCATTCGCCCCACTTCTTGTACCACTCCTCCGTATACTCTTCGCCTGGATTCCCTCTAGCAGGATTCGAGATATAGGGACCACCACTCTCCGGTAGGGGCTTAAATCCAGTCATTTCAACGCGATACAATCTGCCATCGTGAGGATTTTCAATCACGTCTCCTACGCTAACTGAAGGAAGCGGCAAAGGCTGCACTTCGTTTTGTCCATAATGGAAGACCCTATCTAGAAAATCTGAAGCTGATGTGCTATTGGGGATTGTAACAGTTCGAATTTTACCGCGACCAAAGTGTAATAGGTATACTCTAACTTTCACGTATTTTTCCTTTAACTCATAGTAGCAAAAAAAAACGTCGAGCAATTTCGATGAGTTAAAAAATACTTCCTTAGGTTCGGAACCTTTAGTGTTGAAGAGCAAGTAACCTCGCAGCCCTTGTTATACTGCCCTTTTAGGGCATTTATAGGGTATGCGTAAAAATCACCTGATTCACGCCGATACCCTCCAATCCGTCGCCCTCCCTAACCCTCGGGACATCATCCCAGTTCTAGAGCAGAACACCCTAGATTGGGCTCGCCAGAACAACCCCAAGGCGCACGAATCTACAACACAGTTACAGCAACAGTTAGCCGAGAGCCCGTCCGGTGACAAGCTCAGTCTATATTTTCGATACCTTAGACGCCTATTACAACTCAAGCTGGATGCCCAGGAGGCGGCGCACGAGAAGGTAGAGGGCGTTAGCCCTGAGCTTCCTAAGGGGCTTTCTGACCCGCTCCGAATCGAAAGCTTGCGGTGCGTTCCCTTTCTTTCTTGTACTCAAATCGGAATGTATGAAATATGCCAAAGAAGGTATTTCTTAAGGTATTGCATGGGAGTTAAATCTCCCAAAGCGCCGAGTTTGTTTTTCGGCACTTGCCTTGACGAGGCTATGAACCTTCATTTTACCAACAAAAAAGATGGGATCTTGGTTCCCCGTTCCGCAGTTCACGCGGAGTTTTATGAGCGCTTTGATAAAGATTACTCAAGTGTCGAATGGGGGGAGGTAGACGGGCGTCGGTTGCAGAAGCACGGTCCCGCTATTATTGATGCCTATCTGGACCGATTCGACGCGATAACTCAACCCGTCGCAGTCCAGCAAGAAGTTAAGATCGCTTTAGATCGTAATGGGTTATTGATTGGAGCTATCGATATTCTAGAAAAAGACGCTATTATTGATACCAAGACCGCCAAAGAAAAATGGAAGGACGGGAAGCACACTCAAGAATTGCAGCCCAAAGCTTATAGTCTTTGGTTTTATGAGCAATTCCAAAGAATGCCGAAAGAATTTAAGTTCCAGATTGTGACTAAGGAAGAGGAGAACGGGAAGCCCGCCCCGCAAACTCAACTCATTACTTTTGAGGTCAAAAAATATCAGATCGAGTCTTTTAAAGATAAGGTTCAAAAAATTTGGGACGAGATCCAGGAAAAACTCAAAATTGGAAAGACGGCTTTCTTAGCAGAAGCGGAGAAGTCCCGTCCCTCGGTTCTTTGCACCCAGGAATGGTGCGAGTTCGCCGGGATTTGCAAATCCGAAGGGTTGAATATCCCCCTTCGCTGGGATAAGGGTTTGAAACGGCACGTTTTTGAAAACCCCTCTCAAAAAGGTAATCTCTTCAAATGAGTCGTAACCATCTCATCAAATTTCTCAAAACTTACGTCGGCTCCAAATCTCATTGGGTTGACGCCCTGCAGTATTTTAAGGGCAAGGACTTTGTGGAACCTTTTTGCGGCTCCGCCATCCTGTCTGCTAATTTAGCTAGGACAGCGGTCCTTAACGACGCTGACCCCGTCATCGCTAAATTCCTAGCCACTTTTGACCAGCAAAACGTTCCAGAAATCTTCACCAAAGAGGATTACCTTCGGGTTCGGTCCCAACCAGACTGGCCCTCTTATCTTTTTGCTTTGCAGGGCTTATCTTTTTCTGGCGTTTTCCGTTACTCTAAAAACGGGTATAACGTCCCACCCAAGCATCGCGATGCTTTTATCAAAGTTCGACCCCTCTACGAGCAGGCTTTGGCTCGCTGGAAAGAGCTACAGCCCAAGGTCTATAACCTGAATTATTCCGAGATCCCGCACGAGGATTTTGTCGGGCGAGTCGCGATTCTCGACCCACCCTATGAGACGAGTAAGGCGGCTTACAATAGGGTTTTTGATTACGCCAAGTATTGGGATTACGTCCTTAATTATGCGGTCAAGTTCGCACAAGCGGTAGTGGTGTTCGATAAACAAGAGAACTTAGACAACCAGAAAATCCCGATTGTCGGGCAGAGAAAAATGAGAGTTAATGGCGCCCGGCCTGGGTCAGTAGAGTCGATGGCAATTTTTAAAGACGGGCGCTGGTATTCATCAGAAGATTGGATTAAAGTATTCGTTCATGAGCCCTTCCCAGTTTAGTTTTCCCGTTCAACACCGCCAAGGTCAGGCCAAGGAATTGGACTTCTTGAACAAGTTTCAATCCGAAATTGTTCGACTCGATGGTCGAAAACATGATTTCGTCACCCGAGGGGTATTCGCCTCCCCTCCCCGACCTCTCACCATCGAGCTTAAGAGTGACAGCTATCAAATTGATCATCCAGAAGAGGAAGGTTTCACTAAAAATTTCTTCATCGAGAGATACTCTGATGCTAAGAGGCAAACGCCAGGCGGTCCTTGGCAAGCGCTCCTAAATGGCACCGATTTGTTCGCCTACTGGTTTTATCGAGGGGACAACCTATTTCTTGCCAATGTGCCAAAGCTAGTAAAAGAAGTTTCCACACTAGTGGATCAGCTCGATCTCCCACTTATCAACATTAACAACCAGCGTTACATAACCCAAGGTTATCGAGTCCCGCGCGGGTTGCTAGATAGCTTTATCTCGGTTCCCTCTGGGACCACCTTAGCGAAGTGCGTGCCAGAACTATTTTAGTTTTTTCTCGCTCCGCTGCTTATAGAGCAGAACAAAGATGATCGGTATCGCTACCCCAATTATTCCAACAATGCTTAGCACAACACCCAAGTTTGTTTCTGGCACCGGAGGCAGGGCGGTATCAAAAGCGGTCGAACTCGCACTATTTGCGGTTGCATAAGTCAATCCCGGAGTCGCCTGCCCTAAATGAATGTATCCCATACAAATATGATATCAAAACTTGACATTTTCCCCCTCGGATTTAAGCTGTCACAATGAAGAATCTGAGAATCAAATGCAGCATCTCTACTTCGGCGGTCGTGGCGTTGCAGAAATTTGCCGATGATCAGAAGTTACCTCTTGCCACTGCGCTGACCAAAGCCATCAATACCGTCTGCTCTCTTCAGGGACACCTTAAGGAGGGGGGCAAGCTCTTTCTTCTGAAAGATAATGGAGAGATGCTGCCCGTTTCAGTCGATTTTGGATCCGCTAGCGAGGAGAGTCCCGGTTGAGCAGTAAAGACAGCCGACCCAAAGTCGGAGTCGGCGTCCTGGTTTTCCGACCCGACCCACGGCAAACGTTACAGGTTCTTCTTGGAAAGCGACTTAGTCCCTACGGTTTTGGGGCTTACGGCGCCCCTGGCGGGCACTTAGAATTTGGTGAGTCTTTTGAAGATTGCGCCAAGCGAGAAGTGGCAGAAGAATGCGGGATCGGTATCAAAGATTTGAGATATGAATATCTGACTAACATAGTCAATAAAGATTCCCATTACGTTCATATCGGTTATTCCGCCCTCTATGCCGACGGGGAAGTCCAAACCCTGGAACCCAAAAAGTGTGAAGCTTGGGGTTGGTATTCGCTTGATGCTCTGCCCCAGCCGTTGTTTCCCGCTACCCAGTTAGATTTGCAGAACTTTAAGCAGAGTCAGGACTTGGACAGGGATTTAATCGGGTTAGTCGGTAAAATTCGAGCGTCCCTCGCCTCAAAAGTAATTTAAGTTTTCCTCTTCCCCTCATCACCAAAGTGATTGATAGAATATCAATCCACAAAAACATAAACGGAGAAAAGATGTCGAAAGCCCAGATTAAGAAGCCGATTCCCACCACTTTTACTTATGAGCAAGCCTTAGAAGCTTCAACCAAATACTTTAAAGAGAAGTTGCCTGCCAGCGTCTGGACGGATAAGTATGCGCTACGGGATAAAGAAAATAACCTCTTAGAGTTAACCCCTGATGCGATGCATGATCGGTTGGCAAGTGAATTTGCTCGAATCGATGCCGAGCAATACAAGCTAGATTTTGAGACTCAATTTAAGAGTTATCGGGGGGCGCTGGATCAGTTTGCCCGGGTCGTTCCGCAGGGTTCTCCGATGGCGGCTGTCGGAAATACCCATCAAGTGATGTCAGCGTCTAATTGTGTGGTAGTGGCGTCTCCTCAAGATTCAATTGCTGGGATCATGAAAACCGGGACGGAATTAGCTCAACTTATGAAGCGCCGCTGTGGAGTTGGAATCGATATCTCTACTTTAAGACCCGATGGTTTCAAAGTAAATAACGCCGCACGGACTACCAGCGGTAGTTGGAGTTTCGCAGACTATTTTAGTTATGTAACTAGGATGATTGGCCAGGAAAATAGAAGGGGAGCCTTAATGGTCACCTTAGGAGTACATCATCCCGATGTTATTAAATTTGCCACTATGAAGGCCGACTTGACTAAAGTTACTGGAGCTAATGTTTCCATTCGTCTCTCTGACAAATTTCTTGAGGCAGTGGATAAAGATTTAGAATACGAACAGTATTGGCCTATGGAGGGGAAGAAACAATTTTCTAAGATGGTTCGTGCCCGGGATGTTTGGAAAGTCATCGTTGATACTGCGACAGCGACCGCAGAACCGGGGCTCATCTTCTGGGATCGAATGACGGAATATCTCCCGGCCCACTCTTATCCGCAATTCAGAAGTACAAGTACTAATCCTTGCAGTGAAATTAGCCTCAGCCCTTACGACAGTTGTCGTCTCATCTCTCTGAATCTAACCGGTTACATCACTAGCGCCTTCACTCAGCCCATGTTCGAGTGGGAGCGATTCGAAGCCGACGTTCGACTCGCCACCCATATGTGTGACAATTTAGTCGATCTTGAGCTAGAACTAATTAACAAGATCAAAGCTGCCTGCGGCGATGACGAGGAAAGGTCGCTCTGGGATAAACTCTGGAAAGCCGGGCACGACGGGCGCCGAACCGGTCTCGGAACCCACGGTCTAGCCGATGCCCTAGCTCAGCTTAATATTCGCTATGATAGTGAAGAAGCGCTCCAGATGGCGGAAAAGATTTCCGCCACTCTCTGTTGCACCGCTTATGATACCAGCGTGGAACTGGCTAAGATCCGTGGACCGTTCCCCGCTTGGGATTGGAATATCGACAAAGACAACAAATTCATTCAGTCCCTGCCCGAGTGGCTCCAAGCCAAAATCAAAAAATTCGGGCGTCGTAATATCTCCATGCTGACTCAAGCCCCTACTGGTTCCGTCAGCATCGTCAGCAAGAGCGGGGAGTTTGATCGCTGGAACGTCTCTTCCGGTATCGAGCCCGTCTTCCGTAACTCTTATATTCGTCGGAAGAAAATCAACTCTAATGACAAGGCCCGAGCCGATTTTAAGGACAACCTCGGGGACACTTGGCAGGAGTACCCGGTTTTCCATCCCAACGTCAAAAATTACCTAGAAAAGGTTCGAGGGTATCGCTTTACGCAGAGCGACGACGCTCTTTCCGATGAGACCCTAGAAAAGCTGAAGGCCGAGAAGTTACCGGACTTCTTCACCACTTCTGATCAAATCGACTGGAAGTATCGAGTCATGCTGCAAGGCAAGATTCAGTCAAAAATCGATCATTCTATTTCTAGCACGATAAATTTTTCTAAAGGAACTGGACCCGATGTCGTGGGAGGCGTCTATCTTTCTGCTTGGAAGCATAATCTTAAGGGCGTCACCGTCTATGTCGATGGGAGCCGTGACGGGGTCTTAATTACCGAGCCCACTAAAAAGGTAACGGATCCCAACGCTCGTCCTGAGAAGATCACCACCTCCTCCGCTCCTAAGCGCCCCAAAACTCTTCCCTGCGATATCCATCAAGTTACTGTTGATGGGCGGCGCTGGACCGTAATGATTGGATTGCTCCACGGGGCTCCCTACGAAGTCTTTATGGGCTATTCGGAGCAGTTGCAGCTCCCGGCTAAAATCAAAACCGGAGTTATCGAGAAAACCGGAAAAGGCAAGTATAATCTCCATTCTGGTCAAGGCGATGATGAACTTGTCATCAAAGACATCATCAGCGTCTTTAACAACCCCGAGTGCGCTTGGGCGACCCGGTTGCTGTCCACTAATCTCCGGCACGGCGTCTCCTGTGAAATCCTGTGCAGCGTTCTCAGCAAAGACGGGAAAATCAATGACATCAATCGAGTTATTGCTCGGGTTTTCAAGAAGTACATCCCCGAAGGCGGAAAAGTTTCTCTTTCCACAAGCTGTTCTGGGTGTCAGGGGACTAACCTGAAGTACCAGGAAGGTTGTGTCACTTGTGTCGATTGCGGCAACTCTAAATGCAACTAGGAACTCTTGAACTTTTCGGATCACGGGGCATCATACTGTCGTGCCCCTGACCAGTCTCTTCCTACTAGCGCTACTTATAGTGATGATTGGTTGCTTATATCCGTTATTTTGACTGTTGTCACGGGGTCTAACTAAGGAATCTTATGCCCAAAATCCATTTCTCTACCGCGCTTTCCGACTTATGCGATGCAGATCTTCTACCAGAGAAGATCGCAGATCAATTTTCTACCTACTCAAAAGAGTTACTAAATGTTGCTGCGATGTTTCAAAGCATGGCGGACACTCTGTCGAGTAAGTCGATCAAAATTGAGAACGTTGATGGCTGTGTTGGTTCCGGTTGTTTTGAAGTCGATGATATCGATGCAGGGCGGCTTAAACAAGCGGGATTAGTGGAAGAATTTACTAATGAGACGCCTGTGGATAAGCCTTTTCCTGACAAACTTTTCTGTATCGACTCTACCTTGGATACTATGCTAGAAAAATTCCAAGAGATTAAGGAGAAGATTAAGGATTCAGTAACTTCTCCTGAAGAGGGGGAGAAGACTTTAGAGAACTTTCTGCTAAATAATTTTGAAACGCTTCCTGAGGAAGCGGAGATTGAGCAGGGGACTCAGGAGGTTCACTTAGAGCAAGGTGAAGATCCTATCGTGAAGGTTAAGCCCAACGGAGAAGGGTTTGATCTCAATATCACTGATATTGGGCAGGCGGCTCCTTCGAGCATTAGAATTTATAAGAAGAAAGGGGCTTTTCATTTTAAGTGCTCTTCTTGCGAAGAAAAGCATATTGCAACCTGTTATGAAGTTCGTGATAGTCTTAAGGTAGTCACTGCGCTCTTAACTAATCTTCAGCATTATGCGGCTAAGCATGGGCTAGAAGATATCGCTATGACACTTGTCCCCTTGGAAGAAGATATGCGGCTCTTAATGCATCTTATAGTTAAGTATTTTCCACAGTTGAATATTGAGGATTCAGAGGACGAACCGAATGAGTAGCCTAATAGGGAATGACACAGTCATTGGGGCTCCCCCTAATGACTTACAACTCCGATCTCAATACCCCTTACTTTTTGAGATTGCGGAAAACCTAGCCCAGTGGGATATCTTCTCTCTTGACTTAGAAACATCTGGTTTTTCTCACGAGTTTGATAATATCACTGTCGTCGCTCTCGCCAGCCCTTCCGGTAAATGGGCTTTACGGGTTCGGGATTACCCTCTCTCGATCATTAAGCATGTGCTGCGAGATTGCTTCTTATCCACTAAGAAGACTATCGTCGGTCACAACATTAAATTCGATTTGCTTTTCCTTCGATACAAAGGGATAGAGATCCTTTGCCGTGTCGAAGATACGATGGTGATGTCCTGGCTTTGGCGTGAAGATGGGCGC
>Ga0315284_10012313_pt1 | contig 12178 bp, 11 predicted proteins | sample YL17G09_16_MG_FD_203696 | JGI IMG/M metagenome (GOLD analysis project Ga0315284, IMG submission 203696) | Sediment microbial communities from Yellowstone Lake, YNP, Wyoming, USA - YL17G09_16 | ecosystem: Environmental > Aquatic > Freshwater > Lake > Sediment | place: USA: Wyoming | collected...
AATGGAATCGAGGAAATGGTTATGAAAATGCATCTATCGCTTATCTCCACGCTCATCCTCCTGTTGCTTTTGTGCACCGTTACGACTGCGACGGCATTGGCAATCATGTCCAGGAGCCCATATTCAGGCGCTATCGTCATCGATGCGGCCACGGGAAAAGTCCTTTTTGAAGACAACGCCGATGCCAGGGGATACCCGGCCAGCATCACCAAGCTGATGGTGCTGCTCGTCATTCTCGATGCAGTTGAAGCCCATCGACTGACCTTGAACGAGCCGGTCACGGTGACCGCCAAAGCCTCCAAAATCGGCGGATCGCAGGTGTATTTGAAAGACAACGAAGTGTTCCCCGTCGACGAGCTGCTGTACGCGCTCATCGTCCAATCGGCAAATGACGCTGCGACGGCGCTGGCAATCCATTACGCCGGCAGCAAAGCGGCGTTCGTGGAGCTGATGAACAGGCGCGCGCAGGAAATCGGGATGAGAGATACGGTCTTTCGCTCCGTGCACGGCCTGCCCCCGGGGAAAGGTCAACTGCCGGATATTTCCACCCCGCGCGATATTGCGAAGCTGTGTCGTGAGCTCCTGAAAAAACCCAGAGCCTTGAAATATACGTCCACCAGGCAGCGCCCCTTCAGGGCAGATGCGGCTGAACCGTTTATGATGAGAAACCACAATCGGCTGCTCGGAAGAATCGAGGGGTGCGACGGGCTGAAAACCGGGTATTTCAGAGCAGCGGGGTTTTCCATCGCGGCGACCGCATCCAAGAGAGATCAAAGAGCCATCGCGGTTGTGCTCGGGGCGTCGAACGGGAGAGTCAGAGACGCCAAGGCAAAAGAAATGCTTACCAGAGGACTGATGGAGCTTGTGATGGATGCGCCGCCGGCTGCCCCGCATACTTCGAATCGGTAGCAATATGGAAATTTGTCATGACATTCTTCCACGATAATAGAAAATAGTCATATGAAGCGATCGCTCGAAGGGCTCCTCGATCTCGCGCATTTCCCGCATCGGAGAATCGCGTTCGTGGTGGGGCCGCGCCAGGTCGGGAAAACGACCCTCGCCCAAGTCATGCTCGCGAAACGAAAATCGAAAAATCTTTACCGGAGCTGGGACGATCTCGAGTGGCGCCGCGAGTTTGTCGGCGCGCCGTATGGATTCCTCGATGCATTCCGGCCGAAGCGTGCGGGGGAGAGGCCGCTCGTGGTTCTGGACGAGATTCACAAGTACCCGCGATGGAAGGCCTACATCAAGAGTCTCTAGGACACCCGCAAGGAACGCATGGATCTGTTGGTGACGGGGAGCGGCCGCCTTGATGTTTACCAGCAAGGGGGCGACAGTCTCCTTGGCCGGTACCATCAGTATCGACTTCACCCTCTTTCGGTGAAGGAAATTATCGATCCCGAAGGCTCCTCACAGGGAGAAGCGCGAGGTGGATTTTCTTCTGACTCTTAACCGAAAACCCTGGGCGCTGGTCGAAGTGAAGCTATCCGATACATCGCCGGCCCCGGCCATGAGCTACTTTGCCGAGCGTCTCAAGGCGCCTCATAAGATTCAGGTGGTTTTGGAATGTGAGCGGCCGGGTATGGCCGGCGACGTTCATGTGATCGACGCCGCGAATTTCCTGCGCTTGTTGCCTGTCTGAGCCGCTTTCGAGATTGCCAGGCAAGAATGGTAGAGCATCCGGCTGTTAACCGGAGGGTTGCAGGTTCGAGTCCTGCCCGGGGAGCCAGTTATTGCCCTCTCTGCTCTTGACGTGTAGCCCGTTATCCCTCGAATTCGCCCAATGGTCTCCCGTCCCCAGGGGTTTCCAATCTCCATCATTGATATCGTGCGCTCTCTGTGATATCCTCATACCATATCAGAAATTCGATGCATTCCGGGGAAGCAGACGCTGCCTTTCCTCTGTGCGTTCCATCGATCTCCTTTCCCTCGGTGCAGATAAATCAAGAAATACTCTGAAGCCTCGATTCGGAAGGAGGAGTGACCATGAGCAGGGTCATCAAAGTTGTGCTTGCTTTGGTTCTCTGTTCGCTCGTTATTGCCGTGCCCTCGATCTGGGCCAACTGGGTCCGGGACGGCGTCCCTGTCTGCACAGTAGCCGGAGATCAGCGAAATCCTGCAATGCTTTCCGATGGCTCGGGCGGAGTGATCCTCACATGGGATGACAATCGGAGCGGCACCGGGAGCTATGACATCTATGCCCAGCGGGTGAATGCCTCGGGAGCCGTTCAGTGGACCGCCAATGGGATTGTTCTCTGCGCGGCAGCCTGGGCTCAGCAGCATCCCGCAATTGTTCCCGATGGCGCGGGCGGCACCATTGTCGCGTGGTATGACTACCGCAGCGGGAGCAGCAATGACATCTATGCCCAGCGGGTGAATGCCTCGGGAGCCGTTCAGTGGACGGCCGATGGCGTCGCCCTCTCCGTGGCAACGGGGACTCAGTGGTATCCTACAATCGTTCCCGATGGCGCGGGCGGGGCGATTGTCACGTGGTATGACTACCGCAGCGGGAACTATGACATCTATGCTCAGCGCGTGAATGCCTCTGGAGTCGCTCAGTGGACGGCCAATGGCGTCGCCCTCTGCACGGCAACGAACCAGCAGCAGAATCCCGAAATTGTCGCGGATGGCGCCGGCGGGGCGATCGTCACGTGGTATGACTCCCGCAGCGGGAACTGGGACATCTATGCCCAGCGGGTGAATGCGTCGGGGACCGTTCAGTGGACGGCCGATGGCGTCCCCCTCTGCACGGCGGCGGGGGATCAGCAATCTCCCGAGATTGTATCCGATGGCATGAGCGGGGCGATTGTCACGTGGTATGACAACCGCGGCGGGAGCACTGACATCTATGCCCAGCGAGTGAATGCCACGGGGGTCGTTCAGTGGACGGCCGATGGCGTCGCCGTCTGCGCGGCAACGGGATCGCAGTGGGACCCCGCAATCGCTTCCGATGGCGCGGGCGGGGCGATAGTCACCTGGCATGGCTCGCCAGGGAACAATGACATCTACGCGCAGCGGGTGAATGCCTCGGGAGCCGTTCAATGGACGGTCGACGGGGTTGCGCTCTGCACGGCGGCGGCAGAGCAGTGGGCGCCCAAGATCATCTCCGATGGCGCCGGCGGGGCGATTGTCACGTGGTATGGCAACATCACCTACGACGTCTATGCCCAGCGCGTGAATGCCTCGGGAGTCATTCAGTGGACTGTCGACGGCATCGCCCTCTGCACGGCAACGGGGAGTCAGTATTCTCCTGCAATCGCTCCCGATGGCGTCGGCGGCGCGATTGTCGCATGGGAGGACTCTCGAGGCGGGGATAGGGATATCTATATCCAGTCCATTGATGCCTATGGGCGCACTGGCATGCTGGCGCCGGAGATCTACTCCGTTCGTGACGTCCCGGGAGATCAAGGGGGAAAGGTTTATCTCTCCTGGTATGCCGCCCACCTCGATGTCCTGATGGACAGAGGGATGTCGCACTACTCGATCTGGCGGGCGATCAGTCCGACTCAAGCGGCAATGGCGCTGGACGCCGGAGCCACGGCTCTCGAGTCTCTCTCGGAGTTCGATGCGATGAGCGGCACGCCGGTCGTGCGGATCGAGCAGGTGGGAGGGCTCACCTATTTCTGGGAGCTCGTTGAGACCGTTGATGCGCTTTACATGGAGGCGTACGGGAAACCGGTTGCCACGCTCTTTGACTCGACCGCCGCCTGCAATGAGTATCACTACTTCCAGGTTGTAGCGCATACGACCGATCCCAAGGTGTTCTGGGCATCGGAGCCCGATAGCGGTTACTCGGTGGACAACATCACTCCGTGCTCGCCTCTATGTCTCGCGGGAGAGCAGAGCTATGCGCCGCAGGGGCTGAGCCTCTCCTGGAAGCCGAACGGGGAGCTCGACCTCGACGGCTACCGCGTGTATCGAGGGCTCACGGAGGACTTTGTGCCCTCGGAGAGCAATCGCCTCGGCGCGCCATGCGACACGCTCTATTTCGATCGTGGGTGGAGCTGGAGTGGCGGGTACTGCTACAAGGTCTCGGCAATCGATGTCCATGGGAACGAGAGCGGCTTTGCGCTGCTCCGGCCCGAGGATGTCACCGGGACGGACACGCCGAAGGCGCCCGAGGCGAGCTACCTCGCGCAGAACTATCCGAACCCGTTCAATCCGATGACGAAAGTCGAGTTCGGGCTCGTTGCGCCTGGGCGCGTGAGCCTGCGCATCTACGACGCCGCTGGAAGGCTCGTGCGCGTGCTCGCCGAGGGGGATCGCCCGGCCGGGCGATACGCGGAGCTCTGGGACGGCTGTGACGCATCGGGGAGAGCGGTAGCGAGCGGCGTGTATTTCTACAGGCTGGATGCTGGAGCGTTCACGCAGACGAGGAAGATGATCCTGCTCCGGTAGTCCCAGTCTCTTTTTGGAGGCCTGGATTCTAAGAGGCTCGGCTATTGAGTTCGATGAGGACTTGGCAGCCGAGCCTCACAGCGATGAGGCGCCGCCAGCGAGCAGCCCAAAACAGAGAGTGGTTATGAAGAGGGTTACGTTTGGGGAGCCAGTCTCTTCCTCTCCAGCTCCAGCACATCCCCTCGGTTCATCGACGGATGGCCGGGCAAAAGGCCGCCACCTACACCTACGATTCCCATGCGATTGGGATTGCGCGAAGAGGTTCGAAGGGGTGTATAATTCCAGCGGTGATGAGGTTAAGAACAAGGACCATAATGGTATCAGTCATACTTGTGGCCGCCGGTTTGGCGGGCGCCCACGCCAAGTCTTATCTCTGGCCGGTCTCCGCAGATCCCGCCACCAGAACCACAATCGTCGGCCGTGTGTACAGGCACACGGTTCAGCCGGACGAGACACTGCTCGATATCGCGAGAAAGTACGATCTGGGAATAACGGAGCTTCAGACGTTCTATCCCAATCTGGATCAGTGGCTGCTCGAGGAGGGGAGCATCTTGCAGATCCCGGCACTCTGGATTCTCCCCGCCACGAAGGGGGAAGGAATCGTCATCAATGTGCCGGAGCTGCGCCTCTACTATTTCATCGCGAAGTATGGAGCGGTCTGGACGTACCCCGTCACGGTCGGAGAAAAAGAGACTCCGACGCCGATCGGCACGTTCCGCGTCGTGGAGAGAGAGGTCGACCCGACGTGGAACATCCCCGTCAGACTGCAATACAAGTACAAGGAAGAGAGCGTGCCGCCGGGAGGTGACAACCCGATCGGGAAGTACTGGATGGGTCTGTCCCGCGAGCGATATGGAATCCATGGGACGGATAACGCCTGGAGCGTGGGCCGCATCATCAGCAACGGATGCATCCGGCTCTACCCGGAGGATATGGAGACGCTGTTTCCCGAGGTGCCAAAGGAGACGTTCGTCTTCATCGTCTATCAGCCCGTGAAGTTCGGGTTCAAGCGAGGTGAGATCTTCATTGAGGTCCACGAAGACATCTACGGCAGGATCAAGAACCTGGAGCGGCATACTCGGGCTGTCGCGAAAGAGATGGGCATCGAGGATTCCGTGGACTGGGAAGAGGTTCACATGGCACTACATGACAAAAGTGGGGTTCCCGTTCCGGTGGGCGCCCAACCGAAAGGGGGTGAGGGCGAACAGTCGTCGCGATACCGGTGAACGAGACGGATGTCTGAGATGTTTCGATTGAAAGGAGGAACGGGTTATGAAATCACGCTTCATCATTGCCGTGGCGCTTGTGCTCATTACGGCGTTCGCGATGAGCTGCGCCACAACTGGGGACCTGAAAAAGCTTCAGGGGGAAGTCGATGCTGCTGCTCTGAAGGCGGAGCAGGCTCAAGCGAAGGCTGACCAGGCGGCTCGTGACGCCGCCGCGGCCAATGCGGCGGTCCAGAATACGCAGGCCGAATGCGCCAAAGCGACAGAGACCGCGAACGCAGCGGCTGCGCGAGCGGACCAGGCGGCGGCTCGCGCTGAAGCCGCGGCGAAGCTCGCCGAGGACAATGCCAAGAAAGCGGAAGCGATCCTCTTGAAAGGAATGAGGAAATAGAGAAAACGATCGATACGTGAGGACGCTCCGGGTCATAGGAGAAAGAGGCGGCACTGATTTCACTCGGCGCCGCCTCTTTTTGTCACGCTCTTTTTGGGCACGCTCTCCCGCTCGTGATCATCGCGCCCCGCCGGCTATGGTCTAATCTCCACCGGCGTCCATGGCAGGACGAGGTCCCAGATTTCTTCGATCTCGCTGTTCGTCAGGGCGATGCAGCCGTTGGTCCAATCGAAGACGTACTGGACATCCCCCATCCATAGCTGCCTCTTGCTCATGCCGTGGATCATGATGTGACTGCCCGGAGGGACACCGAGAGAATCGGCCCGCGTCAGGTCGTCGAGATTCGGGTACGTAAGATGGAGGGCTCTGTGGTATACACTGTTGCGGACTTTGTAATCGATGAAATAGAGTCCTTCGGGCGTCCTGTTATCACCCCGCATGACCTTTGGACCGATGGGGTGGCGGCCCAGAGCGATTTTGTAGACCGCCACTTCCTGCTGCCCCCTGAGAAGCGTCATTCTTCGCTTCGATTTCTCGACGATGATGCGATCCACCGGTCCGTTTGTCGTACCTGACGTATCGGCGGGCGCCGCGAGAGCGGCGAAAGATAAGATGAGGCCTGCAGCAAACATGAACAGGACGGCGGCTCTTACCGGAAGTATGCCTGGGCGCATAGGTAGCCCCGATCAATGGAAGATTCCCAATGCTTCGATCGCCGCATCGCCCTTGAAGACGATGCCGCATTCCTCGCGTTGAATCTCTTCGGAAATAATGGCATGTCTTGATCGGATTTCATAGAAAATTTGAATGCAGGGTACGATGGTCGGTCAGGCGTGTAGAGCCTGCAACGCCTATCTGATACCTGCGTGGTATCCCTTTTCCGACGCGGGAAGGGGCTCTGATCCCCAGTTCTTGGACCGCTTCCTCTCGCATTTGAGTCAGTCTTACGGACGGAGAGTGGTTATGAAGAGGGTTACGTTTGGGGAGCCAGATCATATCTTGCCCTGGCAGGAGAATCGAACCGGCAGGTCGAGCTCCTTTCGCATGTTTCGTCTCAACACGGAGGAGTATCCGGCAGACCGAAGCGTGTTCGATAGCTACGGTGAGGCGTGCATGAAGGCCAAGATGAAGGAGCTCGCGATCAAGAGCTACGAACGGGCGCGCGCTCGATCCCACGCAGAAAAATCCGAGAAACATACTGCGACAGCTTAGGCAGGAATGGCGCGCCTGCCAACAGTCACCCTGGGAACACGCATCTCAATAGGCAGTCTGCAAATGGAGAATGCTACTTCCCCTTCTTGTTGTGTCCATGCGTCTTACGGAGCCCTGGGGGAATCGTCTTTTCAGATGCTCGAGCCCACCCTCTGCTGACCTTCGAGCTTACTTGCCATGAGTCATTATTCCAGCGATAGTATCTACCATGGTAATAATAGTGCTCCGTATACCCCGAGACGATGTATACGCCTATGCTTGATTCGAATACGAGCTGAATCCCGTCGGATTGCTGGTGCCGGTAGCCATGGGCTGGTGCATTCGGTGGCGGTCCAGAGTGCCTCTCGCCGGCTACCGGACGCGCCGTCCGATGGTGACTGATTATCGCGGTGCATGCGGAGATCGCAATAACCGTTGATGCCAAGAGAGCGACAACGAAATAATTCTTTGTCCTCATCATGGTTCACCTCCCATCGACGGTCAGGTAACAAATGCGGACGACGATTTCTCATAAGACCCGCTTTTTCCTTTACTCTTCCCTAATCGACGGCCGCCTGTATGCTCTGGTATCCTACAAGGATCAAGCCGGGCCTGTCAATGGAAAGTGCTTCAAGCTCACAACAGACCGGTCCATTACTCAAGAGACGCTTAGGATACTGATATGGAGAGTCGATCGGGTTCTCGGAAGCCCGGCTGATGAGTCTGATGAAGGCTCGGCAGCCGGGCTTCCTATTTGTGCGGCCCGCTGTGCGAGGCGCTCAAAATAGAGAGTGCTCATGAAGTTGGAACGAAAGCCGAGGAAATGACTCCAAGGCACATCACCCGATTCCACCCGATCGAGTGCCCTGAAGCAGCAAGGTAAGGTGGACTACCGGAGAATGAGCATTTTCCGCGAGATTGTCTCCTTGTCCGAAGTGAGCCGGTAGAAATAGATTCCCGAGCTCAAGGCGGCACCCGATGTATCTCTTCCATCCCATTGAACCGAATGGAAGCCGGCTTCCTGGTTGTCATCGACAATGCAGGCGATTCTCCTGCCCGCACTGTCATAGATCCCGAGCATCACGTGAACTCTGTAGGGAAGACTGTACCGTATCGTCGTCACGGGATTGAAAGGATTCGGATAGTTCTGGCAGAGGGTGAGCGGTGCCGGAGGAACTGTCACCGGGTCGGTTTCAACCAGCAAGCGTTCCTTGCCTGCCTCCTGCAGATAGACACGGTACAGGTAGGTTGAGCCCGGTTCGCAATCGATATCTTCAAAACGGAAATGCGAGGCTGCACTCGTAATTGCCGGTGAGTTCACGGTAACGAACCAATCATCGGGAAGAGTTCTCCGGGATATCGAGATATCATCAATCGGGACGTCTTCGGATAGCACCCACTCGATGATAACCGCACCTCGCTCGATCGATGTCGAATAGTATTGCAGGAGCGTGGCAACAAGGGGGCTGTAGAGTACATATATTCCATCATCCTCATCGGCGACGTACACGTGATCATCGGATGATATGGCTATTCCATTTGCGCAATCCCCCGTCTCGTAGTATCCGACCATATGCGGTGTCTTTGGAGCAGAAACATCAATTATCTGCACCCCGGGGGATGTGGTGGCAACGAATGCGAGGCCGCCGTGTATGGCTACATCGAGATAATCGAATCTGGGATAGCCGCTGCCGCATCGGCCGACCTGTTTGGGGTTGGTTGGATCCGAGACGTTAATGACTCGAAACGTGTCTCCGTCGGTTACATACGCGAAGTCTCCAGAAGCAGCCACGCCCATTGCATCGTACATGGCGTAGTAACTGACTTCGGTGGGATTCGTCGGATTCGATACGTCGACGATATGGAGCCCTCCTCCCCATCCGTTAACGACGTATGCATAGCTTCCTATGATGGAGATGTCTTCTGCCCGCCACATGTCGCAACGGCCGACTCCGCCGGGATGTGCTGGATCCGAGATGTCTATCACGCGGAGACCGTCTGAGACGTCAGTCACATACGCGAAGTTCCCCGACACCGCAACTCCGGTGGCGCCCCAGCCGGTGTTGAAGTGACCGATGTCGCCGGGATTGGCCGGATCGCCGATATCGATCACATGAAACCCATCAGTAGTATTATCTACTCCGACATATGCGTAGCCGCCCTGGACCGCAACATCGTTGACTGCATCGTCGAATTCGAAGTATCCCACCTGCTCGGGATTGGAAGGGTCGGCCGTATTGAGGATACGGAGGGCTTTCTTGGAATCCGCAACGTACGCATGCGTGCCCGATACGGCCACGTTGACGGCACAACCGCCCTTGTTGTGGTGCCACACTTCCTTAATCGTTGCCGGATCGGCTGAGTCGAGAACGCGGAGACCCTCATACCTCTCCGCCACGAAGGCGTATGTGCCCGAGATCGCGACGTCGCAGGCGAGATCGTTTGAATCGCGGTATCCAGCCACGGCGGGGGACTCAGGATTCGATACGTCGACAATCCTGAGACCGGAAGTACCGACGGCGACGTATGCGTACCCTCCAGACACACGTACCGCTTGGCCGTTGCCTCCCGTGATGCACGATCCGACTTCGCGGGGATCGCCGGGGTTGCTGATGTCTATGACGCGCAGGCTGGCATTGTACTCGGCCACATACGCATAGCTGCCTTGGACAGCGACACCCCACGACAAGCCGACGGTGCCACAAATCCCCTCCAGGTGAGGATTCGCAGGATCGGTGACATCGATTATCAACAGGCCGCCTTCATCACATGCCATGTAAACGTAATTGCCAGAAACGGTGACATCCATGTTGATATATGGGCTATAATAAGACCCGATTTCGTGTGGGTTTGCCGGATCGGCCACATCGATAACGTGGAGACCAAAGTTGTCTGCCACATATGCATATTCGCCCGCTTGGGCGACACTCTGCAACCAGTCGCCCTCGTTCCAGCTTCCCACCTCCACGGGGATGGTTGGATCCGAGATGTCGATTATGACGAGACTATTGAGTCTAGACGTCGCATATATGTAGTCGCTTGAAAAGTGGATATCATGGGGGGCCGCCGAGGGTGTCACATGTCCGATCTCATTCGGATTGAGGGGATCGGAGAAATCGTAGATCTCCAGGCGGCCGCCGCTTCCAAAAACCACGGTATCGCCTCGTGCAGCTACGGCATAGCACGGCCCATGCGCCCACCTGCCTATGAGCTCTAAATGCCGGCTATCTACCCTTTCGGATCGGACTCGCCGATCATTATTCATTCGGGCTTTTGAATCAATTCCTGGGCAGGGTGCTGACGAGAAAGCCGGCAGTATGGCTGGTTGTACGGTCAGGAACAGTGGTGCTATGACCATTAAGACAATCTTGAAGGTAGGCGCCGGCATCTTCGGTTCACTCCTCTAATGTGCGGGGCTCGAAAACGCCCAAAGCAAGAACTCAAATCAGCACAGGCAGTATGGCAATGATATCTTCTCGGCAACACCTTGGTACCCACTATACATTATATACGAGAATGGGTCCGCTATCCAGAGGGTGCTCGCGAGGAGAATCGCCGGAGACCCTCCAACGAAGGAAGGCAAGGCGGGAAGATGTATCCGCGGGCAGATTGTTCGATTTTCAGGGGAGGTGTCGATGGGGATGTGCGAGCCCGCGAGGCGGCTTGCAGCAGAAGCGATCCGCGGCATACTTCGCGGCAGTGCATCTCGGGGATAGCGTGAGCCCGGTGGCTTTGGATTGCCATGCGCTGCAGGAGTTGAAGCGATTCCTCGGAACCCCGAATTATTGCGCAAGGTTGAAATACTATTGACAGAATCTCCAGAACAGAGAGTGCTCATGAAGGGGGTTGCGTTTGGGGAGCCAGTTCTTGCTATATCACTTAACGATATGCACTCGGCCAGGCTTGGATTTTCGAAAAATGATCGCAGTCCGTATTATTAGTTTATAGCCACCCTTTTTCAACCCAGTATTGATATTCCTCCTGCCAGTCGTTTTTCCTGAGTTTGATTATTCGAGCAAAGTGCTCTTTATTTTCTTCAATCAGCTTCATCTGTTCCGGATACAACTTCTTCACTCGCATATCTGCAGCCATTCTCTTGCCTAACTGGAAGGCCTCTTCCTTCTTGTCCTGACCAAACGTCCGCATTGCGGAAACGCCTCCTGAGCATTGTCCGCCGCAGATATGCCCATAATAGCCGATATACTCCAGGACCATCTCGGCAAAGCCGCTTCCCGACGTAACTACCCCTGCGACATACTTCCCGAGCAGCCGCTTGCAGTGGATAAAATGTGCCGAGCGGTCGAGAAGCACCTTCATGGAGCCAGTTACGTGGTTTATGTAGTTAGGCGAGGACAGGATAATACCGTCTGCATCGAGCATCTTCCGAAGGATTATATTAACGTCATCTTTGAGTGGACACTGCAATATCTTCTTATGGCAGGCCTCGCAACTCTCACAGAAAAGCACTTTGCAATCACCCAGGTGCATCTCCTCACAAGATACACCCTCCTCTTTGAGTCCTCGTAAGACTTCTTTGGCCAACAGAAAGGTACTGCTTTTTCCTCGATGCGGACTGGAAGAGATCAATAACACTTTCACTATCGCCCTCCATGTTCATTGTTGTTTCAATATCAGAACAATCCACTGCATTGTCAAGATGCTCGTGTGGGTGGATCGGGTGGGATGTGGGTATGATGACCTCGGCTGCACAACGTAAGCGACTCCCTCGACCTTGGGGAGAAGAGGAACCCGGCCCTCCCTTTTCCCTGTAACTCCCGCAGCAGACGTGATATAATTAACCATCATCCATAAATTAGCGGCATACAGGGGAAGGGGGCGCTACTTTTGCCTCCGCCGTCCTTCATCGATCCGAAGCCCCTTTCAACATCGAGAGGACATCCCCGGAAGGAGCAGCGACTATGAGCAGGGTAGTGAAGGCGGTTCCGCTTGTTGTTCTCTGCGCTTTAATCAT
>Ga0315284_10012314_pt1 | contig 12178 bp, 14 predicted proteins | sample YL17G09_16_MG_FD_203696 | JGI IMG/M metagenome (GOLD analysis project Ga0315284, IMG submission 203696) | Sediment microbial communities from Yellowstone Lake, YNP, Wyoming, USA - YL17G09_16 | ecosystem: Environmental > Aquatic > Freshwater > Lake > Sediment | place: USA: Wyoming | collected...
GGTCATTTGACTTCTCCAGATTTGTCAGCATGGACATCTGCTTGTCCTCTTTGGGGAAAAGCAAATGCTCAACACCATAGCAGTCCCTCACTACAACATCAATGTCTCTGGTGTTGACAACTCTGACATTCCGAACCTCTAACTGTTTGTGGCTCATGTTTTTGTACCATAGTCTTTGAATTGCGGCACAACAGGCGCTGCTCCCTTTGCCACAGCGGCAGCGAGCAATTCGTCAATCTCCTGAATCAGCGCATTGCGTTGAAGATTCAGCACACTGATTTTGCGCTTGGCATTGGCCACGGTCTTATCATCAGCTCCAGCGGCTTGCGCGACATCTTCCTGATTCCACAACTTGTGGTCAACTGTGAACAGCTTATCAATCGCTGAGCCTAGTGTCTCCATTTCTCTTACCTTACCAAAACCAGAATCTCTGCCGTTCGTAGGTTAAGGTCGCGGCCAGGCAGACTCCTACCTTGTAATTGTTTTGTCAACCGAAGTAAAGCCTTTGCAGCGACCATGTGGAACCTCCTGAAAATGGGGCGTTCTTAGCAGTGGGCAGCTTCTCCCTTCCCCTGGGTAGAAGTGCGCTAGGATGTGAAATGGCAGCCCATAGCTGGCCTGTTAGCAGGGAGGCCAGGAGCCTATTGCGCAGCTCCTGACCTCCCCAGCTTTTCATTCGTGTACTACTTGATAGCGACAGGCGGCTTGGGATGGTAGGTGTCGTACAAGCCGCTGGCCGTGAGCCAGACCGAAAACGCATACAGCGCCATGGTCTGGAGAGTGAACGTGTGGGTGATGAGAAGCAGATATGCGGACGTCATCACAACGCTCACCACTGCAGAAATGAGATAGGCCAGGAGCTTCTTGACGAAGGCTGACATCAGATCCTTGATGATGAGCGACTTGAGATAAGTCGTCAGAGCAGTCACGGAAATAATGCCGAACACTCCGGCAAGAATCGCCTGTGTGATAATAGGGTCGTACATGAGGCCTCCTTGTATTGTTGTTTAGAGCAGTCGTCGCAATATCTACGACCGCTTTATTCATTTCCTTCTAAAGCAAAGCCAGCCTTCTACCAGCTCGCCATATCCATACAGCGACACAGGGTCAGGCTCAATGTTCCAAACTTGAGCCATCCAAAATGTGAATTTGCCAAGTCGGTCAAAGCGCCTCACCCAGAAGTCAAATGGATATGTTGATACATGGTCACGCGAGCTGCCTTTATAGCCAAGGTCAGCCACCCATGGCTCAGCGCGAAATCCTGGCATCGGTACTCGCATAAGAATATTGCTCTGAGCAACCTCACTGATTTGATATATGATGTCATGTATCTCTTCAATATAAAGATGCTCAAGCACATCAAAGCAAGTCACCAAATCAAACTGCCCAGGATGGAACACTTCCAGCATGCGCATGGCGCTGATAGGCAGCACAGTCCTTCTGACGCGCTCGGGCGCGTGCGCGGTAGCTTGCGGCGAGATATCAACACCCCATGAGTCCAGTCCTTGGTCTTGGAGTGCCGCTGTGAGAAAGCCAAACGAGCAGCCAACATCCAGCACGCTCCGACAGCCAGGCAGATACTGCTTAATGAAATTGACCTTCTTGTCGGTCTCGTTTTTGGTGACAGGGTCTTGCTCATCTATCTTGGCATTGAAGCGCTTGACCCAGAAGTCACCCCAATAGTCTTCATCATAGAAAACCTTTGTTGACCGAATCTTTCGGCCTTCAGCTTGTTTCACCATCTCAAACTCTAGCAGTTTGAGTTCTTCCTCTTGCGTCATAATTGCTCTCCCCAAATCAGTTTTGAAAGTCTTACAATCTCAGGATGGTGCTTGCCTGTGAATGGCTCAATCACAATATCTGGCATGATGGGATTGTTGTACCAATGCTCATCGTGCCATGCTTTGAATTTCTCCCAAGCATCAGCAGGCAGCTCTGTATCTGGCAGAAGTCCTAGTGCTATGTGTCGTTGATAGTCACCACGAGCAAAGTATTCCTTCACTCGCCAGTCGCACCTGCTTTTGGGCATAGCGTGACTGTAGTGGTGAAAGCAGACATCAGGAAAGTCTGTGCGCAGTGCTGACCAAGGAGTCCTATTGACAATGGCCAAGCGATTGACCATATCAGGCCTGCGCACCTCAAAGCATCCACCACGAATCGTCTGGTGTGGTGTGAGCCAGAAGTTGAGCCAGCGATATGTGCAGTAGCAGACCTCCTGTGGCTGAGCTTCAAGGTGACTTATCAAGCGCAGAATGTTCTCCTCATCCCACACTTCATCAGCGTCTTGGTAAAGTAGCCAGTTGTTCTCGCTGCGCTCCATAGTATCCAGCGCTGCGCGGCGCTGGGCTGCTTCGTCCCAGCGACCATCCTCTCTCTGATAAGTACCAGCGATGTATGTGACCTTTGGCAGCGACTTGATAAGTGCTGCTGTATCGTCGGTGGATGGGCCATAGGCTGAGCCATCCACAACAACTATTTTATCCACATATGGCAGGGTGCTTTTGATAGCTGCTTCTAGCAAAGGCATGCCATTGTATGTAATCATTTCAACGAATATCTTCAAAGCATCTCCTTTACCACCGCCATCACATCGGCAGCAGTCAGCGCCTTAAAGCAATCAGGCTCACCCAGCGCATTCTCCTTCGGTCGGTATGGGCCTTCGGTGCCAGCGCACGGCACGCGATAGTCGCAATGCGACAATCCGAGTGGGCACTTTCCCTGAACAGGTATCATCGTCGGAAACATCTTCCCGAACACCGCGCCGTTGCGGTTGCTGAATAGTGTGACCACAGGAACACCCAGCGCACCAGCCACATTGCTGGGCCCAGAGTCAGGCGATATGACTAAATCAGCCGCGCCGATAAGTGCCGCCAGCAATTCAAAGTTGACGCCAGCATTCTCGCTGACAATCACTCTGAGTCCTTCAGCCTTCAGTAGCTTTTCCAGCTCATCCATGCCATGCCAGTTTTTCAGCTTATTGCTTCCGGTCTTAACCAGCAGCACACGACCTTTGCCAGCCACGCGGTCCCAAGCGACGTCAGCCTGTGTGCGCTCAGCGTCAGTCAGGAAATAGCAAGGCTGGATGTCGTCAGTTGGTAGACCAGCAATATTCAGATAGCACTCAGTGCGCGCTGATTGTATCGCACCAGTGGTGGCAACTTCCTGCCACTCATTGCGAAACTCAACGTCCGTCAGGTCAATCATCGCATCCGGTCGTCCACCCAGCTCCTTCTTCTCGATATAAGGATAGCGCTTTATAATGGGCTGATATAAAGCTGGGACATTATAATACACAGCCACACGGTCGCCATACTTTTGCTTCAGCGCTTGGGCAATTATCGTAGTGAAGATTATGTCGCCCATCCCGCCCATGTTGCGGACGACCAGGACGCTGGCCTTTGCCTTGGTGGCCAGCGCAGCATCGATGTCGCGTACGAGCGCGCCAGCGCGGTGCTCAGCGCCGAGCTTGCTGATGACCTGCGGAGCGTGCGGATGGATGCCCCACTTCTCAACGTAGTAGGCAATGTTTTTCACCCAGTGGCGGTCGCGATGCTTCTTCTCTTCCTCAATAGTATTCACCACCGCTCCGAGCACGTGATAATAAATTGACTCGGCGCTCTTAACAAACTTGCCACCAGCCATACGCAGGCGCAGCGTGTAGTCGTTGTCCTCAATATAGCGCGGCGTGAAATGCTCATCGAACAGCCCGATCTTCTCCACGATGTCGCGTCGGAACGCTGTGCAGCTATAAGCTCCAGGACCAATCTCATCAATACCAGTCAGGCCTTTTCCCTGCGGCGCGGTATCAACCAGCCACGGCGCCACATTGGGCACCTCAGTACTGGTGACTGCTGAGATCGTCTTAATAGCTTCCAGCGTTCGTATCTGTGAGTCAATGGTGTCGTAGTGAAGAACTATGTCGTTGTTGAGAAGAATGACATAATCGGCGTCGCCTTCAAGGAACTTGCGGAAGGCAATGTTCTGTGCAGCCGCAACGCCACAGCGCTGGCTGACATAGTTGAAACCTTTGGCCTTCAGATAGTCCTGCGTGCCGTCGGTGCTTTCATTATCCACAACCATAATCTCATAGTCATGAAATGAACGAATGCTCTCCAGCGCCACCTTTGTCCAAGCCAGCAGGTTATAGGTCAGCATCACAATGAATAGCTTTTTGCGTTTGCCCAATGCCGCGTCAATCTGTGCCACAACGTCTTCAGGCTTCAGCTCAGCGAGACATTCAGGCGGTCCGAGACGTTCAGCTCTCTGATAGCTCTCGGCACCGAGACATGGTGTTGTCCACCAGCAAGGGTGCTTGCCCAGTGCACATTGTGTTCCCTGAACCACAATAGCGTGTTCATAATTCTCTGAGATAGGAATACCATCTGTGTGGCCAAAGATTCCAATCACGCGCCGCTTCAGTGCACCAGCCAAGTGAAGCGCTGCGCTGTCGTTGGCCACGACCAGGTCGCACTGTTCAATGATAGCTGCCATCTGCGCAAACGAGAATCGGTATTCACCATCAGCGTCGCGCTGGTCTAGCTGAATCACAGTAGAGTCCTTGACCAGCAAGTCAACCAAGCGCTTCATGTGAGGATACTCGCGCACCTTGGCATAGGATTCAAATGCCATACCAATCAGTCGTCCTTTGCCATCACCAAAGCTCAGGAGACCCAGCGCCCACTCGCGCTCCTCATCAGTCACTACATAGGCAGGCGTCTTGTTGACAGTATAGAGGCCAGCTTTCTGCAGTATGATGTCGGAACACTTGGTGCGCGTCTTGGTCTGGAATTTAAGCTCCATCTTATTCAGGTCAACTTTGAGCGCATACTCGCCTTCGGGCTGCTCACTATAAACAGCGCGCACGTGCGGATTGTGCTCCCAGATAGGTCGTAGCTTCTCGCTCACCATCACGTCAATATCAATACCGCCTTCGTAGCTTTCTTTATACGCCTTGGGGACGAGCGTCAGCAGCAGGTTGTCGCCCCAGCGATCGGTCTGGCTTATGTCAAGCAGAACGTTGATGTGCTCGTTCTTCTTTTTCATTTCCTCAAACACTCTGCGACTTTCCCAGAAGCCAGGATACAGCAAGTAATGAACCAGGTCTTGCTGCGTACCACCGACAAACTTGCTCTGCTTGGGCAGCAGCTTAATCAGCTCGCCTTTGACATAGAAGTTGCGCGGTGCGGTGTCCTCATTCACATACAGCGTTCCGCACGGCATCTCGTAGCGCTTAATCGCCATTTCTTAGCTCCTTAAATCTATTGACATTGTCCAGTACAGCGCTGACTAACTTGTCAGCATTCTCGTGAAGGCAGCGATAGGTAGCTGCGCATTGTCTTCCATTTTCAGTGCAGGATTTGCAGCCTGCCCATTCATCCATTTGAATAGTCGCCACACCCTCGGGCCATAGCGGATGCAGCATGCAGCGCTGTCGCCAGTGACTGGGCCCAATCACAGCTATGGTAGGTGTGGCTGTGAAATGCCCAATCCAGAGTGGTCCGCTGTCCACTGTGATGAGTGTGTCGGCGCGTGCTATCACGTGGAATAGCTCGGGCACCGAAAGCCGCTTGGCCAGCTGCAACGTCATGTGAGGGTCGGCAGATATATTAACAGGCCCACCATTATACAGCACATGGGTGCCTTGCTCATTGAGCGCTTTGAGCACGCGTTCAATACTTGTCCGCGCCAACTGCTTGCGCGAGTTAGCGCCCCATCCTGCCATCACCACATAGCGCTCCGGAAGCTCCATCGTGGGCTGTGGCCAGCGCTCCAGGTCACAGCTCCAGTCCAGTGGCTCAGTAGGTATGTCAATGCCCAACGCCTTAAAATAAATATGGGTGCGATTGAAAGCACCCAGCCTTGGGTCGGTGTGGTCACGCTCCAGCAGCCAATCTGCAATCAGTCCAGGCGCTGGCTTATCCAGCCTCACATGCGACGCCACATGTGGCACACCGAGCATATTCATCAGCTCAGCGTGACTGCCAGTGATGCGCATAAAAGCATCCCATCCTTTTGAACGTAGCCAGCGCACGACAGGAACACCAGTCAGCACATCGCCTAGTGCGTATGTGCGCTGAATGTAAAAACGAGTATGTCCTAGTGCTCGCATTTCATCCATAAAATTTGTGATAGGTCGGAAGCAGCTGGGCATGCGAGCGCGTGTAAAATCAAACACCGCCAGTGGCTCAACCTTAATGCTGTCGCCGTTCTCATTGAAGAAACATTTGGTCGTCGGTGCCTCGTTGATTCCTAAGTTGAACAACCTGCCTCCTTGTAATGGCAGCGGAGAGAGGCCAGTATCAGCTGACCTCTCTCCGCGCCGCGTGTCTCAAAACTTACAGCTCAGCCCAGCAGCAACTAGCTCTGGGTGATGGTGACTGTGGCCATTCCGTAGTTGAGCGGATCGGCGTCCGACTCGGGCAGGACACCATAAGCGTAGCGGCTCATCGCACCGCGTGCTCTCTGAGTGAAATCGTCAGCGACGATGTACTCTTCCGAGAGGAACACCGGAACATAAGGAGCATAGAATCCGCAAGCATACTTCCAATCGTTGCCACGGAAGCCAAGCAGGATCTTGTTGGCGGTGAACCAGGGGTCAACATAGACCTTGTACTTGCCAGCAAGGGTGCCTTCAAAGCGCCAGCCAATCATCGACTGCTGGTCAGGAGTGACGGACGGATCGGCATTGAACTTCTCGAGCTTGGCAAGCCGCGAGAAGGTGTCGCCGTTCATGAGCAGCCAATTGGGCCGAACGAACTTCTTGTTGAAGATAAGCGTGGCGCTGTCCTCAACCGCCTCGTACAGCGTTTCGCGATAGGCGCGTCTGTCCATCGTGGTCTTGTCGTCGTTGAGATAGCCGTTGGCATTCCACTCGGTGTCGCCAGCGCCAGCGCCAGCCAACAGAGCGGCAATAACCTTGGAGTCAATTTCACGAGCGATCTCGTCAATCAGCTGCGGCTGCAGCTCACTCCAAAGGTCGAGCTTCCACTGCGAGTTGAGATCCTGCGCAGCTTCCAGCGTCCAGGTTGCCTTCAGCTTTTTGATTTCAGTTTCCACGAGCTTCTTCTTGAGCTGGAAATTGATGTCGCGGATGGTGCCCTTTTCAGAGCTGTCCGCATAGGCGTTGTGCTGGTAGCTGTCAAGGCGCTGGTCGGCCTGTGCGCCGCCGCCCGTGGTGCCGAACGTGTGGTCAAGGAAATAGATATAGCCAGTGGGGCTGGTCAGCGGCTGAACAGTGATAAGCTCCATAGCGAGCAGACGGCTGTAGATGCGCCGCACTGCGGGGAGCAGGCTGGTGGTGAACGCTGCGATGCCTGTCGTCAGCGTGTCTTCCTTCAGAACACCAGGCTGGTTGAGCAGCATGGATTCCTTCATCAGGACGCCATTGGATTCGCTCATAATCCAGCTGATGGTGTTGTTGTAGAGCATCTCGCGCATACCCATGCGAACGTTGCCCTCTTTACTGGTCAGAGAGAAGTCAAAGCCTCTGTCTTCCCGCGCCGTCAGGCCTTCAGCTCTATCCAGCCTCATCATCTCAGCCTTCTGCGCAACGAGGAACTTTTTGATGTTTTCAAACATATTCAAACTCCATTACAGACCGAGAACGTCCTTGGAGTATTTATCCAAGTCGCCCTTGTATCCAGCCTTCATGGCTTCTTGCCAACGGCTGTAGATTTGTGACTCAGTGAATTTGCTGGAAGAACCTTCAGGATTCGGAATGACTCCCTTGCTGCCCAGTCCAGATTTGGTAATCTTCTCCTTGACAGCAGCGGTCTTCAGGTCAGCAATCTTCTTGCGCGTATCAGCCACCTTGGCTTCAACGTCTTCAACCTTCTCAACGACAGGGATGCCGTCCTTGACCAGCTCGCTCTTGATGAGCTTCTGATACTCGGCGGTGTCCTTCTCGGTGGCCTTGTCAATAGCCGCCACAACTGCGACGTCAGCAAGGCGCTTGGCGTCGGCTGCCTTCAGCGCGACATTCTCAGCGCGCAGCTGCTCAACCTCAGCAGAAGCGACGATCGCTTCAGCAGGAGCCTCAGCAGGAACCTCAACCGCAGGAACTTCAACAGGAATCTCAGCGACAGGAACTTCCACAGCAGGAATCTCAACAGGAACTTCCACAGCAGGAATCTCAACAGGAACCTCAACCGCAGGAACTTCGGCCGCAGGCTGCTCTTCGGCCACAGGAGCATCCTCAGGAATAACGCCCTTCAACTCAGCCAGCGTCGTGATGATGCCGCGCACAGCGTCCAGATAGTGATTGGCCTCAGTCTCCAGCAGGAGGACCTTTTCTTTGAGTGCGTTCAGCTCCTCGTCAAGTGACTTAAACAGCTCGGGAAAAGCCGCACGCAGAGCCTCAATGTTTTCATACATATTGCTCTCCTTGATACTTGTTGAGTCTTCAGCTTCACTGAGCCGCGACTCAATCATTCTCTGAACACCTGCGTCGGGGACGCTTGGAGTCAGAACGAAATCGCCTGGGGACTTCAGTCGGAAGTCCTCATTGATGTCTTCAACTGTAATCTTCTTGCCTTCTACTTCCACCTCCCTTCGAGTTGTAGTACCAAAGCCACGAGAGCTCATTCCGATATGGCCGCCGTGCTTGATGATGACCTGTGCGTTGCGACCTTGGTCGGTCGGCAGCACTTTGATGACTCCAACGCAGGAGCCGTCATCTTCCATCTTGTAGGACTCCCAAATGTGGCTGATGTCAGGAACTTCGGCGTCGTCCTTGGGATGGTAGCTGGCTCCGTACACAGCGCCCTTGCTCAGCTGGGGCTGGAGCCGTTCCATTTCGCGTTGAAGGATGGCTCGCGAGTAGCGCCGCTTGTTGCCGTTGACGATCTCGGCATGCTGCCACTTGACGGCCACCCACATCACGCGCTCGTTGGTTTTCTCATCCACCTCTTCGCGAATAATCTGACACTGAGGCGCTGAAAACTCTAGAAGAACTTTACCCATTGTGTCGTCTCCTTAAATGTACGTCACAACTCTGCGCACTTCCACAGGGTTGCCGTCAAATTCAATCTCGCCCTTCACGAACTTCCACTTGGCCTGATAATAAATATCATCGGACACATCGACCACCACAGGCTGCAGAGCATTGGGCGAAGGCGAACGCTTGCGCAGCAGCACGACATCCTTGCTCATGTCGCTCAGCCAATAGGCTCCGCGCCATTTGGCATCAACGGCATCACCAAGTTGTTTCCACAGCGACTGGAACAGCTCCTCAACCGCCGACAGCGGCGCTGGCTTTGTGGCCACACTTGCCACAATCTCTCTGATGTTTTTATTGGGCATATCTCGTCTCCTTATTCATACAGCGAATATACTTGAAATTCAACAGTGTCGCACTTGCCCGACCACGAGCCAATCGTCAGCCCAACCTGGATTTTGTAAATCCAAGGCACATTGATATCGCCAGCCAGCGTGAAATAGCGCAGTGTGCGATTGTCACCCAGCAGCGTTGGCGTCCACTGGACTATTGTGCCATCGCCTTTCTTGACATTGAATTTGAGATTAGTAGCCGAAGAGATATCCTCTTGAACATCAATGTCAATAGCCGTTCCAACGTCACCAACATATACCTTTTCATCACTCATGTGCCTTCCTCAGTAATGATATGGGTCTGTCGTACGACCTGCTTGACTCTGGTTGTTTGTCTGACAACAGAGTCAGGAACTTTTGATTCGCGCTTTATGCCCTCGTCGCGCACTCGCGTCGGAGGCAGCTGAAAATGAGTGTTGCGTTTTGTTTTCATCCGTTCACCACTCCATCGCGCGTAGTCGCTCGCGCGATCGTACGAGTGATTGTAGTCTTGAAACGCAACCACTCGGTCCTTATGATACCCAGCCATCCTCGTCCGTAGCCGCGAGTGATGATGCGGTCATACTGACCATAGCCACGTAGTATTAGGCTGTTCATGGCAGCCTCGTGCGCATGATAGGATTATTCTGAGCATCGCGTGCAATGGTAAAGCGCATGATTTCGGTGACGTTGTCGGCCTTGTAGAAAATCATCTCATCACCAGCAATCTCCCACTTGCCGCCTTCAGCATCAAACAGCATAGCCACCCTAGTGGCAATGTCAGCCAGATAGCCCAGCGCTTCACCAGCAGTGTCTGCATCTGTGTGCTCGGTCAAGTCAGCATCCATCACATAGTCGCGGATGGTCTCGAGCGCGAGCAGATGATTATAATTCTCAGGAATATCCATCGCCGAATCATTATACAATGTGCCATAGCCTTCAGCATAGAATGTACCGCCCACACAGGAGGCATCCAGCTGTATCTCACCGCCGCGTAGATTCAGCTCAATCAGGCAGTCATCCACAGCATTGATGAATGTGATGATGCCACTATTCACATCCAGCGAGACCACAGTGTCAGCTGCATTCTGAAGGTCAATCTCGGTCTCGTTAGTCTCGGTGACCACACCGACACCACTCAGCACACGACCTGGTTCAACTTTAATCAGACCGCTGATACGACAGTTGAAAAGCTCTCCAGAGATTCCATCAGCGCCCTGAATATAGCAGTTGTGAAACTCCACAGTGCGACACGTCATAACGCCGTGAATGTGCAGTCCTTCAAAGTGCATATCAGTCAGCGTATGGCCGCCAGCATCAATAGAGTCGCTGATAAAAGACGTTTGTCCTCGCACAACGAGTCCTGACAAATCTCTGTCCAACGTCAATTCACCCAGCACTCGTAGCTCCCCCAGCCCATAGGTTGCCGCGATGGCAAGCGCATCAGCCAGATTGTTGACAGGATTGTTAGCTGTGCCAAGAGGGAACGCGACGCCAGCAGCGCCGCCGACCACATCAATGGCGACCTCGCGGTCATAGCGTTGTTGCACCAGCGAGCGCCCAGTGGAGCCTGCTATCATGTGGTCAATCAGCGGCTCATCCCATGTGGCCTCACTCACCAGCTGCTTACTTATGAGACCTGTGTCGTCAACAGTGGCAGTGCCTGTGTGGTTGTCAACGATGTTGCCAACTCCGCGCAGCAGGAATGCCCCAGCCGTCACTGTGCTGTCAATGATGACGCGCCCAGCGTTCATGTTGATTGAAACTTCTTCAGCTCCAGTCTTGTTGATGATTTTAAGACCACCGAACCAGCCGCCAATGACCAGCGCTTGGCCAGCACCACCCATGTCGATGATGGGAGTGCCAGCACCAGCGATAGCGTCCTGACCACGACGAATCAGTGTCTGCTCACCGCCAGCCAGCACCACAGTAGCAATATCAAATGTGGCATAGTCTAATTCGCCGCGCATTCCGGTGAGTGAGCTGATGCGACAGTTGGTAGCGCTGATGCTACCATTAAGCGCTCCAGTGATACGAGCGTCTTTAATCTTTGTGTCAGCGGTGATACAGCCTGCCTCAAAAGTGATGGTGGTGTCCAGCTGGCTCTCGCCAAGCAGCTCATAATCTGACACATCAGCGCCGTTCGGGATCGTCAGGTCACCAAGAATGTATATGCGCTTGAAGCCGCGATACTCTGCGATAACAAAAGCATCAGCCAGATTATTGACAGGGCGCAGCTGTGTACCAACAGGATACACAGTGCCTGTGGCTGTGGAATCTACATCCACCCAAACACCACCCTCAAACGAGGCATATTCAATAGCTGGCGCTGATGTCAGCCCAGCAGAGTTGGCCGACCGCACAGATACCTGGTTGACGTTGACCACGTCGGCCACATTACTATTGGCACCCACTAGGTTGACAGCATACTGGCCATCCTCAAATGTCACTGTGTAGCCATTGATGATTTCAACGACCATGGCCAGCGTGACGCCACCAACTGTGACCTCGGAGTTGTGGCGATGGGTGTCAAGAAAAGGCATGCCCTCTTCGTTATCCTCAAGGTCTTTCAATGCCATCCGAAAGTCATTCAGATTGAGCTGGCGAATTTCTGTAGGACTAGACTGGATGAGGGTCATGTCGGCCTTGGGCACAGTGATGACTTTGGTCGCCCAGTCTATTGTGATTGCCACTGTCCTACTCCTTCTTGACTTGCCTCAGCTCCTCGCGGAGTCGTTGATTCTCCTCAAGGATAGCATTGTGCTCAGTGTTCTTGGCGTTGAGCATCTGTTGAAATATTGCCAGCTGGCTTTCCTTCTCGGTGGCCCATTGCTTCTCTTTCTGTTCATTAAGCTTTATCTGAGATTCCATA
>Ga0315284_10012315_pt1 | contig 12177 bp, 21 predicted proteins | sample YL17G09_16_MG_FD_203696 | JGI IMG/M metagenome (GOLD analysis project Ga0315284, IMG submission 203696) | Sediment microbial communities from Yellowstone Lake, YNP, Wyoming, USA - YL17G09_16 | ecosystem: Environmental > Aquatic > Freshwater > Lake > Sediment | place: USA: Wyoming | collected...
TTTATTCACGAAGTATGTGAAATATTCTCGATCATACCATTTGCCCTGGTCGCCAGGTGTATCTAATGATGATCGTGTTCAGCATGACCTTTCTGGCTTAGATAACAAAGAAGTAGTAATCACATTAAAACTCGACGGAGAATGCACGACAATTTATGATGATTACATTCATGCGCGCTCGCTAGAATATGCACCACGTGTAGATAGAGATCGTATGAAAGCGCTTCATTCGTCTATTGCGTATGAAATACCAGAAGGATGGCGTATTTGTGGCGAGAATGTTTGGGCAGAACACAGCATTAAGTACACGGATTTGCCTGCAGTATTTTTCGTTTTCTCAATTTGGAATGAGAAAAATGAATGTCTTTCATGGGATGAAACAGTAGCATATGCAAATATGCTAGGACTTCAAACTGTTCCTGTTCTTTATCGTGGCACGTGGGATGAATCGTATGTAAAGAAATTCGTCGCTGAACCCCATTTTGCAAAAGAAGCTGAAGGTTATGTCGTACGTACAGTAGATTCATTTGCATATTCAGAGTTTCGTAAAAAACTCCTCAAATTTGTTAGAGCAAATCATGTAAGAACGCAAGCACATTGGACACGAATGATTCATCCGAATGATTTTCTGGAAAACAGTTGACAGCATAGTTTTTGATATAAACGCAGATTGCAATATTTAACACAAAAGTTGTATTATACAAATACGGTAGGAAATAAATGTCTGACTTCATCAAAGCTGGAGAAATTGCAAAGATAATCCCGCCCTATTACGAGAATCATGAAGATGGTTCTAGTAAATTTTGGGAACTTGGGTGGCTTAACGAAACGTCTTGGACGACTGCTTGGGGCAGAACGGGCACGAAAGGATCTGAAAAGACAAAAACGTTCTCAAGCAAATGGGATGCACAAGATGCAGCATATGCAATCGTGCAATCAAAGATAAATAAGGGTTATCGTAAAGTAACGAGGCCATTGTACCGACAAAACATCGTAGTTGAAGGATTCAAGGACGACGGTCTGTGCATGGTTGTAGAAGTCAATGGTAATCGTATAACAGTCGTCGCGGCCGATGGCACACTTAAAGTTTTTGCTAGAGACACGTTACAGTCAGTTCCCAACAACGCTGAGGTGGTTTGATGCGTCGTGAAAAGAAGCCGAAGGATCAGAATGATTTGCTTCCCGAAGAAGAACTCAAGGCACTTCTTGCTTCGACTCGCGCATCCTTTGTTGATGCAGCGAAGATGTCTGATGAAGATGCAGATCAATTCATCCTTACGTACAAAGTGATGCATGGCTTTACCGATGGCCAGACAATTACTTGGCTTAAGGGCTTTATTCCTGAGTCGTGATTCTCACAACAACATAAGTATATTACGGAGGCATCGAAAGACATGGATGTAAAATTGCGCGCAAAGGCAGTTGGTGCGGAAGACAGCACGCAGGAAAAGAAAGAAGAAACTGCCGTGGCAGTGCGTATTAAGGATGCAACCGACCTCTTCATTGAAGAGTTTGGTGATGCTTGGCCCCTTGAAATGGTGAAATTTGGACATGATGATGGTGGCCGCGTACTTGAGATTTTTCTTCCTGACCCGCGTGCAGGCGAAATGCGACTTGCAATTCCTCCAAAATATCGTGGATTCAGCACAGTAATCATTGCATGTCCTGCTGACTGGGGTAAGGGTATTACATTCTCTGAGTCTGTTGACTAACTACGATTTCAATTTCCTCCATAAACAAGTTATAATATTGTTATGGAGGAAATTGAAATGCCAGTTTTTGGTGTGCATAAGCAATTCAAATTTGGTGCAAAAGTTGGTACATATTCAATATCACCTGCTTTTTGTGTAGAAGCAAAAGATATTGAAAGTGCACGCGTGTTGCTAGTAGAACACGAAAAGTATAATCAAGACATGATTTATAAAGTTTTGCCTTTCGCTGACACTGTGCGAAATGATAAAAAGCAGTTGCAAAGTTCTTTAAAAAATGAATGGAAAATAAACGACGAAGTCTGGATACGCCTTAATGAGTACAAAGAAAATGAACCGTATGTTGAAGGCGTAATTAAAGAAATTATAGAAGAAAACAACAATATGACGTATATGATTTGGGTAACTGGACCATACGCATCTTGGCGTGCCAAATCAAAAGATGATATTTTTAGATATCAACAATACTCTGATAATGCACCAAAAATTCACAATCCAAGAGAGTAAATTTGCGACACGAACCACGAACATTTTTAGAAATTGTTTTGTGGATATTGACAAGATGTCACGCTATATCGCCGTTAACAGGTGCGAGATGCGAATTGACGCTTGTAGATCATTTTAGAAACCCTGTTTGGCCACATTCAGCAGGTAGAAGAAAAACACAATGGACATGAGGGAGTATGATTGAGAATTACTAGCGGCCGGGAACCAGACAGATCGTTACAGCGAATTATGCCTATGCGTAAAACAGTTGTACCTGTCGTCGTAGAAGTCGAAAGACGCTTTACGACATTACATATGTTTGCATGTGCAACGACTTTTATGACTATATTTTTAACTTTGTTCTGGTTTTACAGATGACATATGAAAAATGGCAACCAAATCCCGACATGGATTTTCTTCTAAAAGAATGTAATTCAAAGTTTCTTTATACAACACCTAAAACAGTATATCCTGGCGATACATTCTCCGATGACGATGAAACATATTTTATACTTACTATTGACAGCATTTATTTAAATGAGCGTTTTGCTGTAGTTACATGTATTTGCGGTGATGGGCGCCTTGTGCATACAAGCTTAGATTCTTTAAGTATTACAATTGGAAAAACAAAAATCATTCACTCTAAGGATACTTAGAGCTTATGATAAGATCATTTGATTTTGATGATACACTTCTTGCATATGACATTGATCGCAAGGGAAGAAAGATTGCTATCGGTCCCAATTTTGAAATAGTTGAATTCGTCAAAGTATGTTATACGAATGGTGACGAAATTATTCTAGTGACAGCGCGTCGCCCAGAAGTTGTGCTTAAAGAAGAGATAGAAGATTTTCTTCACGAGAATGACCTCAAAGATATTGTTACAAAAACATGCTACACGTCGGGAGGCGGTAAAGCAGAAGTGCTCCTTGAAGAAGCATTAATGCTTGGTCACAAACATATAGTTCATTATGATGATGATGAATACCATATTGCTGAGATACTTAGCTGGAAAGATTACGCTCTCGAGAAAGGTATCACAATTGAAGCAATACGCGTTCTGACGCGTCATGAGGAATTTAATAAATGATTAAAGGCGATAGATTCATGTCGGGCGTCTGGATGGTTGACGTTATCGTTATTCGCGATGGTGTTGCTATCGACGAGGACACACTTGTAATTCCAGATGTTTCTGAATTGGAAGAAGCAATCGTCGCAGCTGAAATGAAACGCAAGAATTCGTCATTGCAGGTCGTGAGTCTTAAGCTTATTAGACGTTCAAAGAAGATTAGATAAATGGAGACATCGATGAGTGAAATGAGTAAAGTGCGTGAAGTAACGGGTGACGTAGCAAAGCAGTTGATTGATTCGGGCGCTCCTGTTATTGTTGATTTCTGGGCAACGTGGTGTGGACCTTGTAAAGCAATCGCTCCCAAGTTGAATTCTGCTGCAGAAGAAGTTAGTACTGTTCAGTTTCTAAAGGTTACGATTGAAGAGACTTCGGGAAGAAAGCTTGCTGCAGAATACGCAGTTCAGGGCATACCGACTTTGGTTAAGTTTAATGAGAAAACTGAAGTCGCACGAATGGTCGGCGCAGGTTCGCTTATCGACATCATCGCACTTGCAAGGAAATAAATGAGTTGCGAATTCAAAAAGATTAAGATGGGTCACATGCCTGGTGATTTGCCTTGTGAAGAGAGGAAGAAATTTCCGACGCGCGGCGCAAAAAGAATTGTTAGAAAGAAAACTCGTGCGCAACAGAAAGAGAAAAAGCGGCAGCTGCTCGCAAGGGAAGAATTTTGAGTACAAAAACAACGATGCTAATTGAAAAGCTGCGATTGGGCGAAACAATTGCCGAGTATCGTGAAGCGGGCAATTCAATGATTCCAATCATTCACAGCAAAGAGGCAATGACACTTTCACCTGTAGATATTCACAAAATCGAAGTTGGTGATGTTGTTTTTTGCAAAGTTAAAGGCAAATTTTATACACACATTGTAACAGCTGCTGATGACAAACGCGTACAAATTAGCAATAATCACGGTTATGTGAACGGCTGGACAAGTAGAGATAAAGTGTATGGTATCGTTACGTCTGTAAACGGTCGTGCTCGTCCCAATTCAGAGCATAAAGTATTGAAGAAAGCTATCTCGAAAGAATAGTTTTACAAAACCCCGAATGTATAATTTCCTATCTTGATGTAGAATGTTATTACAAGGGAGATGAAACGTATGAAGTATTCTTAATCATCATAAGATGAAAGCTTCATAGCATAAACTGTTTTGAATCATATTGACTTGACTTGACTTGACTTGACAAATAAACATAGGAGGATAGAGTGAAGAATAGTAATAAGAAGTCCCGATCGCGCCGTTTTACTCGTATTGCAGATGAAGTTTTCGTGGCTGCATGGTGCACTTCTGAGAACCTGGCCGAAGTTGCTCAGAAGCTTCGTGTTCCTTATCGCGCTGCAGAAGGAAAGGCTTACCGCCTTCGCTGCGTTGGCGTTGAACTTCCAGCGTGGGGTACTGGTCGTCCGCCAAAGAATCGCGGTATTGCTGCACGAATTCGCCGTCTTGATGGCGTAATTTCGGGTGCGATTCGTTCTAACTGGCGATAAGCGACTTAAACAAAACCCTCTAGTCGTAGATGCCTCCTTGGTCGTCATGCAACTAGAGGGTTTTGTTATTTCCGAATGCTATATTTTACAAATATTTAATATAATAGTTTTTGTAAGAGGTGAATTTGGCAAAAGTTAATGGTGTCATTCCAAAGCAAGTTACGTACGTTGCTTCTAAGTTTATGAAGGAAAAAATCCCTGTATGGGACGGAGAAAAGCACAATCTTACTGACATGGTTGTTTCTTCGACAGCAGAAGTAATTGATTCAAAAAGCAAAGCACTGCCTAATGTGATTTCACGTCATACTGAAGTTACGTATGGTAGCACTTGTCATTTCCCGTTGACGTCTATTTTCTGTGTAGACAATGAACCGTTGACTGTTCGCGTATTGGAAAATACACGTTATGATGAAAAAACTGTCACATGTCTTGTCAAGATTAATGACGTAGACTTGCGAGTCTTGATGGCAAAAGATTGCCTTGTTGAATCACTAACGTCTGTTGGTGTTTCTGAGGGAGGCAACTTGAATGGTGAATTCATTTGGATGAGAAGCGGATCAAACACGCGCTTGACGCGCATTGGTTCTGATGAGTATAAGCTCTTCTATGAAGAAACTGAAGCACGTGATTCGCTCGGCTCGGCTCTCAAACTAAGTGAGCTTATTCCTGGTGCATTTTATAGAACAGCGACGTCTGTAGTAATGTATTGTGGTGCTACAGAAGCTGATGACTATCACGTTGATTTGAAAACTGAAGGTCAGGTACACGGATGGAGATACACATACAAGACAGTCAATATCTCTGACGTTGTCCACTCTTCACGCGTACAGCAACACTCTTGGATCAACGCTGATGAAAAACAATTTAAGAGAAGTCTAGAGTATTCTGCTCGTTATACTCATGTTGTTGAGAGTAAATCACGTCGCGTCTTCAAACGCGTCGGTGACGAGATTATAGATCTTGATGAGCTTTTTGAAAAGATTCGAAAAGAATCTCAAAGCGACTTGAAATATGCTGACAAAGCAGCTGCAGGCGCGTCTATACAACTGTATGAAGGTGATTTCAATAATCACTCGATTCCAAAATTGGCGAATGCCGCTCGTGGCAATTCAACGATCCGTAAAGCAAATGCTATTATCGGCATGCCTGACATTATGGTCAAGTTCAAAGAAGCAGTTACTAAGAAATAATTGGGAGTAAACTTGGCTCAACATAATCATGGCATCGTTGTACTCGGACAAGTCAATGATTTGACAGGGGCGGCTTGGCACAATATTACCAATATTGACATTGCAGACATTCCGCAAATCAAAAAAGATACTCCGCTTGAAATCAAATTGTGTATTGGATTAGCTAATAAATTCACACTTAAGCAGTGGTCCAAGAATCCCGAGCGCGAATTTGAGATTAAGGGTGACGAGGGCGAGTACATTAAGTACTGCGTTTATCTCATGCCCGGCTGGCGCCCAAACGGCGAGTCGACCGTGTCTTCAGCCAGATGCGTGAAGCCGATGATCGAGGGTGACTTTGACGGCACAGTCGAAGTCGAAGTACTTCATGTTTCAACGCGTAATCCAAATGTGACTTGCGCAAATGATTAAGAATATCGTTCCAGGCATGTTGCTATCTGTAAGCTGCAATGGATTAACATTTTATGTTAATTGTAACAACGAAAAACGTACGCGCTGGATGTCTAATGTGTCAGATATTCTGCTTGTATTAGATGAACCACACGCATGTCAACATCATTTATTTAGCTTTACCGTTTTGCATAGTCAACACGGAATTGGCCACGCACACTTTGGTTCCGACGGTGTCGACCCAGAATTCTTAAGGATTGAACAAAGTGCTTAAAGAAAACACTGTTTTAAGATGTTTAATCTCGGGTATTTTCTTCACTGGGTGTCATGACGGTTCTTCAGATACATGGGAAACGAATGTTGACGATTTGCTAGTTGTAATCGACATTAAGCAAGTATGTCGCGACTGGAGGGCAAAAGAATTTACATTTTATGTTCTTCATCCCGTACACGGTGTCGGGCACGCACATTTTGCCAATGAAGAACAAGTTTTTGCTTGGCTTGAAGTGGTTAAGTAGAAGTCTCAGACAATAAATAAACATTACTTGAGTTAAGATTGCAAATGGACGGTACAAAATGAGAATTAAAGCCCCATTAGCAAAAAATTCATCAAACTGGTATGTTTTTCTAAGTGACGGCGAAACATATAGCACGGCAGATAATTGTTACATTGTAATTGCAGCTGATGAATTGCAAGAAGAGGGATTGAATTTTGAAGGCTCTGTAGTAGGCGCTAAGGCGTTTGGCTGCAAAGCATTTGAATTAGACGAATTGCTTGAAAGAGCTGCTGCGTGTGGTTTGTTGCGAGAAATTTTACAGGGGCGCTAACAATGAAACTATTTCGTGTTGGACTCGAGCTCGACAGTTCTACTTGCTGGGGTACTGGCATCCGTGGTAAGCGCTTGGGTTCTCTTGCAACTGACGATGTAATCCTCAGTTATGATGACGATGACGATCCCGATTCAGATTTTCCGCAGTGGAAAGTAGTATATCACTACGCATTTGGTTTTTGTGAAATCACTCAATTTGATTATAATCGTCTTATTCTGCTGGACGTGTTAAGTGAATAAATTTAAAAGCGGACAAATTGTATTTGTTGGAGGTAAATACGGTACGAGGTCGTCTGCATATAAACGACGATTGCCAGTAGGCTTGCAAGAAGTTTCTTTAGCAAATGACGATGTTTGTATTGTTCTTGCCCATGAACCTTTTGAAAATTTCTGCCTATTCTATCCCGACAACGTAGCAGCAAAATTAAATTATACGGAGAACAAGTGGAAGCGATTTGTAACTATACTTCATCCCACGGCTGGGCCGCTAATCATTGATCAATCTAGTTTGAAAGTGAGTTGCAAATGAAGCCAATCATTCTTACCGTTGTAGAAGATAATGAAGATTTTTATTGGCAAACAAAGCAAGAGGGTGAAAGAATGACACCCATTACAATAGGTGACATAATCATCAACTACGGCGACGAGAGTGAAATGGATGATGATAAATGGTGCACAGTATATCATCATACTTACGGCTTCGTTGACATCTTAAGGAGTTCACTAAATCGCATGAAGGCAAATTATTAATGTCTAGTAAGTTTAAAATTGGTGAGATTGTAAGCATAAATGGAAGTTATTTGGTTTATTCCATAAAAGACCAAAAATGGGTAAATCATTGGGCAAATATAAGTGATCTATGCGTAGTCATAGAAGCTCTTCCGAAGAAAGTTTTCATGAGCTTCTTTCCAGATGCGAAAGTTCCGGGACTGCCAAAGTATAAATACTACTCAGAAGATTGGCATAATTATATTGCTGTTTTGCATCCACAGTATGGATGTGTGCTTGTGTCAAAAGACAACTTGACAACGAAGAATACGTGATAGGCAAAAGCTTTTATGTGCACAAGTCTTCTTCAATCTTCATAGATTGGGATTCAGACGTGATCATTGAAATAATTGCAGATACGATTGTAACTGTTGTAGAGTTTACTGAAGAGGATAATATACACAGCCCATACTATCATATACTTGCAGCAGGAATGATAGGTGTAACTACACAAGAAAGCTTTAAAAGAAGAATTGCACTCAAGCACTGGGCTGAATTGAGTAATTAATAATCTGGGTGTGCATCGAAGTACTCATAGGTATTATATTACATACATGATGGATTCTAACATTTTTCAAATTGGTGAATTTTTCGTCTCGCTAGACGAGCGGCGTCCTTATTTCACTGATCTCTTAGATTTGAGCAAGCGAACATATGTTGAAAAAGGCGATATCTTCTTTTGCTTTGAATCAATTCTTTCTACTCACGGCTCGCGCGACGCGAGGACATGGATTTGTTTTTGTTCTGCTCACGGTCTTTTTATGGTAACAAAAAAATACGCATTTAGCAATGTCAAGCTCGGCTTTTGGAAAGCATTGCACAATGAATAGCATTAAAGCAAATGATCTTTATAGATCAAGCATAAACACAATTTTTCTTGTTGTTGCAGCAACGGCAAAAGAATTAACTTTCCTCGGACCAGAAGGTTTAATTATTTTCCATCTTAGTGAACTTGAATGGCTAGTTAAGCACAAATTGTTGTTTAAGATCGAAGTTTAATGAATAAAAATTGGGAGTGCATCAAATAACTCCTAAGTTATAAAATACTTTTAATGATTGATTCCGGTTATTAAATGAACCGGTGTATGACGAGAAGACGACAGATAAGCTAACCAACACAGGAGATGACACATGGCTGACAGCCGACCTACCATCAATGCCCGAGACCTTATTGCCGTTCTGAAGGCCTTTCCTTCTGATCAATCTGTATTGATCGTCGGCCCACACGGCATTGGCAAGTCGCAGATCACTCGCCAGATTGCACAGCACTTTACGCTGCCGCATATCGATCGTCGTCTTGCACAGATGACCGAAGGCGATATGATCGGTTTGCCCAAGGTGACCGATGATGTTACTCGCTTCATCCCGGTCGACTGGTTCAAGACCGCTTGCGATGCTCCTCACATCCTCCTGCTCGACGAGTTCAATCGCGCGACCCAGGAGATCATGAACGGTGCATTCCAGATCGTTCTTGATCGCGAGCTCAACGGTTTGACGCTTCACGATGAAACCCGCGTCTTTGCATGTATCAACGGTGGCAGCAACTATTCCGTCAACGAGATGGATCCGGCGCTCGTCAACCGCTTCGCAATCTTCAACTATCTTCCCGATATCGAAGATTGGATCAAGTGGGCTGGTGATACGGGTGTTGATCCCGTCATTGTGGACTACATTCGCCATCACCACGCTGCACTTCGCTTCACGGATCTCGACAAGCTCGAACCGCTGACCGCACATCCCACGCCTCGCTCGTGGGAAAAGGTTGACAAGTGTCTTAAGGCCGCAGGAATTGCGCCTATGGACGTGGCAGGTGAACGTTCGCCTGACATCTTCTTCCAGCTTGTGGCTTCTCTCGTTGGTCATCCGACGGCGATTGAGTTCACCAAGTTCGTCAAGGATTACTCCAAGATCGTGACGGCTGAGGACGTCCTCGAGCGCTGGAGCAAGGTGAAGAAGAAGGTCAAGAACCTCAACCATGATGCTGTTGTTTCGCTTCTCACCAAGATCGGAACGCACGCTGGTAAGAACACCTGGACCGAAGCGAACGTTGACAACCTGGTTGCATTCTCGCAGGAACACCTCACTGGTGAAGATCACGTTCTTCTGTTCAAGGCGATTGCTGAACAGAAGAACGTCGCGAACGTGATGCTCTACCAGAAGTCGCCCCTTGGCAAGATGTTGCTCGAAAATGCACGGGCTGGCGTGAAGATCGTCAACGCCGGTACCAAGAAGTAGAGAACGCAACCTAGATTTAGGTGCCGCGTTCTCTTGCGGAGACAATAAATCTGCGGGTTGGGAGAGAACGCGGCGCTTCTCGTTTTGAGAAGTGCCGCGACCTCTATTTTAGATGTTCTTCTTTGATTATAAATCGTGTGTGCAACATTTTACTCATATGTTTTATTATAGCTTATAACCAACGGAGGAATTGAAATGGCAAAGAAGGCAGAAAACACCAGTGAAGATGGTCTCGGGCCCAAGGTCGGTGAACTTACCGACGAGCAGAAGTTGGCAAATGATCAAATCGACATTTCGCCGTTCTTGACTGCATTGATGTGGAAAGAACCCTTCTTCGGCACGATCTATATGCGTGTTTCGCGCCTCATGGATCGTAAAATTGTCCCGACGATGGGTGTTGCCGTGATCGACGATCGTCCTTCTCTGGTTTGGAACCAGGACTTCGTTTCGACGCTGACTGACAAGCAGGTTCTTGGTGTGCTTAAGCATGAAGCATACCATCTTATCTACTCGCATTGCGTTTCTCGACGTCATGAGCCCCACATGCTGTGGAATTGGGCGACAGATTTGTCTATCAATACGGCCCTTGAGAAGGATGAGTTGCCCGAAGGAGGCCTGTTTCCTGGGTCGCCTTTGAAGAAGCCTGAGCCTGACGTGTGGAAGAAGATGAAGAAGGAAGAGCAGGAACGCTTCACGAAGGTGAGCAACCTCATTGCTGGCATGAAGGTCAATCTTTCTGCCGAAGAGTACTTCGCACTTCTTCTTGATGATCCCGAGATTCAAAAGATGATGCAGGAAGCAGAAGATGCTGCCAAGGAATTGATCGACGCTATCGGTAAGGCACTCAAGGATGCTACGTGCGGTGACGATCATGGCAAGTGGGGCAAGAGCATTGATCCTGGCACGGGTGAAGAGACCGATCTTCCCGACGGCGTCAAGCAGCTTCTTGATGGTGAAATGAAGCAAGCACTGCAGGATGCCGTCAACAGGGCAGATGGTGGTAACAGTTGGGGTTCTGTGCCATCTGAAATGCAGCGTCATCTCCGTGCTTTGATTAGCACTGAGGTTGATTGGCGCGCGGTACTTCGCCAGTTCATCGGCATGAGCCGTCGTGCAAATGCTAAGAACTCTCACAAGAAGATCAATCGCAAGGCACCATACGCGTACCCTGGTCGAAGCAAGAGCTACACGGCCAACATCGCAATCTACGTTGACCAATCTGGTTCCGTTGATGATCATGCCCTTGAATTGCTCTATGGCGAGCTTCGTTCGCTCTCCAAGAAGACGACGTTTCACTTCTTTCCATTCGATACGCAGGTCGATGTGAAGAATGGATTCATCTGGAAGAAGGGACAGACGCGCCCAAATCTTGAACGATTCCGCGCAGGCGGCACGGACTTTCAAGCTTGCGTTGATCATATTCATGCGAACAAGAGCACGTTCGATGGTGCGATCATCATGACTGACGGACAGTGCTACAAGCCGTCTGCATGTCGCAAGCGTCTTGCGTACCTTCTCGCGCCCGGTTGCCAGCTCGCATTTGATGCAACCCAAGGTGAGATTGTTATCAAGATGAAGGGAAAGGACGCGAAGGACGTCTAAATGATGAAAAATCACCTTCCGCATGGTTCTGATACCTATATACCTGCGGAAGGTGACATCATTTACTACAAATTCCTTGATTTGCTTTCAATTCACAATGAACGCGTCGCTTTACTTGTTGAAGTAGAGAGTGCTAGATACCAAGATTGGAGGATTATTTTAGATGGCGCGTTAGCAACTGTGTCTATGGGATTTACGATAGATGCTAGTCATATCGAATACGTCAAAATCATTAGGCATGGACAACTAATCATTGATTGGCGGTGTTATCATCAAGGAGCGTAGTTCATGTCTGAGCTTATAAATCATTCACCAGAAGGACGCGCTGTGTTTACGGCTGCCGCGGG
>Ga0315284_10012317_pt1 | contig 12176 bp, 7 predicted proteins | sample YL17G09_16_MG_FD_203696 | JGI IMG/M metagenome (GOLD analysis project Ga0315284, IMG submission 203696) | Sediment microbial communities from Yellowstone Lake, YNP, Wyoming, USA - YL17G09_16 | ecosystem: Environmental > Aquatic > Freshwater > Lake > Sediment | place: USA: Wyoming | collected...
ACGCGGGGTACCGGAAACATCATCCCGGTCGCGGGGATGCGGCACCGCGGAAGATACCCATCGGCAACAATCCCCGCGGGAAGTCCGCGGCACCGGGGCCAGTTGCCCATTCTTCTGCGGCAACACGAGTGGCATGGGCGGTACCGGGGTTGCTGCCGGGGTTTCTCTCAGGAGGTATCGCTGGGGCCTTTCTTTAAGTTTCGGGCGCTCCGGTAGCACCACTTCACGAGATTGTTGAGATGATCCTCGCAGTACGCGACGATACGCTCGCTCCCATCGCCGGGCCAGCGCTCCGGGTGGACGTTCAGGCAGAGCCTCGGCACGTCAGCGATGGTGATCCACCCTATCAGGTCATCCGTGGACTCGATCGGGACATCGGGTATTCTCCCCTCCGGGATCGCATCCCGCACCTTCCGTCGGGGGCTCCACGTCCTTCCGGAGTCAGAGAGGTAGCAGAAACCGGGGATGGAGAGGTAGGCCTCACCGAGAAGATGGTAGTCTGCCAGCTGTGCATGCTGCCAGATGGCACGGTTGTCATGGGATGCACGGGAACCCCCGTGAGCGGATACTGTCGTCACCGGGCCGACGGTACGGAGAGCAGCCAGCTCCTGACCGAATGTCCGGAGGGCCTGCTCCATGTCGCCCCGGCTCCTGGTCAGGACATCGTAATGGTAGCCCACCTCGTGGCCCATGCCGAGGAGGGCGCGGAACGTGACGGCATCAAAGGTGCGCGGGTACCGGAGGTAGTAGCTGGCCGGGAGGGAGAGGGCCTGCTCAAGTGCAGCCATCCGCAGGGCTTTCGATGGGCTGATATCCACATCATGGCGGAGGATAAGGCGCCGGATGCTCTGGGTATCGGGATGGCGCAGGTGGTGGGAGAGGGTTACGGGGAGGTAGCCGAGGTCAAGGAGATGGCCGCAGAGGATCTCGTATTTCTTGAGCGTGAAGTCACTGGCGCCCGTCATGCACTCTCCGCCCCGGAGCACCGGATACCCCCGCAGGTCCCACGGGGCATCGGGGGAAACGACGTCCGGAACTGTGGCGTTTGTTCTATGGGTGAAAAGAATTCATAAAGGATGTGTTCCTGAAGGTGAGGCACACCTAGAGGATATGGTGGAAGAATTTCTGATACAACCGGAATCCGGCTTGAAAAAATTTCATCCGTAGTGGGGAATAGACGTGAATATACCTGCCGTAGTTCACCTGTTCGCCCCCGAATCTCTTTTTAAATTCCCGGACACCGTAGGGTATCTTCGGGTGGCCTGCGCCGCCAAAATCGAATGTGCGGTAGCCATTCTCCCTTCCCCACCGGAGGATATGCCACACCAGGAGGGAAACCGGGTACAGGGTGGATGCATCGTCTGCAATCCCGGCGTACCAGCCATAGATAGTATCCCTGTACAGCAGCGTCGCCAGTGCACCGACATACCTGTCCTCATATTTTGCGAGGAGGAATTTGGCGAATCCTTCGGGAACCAGTTCGTGAAAGGCTGAATGAAACAGGCTGATGTCCGCAAGCGGTACGTGGACCCTGCGGTAAGTTTCCTCAAGCATGTGGTAAAGAACCGGAATCTTCCCTGCATGGGTGATTTCTTCGACAGTAACCCCGGACTGTTCTGCACGGCGGATGTTCTGCTTCCTCTGCCGGTTTATTTTCTTCCAGATGGCATCCTCCGGCTGCTGCAGGTCGATGAGGTAGTTCAGATGGTCAACAAACCGGTAATGGCTGATCGATTGAAAGACAGCAGACATGTCGTGAATATTCCGGACCTCACTGAAGGCACAGGTCTTTGTATTCATTTCATCAAACGCAGCCATGAACCCGGATATGTCCCTGCTGCCCGCATCCGGGGATACCAGCGGACCGCCGTAAACGATGACCCTCCTTGAGAGGCTGCTGAACATTTTGAGGTTCTCACTGATGATGACTCCTGATACGATACCCTTGATCTCGCCACTCCGCTCCTCAAGCATGCCCAGGACGCAGGGTTGATAGTTCTTTGTCTGCCGGTACACGCGGGAGATCTGGGGGGACTGGTGGATATTGCCCTGCGGGTGATGGTACACAAGGTGATGCCAGGCCTTCTCATCAATTTCTGTCGAGAATATCATACGGAACCGCTCACCGGGCCTGCCGACCTGGATGTCATCTTCCCCTGCCGCACCATGGCTTCCTTCCTGAACCGGAATCGGAGGAACATTCCCTCACCATTTCATACGGTGGAGTCTAGAAGTGTATCCGAAAATCCCTTCTCTCCTCCCCATCACCACCATGGCTCCATGGCGCCAGAATCTTCTCCACCGGATCATGTGTATTCGGAATGACGGATTCATAATCCTCTCGGTTCTTCCCAAGACCAGACCAAGAATGGATCCCGATGGACCCCCGGCATGTCTGCCCTGTTCTGGACAAAGCCGTGGACCGGGTGGCGCAGGTGGTGGGAGAGGGTTACGGGGAGGTAGCCGAGGTCAAGGAGATGGCCGCAGAGGATCTCGTATTTCCTGAGCGTGAAGTCACTGGCGCCCGTCATGCACTCTCCGCCCCGGAGCACCGGATACCCCCGCAGGTCCCACGGGGCATCGGGGGAAACGACGTCCGGAACTGTGGCGTTTGTTCTATGGGTGAAAAGAATGCATAAAGGATGTGCTCTCTCGGGATCCCGCAGGTCACCGTGGCTCACCCGGGTGAGCGCTGTCCTCTGGTGAGCCCGGCTCCGGGTGCCCGGATTCGCCCCGTTATTGGGGGGGTTCCGGTCGTCCCGGGGTATCCCTTCCGAAAACCCGGGTGACATTCAGGGAACTTCCAGGAGGGGAATGGATCGGAGAGCTCCTAGAAGAAGCGGTGGAAGAAGCTCTGGTAAAGCTGCAGCCCCACCTCAGCCAGCTTCATCCGCACGGGTGAGTAGACGTGGATGTTCCTGCCGTAGTTCACGAGGTCGCCCCCGAATCTCCGTTTGAATTCCCGGGGGCCATACGGCCTGTCCGGGTGACCGGCACCCCCAAAGTCGAACGTGCCATACCCGTGCTCCTTCCCCCACCGCAGCTCATGCCACACCAGGGAGTCATTCGGGTACAGGGTGGATGCGTCCTGTGCGGAGCCACCATACCAGTCAAAGATCGTCTTTCGGTACAGCAGCACCGCACGTCCGCCGATGTATCTTCCCTTATGTCCTGCCAGGAAAAATTTCGCGAACCCGTCAGGTACCAGGTGCCTGAAGGCTGACGAGAAGAGGCTGATGTCGGGGAGGGGCACCCGGGCATTCCGGTAGGTCTCCTCCAGGAGATGGTAAAAAACCGGCAGCTGTTCAGGATCGTGGATCTCTTCGACAGTCACGCCCTCTTTCTCTGCCCGTCGGATATTATGTCTCCTCCCCTTGTGGATCCGGTTCCAGATGGCATCCACGGGCTGGTTCAGGTCGATGAGATAATTCAGGTGGCCCACGAACCGGTACCGGTCGGGAAAGGGAAGAACTGCCGACATATCACAGAGGTTCCGGACCTCGCAGAAGATACAGGAACCCCGGTTCAACCTGTCAAAGGAAGCAAGAAGTTCCGATATGGCCCCCTGATCCAGGTCCGGGGATACGAGCGGGCCCCCAAGGACGATCATCCTGCGCGAGAGGCTGCTTCCGATGCTGAGGTTCTCGCGAATGGAGACCCCTGCCACCAGGGCCCGGATCTCTCCCGTCTTCTCATCGAGCATGCCAAGGACGCGGGGCTCATAGTTCTTCGTCTGCTGGTATACACGGTGGATCTGGGGGGACTGGTGGATGTTCCCGAGGGGGTGATGGTACACGAAGCGGTGCCAGTCCTCGAAATCAAGGTCAGTGGAAAAGATCATGGGGGGCTGCTCCCGGCAAAGGGACCACGGGAACCTGTCTCTTCCAGCCTCATCGTTCCCTCCCACGCCCTCGCCTTGGAGGGACAATTCCACCAGAGTATGTCGTGGGGAAGGTATTAGGCTTATCCCGGGACGGGGCGGTCCCCCCTTTCACGAACGGCAGGGTGGCCCCGGCCCACCTCTGCCAGGGGACGGTCCCCGGTCCACATCGGTGCGGGGGTGAGTCGAAGCCGCACCCTGGAGTTCCCCCGGAGGGCGGCAGTCGTGTGGAAAAACCGGGAAGCCCTGAGCCCGGGAAGGTGGGAACGATACTGATAAGACATATCGACAGAAAATAACTGGATTACCGATTCAAGGTCATCGGAGTCCCGGAGCCGGTCCTCCCCACTACAGGAATCTCCCATGCGTTCCAGAAGCCTGATCCCATCTCTCTCACTCGTGCTCCTCCTTGCCGTCTCTGTCCTCCTGCTTCCGGCCTGTGTCGGGCAGAACACGGGTTCCGGCAACGAAAGTACCAATGCATCCTTTGACCCCGCTGCACTGCAGGGTGTCCATCCGCGGCTCTACTTCACTGCCAGCGACATTCCCGCTCTCCAGACGAGGATGCAGCAGGCTCCGACAGGCTCCTCCTGGGAGATGATCCGAAGGACCGCACAAGAGGTCTCCATGTTACCCCCCGGGGTCGATGCACCTGATGCCGAGTGGGCAGTGATTGCCGGCCTGCGGTATCCTGCCCTGTACTACGCCCTCACCCAGGACGCTGCGGCCGGAGCACGGGGCAGGGACAGGCTCCTCCAGGTCTGTAGCTGGCCCTCCTGGACCATCACCCGCTCGGTGCAGGACGGCCACCTGGTGAACTATGATACCGGAAAGATCGCCATCGCTGTGGGCGAAGCCTATGACTGGCTCTATCCCCTCATGAGCGATGAGGAGCGGAGCACCGTGCGGCAGGCCATCCTTGAAAAAGCCGTAAAACCCGCGTACCTGGATTACCGCAGCGGTGCCTATCTCGCGGATGCCGGGACCAACCGGGCTGCGCAGGGCTGGGGCGGCATCGGGGTTGCGGCCCTCGCCATCATGGGCGATGACCCGGGCAACCCCGGCGTAGTACCCTACTTTTCGGCCTGCGAGGCGGTGATGCAGGAGTACCTGGACGCGTTCGACCGGGAGGGCGGGTGGCCGGAGGGGGTCGGCTACCAGTCCTACGGGCTCTCGGACGGGAGCGGCGCCCTCTACTACCTGGAAGCTCTCAAACAGGTCACGGGCGAGAACCTGTACGGGCACCCCGGGTTGCAGAAGGCCATCATGTTTCCCCTGTACCTGGCACCACCGGACCGGAAGTCCGGCTCGGACTCGTTCGGGGATGATTCGTTTGACACCCTGTATGGAGGGGGTGTCCTCGCCCGTTTTACCTCCGGCTACCGGGACGGATATGCCCAGTGGTACTTCCGGAATATACCCCATACCGATGCTGATATCGAAACCTTCCTCTGGTATGACGGCAGTGTGCCGGAGACTCCGCCCGAGGGGCTGCCCCGGTCCCGGCTCTTTCCGGACATGGGATGGGCGGTGCTGCGGACCGGCTGGGGGACCGGTGACACGATGCTCGCGGTCCGGAGCGGGCCCGTTGCCGGGGACCACAACCGGCCGGAGCAGAACTCCTTCCTGCTGGATGCACTGGGCGAGCGGCTCGTGATCGAGCCCGGGGTATCCTCGCTGACCTACGACGATCCCCACATGGAGGACTGGTACTGGGCCACGGTCTCCCAGAACACCGTGCTCGTGAACGGGAACCCGCAGAGCCAGGCCCGCGGGACCACCCGGGGGGCAAAGGCCGGCGAGGTGACGGACTTCTTTGCCACCGACTTCTACGACCGGGTGGTGGGCTCTGCGGCGGGTGCCTACCAGGGCAAGCTTGTGAAATATGTCCGGCAGGTTGTCTTTGTCCGGCCGGACTACTTCGTGGTCTTCGATGACCTGGAGGCACCAAACGCGGTGAAGTTCGATACCCTGCTCCACGCGCTGGGCACAAACAGCATCGCCGCCAGCGGGGACGCGGTGACCGTCACCCGGAACAGTGTCCGGCTGCATGACACGGTGCTCTTCCCGGCCGGGTTCACCTCGGCCATCCGGGCCGGAAGACCGGTGCTGTTCCAGGGTGCCGACCAGCCCACCTCCTATGTCCAGCTGACCACCGCATCGCCGTCCACCACCGCCCGGTTCCTGCAGGTGCTCACTCCCCTCCCGGTAACCGCAACACCGCCGCCGGTCACCCGCGTGGAGGGGCCGAATGTCATTGGTGCCCGGGTCCAGGGCCCCTCCGGCACCGATACCCTCCTCTTCTCCACCGGGACAGGCACCGTCTCGACTGAAAGCATCTCCATGGACGGCCAGGGCTGCCTGGTCCGTAAGAACGGCGGCTCCCTCTCTCTCTACGCTCTTCACGAAGGAAAGGAACTCCGTTCTGAGGGGAGCAGCCTGATCCTGGCAACCACGGAGATGACGGCAGCGGTGAGAATGGAGGAATCCACCACAGGAGTCCTGCGCCTTCCTGCCCCGGCAGAAGTCCGCATCCGCACCATTCCACCGGGCAGGGTGCGGGTCGATGGCATTGATCATCCCTTTTCCTACGATCCGGAGACCGGCCTCCTTTCCCTCTCCCTCACCCAGGGTGAACACCGGCTCGATGTGGAGGCCCCGGCGGCTTGAATCAGGAAGCCTGAGAACGCCATGTGGGGAGGGAGATTATATTTGATGATTCGTATATAATTTATTATATAGTTTCCTTTTAAAATTAAATGTACTTGTTCGGGGGAAATTAACCTGAAGTGTATTTTCCCTGAATTATTTTTAAATAGCAGTACAGGGAATGGTTGCATAGGTTGGGGTGGGTACCAGATGTCGGCTCTTTCACATACAGGTTCCGGCCGGAGGATACCCGGTGATACGGAAGGGGTCACCGATCCCGGGAAGAAAAGGAGCAGAAACGTCATAAACTCCCGAGCGGCGCTCATCGTTCTCACCGCAGCCCTGCTCTTCGTTCTCATCGTCGCGCCCCCTGCCGCCGCGGCCGGAAGTCCCGTACCCTGGTGGGACTCCACTACGAACGATCGTACGGTCTGGACCTCCCGTGTACCCATCACCCTTTCCGAAGCGAAGGGCATGTCCCGCTCGAATGTGCCGGTGGTCCTGCGCCTCTCCGAAATCTATGGCCCCGGCTTCGATTATTCGGGTATCAACCCGGGGTCATTCCGCGTGGTGGATCCCTCCCAGGCCCCGGACCAGAACGGCGAAACGGGGGGGAACGAGGTCCCCTGCCAGGTTGAGGACGCCGATGCCAGCGGCAGTCCCTCGGCGGCTGACCTCCTCGTCTTCACCGCCACCATCAAAGCCAGAACCTCCAGGACCTACTATCTCTATGCCAGCACCGATACCTCCCTCACCAGTGCACCCGCAGCCATCTCCTGGAACCTGGTCCAGAACCCGGGCTTCGAGGGGGGAAGCGGCACGTCTGCCACGGGCTGGACTCCTTCCCGGAACGGGTACCAGCGGGTGTCCGGGATCTCCCACCGCGGGACCTCCAGCATCAGGATGAGCGCCGGTTCCGCCTCGTCCACCTATCAGGCATCCCAGTTCATCATCCTCCCGGCACCGGTTTCCTGGGAGGAGGTGGTCATCAGCGGCTGGGTCAGGGCTGAAAACGTTGGCGGCATCCGGGACGCGCAGTTCTCCATCGAAAGTTATGACCCCCAGGGATCCTACGGCCAGTACGCCCTGGCAAATACCGGCACCCATGGCTGGGAGCTCTCCGAGGCCACCGCCGTCCCGGCCGGGTTTGTCCGGCGGATGTACGTGAATACCCTCTTTGTGCACCATGCCGGGACCGCATATTTCGATGATCTCGCCGTGTATCCCCGGTTCTTCCGCCAGTCCTCCGGGTCCGTGGAATGGAGCGGCCCTTTCATCAGGGATCCCTCCCTCCTCCATCCCTACGTCTTCGGCGAGATGGTGAGTGCCGCCATCGAGGGAGTGGATACGACGGTCCAGTCAGTCAGCTGTGTCGTAAAGGATCCCGGCGGTACAGTCCAGGCAAATTACCCGGTGTACGATGACGGAACCCATGGGGATCCCACCGCCGGGGACCGCACCTGGTCCAACTCCCAGGCCTTCCGCATCGGCAACCCGGTCCCGCAGGGGATCTGGAAGGTGACCTGCACCGCCACCTCATCAGGTGGCGCGAGCGTCTCCAGCGAGGGGCAGTTCCGCGTGATGCAGGGCATCTCGGTCATCCACCCCCGGCTCTATTTCAGTGCCGCCGACATCCCGCTGCTCCGGGCGAGGATGCAGCAGGAACCCACGTCCTCGTACTGGGCTTCGATCCAGGATACTGCCACCACCATCGAGCCGTTCCCCACCGGCGTGGACCAGCCTGACGCCGAATGGGCGGTGATTGCCGGCCTGCGGTATCCTGCCCTGTACTATGCCCTCACCGGGGACGCAGCTGCAGGGGCCCGGGCGAAGGCCCGGCTGCTCCAGGTCTCTGCATGGCCCTCCTGGACCGTCACTGCCTCAGTCCGGAATGGCCACCTGGTGAACTACGATACCGGGAAGATCGCCATCACCGTGGGTGAGGCCTACGACTGGCTCTATCCCCTCCTTTCGGATACCGAGCGGGCCACGGTCCGCAGCGCCATTATGGAGAGGGGGGTAAAGCCCGCGTACGTGGATTATCAGAACGGTGCCTATCTCGCCGATGCCCGGTCCAACCGGGCTGCCCATGGCTGGGGCGGCATCGGGGTTGCGGCCCTCGCCATCATGGGCGATGATCCTGCGAACCCGGATATCACACCCTACTTTTCGGCCTGCGAGGCGGTGATGCAGGAGTACCTGGACGCATTCGACCGGGAGGGCGGGTGGCCGGAGGGGGTCGGCTACCAGTCCTACGGGCTCTCGGATGGGAGCGGCGCCCTCTATTACCTTGAGGCCGAAAAAAGGGTAAAGGGTGAAAACCTCTACGGGCACCCGGGCCTCCGGAACGCGGCCATGTTCCCCCTCTACCTGCTCCCTCCTGACAGGCTCGGTGTGTCGGATTCATTCAGTGATGCCTCATTCAACGACGGGTACGGCGCGGGAGCCATGGCCCGCCTCGCCTCGTACTACCGGGACGGGTATGCCCAGTGGTATCTCAACAACGCCCCCACCATGGCTGACGACGTGGCGTCCTTCCTCTGGTATGATGGCAGCGTGCCGGCGACTCCGCGCGACGATCTGCCCCCATCGAAGCTCTTCCCGGACATGGGGTGGGCGGTATTGCGGACCGGCTGGGGGACCGGCGACACGATGCTTGCGTTCCGGAGCGGGCCGGTAGCCTGGGGACACAACCGGCCGGAGCAGAACTCCTTCCTGCTGGATGCCCTGGGGGAGCGGCTCATCATCGAGCCCGGGGTATCCTCGCTGACATACGACGACCCCCATATGGATGACTGGTACTGGGCCACGGTCTCCCAGAACACCGTGCTCGTGAACGGGGATGCCGGGAGCCAGCCATTCGACGTGGACCCCGGGTCTCCGGCCGGCGAGGTGACAGACTACTTTGCCACCGATGTCTATGACCGTATCGTCGGTTCGGCGGCGGATGCCTACCATGGCAAGCTTCTGAAGTACGTCCGGCAGATCGTCTTTGTCCGGCCGGATTACGTCGTAGTTTATGATGATCTGGCGGCGCCAGGCGCCGTGAAGTTCGACAACCTGCTCCATGCGCTGGGAACGAACAGCATTGCCGTCAGTGGGGACACGGTGACCATCACCCGGAACAGTGTCCGGCTGCATGACACGGTGCTCTTCCCGGCCGGGTTCACCTCGGCCATCAGGGCCGGGAGACCGGTGCTGTTCCAGGGTGCCGACCAGCCCACCTCCTATGTCCAGCTGACCACCGCATCGCCGTCCACCACCGCCCGGTTCCTGCAGGTGCTCTCTCCTCTCCCGGCGGCCGCGACCCCACCGGTTGTCACACGGGTGGAGGGGACGAATGTGCTCGGTGCCCGGGTCCAGGGAACCTCCGGCACCGATACCCTCCTCTTCTCCACCGGGACAGGCACCGCCTCGGCTGAGGGCATCTCCATGGATGGCCAGGCCTGCCTGGTCCGGGAAGACGGCAGTGGCGTGACCCGCATTGCCCTTTCAGAAGGTGAGATGCTCTCCCTGCAGGGCGCCCGCTGGTATTCCTCGGATTCCGTCTCCTCCGCGGCGTTTGCCACCAATGCGGCCGGCGCCAGCGGTGTGGTCCAGACCGGCGGGCATACGGTGGTACGCATCCAAACCGGTCCTCCGGAATCCGTCATGGTCAACGGCAGAGTACTGAAAACCTCGGAATACACCTATACCGCTGCGGACCAGACGGTGTCCTTCGCGGTTGAGGGCGGGCGGAACACCGTGGAGATCCACCAGACTGCACCCCCGAACCGGCCGCCGGTACTCTCTCCTGTCGGGGACCGTACCGTTGAGGCGGGAACCCTCCTCATTTTCACCGTCCAGGCAACCGATCCCGATGGGGACTCCCTCAGTTACAGCGCCCCGGGGCTGCCCTCCGGGGCTACCTTTGTGACCGGGAGCCGTACCTTCTCCTGGACAGCCACCTCCTCCCAGCAGGGCAGTTACCCTGTCACCTTCTCGGTCAGCGACGGTCACCTCTCGGATACCGAGACCATGACCATCACCGTCATCGCAAGCCAGCCGCCAACCCCGCCCCCTCCCTCCGGGAACCGACCGCCGGTGCTGGATCCCATCGGTGAGAAGAGCGTCCCGTCCGGAAAACCTCTGGAGTTCACTGTCACGGCGTCGGATCCTGACGGGGACAGCCTCCGGTTCATCACCTCGAAGCTCCCGCAGGGTGCCACCTTTTCCAAGACCACGCATGGCTTCCAGTGGACACCCGGAGGAGACCAGGGAGGGAAATGGTACATCTTCTTCACTGTGACTGACGGGATACTCTCCGACGGCGAGAGGGTCCTGATCCGGGTAACGTAGGCAGCGTTCCGGCCATGTCGGGACAGCAGATGATCCCCGGGGCAGGCGGGGGAGTACCCCGGCTGGCATCCCTGCCACCGGGGTGTCCGCCCGCTGCCGGTTCCGGATCTCCCGTCTCACCAGGAATTGGCGCAGGGGGTGCCTGATGTTCTTCTTCTGCCATGTCTTTGCGGGAATGATCCTCGGTATCTCCGTATCCCGTGCCCCCCGCATGCGGACAGCGGTCTGGGTGGCCGTCCTCGGGTCTTTTCTTCCCGATCTCGTGGACAAGCCCCTCGCTCACTTTGTCTTTCCCGGTCCCATCTACCTGGGGCAGACCTTCGGCCATATCCTGCTCGGTTTTTTCATCGTACTCTCCGGTGCCTTCATCGTGTACCGTTGGTACCATGACCGCCTTGTGTTCCTCCTCCCTGCCGGTGTCCTGCTCCACCAGATCATGGACCTGGCCTGGCTGGATCCCGTGACCTGGCTCTACCCCGTTCTCGGGCCGCTCCTGCCCTGCAACTGTGGGGGGGCTGACTACGTCACCGTGGAGTCCCTGGCCGAAGTATCGTCCCTCTCCGAGTGGATCTTTCTCTTCGTCATCATCCTGCTCGTGGCCCTCCTCTTCCATGAACAGGTTGCCCGGTGGACCGGCCATGACCCGGTCCCCGTAGCCCGGCGCCTCTTCCCCGCAGCCATCGTTCTTCTGGTCCTCGCGGGGCTCGCGGCCGCCGTTGCCGGAACACTGGGCCTGCCGACCCCGCTGGAAGCGGTGGGCGTGAACCCTCCCGGGGTCCTCATGCTCGCGGCCGTGTCCCTCATCGGGGCGGTGATGCTCGACGAAAATAGAGGCCGGATACTCAACCCGGTATAGGTCCCGGGAGCACGAACGACGGCGAGAAAGGCCTTCGCGGGTGCATTTCACCCTCATCGGCCGGACACGGGAGATGGCAGGGGGGGGTTCGGTGGAGCCAGGGGGAGAATCACAGAATTCTCTTGCAGAACGGTTCCTGCCTCCCTGCAGGTTACCCATGACCTTTCTCCGGTGCCCAATCGATACCGTTAAACTCGGGGAGGAGAAGGTATTTCTTCACGGCATTTTGAGCCCGCCCAGTCCATTCCGGGAGGTCCCATGAGGGATGATCTGAGACAGCTTCTCGAGGCCAATCCGCAGCTGTGGGATCTCTATACCCGGAGGGAGGAATACCGCTCCCCCCACCTTGACAGGCATGGACGGTTCCCGTATGCGGCGAGCCGGTGGAAAGAGATAGAACGCCCCGTGGTTTCCGAGTTCCTGGTGGAGCATGGCTACTCGGTGGAGTACCCC
>Ga0315284_10012318_pt1 | contig 12175 bp, 13 predicted proteins | sample YL17G09_16_MG_FD_203696 | JGI IMG/M metagenome (GOLD analysis project Ga0315284, IMG submission 203696) | Sediment microbial communities from Yellowstone Lake, YNP, Wyoming, USA - YL17G09_16 | ecosystem: Environmental > Aquatic > Freshwater > Lake > Sediment | place: USA: Wyoming | collected...
GCTCGAACCACGGTCGTCCTTCTCTCATGCAGTCTTCCAACTCCTTGATAAGCCTCTCATGTTCGCCCTTGAGATACTCGTCGATGCTTGCCGCCTTTTCAAAACGTTCCTTGCTCTCCTTGAACGCCTCAATGGGGATGTTGTGGTAGTTCCAGGTGAGAATGTCCCGGCACGTCCGGGCTGGCAACTCCGCTTCCATCCTATCCAGGACCGTTTTGGTCAGCTTTGGGTAGCTGTCCTGTGGCGAACCCAGAGGCGGCATCTCTAAATCATGAAAGACCCTCCCACGGGCGGCCTTTCCCGCGATCGTCGCCAATCTTTCACCGATTTCGGGCAACACGTCTGACGCACCGAGAAGTCCGGTGAAGTAGATGTACAGGTCATTTCTCTTCACGAGATAGCAATAGCGGGCGATGGCGACCAGTCTATCCTTCGAGTTCTTGTCCTCCTCTATGAGCAGGGCAATATGGTCCCTCAGCACGTCCAGATTGGCGGATTTGAGCGTAGTCTTCCTCTTCCTCAGATACTTCTCGAATTCCCTCACGGCCTCCACTGAGGATTCTATTATTGTCGCACTTATTTTGCGCCCTTCCAGGTATTTTCTAAACGCCTTTTCCTTCATTTCACTCCTTTCCTCCCTCTTCTTGAGGTTGACAAGTCCAATGTGTCCTTGAGCTTTCGATTCCTGGCGGGCCTTATACTCGTTGTAGAGTCGCCTGGCTTTGGCTTTGCTTTCCACTATTATACCTTGTTTTGCCGGTACTTTTAACAGGAGCAGTGCCCTCCCGTGTCATTGCGAGGAGCCGAAGGCGACGCGGCAATCTCACCTTATAATTCTCTCTCCCCTGGCGGGAGAGAGTTAGAGTGAGGGGGACCAATTGCCATTTGGATTTTGAGCTTTATTTGGCATTTGGGCTTTGTCATTTGATCTTGTTCCCTAGTCTCTAATCTCCAGTCTCCAGTCTCTATGAGCTCTATGAACTCTATAAACTCAACGAACTCTATGAACCCAATGAACCCGACTTGTCTCCACGAAGAAGGCAAAGCCAGATACCAGGTCAAAGCCCCGCGAATCAGGCATTTTGCTCACAGACTACCCATGCTGATTTGGCTCGGAGATTCCCGCGTTCTTTAGGAAATGGGCATAAATATGTTGATGATTCTGTCGCTAAGGATGTGATATTCAGGTAACCCCAAGGCAATTCTCATGTCATTTAACCTGCACCTCCACTCAGCTTCGGAGTCTGGACCATGCTGCTCTCTGTCACCGATAAAATACAAGACCACAAGCCAGGCGGGTACTTCTTCCATGTTCAACCAGTAAAGATGTGCCAAACGATTGGCGTACTGATAATACTTACCAAGCCAGTCAGCGCCTTCTCTCACACGCAAGGCCTGTTTGACAACTGATAGGCTTCGTTTGATCCTTTCTAGGCTGTCACCTTTGGCACCACATGGTGAGGTGCCTAGTTCCTTGAAATGGCTCTTCGCTTCGAGAAGGATGACACCGTGCCTGTCCCTGTCTCCAGCCACCGTGGCAAGAGCGTCCCAGGATGGGCCGAGTCGTGGCCAGAACCTGGACAGACTAGGTTTCAGATGATATACCCCTACAGACAGAAGGAAACCAGTGTCCCTGAATTCACGGTAATTTTGGCACGCGAGGGGGGAAACCCAGTGCGGCTTATCTGAGTGGTAGGCTGCTAATGAAGGACTTCTCGACAGTATGGACCGATTCAAGTTTTCGGTGCGATCGTTAACCAGATTCTGGAGATAATAGCGGCTGCCCTTATCCGCTTTCCCGGAATTCCTTCTTGCCATATGCTCTCTTGCTAACGCTATTTATCAACTGTTTTGAACGGAGTTTCCGACATTCATGCTAGCAGTCTTCTGTTCTTGTAGTCATACTTGGCTCTGTCGAACTTGATGCCCAACCCAGACAAACCGCTGGCAAGTAGATTCATCACGCCATCTGAGAACAGTGGGTGATAACGCTCGGCCAAGATATGTGAGTGCAGGTGTTCAAATTTTCGATCGCCATTTTGAATTGCGATCATAGCTTCAGTCTGCCCTGACGTCCTGTATCTACCAAATTTGAAGAGATTATCCATGGCTATACAAGTGTCGTGGACAACCGCGGTGTAAAATAGTGTTTCGCTGATCACACCCATATTGATATTGTTGCCGGATTTCAACTCGATGATGTGCAGTGTCTTTCCATCTTCGCTGATTCCGCCGAGGTCAATGGCCGCAGCGCCACGAGTGAAGATAGCGGTCTTCTTCTCAATGGTCTTATGAAATACTCCTACGGGGAACTGGTTGAACAGCTTCTCTCGGTTCAATCCCCAACGCTCGCAAAGCAGTTCCTTACCTTGTTCGAATGTGAACCATGATTCTATCTTTCTTTCCATATTCCTTGTTGTGGGAACCGATTTTCGTTCGCGCAAGGGTTGGTTGAGATAGCAGGGTCCTTTTTTCAACCACTGTCCGAATTCCTTGACCTTATCTCGAAGGCCTTCGTCCAAAGAAAACCAATCAGGAAATAGTCTTAGGAAATTGGCCGTCCGATACAAGAACCGATTGAAGTGGCACGCTTCTGAGTTGCCTAATACTCCGACTGAGTAATCAGTGGGGAACGGAAAATCGAGTTCCACTTTCGTTGTCAAATTCGGAAGCCATGTCTTGAGAGCAACAATCCATCCCTCAAAGGCAACGCTGTTTACTTGCATGTTCAGTGCAGGGATGGAGACACGGGCCCTCAAAACTCCATTACAGCTGGAGAAATCTATGTCTCTAGGCAGTCCAACATGAGAATGTGTTATCCCTTGATTCCGTAGCTGTTCTTTGAGTGAAAGGATGATCTCTTTTTTCGTGACGGGTTCTGCCTTAATCATGCCTATCCCCCTTCTCGGTCGCGATTTATTAGCCAAGACTTATTGTTTGGCCGTCCCGTACCTGAATCACATTTGGGAACAAGTCGTTGAATTTCTCGGGATGGAACGTGTGAATAGGGACAATCCAGCGTGGTTTCAACGCATTTACTAGCATCTGCAGTTCGGGAATATAAGCGTGGCCGCTGGTGTGTATTTCTGTGAGTGGAATGTCATTCGATTCAAGAAACTCCTGGAGGTTGCTTCTCTCAAGGTAACCATGCCACATCGAGAAAACAGCCATTGCTTTGCCACAACCCTTTAGTTTTGTGATTACATTGCGGAAGTAGCGGCTGTCTTTGGCGAGAAGTACCTTATCATCAGGATTATCGCGGATTTGTTCAAACTCAATCTTGGCTCTTCTGTATTTGTAAAGGAGAGCCCTGTTGAAGTCTGCCAGTTTCTGAGCATGATAGTAAGAATACAGTACTCTTATGCCTTCCCAGTCGAATTGAGGAATACGCGGCGATATAGCGCCAAGTTTATCCAGAACGAATGCAGTATAGAGGTCAATGACCAGTGTCTTGCCACTGTGTCTCGCCGCAAGGTAGATAGACACAAGTCGGTCCAAGTTCTGTGAGGAAGTAAATACATAGCAAAGCCCTTTCTGAGATGCGATAAGGTCATACAACGCCCGCTCAACAGAAGTCTCGTCAGGGAATAGCCCTTCACATCTGCCCAGCATCGACCCTTCCATAATGAGGTAGTTAACATATCGTGGAGGGTCTTTGGCAATCCTGTCCAGCAGCATGCTCTTACGGCCATGACCGCGAAAATCTCCGGTATAGAAAATACGCTGTCCATCAACGTCGATGAGGAAGGCAACTGCATCAGGAGCCGAGTGGTCCATCAAATAAGGTGTGATGGCAAATTCACCTACCTTGAATGTCTGCAACATCTCGAAGGTTTCAGTCCGGTCAAACTTAACATCTGTATTAAGAAACACATTTGATACCTCAGCTAGGCTTCTTGTCCCCACGCTCATATACACGGGAATGGCGGAATGCACGAATCGCAAAAGTCCGTAGTGGTCAAGATGTGCGTGGGACAATATTACTGCTGAAACTGTTGGCTCATCATTTTCATATAATCCGTCAATCGACGGCACGATTTTCTTCTCCAGTAATTGGGGCAATGTAGATTTGCGATGAATGCTCCAGTCAAAGGGAGACATATCTTTGTTTACCAAAGGTAGCCCGATGTCGAAAATGATGCGAGTATTACCGGAACTTGAGCTTAATTCGATGCAGCTCCCGCCGATTTCGTGGGTCCCGCGATGAATCGTGAGTTCCGGACATTCAACCCCCACTCCATCAGAGATAATGGCAATGGAATCACACTTGATAAGCAGCTGCAGCAGGTTATCAATGGTCTTCGCTACGTCAATGTCTTCAGGATGAAGGCTTCTGAAGCCAGCAATAAGGTCTTCAGTGACAAGAGCCTGCCCTTCTTTAAAGAACTTCTTGACCAGAGGAGCTTGCGAAGCCCTGCCTACATATTCAGATAACTGCTGTAATCCGTGAATTGAAGCCAGGTCACCAACGTAGCCCCGAGCGTCATACAAGTAATACCCCATCAGTTCACCTTCCAGACCGATGTAGCCAATTATGCTAATTGTACCCTAACATGCGGGATTTGCCGATAGAGGGCGAGCATGACCTCACAAGATTGGCGGCGGAAATACTCAATAATTCTGGCTGGCGGAGTTCTCGCTAGGCTTGCTCGAGAAGCAGAACATCAAGAAAGCTGAGGTCGTGGCCTACGAAAAGCTTGGTGCTGAAGCCCTGCGCCGTCTGGAGGTGGAGGACTTCCCTGTTACAGTCATAAACGACATCCACGGCGGCGACCTCTACGAAGAAGGCAAAGCCAAATACCAGGTCAAAGACTCGTGAATCAGGCACAAATCCTGCGACACCGGCGCTCCGCAACCGAGCACAGGCAAATTCCCGCTATGCCTTAGCTCTTGCGCACGCCCTGAAAAAGAAGTCCGAGCACACTGGTATGACTACACACGTTGCCAGGTGGTCGCCCCAGAGCATCTTTTTGACTCTCTAAATTGCTCGATTTAGTTAGCTCGCGTTGCAGATAGTGTTGGGCCTTTTCCGTTTCGCTGTTACCGCATATAGAGGTTATCCCACTGACTTAGGATATACAACTGCAACCACTTGACACAACATATTGCATGTCGTATAATGTATAGTACCTGGAACATAAAGGAGGCTGCAATGAACAGTGAAAAGGAAGTTCTCCCACGCATTTGGACACTGAGTGAGGTCGCAGAGTATCTAAAAGTCAGCGAAGAAGTCATTCGGGGCGAGATCCAGACAGGTCGGCTGAATGGATTCAAAGTCGGCGACGAATGGCGGTGTACTCAGCTAGACGTTCAGGCCTATATAACTAAGCCCAGAAGTAGAATCGAAGATCAGCCTCACCAGGCTCTCGAAGGCAGAGAGAACAGTTGGACTTTAGAGGAGATCGGCTCATTTGACTTTAAATGGCCGAAAGAGGGTGGTAGCTCTGTCGAGCACTACGAGAGAGGCTATAACGCCACAAAAGTAGTCGATGGACAGCAAATCGCTCTCAAACTGGGATTCTCAGATAGAAAAGCTGCTGGTCAGATGCGAAAACGCGTTACCATCTGGCTTGGCAATAGGCCACTGGTGGAGTTCGCAGGAAGCAATGACTACGATAAAGACGGCATCCTGGCAAGCGTAATTAGACTCAAGAACAATAAACAGATGACTTACCAGAGGATCCCTGCGGAATATGAAGGTTTCAAGATGCAAAGATACAATTCAGTCGTGAATGGTCGCTGTGCAAGCACTGCCTTTGCAGTAGTGGTTCACAAGGATGACCTGACATCAATGCTAGAGCACGCATTGATCAGGGCTAAGTGGAAGGGCTTACTTTAGCGATGGAGGCTTCGATGGCGAATAACGAATTAAGAGTACTGTGCCTGTCTCTGCTTGCGGTGGATACCGAGCGGGAGGTCGTCCAAATCCTGAAGGACAAAGGGTTTTGGGATACACCGGCGTACTGGAGGTATTACGGCGATAGGGAAGATAACTTCTCCATCATCGGGAACCAACAAAGTAGGCCAGAAGCTGCTCTGGTTGAGAAAGTCGTAAACTCAGTCGATGCTGTTCTTATGAACGAATGCTGGATGAATGGTCTATCACCTGAAGACGCGAAGGCTCCTAAGAGCATTCATGAAGCGGTAGCCTTGTATTTTATGGGGGATGCCAGCAAAGCCGATACCCTTGGTCATATAGAGAACTGGGGCAGCACAAAACGCACTGAAGTTTCTCGCCTCATAGCAGTCACGGCAACTGGAGTACGTGCAGCAGACGATGGTGCATCTGATCCTTGTTTCACTATCTCTGACGCTGGAGAAGGCCAAACGCCACTATCGATGCCTCTGACGATCCTTTCTCTTGATAAAAAGAACAAGCTGAGGATTCATTTTGTACAGGGCAAGTTCAATATGGGCGGAACCGGGGTATTGCAGTTCTGCGGGCGCTGTAACCTCCAACTCATAATAAGCCGCAGAAACTCTGCAATACCGAGGTACGGGGATCATGATTCGGAGGACTGGGGGTTCACCTTAGTCCGAAGGGAGAATCCTCCCGCTGGACAGAAAAGCTCAGTATATGCATACTTAGCTCCCCTAGGTGCTGATGAAAAGCCACGTATGGGGGGAGTATTGCATTTTAGGTCCGATACATTGCCGATTTTCCCAGATGACAACGTCCCATACAAACGCGAAGCAAAATGGGGAACTGCGATCAAGTTATATGAATATAATGCTACTGGTTTCCGCACTATGATGTTCAGGAAGGACGGGTTACTTTCTCGACTGGATATACTGCTCCCAGAAATAGCTTTGCCAATACGTCTGCACGAGTGTCGGGATTACAAAGGACATCCCGGAAGCTTTGAGACAACTTTAAGCGGTTTGACAGTTCGCTTAGAGGACAACAAGGCCGAGAACCTTGAGGACGGCTTCCCCACGACAGGCCAGTTTATGGCAAAAGGCGAGCCTATGGACGCAAAGGTATATGCGTTTAGACAAAACAAGGCGGACACTTATAAGAAGAATGAAGGTCTTATATTTACGGTCAACGGTCAGACTCACGGTCACTTGCCATTGAGCTTCTTCGGCAGAAAGACAGTAGGTATGGGGCGTCTGGGCGACTCGATACTTGTGGTAGTGGACTGCAGCAATTTAAGCGGGAGAGCGCGTGAAGATCTTTTCATGAACAGCCGGGATAGACTAAGGGGCGGCGATTTGCGGGATGCAATAGGGAAGGAGCTAGAAATATTGATCCGGGATCATCTAGGCCTGAGAGCATTGAAGGAAAAGCGTAGGCGCGAGGAGATAGAATCGAAATTGAGTGACTCGAAGCCTCTCGAGAAAGCTCTGGAACTTATACTTAAATCCTCTCCTTCTTTGCTCGAGCTTTTTTCTACCGGGCTGAGATTGTCTAATCCGTTCAAAACAGCCGAAACGGCATCAGCCAATAAGCCGTTCCATGGTAGCTACCACCCTACTTTTTTCAAATTTCAAAAGCTTCCCTATGGGCACAAGCTTGAGAGAATAGTAGCTGTGAACATGAGGAGTAGAGTGATATTCGAGACTAACGCCGTCAACGATTACTTTTCTCGGCCTCAGAATAAAGGACTCTTTACGCTTAAATACATCGAAGATGGTAAATCAACCGACGTGCAGAACTATAGCTTAAATCTCCATGACGGTAGAGCTACTCTCAGTCTTAGACTTCCTGATGGTAGCATAGTAGGGCAGGTTCTCGAATTTGAGGCACGTGTGACCGATGATGCTATGTTAGAGCCGTTTGTAAATAGATTTGCACTAACGGTCGGGCAGCCGCAGACCCCACATGGTGGCCAAACTGTAGGGGCGAAGCCACCTAACGGCAAGAAAGGCCATGAAAGAGAAATTCCGACCGGTCTCACTATACCCGAAGTATTTGAAGTGACCCAGTCAGAATGGGAGAATAGAAACCCCAAGTTCGACCAATTTTCGGCTCTCCAAATTATCCAGGAAGAAGCAGCGGATGAGAATGAGCTCGCTGAGGATGGCGCGGCTGTCTATAGCTTCTGGGTCAATGTCGATAATGTACATTTCAAGCGAGAGTGCAAGTACAGTAAGGAAGATCCGAAAATTCTAAAGGCCCGATGGAAGTATGGGCTTGCATTAATAGGTATGGCACTTGTGCAAGACGACAGTCAAGCAAAGAAAGCTAAGGTAGATGTCGATGCCGCTAATCGTGATGAGGAGGAAGCCCCGACTTTAGAGCATAAGGTTTTTGATGTTACTTCAGCCATAGCACCTGTAATTCTGCCGATAGTCGAGACTCTTGGGTCTCTTACAGAAGAACAAGTATCGTCGGGAGGTCAGATCGGCGACGACGATTAGCGATTCCAGCCTCTATAAGTCAGTTAACTTTCAAAGGGCGGTGTGTCAAGAGAATCTCATGGCTCGCAGGTTGCTTTTGACCTAACTGCGTATACCACTTTCTGTTGGGGACTTGTCTGCATGGACGATCAGGGCCTGATGAGCCGAAAAGCTTTAGCTCTTCGTATCCGGCTGAAACCATCGAGTTTAAGAACATGGGCAACTGTGACTCCGGGTCGGAAAAGGCCACTAATTGCACGACTACTGCGTTTGCGTCTATAGCGCCTTTGAGGGAATAATACGCCTGAGTGAGTTTTTGAAAGTATTCCTGTTGCCCCTTCCTTGAGCGGCCCCCCAGAGTGTAATACGATTCTCCATGGCCATCTCTTAAATCGGCCAACCAATAAGGTGCTGGGGTTTCTCGACGACCCCTAATCTGCCAACGATGATATAATACATGAACGCCTGGGTACGGAGGAGATGTAAGCACTAATGTAGGCTTAGGCATTCGCCTGCTCAGGCTGGCTTCAACGACATTATTCACACTCCCCAGATATAAGAAACACCTGCTCGTTATCTGGCTTTTCCAGATGCCATGATTTCTAGCAGCACTTACCAAGTCATCTAAACCGTGGAGCATTTCTACCGTGTCTTGTAGGAGATGTGATTTCATCTCGCCCCACGTGGGTAATTCCTTGCGGCAATCCATCGCCCATTGTCCTAGCTTCATTAAGGCGCAACGAGCAAAACGTCTTTGTCTTGGGAACCTGAGATCCTCGGTAGTGAGAAGCGCAGACCGGAAGAATTGCTTTGCCTCGTCCGGTATATTCCGTAGTCGAGTATCGTTACTTGGGCAGGTATCTCCTGCGTTGGCGAATGGAAGTATGCCCCCTAGCCAATTCAGTAGCGCCCGTTCGTCGCCCGAGCTCAACGGCGTTGTCTTGACCCTAGTGACAAAATAGGACAAAGAGTTGATATCAATCCCGCAAGCTATACGGCCGTTAGCAAGGGCCTCGACTATCGTTGTCCCACCTCCCATGAAGGTGTCAAGCACGACATCCCCTTCGCGAGATAAAGCCAGGATCACCTCTCGTGCAAACTCAGGAGAGAATCTAGCTGGGTATCGATAGAAATTGTGCGTGAGCCCCTCTACCGGATGCTTAGACTGGAGAGATTCTATTATCGTGCTCACAGAATCAATCAGTGGCTACGACTCCTGATAATAGCTGAGACAGGACTACTTACTGGCCGATCGTAGAAAGTACGCCCGCATTGGTTGCACCTATATCTTTGTTTCTTGCCTAACTTGGTGACCACTAAGCCGATCCTTACCACGGTAGTCGAGCCACAATCTGGGCATTTCATTTGTCAGCGCCCCATGCATACATAAATACATACATATTATTGATTAGGCTTCAATTTGTCAAGCGCGTTGGTCGATAAGGATTACCTGCCCCTTTCGAACCAAATAGAGTCAAAGAAGGGATGGTCGACGCCTCCCCCTCTCAACTTTGACGCTCTGGGCGCCGCTCCCCGCGGATGGTGCGGGCTGTGCTTAAACGTGGTCAATTTGTGACGGGCGGCAGGGTGATTATTCCAGACCATCCTAGACACTATTGGACGGGGTGTCGAATTCATCCTCCGAAGCCCGACGCTCTTTGCATTAAACAATACTGACCTTCCAAAGAATTCCAGGGACACCATCCAATCAGGCCTGCTGCAAATCAGGTCACTCCTGGACGAGCTCCGGGTGGTTCCTTTTCAGCCATTCTACGACCGCAGTGCGAAGCTTCTTTGCCAGAGCAAGCATCTTCGCGATTTCTTGTTCAGAAACCATGCCTACTCTCTCATAATCAGCGATGTGGCGTTTCCTGCGGAAGGTATTAAGTCGGTCAATAGTCTGGGCATCAAGCTTCATGGTGAAAGCTAGCGACTGGATAGTCCAGTAGTGGTGGCCCTCCTGTGCTGTTCTGTAGCCACTGGCAGCCAGCGCTACCGTCGCCGCCAACAAGGCAGCACTGTAGGCGGTGGCGAATCGCCTGTCCGCACTCAATTCATGCAATTGGGCATCCGCCAGGTCGCGGTCAGCCGCCTTCAAGAGCTCAGCAATTTCGCTACTGCTTGTTCTATGGGCTCTTAACCGCCCGCTTTCCAACCAGCTTTGCAAGCTCACTTTCATCACCTATGAGAAAGATCTTATTACCCTCAAGCACTGTCTTAACGAAATGATGGTCCTCTTTCACTTTCTTCTTGAATTCGGCAATTGGGTAGACAACGGGATTAACCTCGCGCCCCAGTTTTTCTTCTGCCGAGGAGAGAAGCGAAACCACGCCTTCAAAAGAGATTCTCCCGATTATCATCACGTCAATATCACTTGTTCTCCTTTCATCACCGCTGGCGATTGAGCCGAATATGAAAGCAACCTTTATCTGTCCAATAGAAGGTGCCAGTGCTGAGCGGAGGAGGTCTGCTACACCAACAGTCTTGACAATTAGCCCATGTAGCTCATTAAAGAGGGGACTTTTTTGGTTTGCCTGATAATACTTTTGTTTTCCCTCCGTAGTCGAAACGAGAATACCGGTCTTCTCCAGGCGCGCTAGTTCACGACTCACATTTGTAGAATCTTCTGCCACTAAGGCGGTAAGCTGGCGGACAAAATAGCGCTCATCCGGATGTGTGAATAACCATCCCAGCACCTTTGCCCTGAGCTTGGACCCTAAAAGCGTTCCTAATATTCCGTTCATCATTATAGGAAATTGCAGTTTTATTTACTGCTATTGCAGTATTTTATACTGCACACCCTTCCGAAGTCAATAGTAGTTTCCAGATATTTGCTCCAGATATTGAGTGTGTGCTCATTAGAATGAGCGATGACAAAAAAATCGAGACTTGGTGGCTGGAATTCCAGGGACACCATACCAATCAGGCCTGCTACGAATCAGGTATTATTTCCCCGGAATATCAAAGGGCTACTTTGCACGTGGTAAGAAAAGAGAAACGAGATACAAGCTAGCTCCTATAATGAAAATAGCGACACCTTCAGATATGAATTTTGAGCCGGCTACTAGCCCCATGCCTGCACACATACCACCGAAGCCTATATTGCCAACCTGCTGATATCTGCCAGTCCTCTCAATTCGCTTGAGTGAACGGCCAATGTCCGTAAGTTCGCTCCGAATTACTTCTAGCTGACTCTTCTCAGATTCATCCATAGTATCACCTCCAATGTAGCTCATAATAACATCCCTGCTCTTTTGATGAAAGTACCTCTTGCAAGTAATTCCAGGGACACTGTACCAATCAGGCCTGCTACAAATCAGGTATTATGTCCCCAGAATACCTACGTAGTCTGCCACAACGAGGGCTTGACAGAATTGTGGCATATGTTATGATGATGGTGAAGATAGTGGGAAATGGTGCAAAATGGGTTCAACCCACAAGGCAATCAATTAATGTGTAAGGGGAAATGCGATGGCAACTATAATAAAAGACCAGAATCTAGTGAGAGTGGGTAAGCCTGTTACGCCGGATTCCAGGAAGCGAGTGGTTTTGCCCAAAACAGTAGTGACAGAGGGTGTTACCTATTACGTATATCATAATAGCGTTGGGCAGATAATACTGGACCCGCAAGCAAGCATACCTGCTTCTGAGTTATGGGTATTTGAAAACAAAGATATTTTAGCTTCGATTGATAGGGGCATACGTGAGTCACTAAACGGGAAAACAATAACTCGTGGCTCATTCGCAAAACATGTAAATGACGCACCGTGAGCTACGTTTCACGCTTGAAGCTGATAAGCAACTAACAATCATTGAGAATGACCCATCTCTC
>Ga0315284_10012319_pt1 | contig 12175 bp, 10 predicted proteins | sample YL17G09_16_MG_FD_203696 | JGI IMG/M metagenome (GOLD analysis project Ga0315284, IMG submission 203696) | Sediment microbial communities from Yellowstone Lake, YNP, Wyoming, USA - YL17G09_16 | ecosystem: Environmental > Aquatic > Freshwater > Lake > Sediment | place: USA: Wyoming | collected...
GTTCGACCTGGCCGGTCGCAAGGTCGCCACGCTCGTGAAGGGCTCCCTGGCCGCGAAGTCGTACGAGTACAAGTGGAACGGCGCTGGCGCCGGTGCGGGCATCTACTTCGTCCGCCTCCGGGTCGGTTCGGAGACCTACAACCTCCGCACCGTCAGCCTGAAGTAACCGCGCCTGACGCAGGGCGCGAACACGCGCACGACGCGGGTGACGGTGTTGCGCTAACCGCGCCTGACCGTCTGGCAACAGCGACCACCTTCGTCCGCGGGGGTGGTCGTTGTGCTGGTGGTCGCGCACCAGAACGCCCCGCAGCGCCCTCTCGCCAGCGCGAGACTCCAAGGCCACGGTGCCCGGCGTTGTGCCTCCAGCGGGGCGTGGCGGCACCCGAAAACGCGGCTAGACGGTCGGGCCGGATGGGTCTAGGTTCATAGAATGGGCCGGCCAAGGCGGTCGGCGCTCGCACTCGGAGGCCGTCCATGCACAAGCGTTTCCTCGTTGCTTCCGTTCTCCTCGCCATCCTCGCCATGAACCGAGTTCTTGCCCCTCTGCTGGTTCTTGCCATGCTCGTGGGGGGCGCGTCGATATCCCACGCGACGACCGCGGTCTACTTCGACGTCGCCAACGCGCCCGACCACTCCTCGTCCCTGCCACCGGTCCTGGTGGGCGGTGCGGCGTCCCTCGTCACGGCCACGTTTCTCGTGCCCCACAACGTGGGTGTCTCCTACGACTGCTGCATCGACGGTCCCGGGGATTTCATTTTCAACGGATGGCAGGTCAAGGAACTCCCCCTCAACTACACCAAGCACATCGAGTTCAGCGTGACGGCGTTGGCGCCGGCCACCTTCACGAACCTGATGTTCACGGGCTTCGGAGGGGTTTGGAGCAACATGGGGGGGCCGCGCTCGGCGTTCGTCCAGGCGAGCCGTGACGGTTTTGTGACGGACGTGACTCAGTACTGGAGCGGGGGGGGCTGGAACATGGTGCAGACGTCGCCCTACATCACGGACAGCCCCAACGACTTCGTCTACGACATCTCGGGTCTGGGGACGCTGGGTGTGGGTCAGACGATGACGTTTCGATTCTATTTCGCGAACACCGACTACGGTCATATCTCCGGCGGCTTCTGGAACAAGTCGCCCAACGACTACAACCCGACCGTGGAGTTCAGCGCAGCGCCCACTCCGGCGATCCCCGGCACCTGGGGCAGGGTCAAGACGCTCTATCGGTAGAGTTGGAGTGACCGTCTAGCAACAGCGACCACCTTCGTCCGCGGGGGTGGTCGTTGTGCTGGTGGTTGAGAAGATGTCCCGTTCCGGACCCCGACTCGGACGTATCCTCGAACAAATTGGAAACCCGCGCTCGCAACTGCTTGCAAGCGCGGGTCGAGTGTGGTGCCCGGGGCGAGATTTGAATGGGAATCACGACTGTGACCACCGGGCACCATTCGTTGCATCGGCGCGAGGGCCAAGCCGTTCCACTTAGCGGAGCCCGCTGGGCTGCGACCGATAATGCCCTTCGGACGAATCGCTGCGGCACAAACGTGGCACAAACTCCGGCGCGCTTCACGCCGCGGCGCTCCCGGCTTCTCCTCTCCCGCCCGATGTGGAGCCTCGGCCTCTCAAGGAGCAACTGATCTCGGCGCAGGGAAGACGAAGCCACCGGCACGCCCCCCTCTGGCGAGGTTGAGCTTGAGATATGCCGCCGCTTGAAATGCCGGAGAGAATCAGGGCGCTCCAGAGGTAGCGGCGCACGGATATATCGCACGCCACCGCCAGCGGGATTCCGCACGCCCGCTCGCCGGGCTTCGGGGCTTGCCGGGATACCGTCGCGAGGCCGTTTCGCCAGGCGTCCACGGTCAGGCGGCCCCGCGTTGTGCCTTGTACGGGCCGCCCTGGAAGCCGTTTCAGAGCGCCGGCGCCGCAGAACGCCCAGAACGCCCCGCAGCGCCCCCCCCGCCAGCGCGAGACTCCACGGCCACGATGCCCGGCGTTGTGCCTCCAGCGAGGCGTGGCGGCGTCCACGAGACCCGGCTATAATCGGCAGACGGCTGAACTCAGCCTGCGTCCACCCTCACCCTGCGGAGGCCGTCATGAAGCGTTGCTCCCTCGTTGCTCCCGTTCTCCTCGCCATCGTCCTCGCAGCCTTGCTACTTCCCGCCTTGGCCAGTGCGCAGGCGCCACCCTATCTGACCCAGTGGGGCACGCTCGGCGCGGGGGACGGGCAGTTCAATAACCCGTACGGTGTGGCGCTGGACGGCAGCGGTAACGTCTACGTCGCGGACAACGGCAACAACCGCATCCAGAAATTCACGAGCAGCGGCACGTTCATCACAAAGTGGGGAACTTCCGGCACTGGGAGCGGGCAGTTCAACGGCCCGGACGGTTTGGCGGTGGACGGCAGTGGCAATGTCTACGTGGCAGATCTACACAACAGCCGCATCCAGAAGTTCACCAACGACGGTACATACCTCACGCAGTGGGGCACGCTCGGCAGCGGGAACGGGCAGTTCAACTGGCCAAGCGACGTGGTGGTGGACGGTAGCGGCAACGTCTGCGTGGCAGACCAGATGAACCACCGCATCCAGAAGTTCACGAGCAACGGCACGTACATCACCCAGTGGGGCACGCTTGGCAGCGGCAACGGACAGTTCAACGCCGCATACAGCGTGGCGGTGGACGGCAATGGCAGCTTCTACGTTGTGGACGTCAACAACAAGCGCATCCAGAAATTCAACAGCAGCGGTACCTACGTCACCCAGTGGGTAACGAACGGGAGTGGGCAGTTCAACCAGTCAAGGGGCGTCGCTGTGGACGCCAGTGGCAACGTCTACGTGGCGGATATGTACAACTACCGCATCCAGAAGTTCACCGGCGGCGGCACCTTCCTGACCACGTGGGGCAGCACCTACGGCTCCGGGGACGGGCAGTTCAGGTACCCAATGGACGTAGCCGTGGACGCCGGCGGCAACGTGTACGTGGCGGACGGCAACAACCACCGCATCCAAGTGTTCGGCTCTCTGCCGGTGCCCACGAAGTCCACTTCCTGGGGCCGCATCAAGGCGCTGTACCGCTAACCGGAGGCCGTCATGCACAAGCGTTTCCTCGTTGCTCCCGTTCTCCTCGCCATCGTCCTCGCAGCCTTGCTACTTCCCGCCTTGGCCAGTGCGCAGGCGCCACCCTATCTGACCCAGTGGGGCACGTTGGGTTCCGGGAACGGGCAACTCAACAACCCGTACGGCGTGGTGGTGGATGGCAGTGGCAACGTCTACGTCGCGGACTACGGCAACAACCGCATCCAGAAGTTCACCAGCGACGGCACCTACCTCACCCAGTGGGGCACGTACGGCAGCGGGGACGGGCAGTTCATCGGCCCCTACGGCGTGGCGGTGGACGGCAGTGGCGATGTCTACGTGGCGGACATGGACAACCACCGCATCCAAGTGTTCACGGGCGACGGGGCCTACCTCACCCAGTGGGGCACGTTCGGCACCGGGAACGGGCAGTTCGACGGCCCGCACGGCGTGGCGGTGGATGGCAGTGGAAGCGTCTACGTGGCGGACTTCTGGAACAGGCGCGTCCAGAAGTTCACCAACAGCGGCACCTACCTGACCAAGTGGGGCACGTGGGGCAGCGGGAACGGACAGTTCAACGGCCCGACCGGCGTGGCGGCGGACGGCAGTGGCAACGTCTATGTGACGGACAAGGACAACCACCGCATCCAGAAGTTCACAAGCGGTGGCGCGTACCTCACCAAGTGGGGCACCTACGGCAGCGGGGACGGGCAGTTCAACGAACCTTGGGGTGTGGCGGTGGATGGCAGCGGCAACGTCTACATGGCGGACACGTACAACAACCGCATCCAGAAGTTCACCAGCGACGGCACCTACCTCACCCAGTGGGGCACGTACGGCAGCGGGAACGGACAGTTCTTCTACCCGCTTAGCATGGCCGTAGACGTCAGCGGCAACGTCTACGTCGCGGACTACGGCAACAACCGCATCCAAGTGTTCGGCTCGGCACTGGTGCCTGCGCAGTCCACTTCATGGGGCCGCATCAAATCCCTGTACCGCTGACCGCGTCTGACCGTCTGACAACAGCGGCCACCTTCGTTCGCGGGGGTGGTCGTTGTGCTGGTGGTCGCGCAGCGGATCGCCCCGCAGCGCCCCCTCGCCAGCGCGAGACTCCCACCCGCCACGGTGAGCGGCGTTGTGCCTCCAGCGAGCAAGAATGGCGGGCTAGGCGGGATGGCGGAATGGGTCTACGCTCGTGGGACGGGCACGGCCATAGCGGTCGCGCTCGCCCTTCGGAGGCCGTCATGCGGCGTTGCTCCATCGTCGCGCCCGTCCTCGTCGTCGTCCTCGCGGCTTGCGGCTGCGCCAAGAGGACTACGGCGCCCACCCCCGAGCCGACTGAGCAGGCGTTCCATGAAGACTTCAACCCGACCAGTGACGGCAAGATCGATTCAACAAAGTGGAATCTGAGTCTCGGGGATGGGGCTGCCGGCCTTACCGGGGGCACGCTGACGCTCGAAAACTACGGGACCGGGGACTTCCCGTATCTGACCAGTAAGGTGAATCCCTTCCCCACGGAGGGGTTGCCAAGCTGGCTGAGAGCCGCATCGGCACAAACGTGGCACTATGCCGAGATCGGGACTATGCGGAGCCCGCCGCCCAAGATCCGTCCAAGTGGTTTCTGCTTGATGACTTACCCGAGCCGCCGTCTTCCATTTACTCCGCATAGTTCGGATGCTTCCTCCGGCCTCTCCGGCCGGAAGGGAGCACTCCATGACGGTTCCAGACTCCTGGACGCTCGACGCTTTGATCGAGGCGTTCGAACAGCACCAGCGCCGCACCCGCGGCCTGCGTGACAAGACGCTGTACGGCTATGCACGCTTGGTGCGTGGCCTGATTCGCGAGGCTCTCGGCGACGACCCGATCGACGTCAGGCGTCTCGGCCCCTCCGACGTGATCCGGTTCGTCTGTGCGATGAGCGGCCGGTTCTCTCCTCGCTCGATGAAGAACGTCGGCACGGCGCTCCGCTCGTTCTTCCGGTTCCTCCGCACCGAAGGTGTCGGTGACGAGCAGCTCGAAACCGCGATCCCCGCCGTGGCCCACTGGCGCCTCTCCACTCTCCCTCGGTGTCTCAGCGATGAGCAACTGGCCAGAGTGCTCGCCTCGTTCGGTGGCTCCACCCCGTGCGTCCTGAGGGACCGAGCCATCGTCTTCTGTCTGGCGACCCTGGGGCTCCGGCCAGGCGAGGTTGCCGAACTGCGTCTGGCGGACATCGACTGGCGCCAGGGCACCATCCACCTGCGCACGCGGAAAGCGCGTCGAGGCGCCGTTCTTCCCCTGCCGCGCAACGCTGGGCGCGCGATCGTCAGCTACCTGCGCCGGGAGCGCCCGAGGACCGGTGAGCGCCGCGTGTTTGTGCAGCACCTCGGGCACCGCCGGGGCACACCCGTCTCGAGCACCGTCGTTTCTGCGGTTGTCGCTCGGGCCCTGCGACGCGCTGGGGTCGAAGCCCCGCTCACCGGGGCCTACGTCTTCCGGCACACCGTGGCGAGCCGCATGGTGCGCCGCGGCATCAATCTGAAGGAGGTTGCCGACTTCCTGGGACATCGATCCCTCAACACGACGACGATCTACGCCAAGCTCGACCTGCCGTCACTCCTCGAGGTGGCTCTGCCGTGGCCGGAGGTGACGCCATGACGCCTCCAAAGTGGCCGGTCCTCGTCGAGGACTACCTCGCCCTGCGCCGCGACCTAGGTTTCGATGTTGAGCAGCTGGGTTGGCTCCTTCGGAACTTCGCGCGCTACGCCGAGCGGACCGAACACCGTGGCCCACTCACGGTCGATCTCGCCGTACGGTGGGCTTTGTCGTCGGGCCCGGGCGACCCGGCGCGCGGGGAGCGACGCCTCTGGGCGGTTCGACAGTTCGCGCGCCACCGTGCCGCGTTCGATCCCGCGACCGAGGTCGCGACGGCGGGACTGCTCGGCCGCATCCCCGGCCGCACGCAACCCCACATCTACAGCGACGCGGAGATCTCCGCGCTGCTGCGGGAGTGCAGCCGGCTTCGGCCTCGTGGCGGGTTGCGCCCCGCGACTTACGTCGCGTTCTTCTCGCTTCTGGCATCGACCGGCCTGCGGCTCTCCGAGGCCCGCCACCTCGAGCGTCGCGACGTCGACCTCACCCACGGCCTGCTCACCATCCGCATGAGCAAGTTCCGCAAGTCGCGGCTCGTTCCACTCCACCCCACCAGCGTTCAGGCGCTCACGCGCTATGCCGCCCGGCGGGACGCGGTCCCGGACGTTCCGCGATCGGAGTTCTTCTTCCGCACCGATCGGGCTTCGGCACTTGACCGCTTTGCCGTCGAGAGGACCTTCAACGCCGTGCGCCGTCGTTTGGGCTGGACCGCGCACGGCCGTGCACGGCGGCCACACATCCATGATCTGCGTCACACGTTCGCCGTGCGCCGGCTCCTGCGTTGGTACGAGGAAGGAGTCGACCTCGACCGCAAGGTCCTCGCGCTGGCGACTTACCTTGGCCATGCCAGGGTCACCCACACGTACTGGTACCTCTCCGCGGTCCCCGAGCTCATGGCAGTCACCGCGCAACGCTTCGAGCAGTTCGCCCAGCGGGAGCGGGAGCCTGCGTCATGAGGCCGCCGCAGATCGCTTTCCCCGCGCTCCTGCAGGACTTCTTCCACCAGCGTCTCATTGCGCAACGTGGCGCCAGCGCCCAGACGATCGCCAGCTACCGCGACAGCTTCGAACTGCTGCTGCGCTACACCGAGCAAAGCACGGGACGGTCGCCCTCGACGCTGACGCTCGACGACCTCGACGCGCCCCGGGTGCTCGCTTTCCTCGATCACCTCGAGACCGAGCGCGGCAACTCCCCGCGCACCCGCAACCTCCGCCTCACCGCCATCCGCTCGTTCATGCGCTACGCGTCCGTCCGCGACCCCACCGCGCTGGCCGTCGCCCAACGCGTCCGCGCCATCCCGACCAAGCGCTTCGATCGCCCCGTCCTCGGGTTCCTCTCGCGCGAGGAGGTCGAGGCCCTCCTTGAGGCCCCTGACCGTGCCACGTGGAGCGGCCAGCGCGACGCGGTGATGCTCGCCACGCTCTACAACACCGGGGCCCGTGTCTCCGAGGTCACGGGGCTGCGGGTCGCAGACGTGCTCCTCGACCGCGCGGCGGCCCTGCACCTGCACGGCAAGGGTCGCAAGGAGCGAGTCGTTCCGCTCTGGAAGAGCACCGCCGCACAACTGCGCACATGGCTCACGCGCATCAACCGCGGCCCCGACGCCCCGGTCTTCCCCAATCGCTCCGGCGCGCGCCTGTCGCGTTCCGGGGTCGAGCACCGCCTCGAGGTCGCGCTCGCGACGGCCACGAAGCGCTGCCCGTCGCTCGCCGGGCGCCGGATCTCGCCTCACACCCTGCGCCACACCACGGCGATGCACTTGCTCCAGTCCGGTGTGGACATCACGGTCATCGCGCTGTGGCTCGGCCACGAGGATCCGGCGACCACCCACCTCTACATCGAGGCGGATCTGGCGATGAAAGAGGCCGCACTACGTCGTATCGCGGATCCCGCCCCCGCGCCCCTGCGATTCCGCGCACGCGATCGCCTCCTCGCCTTCCTCGACGCCCTGTGACTATGCGCAGTACCGACCGGCTCGAACGCCCGCACGATCGCGCTCCTCCAGCTCATCTCCGCATAGTTCGGAGCTCGGCGTAGTACCTGCTATGCGGAGCTCCGCATAGCGAGCACAAACAGCCGCTGGCTCGCGTTCGACCAGCCCCGGTCGGATCAGCGCAACCCGTTGAAGCAGCGAAGCCACGCCGACTGCGCGTGGCCTCGTGAGTGTGGTGCCCGGGGCGAGATTTGAACTCGCACGGGTTGCCCCATACGCCCCTCAAACGTACGTGTCTACCAATTCCACCACCCGGGCACTCGGGTTCCTGAGGGATCCTCAGCGGCCACCGGGCGGGGCGACGGGCGACGGCGCGGTGGCCGGCGCCGGAGCGCCAGCGCCACCACCGGATTGCGGCATCCGGGCCGGAGCGCTCGCGGCCGCCTTGCGGGCCTCCTGGTTGATCAGGCTCTTTCCGCGCGTGGAGGTGATGTTCGAACTCATCAGGGCCAGCACCAGCGACGTGGCGAAGAAGAGGCCACCGAGCACCATGGTGGCACGGGTCATGAAATCGGTGGCTCCGCGGCCGCCGAACACTGTCTGCGCCGAGCCGCCGAACGCACCGCCCGCGAGTCCACCGCCCTTGCCGGACTGCATGAGCACGACACCGACGAGGGCCACACAGACCAGCAGGTGGAAGAAGATCAGGAAGAGGTACATGGCATCCTCTGGGACAAGATTCCGCTGCAGAGCGTGAACCACCGCCCCGGTCCGCAGCATCTGAAGCAGCGTGAGAGACTAGCAATCACCCATGCGCCCGTCAAACGACACCGCTGGATCGCGGCACGGTCTCCGCAAGGGCTCCAGCCGGGACGATTCATGATCCCGCCGCGGCGATGATGCGCCAGAACGACGCGGCTTCCAGGGCGGCCCCGCCTACCAGCGCCCCATCCAGTTGCTCGTCCGCGAACATGGCTGCAGCGTTGGCCGCGTTCACGCTGCCTCCGTAGAGAACGCTGATGCGGGCGCCCGCGCCGGGCTCAACGACGCGGTCGATCGTAGCGCGCACAATCTGGTGCGCCTCGTGTGCCTGCTCCACCGTGGCAACGCGCCCCGTCCCGATCGCCCAGACCGGCTCGTAGGCGATGACCGCGGCAAGAGCCTGCGCCTGATCCAGTCCCTCGAAGGCGGCCTGCGTCTGACGCACGATCACTTCCGCCGTGCGCTCCCCCTCGCGCTCGGCCAGGGTCTCCCCCACGCAGACGATCGGCGTCAGGCCGTCACGCTGCGCGGAACACAGCTTCTGCGCCACGACCGCGTCGTCTTCGCCCATGCCGTGGCGACGCTCGGAGTGCCCCACGATCACAAACCGGCAGCCGAGCGCGGCCAGCATGCCCCCCGACACCTCGCCCGTGAAGGCACCGTGAGTGGCCGGGTGCAGGTTCTGGCCACCAAGGTGGAACGGGCTGCCCTTCAACGCCTCCCCCACCGCTTGCAGCGCGGGGAACGGCGGACACAGCGCCACCTCGCAGCGGGGACGCGCCCCGCCCGCGAGTGCCACCAACTCGCGGGCCAGGGCCGACGCTTCGGGTGCCGTCTTGTGCATCTTCCAGTTTCCGGCGACGAACCGGGGCCGACGCGGCCAGGGGCCGGACATCAGACGTCGTCCAGGGCGGCCACGCCGGGCAGCACCTTGCCCTCGAGAAACTCGAGCGAGGCGCCACCACCCGTGGACAGATGACTGAACCTCTCGGCCAGGCCGGCCTGCTGGATGGCCGCGACCGAATCACCACCGCCCACGACCGTGACCGCGCCGTGACCGGTGAGGTCGGCCATCGCACGGGCCACGCCCAGCGTGCCCTCGGCGAAGGCCGGGACCTCGAAGATCCCCATCGGACCGTTCCAGACCACCGTCTTCGCGTCCTTGAGCTTCGCCGCGAAGAGCTTCACCGACTCCGGCCCGATGTCCACGCCCATCTCGTCGGGGCCCAGCTGAGTGAGCGGGGCAGGGCGTCCGGGCGCGCTGCCGTCCGCCGCCGTCGAGGCCACGCAGTCCACCGGCAGCACCAGGTCCACCCCGCGGGCCTTCGCCTGCTCGAGCACGGCCTTCGCCATATCGAGCCGGTCGTCCTCGACCAGCGACTTCCCGGTTGGGCGCCCCTGCGCCTTGAGGAAGGTGAACATCATCGCCCCGCCCACCAGCAGCCGGTCCACCTTGCCCAGCAACTGGGTGAGCACGTCGATCTTGCCAGAGATCTTGGCACCGCCCAGTACCGCGACGAACGGCCGCCGCGGGCTCTCGAGCGTCCGGCCCAGGTAGTCGAGTTCCTTCTGCATCAGGAACCCGGCCACCGCCGGGCGCAGGAAGTGCGTCACACCCTCGGTCGAGCCGTGCGCGCGGTGCGCCGTGCCGAAGGCGTCGTTCACGTACATCTCGCCCAGCGCGGCCAGCCGCTGCGCGAAGCCGGCGTCGTTCGCCTCCTCCTCGGGGTGGAAGCGCAGGTTCTCAAGCAGCAGCACTTGACCGTCCTGGAGCGAACTGGCCAGGGCCTCCACCCCGGGCCCCACGCAATCGGGTGCGAACGCCACCGGCTGGCGGAGCAGCCGCTCGAGGTGCGCGGCCACGGGCTTGAGGCTGTTCTTGGTGTCTGGCCCGCCCTTGGGCCGCCCGAGGTGCGACATCAGTATGACGCGCGCCTTCTGCTCAAGCAGGTAGCGGATCGTCGGCAGCGCCGCCACGATGCGCGAGTCGTCACCGACCTGCCCCTCCTTGACCGGCACGTTGAAGTCCACGCGCACCAGGACGCGCTTGCCGGCCGGCTTCAAATCCTTCAGCCCCTTCTTGACGTCGCCCATGGCCCTTCCCCCTATGCCATCATCAGCAGGGCGTCTACCATGCGCTGCGAGAAGCCCCACTCGTTGTCGTACCAGGAGAGGACCTTCACCAGGTTCCCGCCCATGACGTTCGTGGAGAGCGAGTCAAGCACGCTGCTGTGCGGATTGCCGATCACGTCGGTGGAGACGATGGGGTCGGTGCAGAACTCGAGGATGCCCTTCATCGGCCCCTCGGCCGCGGCCTTCATCGCGGCGTTGATCTCGTCCTTCGTCGTGCTCTTGCGAACCTCGACGACCAGGTCCACGAGCGAGCCGTCCGGGGTCGGCACGCGCACAGCGAGGCCGTCGAGCCTGCCCTTGAGTTCCGGCAGCACCTCCCCGATGGCCTTCGCCGCGCCCGTCGAGGTCGGGATCATGCTCATCGCCGCAGCGCGCGCGCGCCGCAGGTCCTTGTGCGGCAGGTCGAGGATCTTCTGGTCGTTGGTGTAGGCGTGGATCGTGGTCATCAGGCCCCGCTCGATGCCGACCAGGTCATTCAGCACCTTCGCGACCGGCGCCAGGCAGTTCGTCGTACACGAGCCGATGCTCACGACCTGGTGCCTGGCCTTGTCGAAGAGTTTGTCGTTGACGCCGATGACGAAGGTCAGGTCGCCACCCTTGGCCGGCGCCGACACCATCACGTTGCGGGCGCCCGCGGCCAAATGCAGCGCCGCACCCGCTCTGTCCGTGAACCTGCCCGTGGCCTCGAGCACGACATCCACGCCCAGCGCCTTCCACGGCAGCTTGGCCGGGTCCTTCTCCGCCAGCACCTGGATCCTCTTGCCCGCCACCTCCAGGCAGCCATCCACCGCCTTGCCGGCCTTGGGCCAGACGCGGTGCACCGAGTCGTACTTCAGCAGGTGCGCGAGCGTCGGAGCGTCGGTGATGTCGTTGACCGCCACGAACTCGATGGGGACACCGCGGTCCACCGCGGCACGCATCACCAGACGACCGATCCGGCCGAAGCCACTGATCCCGACGCGAACTGCCATGTTCGTTCCTCCCGCTGTGGATCGAGACGAATCCCGATGGTTCCCGATGACAACCAACGCCGGTCGGCGTCAGCCGAAAAAGACGCGCGCGGTGTCGAACAACTCCGCGGGCACGGTACGCGGACCCCGTCGCACCACGGCCAGATCCACGGACTTGATGCGTCCGCCCTGCAGGCTCACCATTCGTCCATACTCGCCCCGGACGGCCAGGTCCACCGCCGCCAGACCCATGCGCGAGCCCAGCAGGCGGTCGAACGGGGTGGGCGTGCCGCCCCGCTGCACGAACCCGAGGCTGACGGTGCGCGTCTCGGTCTTGAGCCGCGACTCGATCTCGCGCGCCAGCAGTTCGCCCACTCCGCCGAAGCGCGGGCGTCCGAACTGATCCATTTGCTGCGGGACCTCGAGCGTCCTGCCGTCGGGATCGGGCTCGAAGCGCGCCCCCTCGGCCACCACGACGATGCTGAAGAAACGGCCGCGCGCCTGCCGGTGGCGGATGTAGTTGCAGACCTCGTGCACGCTGGTGGGACGCTCGGGCGCAACCACCACGTCGGCCCCACCGGCCACGCCCCCGCACACTGCGATCCACCCGGCGCTGCGCCCCATCACCTCGAGCACGATCACCCGGTCGTGCGACTCCGCCGTGGTGTGGAGCGCGTCCACGGCGTCTACGACGTGGC
>Ga0315284_10012322_pt1 | contig 12174 bp, 9 predicted proteins | sample YL17G09_16_MG_FD_203696 | JGI IMG/M metagenome (GOLD analysis project Ga0315284, IMG submission 203696) | Sediment microbial communities from Yellowstone Lake, YNP, Wyoming, USA - YL17G09_16 | ecosystem: Environmental > Aquatic > Freshwater > Lake > Sediment | place: USA: Wyoming | collected...
TTCTTGTGAGTTTGAGGAAAATCGGGGCTATGAAGACAGGAGTCATTTTCTCAACTTCCTCGCTTTTTGGAGCGGCTTTTGCATTCTTAATTCTTAGAGAGAGCTTCTCTGCAATACAGTTAGTTGCTGGATCAGTAATGCTGATCGGAGTTTACATCATATACAAGAAATAAACTGGGGAAAAACTGGCCAAACCAAAATGAATATACAACGCCAATCAAACATCAACATGTGGCACACGTTGATGAGAAGAAGAAAATGCTTGCATCATCCAGCCATGGAATGCCCAACACCAGATGAGCCGTGCATTTTCACAAGAACAGAAAAGCCGAAGAAGACAAAGTAGACGTGTTGCACTTAACTGTTTAGAAGGATAAACGAATATGGAGAAGAATAAGAAACCACCAACAAAAGTGGCGAGATTGGTTGATTTAATCGAGTATCAAAAAGCATCTGTTGTGAGCAGAACCCTAATCGACAAGAAAGCAGGCACAGTAACACTGTTCGCATTCGACGAGCAACAAGGATTAAGCGAACACACTGCGCCATATGATACTATGGTTCAAATTATCGACGGCGAGGCAGAAGTAACAATCTCAGGCACAACACATTACCTGAAAGAGGGGGAAATGATAATAATGCCAGCCAATAAACCGCATGCGCTCAGAGCAACAAAGAAGTTCAAAATGCTTTTAACAATGATAAAATCCTAAAAACGATGTCATACCTCGCTTTTAGTTGTTTGATAGCTTGACAAAATTGTATCATCAGTCAGTCTTTGACAACTCTCAGACTAGTCTAATTCATGTTTAGTTTCAAAATCATCCGATGCTTTTTGGCGTGATTCAACAGGAACCAAAATCAAAATGTGGTTCTTTCCCTCCGCTTCAAACTTTTTCTTTGTCTCGATGAGACTGCGTTTTTTCAAAAGATCAAGCCCTCTGCAATGTGTATGTAGTGGAGTTCGATTTGCTCGGCTGTGAATTTTGGGTTTTTATGTGTTTGGGTTTGCTGTTAGGCTGTCTTTGACGATTTTGTCTTTTATGGTGTAGGTTTTGCGGGTTTTCTGGATGAGGTCGTATTTTTCGAGTTCTTGGAGGTAGTAAGGTAGGCTTGACATTTTGATTTTTGTTTGTTTTGCGATTTGGGATGTTGTGTTTTTGTTTTGTGAGATGGCTTGCAGTATCTTGGTTAGTCTTGTTTCTTTTGTGGATGAGCCTAGGTCTTCTTTCAGAATGTAGTTGACGTATAGGCTGAGGGCTCCTGTTGAGGTGGTGAGTATTCTTTCGTATGTTTGCTGGGGGGTTTCGTCGGGTTTGCGGTTTTCTGCGAGCATTATGAGGTAGTAGGGGTGGCCGCCGACGAGTGTGTATGCGGTTTCTGCTTCTTGTTTTGTGGATTTGGCGGTTTGCGTGTACAGTTTGAGTGCGTAGGTTTTGGGGAGCGGCGTTATTTCGGTTATGATGAAGTGGCCGAATAGGGGGCTTTCTCCGTTTCCGAGCATGTCTTTCATGAAGTGGACTCGTGAGCCGCTGATGACGTATTCCACGTTTTTTCTTGTTTCCAACACGTTTCTGAAGAGTTCGGTTATGGCTTCGAGTTTGTGGTAGCGTTTGAACTCTACGAGGCTTGGGAACTCGTCGATGATTATGACTATTCTTCTGCCGCCTTTCTGAGCGATTTCGTTCGCGTAGTCAAAGGCTAGTAGGAAGAGGGTTTGGTATTCTTGTGTCTCTTCCAGTTCGGGATGTATCTGTACGGAAATCTGACCTTTCTCATCCACTGCCGGCTCAAGCGAGAAGCGTAGTCTTCTAAGTTTTGTCAAAGTCTTCAAAAGGTTGCTGAGGGCAACAGTAGCTTTTTCCAGTTTTCCCAAATCCTTAGCGTAAGCTCTCGTGATCTGGTTCATCACGTTCTGCGTAAAATCATAAGGCGAGAACTTGTAGATTGAAAGGTCTATGTAGACTGTTATGATTTTTTTCTTTTCAAGTTCTTCTTTGACTTTGAGAAGAATTGTTGTCTTTCCTATCCTTCTAGGCCCAATCAACGCGTGATTAACATGCTTCGCGGGATCAGCAAGGCTTGTCACAAGCTTCAGTATTTCTTCTTTTCTGTCGACAATTTCCGATGCCGGCTTACCTATTGTCAATTATTGGCACCTAGCAAAAGTATAGAAGTTTCTATATATAGAATTTCCTATGCTTCCCAAGAACGTGATTAAGTTGTTGTGAAGTGCATGGTTGGTATCGAAGATTTAATTAGTGGAACAAACACTATTTTCTGACAGTTCGGAGTTTGGCTGTTGCCATGAAGCCTGAGGAGAAAGCGCGGCAGAAGATAGATAGGTTGCTCGAGTTGGCGGGTTGGAAGGTTCAGGATTATAAGGATTTGAACCTTGGGGCTTCTTTGGGTGTTGTTGTGCGTGATTTTCCGCTTCAGTCTGGTTTTGCTGATTACTTGGTTTTTGTTGACAGGAAAGCGGTGGGTGTTGTTGAGGCTAAGCCTGAAGGCACGACGTTGAGCGGCGTGTCTGAACAGACTGAGAAGTATCTGCGTGGGCTTCCTGAAACGATTCCTCATGTCGGTGACGTGCTTCCTTTTGCTTATGAAAGTACGGGTGTTGAGACGTTTTTTAGGAATTTGCTTGATCCTGACTCGCGTTCTCGGAGAGTTTTCGCATTTCACAGGCCTGAAACACTTTCTGAATGGTTGGGACAGGGTGATACGCTTCGGGCTAGGCTTAGAAACTTTGCGCCTCTCTCCACTGAGGGATTAAGAGCGTGTCAGGTTGAGGCTATCACTAATTTGGAGCGTTCTTTTGCTGAGGCTAAGCCGCGTGCGTTGATTCAGATGGCGAGCGGTAGCGGCAAAACGTTTGCGGCTGTGACCTTTGTTTACAGGTTGATCAAGTTTGCTAATGCAAAGAGGATTCTGTTTCTTGTGGACAGGAATAATCTTGGGAAGCAGACTTTTCAAGAGTTTTCTCAGTACAGGGCGCCTGATGATGGACGCAAGTTCACTGAACTTTACAATGTGCAGAGGTTGACTTCGAACGCGGTTGACCCTGTGAGCCGTGTCTGCATCACGACTATTCAGCGGCTCTTTTCAATGTTGAAGGGTGAGCCAGAATTTGCGACTGAGAATGAGGAGATTTCGGTCTTTGAGGTTGCACCATCAAGAAATGAAAAGCCTGTTGAGGTTTCCTATAATGCTCAGATTCCGATAGAGTACTTTGACTTTATCGTTACGGATGAGTGTCATCGTTCGATTTACCATTTGTGGCGTCAGGTTTTGGAGTATTTTGACGCTTTTATCATTGGATTGACGGCGACGCCGTCGAAGCAGACGCTTGGATTTTTCAATCAGAACCTTGTCTCAGAATATGGACACGAGCGGGCTGTTGCGGACGGCGTGAATGTTGGGTATGATGTTTACCGGATTGCCACAGAGATCACCCACAGAGGAAGCGAGGTTAAGGCTGGTTTCTATGTGGATAAGCGGGACAAGATGACACGGAAGACCCGCTGGGAGTTGTTGGATGAGGATCTGGCTTATGATGCAAGTCAGTTGGATAGAGATGTTGTGGCTAAGGATCAGATCAGGACAGTTATCAAGACGTTTAGGGACAGGCTATTCACGGAGATTTTTCCGGGACGGAAAGAGGTTCCTAAAACTTTGGTTTTTGCGAAGGATGATTCTCACGCTGAAGACCTAGTGGAGATCATCCGAGAAGAGTTTGGAAAGGGAAACGATTTCTGCAAGAAGATTACGTATAAGACGACAGGCGAAACGACCGACGCTTTGATTGCAGGTTTTCGCAACTCGTATTATCCACGCATAGCCGTTACAGTGGATATGATTTCAACAGGCACAGACATTAAGCCTCTTGAATGTCTGCTGTTCATGCGGGACGTTAAGTCGAGGGTTTATTTTGAGCAGATGAAAGGTCGAGGTTCAAGGACAATTTCTTCGACTGATTTAAACGCGGTAACGCCTGATGCGCTACATAAACCCGCCTTTGTAATCGTTGACGCTGTCGGCGTCTGTGAAAGCGACAAGACGGACACGCGACCATTGGAAAGCAAAAGAAGTATACCCTTTGACAGGCTCATCAATTCGGTGGCTCTAGGCACAAGAGACAAGGAAACGCTGTCGTCTCTGGCTGCAAGACTAGCGAGACTAAATGTGCAAATAGATGAAAAGGAAAGAACAGAACTTGAGACCGCAGCAAGCGGCAAACCACTAACCAGAATTATTAACGAGTTGCTGGATGTTGTTGATCCTGACAAGCAACTAGAGAAGGCTAAAGAGCTTTTCAAAACCGAAACTCCTTCAGCCGAACAGATCAAGAAAGCATCTGAAGAAATGTCCAAGAATGCCTGCAGCTTGTTTGACGATCCGAAATTCAGGAACACTCTGCTCGACATTAAGAAACGAAGTGAACAAACCATTGACACTGTGAGCAAAGACGAAGTGGCATTTGCTGGTTTTGACAAGCAGTCAGCGGTTAAGGCTAAACTCATGGTTGATTCGTTTAAAGAGTTTATTGAGAAAAACAAAGATGAGCTTACAGCACTACAGATTATCTATAACAAACCCTTTGGTCAGAGACAACTGACATACGAGTCGATAAAGCAGCTTGCAGACGCGATAAGGAAGCCGCCGTACAATTTGACGCCTGAACTTCTGTGGATGGCTTATCAACAGCTAGAAAAATCCAGAGTGAAGGGCGCTGGACCGCAAAAGCTTCTGATGAATATTGTTTCTCTTGTTCGATTTGCCGTTGGAGCCACTGATGTCTTGGAACCTTTTAGCGATATTGTGAATACTAGATTTGACGAATGGCTTTTTAGCCAAGAAAAGATGGGAAGAAAGTTTACAACTGAACAGAAAGAATGGTTGAACATGATAAAAGAACATATAACAACATCATTGACGATTGGAATAGAGGATTTTGAGAACGTACCATTCAACCAGAAAGGCGGAGCCATAAAAGCAAACAAACTCTTCGGACAAGATTTGAGTAAAATCCTTGAAGAGCTAAACACGGTGCTGGTGAAGTGATAGAAGAGAACGAGGAATTGCCTAGATTGCCCCGAGGATGGTTGTGGACGAATGTCGGGCAAATTTATGGCATTGTTGGTGGAGGCACACCTTCAACAAAGGTGAAAGAATACTGGGATGGAGACATTCCTTGGATCACAAGTGCTGACATTTATGGCTTGAAGGACATTCAACCTCAAAGATTCGTGACTAAGGAAGGAATCGCGGATTCCGCAACGAACCTTGTTCCAGAACGTAGCATAGTTGTGGTTACAAGAGTAGGACTTGGGAAGGTAGCTTTGGCTGAAAAACCTTTGTGCTTCAGTCAAGATTCGCAAGCCCTTATCGGAAACAGCTCTCTTGTTCATCCTGAGTATGCTCTGCATTATCTCTCTGTGGCAGTTCAAATATTCAAGTATAAACATCGAGGGACAACGATAGGTGGCGTGACGAAGAAACAGTTGCATGAGTTACCCTTTCCTTTGGCTCCTTTCAATGAACAGGTTCGTATTGCTGCCAAGTTGGAGGAGCTTTTTACTCGTTTGGATGCTGGCGTCGAAGGGCTGCGGAAAATTAGGGTGCAGTTGAAGCGTTACCGCCAAGCAGTCTTGAAATACGCTTTTGAGGGCAAGTTGACTGAAGAATGGCGCAAAACCCACAAACACCAAATACAACCATTCGTCGTAGTCCGAGAGCGAGGAAGCAATAGAACCGAAAAGAACAACAAGCAGTCATCAGCAAATCTTGCTGATTTACCGGAACTTCCAGAAAATTGGACTTGGGTGCAAATAGGTCTTTGCAGTGATGCGGTTTCAGGATACGCTTTCAAGAGCAGAGATTTTTGTAAAGATGGCGACATGCCTGTAGTGAAGATTGGTAATATTGGGTATTCTGAATTTGTCGATCAAGGAGGAGAATATTTACCATTTACTTTCATTAACCAGTTCCGTGAATATGTGGTGGAGTCTGACACAATCTTGATGGCGCTCACGCGTCCAATCACAAAAAATACCTTAAAGGTATGTGTTTATCCGAAAGATGCTAAAACTGGATTGCTAAATCAACGAGTTGCAATGATAAAACCACATGAAATGATCATGAAAGGGTTCTTGTTTGTGTACTTGCAATCATCATTCTTTAAGAAACAAGTACTTGAAGGTATGTCTGAGACACTGCAACCTAATCTTTCTCCCATCATGCTGAAAACCTTCTTTGTGCCCTTGCCACCTCTACCCGAACAAAAGGAAATCACGAAAGAGATTGAGTATCGTTTCTCAACGTCTGGAAATGTCGAACTCGTACTCCAACACAGCATTGAACAAGAGGAGCGGTTACGCCAAAGTGTTTTAGAAGCGGCTTTTGAGGGGAAGCTTGTTTCTCAGGATCCTAGTGATGAGCCAGCAGAAAAACTGCTTGAACGAATTAAGGCGGAGAGGACAAAATCTAAGGGCGAAAAAGATACAGCCAGAAGAAAGAAGAGTAAACCAAGACAGTTGGAGCTGTCCCCCTATGTCGAATGAATCCGCTTCACTCGTCCAAAAAGTATGGAACTACTGTAACGTATTAAGAGATGATGGTGTAAGCTACGGCGACTATGTCGAACAACTAACCTACTTACTCTTCTTGAAGATGGCTGACGAACAAACCAAACCGCCCTTCCACAAACATTCAACAATTCCACAAGGGTTAGACTGGCAAAGCCTACTTGGAAAAGACGGAGCCGCTTTAGAAGCTCATTACCGCTACATCCTCGAAACACTAGGCAAAGAAAAAGGCATGCTAGGCGTCATCTTCAGAAAATCCCAAAACAGAATCCAAGACCCAGCCAAACTCAAACGCCTCCTCGAACTCATCAACCAAGAAACATGGATAGGCCTAGACATAGACGTTAAAGGCGAAATCTACGAAGGCTTACTTCAGAAAAACGCAGAAGACATCAAAGGCGGAGCCGGACAATACTTTACGCCCAGACCACTAATCAAAGCCATCGTAGAAGTAATACGTCCAGAACCAGGTCAAACCATCAACGATCCAGCCTGTGGGACAGGCGGCTTCATCATTGCAGTTCATGACTACATATCAAACCCCAAGAACTATCAATTGGATGTCGAGCAGAAGAAATTCCTGAGATTCAACACTTTTAGCGGGAAAGACATTGTCGATAGTGTAGCTCGACTGTGTGTCATGAACCTGTACCTTCACGGCATCGGCGGAGACCAGAGCCCAATAGAAGTCGGCGATTCCCTCATATCTGATCCGGGCACACGCTACGATGTCATTATGACCAATCCACCCTTCGGAAAGAAAAGCAGCATAACCTTGACTAATGGTGAAGGTAAAACAGACAGAGAAGCTTTGATCTACGAGCGACAAGACTTCTGGGCAACCACAAGCAACAAACAACTAAACTTCCTCCAACACGTCAAAACACTACTAAAAATCAACGGAAAAGCCGCCATAGTCGTCCCCGACAATGTCCTCTTTGAAGGTGGAGCGGGCGAAACTGTTAGAAGAAAATTAGTTCATGAATGTGATGTCCACACGTTGCTTAGGCTTCCAACAGGAGTATTCTACGCTCAAGGCGTCAAAGCTAACGTCCTATTCTTTGATCGCAGACCAGCTAGCGAGAAGCCTTGGACAGAAAAACTCTGGATATATGACCTACGCACAAACAGACACTTCACACTCAAAACAAACCCCCTACGCTACGAAGACCTTCAAGGCTTCATAAAATGCTACAACCCGCAAAACCGCCATGACCGCAAAGAAACAGAATGCTTCAAACCATACACATACGAAAAACTAATGCAAAGAGACAAGGCGAATCTGGACATAACTTTGCTCAAAGATGAAAGCCTAGAAGACACCGAAAACCTGCCACCACCAGACATTTTAGCAAGAGAAATAACTGAAAACCTCCAAGACGCTCTAGAACAATTCGCCGCCATACAGGAGAGCCTCCAACAGAACAACACACAAAGTAATTCTGACAAGAATCAAACAAAACCAAAAACCGAAAACTAGAAGCAAACAGTCTTTATTCACAAACTCCAATTCAGCAGTTGAAGGAAAAACCCGTGTCTCTCATAACCGAGTTTGATCCTTGGCATTCATCGTCGTGCACTTGTCCGCATAAGCTTACTTTTAACCCTTACACCGGCTGCGACCACATGTGCATATACTGCTATGCCTCAGCATACATACCCCGATTCTTCAGTTGCCGGCCAAAGAAAAACCTGACACAAAGACTGACGAAAGAAGCGGCAAAATTGAAAGGCAAAACCCTGTCCATATCCAATTCCTCTGATCCTTACCCTAATCTCGAAGCAAAAACACAACTAACCAGGCAATGTCTCCAAGTTTTAACCCAACAAGACTGCAAATTGCAGATAATCACGAAATCTGACCTTGTCGTCCGAGACATAGACCTGCTGGCCAAGATGCCTTCAATGGTCTCCATAACCGTAACAACAGATAACGACGAGACAGCAAGGCTCATCGAACCACACGCGTCGCCACCATCCAAACGTCTCAAAGCAGCAAGAACGCTCCTAGACTCCGGCATACCAGTAACCATTCGCATTGACCCAATAATCCCATACCTAAACGATAATCCACAATCTCTCATAGAAGCCATAGCCGCAACAGGAGTCAAACACGTGACAAGCTCAACCCTCAAACTCACACCGCAAAACTGGAAACAAATCAAACTTGCCCTGCCCAAACTTGCAGAAAAGCTAGAACCATTGTACTTCAAGAACGGCGAAAAAACCGGACACTACACCCATCTAAACCGACAAACACGCTTCAAACTACTAAACCACATAGCCCAACTAACAGACAAGCACGATCTCAAATTCGGAACATGCCGAGAAGGACTCGCCAGCCTAAACACGGCTACATGCGATGGCTCATGGCTTCTCCGAAAAACCAGTTCCAAACGTGTCTAAGCTAGCTATTTTTTCCATCTTCTTTCTCGGTCTCGCTGTCCTCAAGAGCTTGCTTGCCAAATCCAGCTTCTCGCGTGGAAATCCAAGAGACAAAATAGCAACAACACAATAGCGTTCAGGAATATCCAGAAGCTGCTTCACTTCTGCCTCAGCGAAACTCCCAATCCAACACGTGCCCAATCCTTCACCCGTAGCCGCCAAAGCCATGTTCTCCAAAGCAATCGTCGTATCCACCACACACCACTTCGGCGAAGCCTCCTTGTCCCCGCAACCCACAATAGCTATTGGAGCCTCAGCAAGAAATCCCGCCCACTTTCCCCCTCCAGCCAGCCTATTCCTCTTCTCCACATCCTTCACAACAACAAAGTGCCAAGGCTGAACATTCGCAGCCGAAGGCGCCAACCGCCCAGCCTCCAAAACCCTCGCCAACTTATCCTCAGGCACAGGATCAGGAAGATACGCTCTAACTGAATGTCTCCTCTCAATAGCCTCAAACACATCCATTAAATGCCACTCTCCAAGATGTACTCTATACTTTACGGTATTCACTGTCTAATTTATGAACCTAGTGTATTATGTCGATTGGAGCAAAGTGAAAAGAAGAAGAACCGCTGATTTTGACAGTTTCTTCTTCTAGTTTCCTGCAGGAGATCGCCCAATTTTATTCGCGTTTTCTGAAGACCCTAAACACCCCAGCATCGATGACGCACCCAAACCTACTTTGATGCCCTCTTAGGCAAAATAAAAAATTAGCATAATGTTTTCTCGTTTCATATTATTGAAATGCTCATATAGTTTGTCAATTTTATGAAACCGGCATATGAGGGTATGCTTTCAGCGAGTAAGAGCTTTTTTTAATGTAATATGCCCATTTATGGGTAACTGCGTTAAATTTTTGCAGGAAATAACGATCTGCGCAATTCTTAAATATTTTTACTGCAATATGCCATAAAATGGGTAACTACAGTAAAAAAGTGAAAACACATGGCGAAGAAAACTGAAGCGCTCTACAACGCCCTTCTTCCAATGAAAATAGTGAGTTTTAATGATATCGTGCGGCAAGCCTCGAAGATCATTGAAGGTTCTGCGAACCGCAAATACGTCTATCGCAAATACGTCAAGAGACTGATCGAAACGGGCAAACTCCAAGCAATCCGAAAAGGACTGTATGCCGTACTGTCTCCCCTCGAAGAAAAAGAAAACTATGAACCAGACAAGTTGCTAATAGCCTCCAAAATCAGAAAAGAATACTACCTTGGCTTCCACACTGCCCTCGAATACTACGGCTGCGCCTACTCCGCCTTCAACGAAGCCTACATATGCATCCAACCAAAAGACAGATTCAACCCCTTCAACTACAAACGCTTCACCTTCAAGCCCGTATTCGTCAAAGACATCATATCACAAGTGCTTGAGAAAACCTACCAAACCAGCCTTCTCAAAGTAAGCAGCAAGGAAAGAACTTTCATCGAATGCGTTGACAGACCGCAATACGCTGGAGGCTGGGAAGAATGCGTAAAAAGCCTGGAAAACCTCAGCGGGATTGACACAGAAAAACTAATCAGCCTAACGCTTAGGCAAACAAAAAAGGCTCTTCCTGCACGTGTAGGCTACTTCCTAGAACTCCTGAAAAACAGATCACCATTCTACGAGCACATCAGCGACGAAACACTAACCAAACTGAAAACAAAAGTCAGAAGCCCGCCACAATACCTCGTTCGCGGGAAAAAAAACAGCCTTAACAAGAGATGGAATCTCTACGTCCCCGAAGGCTTTGAAGAGGAACTGAGAGTCATCTAAATGAAAAGAAAATACGACCTCCAAGCACTTGCAAGGAAGCACGGATTCAGCATCAGAGAAACGGAAAAAGTCTGCCGAATCTCAGATCTGCTTGAGGACATATCCGCGGTGAAATTCCTCGCAGATCGCCTGTCACTCTACGGCGGAACAGCTTTCACTTTCATCTACTCACCGGAAATACTGCGATTATCCATAGACCTCGACTTCAACTACCGCCACGTAGACACTGCAGACTGGGGAGAAAGCAGAAAAGAAATCGACCAGAAACTGAAAGGACTCATATACCGACAAGAATACAGCGCAACAGATGTCGCCATAAACGCAAGCTACCCACTCACGCGATTCACAGTAAAATACGTCAACAGCGTAGGCACAGAAGACAACTTCAAGATAGAAATAGGATACCTACGCCGAACCCCAATACTCAAAACCGACACACTAACAGACTTCAAACACATAGGAACACAAGAAACATTCAAAACAAAAACACCCACAAAAGAAGAACTCTTCGCAAACAAATGGTGCACGCTACTATACAGAAAAACACCCAGAGACCTGTTCGACATATACCAAATAACAAAAACCAAATTCAACAAGGACACCTTCCACAAATGCGCTATCATCGACAGCCTAACGCATACAAAACCCAAAATGCACGAAATCGACCCACACATAATCGAACAGATCCCAATAGACTCCAGCCTAAGAAACCTCCTACAAACGGAAAAGCTTCCAAGATATGACTTTCCCAAGATAAAAAGAGAAGTCATCGAATTTACGGCAGCACAATTGGCAAAGATCACTAGCAACGAAATAGACGCAATAAACAGATTCTACGACCAGAAAAGCTTCCAACCAGATCTAATCGACAACACCGGGATTTTGCACGAAAGAATAACTGAATACCCTGCGATCCTGCACACACTTCAACAAATATAGAAAGAAAAAAGAGGAGATCGCGCGAGAGAAATAAGTTGGAGCCCTAGGAACTCGTTATCTTCTCAAAGACTCTGCTTCATGGAACCCGCTAATTAACGAACCCAACATCATTAACTGAGACTAAATGAAAAGAACATTTTTTCAAATTTGGCCGTTGTTGTTCTTCTCGAAAACTTTTCGCAGCATCGACACGGGCAAGTAGCCGTTAGCCGTTATCGTATCATGAAACAGCTTCTCGTCGAAACCGTCACCCATCGTCTTCTTCAAGTCTTCCTTCAGCTTCAAAATCAAATGCTTCCCAAGCAAGTAAGACAATGGATAGCCCGGCGTCTGCGTGTACCGTCTAACCTCAGCCGTCGCCGCTTCCCGCGAAAGCCCCGCTTCGCGGACAAGCATGTCCACCGCTTCCTCAAACCGCATCTCACCCCTCGAAAGCTTAACA
>Ga0315284_10012323_pt1 | contig 12174 bp, 16 predicted proteins | sample YL17G09_16_MG_FD_203696 | JGI IMG/M metagenome (GOLD analysis project Ga0315284, IMG submission 203696) | Sediment microbial communities from Yellowstone Lake, YNP, Wyoming, USA - YL17G09_16 | ecosystem: Environmental > Aquatic > Freshwater > Lake > Sediment | place: USA: Wyoming | collected...
ATCATGGCAAGCACCTTTCTCTGAGTGTGACGGTATCGCCCTTCGAGTCGGGGTTGTCGAGGGTGCCAGTCAGAGGCAGATCAAGCCCTCTCCTGTCCTTCGGTTCAAGGTAGGGCAAGTCCAGCCACTTGAATAACTGTTCCTCTGAGATCGGGATACTTCGGCCAATCGCGTCTTCGATCCCAGATCCGTCCGCGTGCAGCTTCATGCCGAGACTCTTGGCCCTCTGGCATAGCTTGATATTGTGCTGTGCGCTACCTGTCCGGATCACCACCAGCGTCCACCAGGTCTCGGGAGTGGCAAAGTAGAGGTCCACGGGGATGCCGCCATAAGTGCCGCTGATGAGCTTCGACTTGCCTTTGACCGCTATCCAATCGCTGCCCAGGTAGTTCTGCAAGATGAGCGGCAGTGATAGCGTGAAGCCCGGAGCCTCACACAGCACGATGTCGATGTCATGGACGGTCTCACACTGACGCCGCAGAGAGCCCACCACCCTGATCCGCTCACAGTAAGGCTCCAGCTTGCTCCTGATCTCGTTGGCCACGTTGTTGGCCTCAACCCATTCAAACGTCTCTTGCTTTGTTGCCATAATTCCCCTCTCCTTTCCTTCTGATAGTCGTAATAACCTCGTAAGCCACCTATGCCCGAGAAGAGACTAGCGTGGGTCAACTCCACCAACGAACCCTCCTTGGTGGGAACCCCGTCCGGATCACCCTTTCGGATGAGAGGATCAGGATAGTGAGTCCTGCCGGACGAGGCTCCCATGTAGAATCAGTCTCTCGCATCCAAGGCGCTGAAAGTCCCCGTCCTGGCTACTGCTGCCGATAGAGAGTCGTCCAGTGACTCTCCCCCTTCAACAACCGCGCCTGATGGCTCCGGCTGGCTCGCTGGTGCGGTAGTCTTCCTAGGTCTACCTGGTCGATTGCGGGTGAACTCCTCCACCTTGACCGGTTTCTCAACCGGCTTCTCGGGCTGCAACTTCCCCACCTTGGCCGCGATGCGCTCGTCCAGCTTGGCCACGTCCGCCTTGAACTTTGTCTCTAGTTCTCGTCTCTCGTTGATCAGGTCGCCCAGTTCGTTGAGCTCCTTTTGGTTCATCAATCGCGCCTCTCCTTATCGCTTACTATTAGAATCGCTTAATGTGTGGCTCATAGGCTCATTACGCCCTGAAGATTCTGCGCCTCACGCCTCTCTATTACTTGGGCTTTCGTCCGCTTCGCATCGTGGCAGTCTGGGCAAAGGGCAATGAGATTGTGCGGCATATTCCTCATGCAGTAGCTTCTATCCTCGCCGTTCATGGGTTCAATATGATGGACTTCCAAAGCAGCCCGATATCCAAACCGCACAGAGTCATAGAGTAGCCTGATGCCGCGCTCTGTGATTCCGCATTCCCCACATTGCTTATGTGCTCGCCCCAGACACCACCACGCGGCCTCACGCCATGACAGGTAGTGGAAATACCAATCACGGCATTCCTTGGAACAGAACCACCATCGGCGGTTTTCACTCCCAATCTGCCCACCACACAACCAACAGAGCGCATGGCGATGGTCCTTATCCTCGAAGCCCGTGATACTACATCCCCACGCCATCAATTCCTCTCACAGTCCTGCATAAAGTAACAAGTCCAGTCGGCAATATCCCAAGGTCGCCAAATAGTCTCAGTGGGTATTCTCTCACCATCCATCACGCCCTCTAGGACTCGCCACATTCGCGCCCGGATGATGGGATAGGTCGAGGTCAGGTCGTTCATGCACTCACCTCTTTCTCACTGGCATCCAAGAACTTCTCAGGATCGAGGATTTGAACACCAAGCGTCTTTGCTAGTCGCATCTCACCGTCTGCACCAGGAGAGACGCCCGGTATCCTGATTATGGCCTCAGCCCAATAGTGCAGGTAGCTCCTGTCCAAGGCCAAGAATTGCTCTCTAGTCAAGCGTGAGTCATCTTCCCACCCCCAAGACATCTTGTGCGGACAGTAGACCTGGTGCCCTTGTGCCATAAGGTCACGCGCCAACTTGTCAGATTTGATTACGTTGGCCGCTATGATGTCTTTCGGGTTGTGGTCTCCGTATGGTCCTGCTATGAATATTCTCATGCTCTCCCCTCTCGTCCCGCTAGGGCGTTGGCTAGTAGCCAGTAGTGCTCACGATCCATCAAAGTAGTCTCCCGACCTCAACCTTTTGCTGCACACTGGCGAGATTCTTGACCGCCTGCTTGAAATAGGATGGCTTGAGTTCTATCCCGACTCCCTTCCGGCCAAGTTGCACCGCCGCGTAGACCTCGGAACCCACACCCATGAACGGAGTCAGAACTGTCTCGCCGGGGTTCGACCAGAGAACAATGCACCGCTCGATCACGTCCAGTTTCAGAGGGTGTATGTGCTTCTCATCCTCTTCGTCCCTCGACTCTTGGAACGGTAACACGCGCTCGATTCTCACATCATCCCAGAATGCGGAGGCATATTGTCTCCAAATCCAGTGGGAATATCTGTTCTCAATTTGGTTGCCTTGCCATCCTCGGAATGACATCAACTCAGGTGGTATCTGTCTCTCCCCCGCATACTCGGTCAGCCCTTGCGGGTGGGTGATCGGGACCGGGTTCTCACCAGTCTTGCGGAATACCAGCAGATAGTCAGCGGAGGCCACCCCGCAGTTAGACGAGTCCTCGACTATCGTTCGGTGTGCCAACCTCTTTGCCATTGTCCGGTTGCGGACTCCGAGGGGTTCTTTCCAGACACAGTATCGGGCGATGTAGTGCCAGCCAAGCCTCTCATGCAGTCGGATGATGTCACCGGGGAAGTCCGTCAGATGGTCCTTCCCTGAGTTCCCTGATGGCGTGTCCATGCAATGAACGGCAGTCATGCGTCCCTTCATTGTGACGCGGTGAATCTCTTTGACTACGAACTCGTAGTGCTTGAAGAATTGCCCGTAGTCCAGGCTGTTCGACAGGTCACGCTCCGAACTGGAGTAGTGATACAGTCCCGCGAACGGCGGGGAGTAGACTGACAAGTGTATCTTACCCTCCGGTAGTTCCGGTAACGCTTCACAGCAGTCCCCCAGGTACAGCGCATAATCTTCGGTGATAACCTGATTCTCTACAGCCACTTTGCAACCTCCATCCTCTCATTGAACTCTCTGTGTCCGTTGGCCCTCATTGAGTTGTTCATGTAGTTCACCAAGTCAAGAAACATCCGGTCAGCCGCCTCACTCTTCCGCTTAAGGTTCTGCATGACGCGCTCTTGTGCCTCTGTTCGGATGATGTCTACGGTCACTGGCCTGGTCTGCCCGAACCTCCAACACCGCCTCACAGCCTGATAGTATTGCTCGTAGGAATGGGATACGAAGTAGACCACATGGGCGCAATGCTGCCAGTTCAAGCCATAAGCACCTATCTTGGGCTTGATAACCAGCACCCGGAGTTTGCCATACCGGAATGCCTCGAACTTCGATTCCTTACTTTCGTCCGAGTCCGAGCCTGATACCTGTTCGGCATCCGGGCACATCTTCACCATAGTGTCAGCCTCGTCATTCAAGTGGCACCAGACTACCGCAGGCTGTCCGGTGTTGTTGACCTTCGAGGCGGCAATCTCACAGCGTTCCTCAATAGTCCGGCGCGTGACTTCCCTTTCCTCGTGGAACCCCACGGCCATGATATCAAACAATAGGTCAGGTCGTTTCGACCGCGCCTTGACTATCGTTTCGATCTCAGTCAACTTCGGGAGAATGAATCCGTTGTCATCGTATCCAATGTCGGAGGGCTTGCGGAGTGCCCGCGCCCAGGAGCACACCCACCGCCAGAACGCCTCTTCAGCATGTCCCTTGAAGCGCCAATCTGTACCATTGCCACTACGACGAAAGGCCACTGTATTATCATGGGTAAAGAACCGCCCCAGCATGTCAGTGTATCCCAACTCTCCAAGACACTCCGAGGACGTCCCGAGTTCGATGTAGTCATTCGGCGCTGCCGTGGCTGTGCAGAGTAACCGATAGGGCACCCGGCGCATGAACTCGGTTATCTGAGTTCGGCGCGTGCCATCGAAGGACTTGAGGATGCTGGACTCGTCACACACTACACCAGAGAAGTCAGAGGGATGGAAGTGGTGTAGCTTCTCGTAGTTCGTCACCAGTATACGCCCCGTGACCTCTCCGGCAGTCCGTTGAACCTCTATCCCGAACTTCTCCGCTTCTCTGACAGTCTGCGGCGCTACCGCCAAGGGTGCCAATATCAGGACTGGCTTATCCTGATTGCGACTGACTAACCGCGCCCATTCGAGTTGCATTGGAGTCTTGCCAAGGCCGCAATCCGCAAAGATGGCCGACTGCCCTTTCTTGAGTGACCACAAAACGATATCGCGCTGCCAGTCAAACAGCTTAGGATGTACCACCTCGGGCATAACTGCTATACCAGCATCAGAGATGGTATGCCGCTTGCTTTCGAGAAATGACTGGTAGTTCACGCCACCCTCACCGGTACGCCCACGATCTCGGCCACGGCTTTCTTGAAGGCTACTTCGTCACTGTTTGCCGAGGACAAATGAAGCAAGACTACCTCAACCAGCCTGCTCCTATCCGTCCTCTCCAGGAACTTCAGCACCGTCTCGATTGATTGGTGATTCCAGAGGACGCGGTGCTTCACGGATCTGTCTACGTCGCCGGTCCCGACGTTCTCCTTCAGCTTGTCCAGGGAGTAGTTGGCCTCTAGTGCCAGGATCGCGCATCCATCGCCCCAGCGCGGAGACAGGTATTGCGTGTCAGTCGCGTAGAGTAGTCTCTCCCCCTGCTGGTTGGTGACCACGAACCCCAAGCTCCCTGGGCAGTCGTGCACCGTGGCGAAGGCGTCAACAGTCCAGGCGCCTATGTGGTGGCGCTCGCCATCTTCTATCCGGTGAGTGCCTTCTACCGAGAGAGCATGGGCGGTCTCAATGGACATCCAGGTATCAATTCCCATCTTCAGTAAATCCTTCACGGCCTTGGCGTGGTCAAAGATGGCAATGGGAAATGAGAGCACCCGCCACTTGACTCAGTTGGAAGCCCGTACCCTCTCGTATCCTCTTGATCGGAATACCGGCATCCAACAGTATCTTCGAACTGCCATCACTGACGATGTAGCAGTTGCCCGAAGACCCACTTGCGAGTACCTTCATTTCAACCATTGCTGTTGACCCTCAGAGACAAATTCCCAGACATACCCCCCAGCCTGACTACGTGTCATTCCTGGCTTATACTCTGTTCGGCTGGCTACTTGCAGAATGTTCCTCTGGCAGACCCCGGTAGCCTTACGCGCCTCTTCGCTGTTGACGTAGACCGCCAGCAGGATTCCGTCAGCGGAGAGTTGCCTTATCGGCTTGGGCCGGATGTGCTGGTTGTAGAAGTTCATCCCAACTATCATACAGGGATTGCGCCTTATAGCGTCCCTGACATTCTGTGCTCTCGTCACCCACTCTAGATTCTCGACTCGATTGTTCTGTTTGTTGCCGTCGATGTGATTGACCTCGGGAAGATTCTCATGGTTGGGAATGAATGCCTCAGCAACCAGTCGGTGAATGCGGGTGTGTCTTACGCTGTCAGTCCCTCGCAGGATCACTGAGAGATAATCACCCTTGGCATTCTTGTTACTGAGTATCCGCCCCCCCGGTCCATCCTTGAAACTCTTGAGCCGACCATGAGTAGAGATTTGGTAGACGCCTACGAATCCGGGGATGTCCAGCCATCTTTCGTCTTCCACGTCATTTCCTCTTCTTGTCCCAGTAGGGGCTCTTGCATTTACCACACCGGAGAGGATGCTTGTTCTTACTTGCCCAGTGTTCAAGGCACCTCTTGCACTTATGTATGTATATCATGGCCTGAAGTGTACACCGATAGTGCAGTCATGTCAAGGGCCATCATCCACGGTGTTCAGGTTGGCATCGCTGCCGCTGCGGTAGGGGGTGAAACGAATCATGGAGTCCTCTTGATAAGGTCGATCCATTCCCGACACACCTTATATTTCTGAGCCAATACGCGAGAAGACTCGTCTGAGGCTTTGATAATCTGGTATTCGCTTCGCGGGATTTTCACATTCCTGCCTACCTGCGCTTTTTGTTGCGCTCTTCGGTATGCCTCTGATTGGCAGAGTGGCGAGCAAGTGCGACGTTGCCTCTTAGGTATTGTTGTGCCGCAGATGATGCAGGGATGGGGCTTGGCAGGATTCGGATTCACGCGCTCACCTGAAGCTATCTGCCTTTTCATAGCGTTACTCTGTTTTCGACGAGCACTCGGAGTGTGTAACACGCCAGAAGCCATTCGCTTTGCGCCCTCTTGTTGCCGCCTTTTAGTGAGACATGCCGGTGAGCATGTTATTGGCGTAGCTCTTGGGATTACCTTGCCGCAGACTGGACAAGGATGGGGTTGACTGTTGACCCTTGCTGACGCCTCTGCCGCCGCCCTCTGCTGTTCAGGATTGCGGGAAGCCTCCAAGACGGCGGTCCTCACGGTGTCCTGGTATTCACGTCCAGCCTTGGTGAAGTGATGTTTCGTGCCAGCATTCCGGCGCGGGTCGGGCAAACTCCTCTCCCCCGAGGCTAGTTGCGCCTCCATTCTGCGCTTCATGCCAAGGGATGTCTCCGCTACACAAGTTGCTTCGTGCTTATAGATTAGGGCGATGTCTCTAATGTTGGCTGCGGATATCCCATGAGCGTGCCATGTGTGAATCGGCAGCGCCTTCCATGTCCCCGTATCACACCAGGGGCAGAATCCATCTCTAATGCACTCGCGCATATATTCGGGTGATGGGTCGGTTCCCTTAGCCCGCATGGGGCGTTTGTTAATCCGCGCCTTTCTCAAAAGGGCATCTGATACCTGCCCCTTTCCGATCTGTGTGCGTGGTTGCCAGTGGCCCATCCTCTCACTCCTTATCGGCTGGGCTGGTAGGCTGGGCCCGTGACTGATTGCCCACCATTGAGGCCGCACTTCGCCTCGGTTGCCACACCAGCCAGCCTCTCACACTATGCGAACGGAGCCTTTGCCTTCATGGAAGACTGAGGCACCACTGGCTTGGCGGGCTCTGGCGTCTTGACTTCCTCCGTCTTCATTCCCGCCGCCTCGCCGGTTGTTCCCTTGATCTCATCCTTGACCTCAGTGAAGCTGGCTTCAATGGACACCCCGGCCCCCATGCCTTCGGCGATAGTCTCCCCGGCCGCAGCCTCGTCTGCCTCATCCTCAGACCGTTGGATGGCCTCAAGCAGCATCTTGTCAGACGTGCTATTGATGAGCAGCTTCGATGCCCTGGCCAGGATCGTTCTCTTGACCGCTTCCTCTGCCTCAAGGTTGTGCCAGTCCTCAGCCTTGCCGGGCTCGTATGTCTTGCTGTGCTTCCAGCTATTCCGGATCTGCTGCCAGGTCATAATCTCCACGACAGCGGCTCGTTTATCATCCGCCGGCCATGTGATCTCGCAGTAAGCCGCTTTGATCTTGGCCAGATCGATATTCTCCAGCTTCTGCTCGTGCTTGGAGATCTTCTTTCCAGTCGCCGTGAGGTCGTATTTGAACTCATCGTCCTGGTAGACGACCTCGACTCGCGGCACATTGCAGCCCGTGAGCCCCATAACCAGCGCCACGGTCCCGAAGTAGGATCTCTGCATGGTCAGCCTGTCGCCGTATACAATGAAGTAGCATTGGAGCTTTGCCGGGTTTAGGCCCTGCAGCACCATGTCCAGAAGCGCCTGGGCGATGCTGTCCTTCGTGCAGACGGCCAGCGCCGGCTTGTGGCTGCGGTCCTCTGTCTGGACAATCTTCAGCCATGCCGACATGAGGGCGTTGTTGACCGAGTAGTCCGCCGGGAGGTTGATGCGCCTCACTTTCTGGAGATTGCTGATCTGTTCGGCCACCACATCAGCGATGTTCTTCGGTATCTTGGCCACCTGTGCTTGCGGGTTTGTCTTCTCAGTGGTCATTCGGTGCCTCCTTCAATTCTTAGTGTCTTATCTGACGCGCTCACCCACAATGAGATGAGCTGGCTTCTGATCGGGATGATGTCCGAGAGGGCTTCTCTGTTGTCCAGGAACACCGGCGCCCTCATACCGTAGACCTCAGAGAGTGTATCAATGATGTCAAGACCAACGTTCAAGCGCCCTCCGTTGTTGAGGTCAGAGTACGGGACTCCGTTCACCGCGACCTCGCAAGTATCGGAGATCCCGCCATTTATCTGGACATCGAACAGCTTGAACCGGGCCAGGGTGAATTTGGAGTTGACCCGCTCCGTCATGGTCCTTGCCTTCGCTACGACAAACTTCTCGCAGAGCAGCCGCTGAAACTCAAGAGACTCGAACGCCTTGCCTAGTGCCTTCTGCTGTGCCTTCAGTTCCTCTATCCTGAGTAGTCCCTTGGCTCGCTGGTCCGCGGTAGCCTTCGCGCGTTCTGCGGAGGCTATCTGGCTGTCCAGTTCCTTGACCTCGGTGGTCAGCTTGTCCTTGGCCGGGTTGACAGTCCCGCCCTTCAACTGCTCGATCTCTTCCTTGAGGGCGATCTGCTGGTCGGCGAGCTGGTGCCGCTTCGGGTCTGAGGATGGCTGGGACTGCTTCACCTTGAGGTCCCTGACCTTCTCCTCCGCGGCCATGCGGGTCTGCTTGGTAGAGGCGAGGGACTTCTCGGATTCCTGCTTGGAGTGTGAAGCCTTTGCCTGCTTGCCTTGTGCAGTCGTGAGGGAGAACTGCGCTGACTTGCCCAAATGTTCAATGAGTTCTATCTTCTCGGCTTTCTCTAGGTTGAAGAGCGCCAGTCCCTTCTCTTGTGCTGCCACAATTTGGCTATCGGGCAGATGTTGTCCGCATGTGGGACAGGTGGAAGTCACAGCGTTAGCCGTCCATTCTAAGGATGTGGCCTCTTCCCATTGAGTCACCAACTGCGCGATGCTCTCCTGGGCCTTCTTGATGTCGCCTTCAGCAAGGGATACCTCTTTGTCGAAGGCCCATACCTCAGTCTCGACTCTCTTGATCTCGGAGTTGGCCTTGTCCAGTACCGCCTGCGCCTCGCTGATCTGCTTCCCCATGGCCTGCCGCCATACGTTGTCCAGGTCGGTGATCCCGCCCTCGATCTCCCGGAGAGCCTTGGTCTTCTCCGCCACCCCGCTGGTCGACAGTTGAGACAGGAGAGACTGCTTCTCTGCCCTGCTTCTTCTCAACGCTTCCAGGTCGGTGGTAATGATTGCGCCGATGCTCTCCGCGGCCGGGAGGTTCTTGTTGGCCTCATCAACTCGCGTCGGCAAGAGGTTCAGTTCCTTGTTGGTCTTCGTCAGTTCGGCCTCGACTACCTTTCGGAAGTCGTCGATGGTCTTGCCGGCCAGTAGTTCAATGAGAGGGTTCAGTGTAGGATCGGCGGAGATAACCTCGATGTCTCGTATCTCCGCGCCAAGCCCGAGGATCACCTTGCGCCGGGCCTTCCAGTCGAGTATCTCGTTGAAGTACCGCGCATTCGTGATGAGCTTGAACTTCTCCTCATCCATTATGCCCTTGATGAAGGCCTCGTAGTCCCCCTTCTTCTGAGGCACACCATCGATCCAGTAGGCGGTCTCATGCCCACCGAACTCGGCCTCGGTCTTGCCTCTCTTCTTTGTCCATTTCTCGGCGTAGACCTTCTTGAGAAGGACCTGCTTGCCGTTGGTTATGCCATCGCCGTCGTAGGCCAGAGCGCATTCAACCTCGGCCTCGGTCACGCCCTGGACGCGCTTGCCGTTGGAGTCCAGAGGCAGTATCTCGAAGTCCTTGCGTCCGCTGGAGTCCTTGTCGAAGAGGATGTACCAGAAGGCGTCAGCCAGAGTCGTCTTTCCTGTCGCGTTCGCCCCTCTCACGCTGATGTCCTTGCCGTGTGGTTCCAGTGTGAAGTCGCGGAGGCCCTTGAAGTTGTGAACCGTGAGGCGCAGTAGTCTCACTTCTTTAACCCTCCTTCTGACCGATCAGCGAGATACCGTAGTCGATGATCTTGTCTAGCGTCTCTTGATAACCAGCAGCGGAGGCAGTGCGGGCGGCAGCGTAGGCAGCGTCGGCAGCAGCGTAGGCAGCGTAGGCAGCAGCGTAGGCAGCGGAGACAGTCTTCAATCGGGGATATACCTTTGCCGCCTCAATAGCCTCTCGTGGTCGGTCATCCTTTGGATATTTGCCTTCATAGATGTACAATACCGACTCTGCCGCAAAGATGGCATACTGCACGCACTGGTCAGGTGTCAGTAGGCGTGCCACGAGCCAATTAGCCCAATCTAGGTGATCCTCTGCTTTCAGGTGGGCCAACAATACGAGCGGAGAACGGTCCTTTTGCTTCTTGTACCACTGCACTCCGGGATCACTTGGTACGAGGCACGCACCCCTATTCTTCAGCCATTGAGGGGTTACCTTGGATTGTATTGTCCGTCTCACTTTCCTTCACCCTTCTTTGTTGCCGACTCGGCGGGCCCTTCCTGGAAGCCCCTCCATTGACCCGCCGGTCGGTATGATCGGCTGCCCGGTTAAGGGCGCCTGCTTACCTAGTCTCTAGGCTTGGTTAGCTTGGTCAGTGCGATAGCGGTCAGGCCGACATCGCATCCCCATCCCTCTTCCAGCCTTGGTGGACGAACATGAAAAGCCACGTCAGGAGGTCTAGCCGGAACTGAGGATCATCCTTGAAAACCTCCAACAGCTTGACAAGAATCCCCAGGGTTGGGGTTCTCCTCTCTTCCGGGTCATCTGACTCCAGCCGGCTAAGATAGCTCTCCGTTATGTCGAGTAGATAGGCCACATGCCTCTGCTTGAGATTGCTCCTCTCCCGTTTCGCTTTGAGTACCTCACCGAATGTCTGCATCTTATTCCCCTGTTCTAACCCCAACCACCAGTCAACTTCTCGCTGTCTTTCAGCATCCATCCCCAATCCACTCCTAGGCCCGCATTATACTCTTGCGTCACAGGGGTGTGTCAAGCCCTTTTGTCAGTCATTACTCCATACTATATAAATGGCTAGGGGGATTGATATGGGAGTCAACACAAGATGCTTGATAGAGAGTGGTAGAATTGAAGATGGTCATTCAGTACACTGAGCCCAAGAGGCGAGGGACCAGTCGAAGCGGCGGGATCCCGGTTGAGAGCTTGCTGGGGGAGGAGGGCGGGTCATGCAATCAGACTGGACTTGGAAGAGACATGCGCTAGTTATTGGGATCATCCTTGCCCTCTTTGGGCTCACTGCCATTATCATGTCACGTACCCCGTCGCGGGACACTACACCAGCACCGACGCCCGCGGCCCTGCACCCGGCGGCCCCAGACCTCGGGGGCACCAGCCGAAGCCCAGGGCCGCTATCGCTGGGAGGTGGGTCAGGATGGGGGTTCTGGCTTCTTGGCCTCAAAGGGTAGGTTCGGTATAAGCAGCCCCAGCTCCTGCAGTTGTTCCTTCAACTTGCCGACTAATGTGGCGACAATGAAGACGAACACTGTAATAGGGAGAGCCTTGAACCACTCTGCGTAGTCAGCCGACGCTAGTGCGGGCAAAGCGGCTATGCCCACCGTACCGAGATAGCCCAGTCCATAGGGCACGATCCTCTTGGTGATCCAGTCTGCTAGCTTCACTAGCTCCAACTTGCCCCCTTTGATGGCCAGTACCAGACCGAAGAACAAGTTGGCCAGGATCAGGACCACGATGGTGTACAGAGCACCCATGTTGACGCCGGATACGAACTCATTCCAGAAATCCATTGGTTTGCCTCCTTTCCTTAGCTGATGCCCTATTTACCTTTCAGCACTGTCAGCAGTGACCATACCGAAGCCACCACCGTGCCGATGGTAGACGTAATAATGACTGCGCCAATAAACATGATCAGCCCCATCTTGGTCTTTAGCACGTTCATGTCCGTTTTGAGTCCTGGCTGGCCATTGCCGTACACATCCTTCTTGAGACCGGAGACATCCTTGCACACAGCGGTTATCTCGCCGTTCTGAATGATCATCTCAGACTTGATAGCCTGAACATCAGTGAGGATACTCTCAAGTATCTGGCGGTCAGTCTGATCTTTCATCTACCCGAGCTCCTCTCTCTTCATAAGAACCACCAACATATCCTTGAGCCGTTGCTCCGTTTGGATCATCTGTGCTTCCGTGATCGTGGCGATCTCCTGGCACTGTAACAGCAAGAGCAAGAGAATCGACATGGAATCTGCGCCGTCTGCCTGCGCGTTCTGCC
>Ga0315284_10012324_pt1 | contig 12174 bp, 8 predicted proteins | sample YL17G09_16_MG_FD_203696 | JGI IMG/M metagenome (GOLD analysis project Ga0315284, IMG submission 203696) | Sediment microbial communities from Yellowstone Lake, YNP, Wyoming, USA - YL17G09_16 | ecosystem: Environmental > Aquatic > Freshwater > Lake > Sediment | place: USA: Wyoming | collected...
CTCCCCGCCCGCGGCCTCGGCCTCGGCAGCCTGCATCTGCGCCTTCAGCCTCCGCAGCATCTGGAACCCCTCCGGATGCGCCTCCATCCCGGCCAGAGCCCTGTCGGCGCTCCTCGCGGCCTCGCGCGCCACGGCCGGGTCCGACGCGGCCGCCGCCGCGGCGCGCAGGGTGTTGGGGTCGCGCAGCGCCGCCCGCAGCTCGGGGCCCCCCGCGTCGAGCAGCGCCCGCAGCGAGGGGTTCGCCTCCGCCATCCGCAGCATTAGGTCCGGGTTGGAGACCATGGACTGGAAGAGCGGGTTCGAGGCCATCGATGACGGGGAGAAGGCGGAAGAGGAGGGGTCGGGGAGGGAGAAAGGGTTTGCCGCCGCCGCGGCCGCCGAGGCGGCGGAGGGGGACGCGGAGGAAGGAGCGGCGGTCGCCGTCGCCGCTTCTGCCGGCGGCGCTTTCGTCAGAACCATGTGAACGGTGGATCCGTCTTGGATTCCTGGTGTTTGTTTTGGTTCGAAAGAGGAAGAAGGGGAGGGGTCGAGGTGAGAAAAGAGAGAAGAACGGAGAAGGAAGAGAAGAAAGAAGGGTGGCGAAAAAACATAAAAACGCACCGACGGCGGAGACGGCCTCGGCGTCCTTGAGCACGTGCCCTCTGAACACTAATTTGATCCTTGAGGCCTCGGCCCCCGCCGAGGGAGACGCGACCTCCTTCAGGTCGGCGACCGTGGCCTCGACGTCGATCTCGACGGAGAAGGCCTCGCTGGTGACGGGCTTGATGACGATTTTCATCTTCTTCTTTTTTTGAACCTCGAGGTCGAGAAAAAGTCCCGACGGGCGATGGAAAGATTGCAGTGCTCTAGAAACTCCTTTGCCTCTTTTCACTTCTGGCTCTCGCGCTCTCTTTCGCCTGCGTCAAGCGCGCTCTCTGAGCGTCCTCGAAAGAGACGACAAGAAACCAAACCGCGAGCAAACGAGAGAGAGAAGAGAGACGAGAGACGCGGGTCCAGCGAGAGGTTCGAACGAGACAGCAGCGATGGGAAACAAGTGGCAAGTGATGGTCTCTGGTTTTTGTTTTCATGTTTTTTTTTCTTTCAGAAATTATCTCTCACTCTCTTTTTCTCCCTGTCTCTCTTTTCTTCCTCTCTCTCTCTTCCTTCCCCCTGGACGACGATCAAAAAAATGCAAGTGTGTTGTTGTAGTGATGATGATGATGATGATGATGATGTCAATTGGTGTGTGTTTTAATGAACTCTCCCAAACTTTTCTCCGTATCTCTCTCTTATCTCTCACGCGGACGCGATCGCTCCCTCTGCGGCGCCAGCAGCAAGGGCCGCAGCGAGGTTGCTCCCTCCTCCCTTCCCGGCCGGGCTGAGACTGATCTCCACGGAGGCGGTCGCGGCCTCGGCAGTCGACTCCTCCTCTTGGCTTTTGCCTCCGCCGTCGCCGGACCAGCTCGTCCTCATCGAGGCCCCAAACCGCGCCGCCGCCGCGGCCGACGCCGCGGCCGACTCCAGCACGGTCCTGGCCGCCGCCGCCGCCGAGCCCGCCTTCTCCCTCAGGAGCGCCTCGATGGGCGGCAGAGAGGGCGGCGGCGGCAGGGCCATCGCCTTCGAGACCTTGGAGGACGCGAGCTGCTTCAGGCGCCTGAGCTCGCCCGAGAGGGACTCGAGGAGGTCGGAGCGGCTGCTTTGATTTTTGTTTTTTTCGTGGTGGGGGTGGGGAGGGGAGGGGGGGGGGAGGGAGGTGAGTTTTTTCCTTCCTAGTAAAAAAAAAAGTTCGAGACCCGAAAACGAGAGCGAAAAAAGAAAACCTTGCCTCTCCACGGCCCTCCTCGCGGCCCTGGGCCAGGCGTCCACGATCGAGGCCCCAAACTCCCTCCTCCACGCCCTCTCGTAGGCCCTCGTCGCCGAGGACGAGAAGTCGCCGCGGGACCGCATCGAGAGCGCGGCCGCGGCGGCGAGCTCGCCGCCGCGCATCGCGGTGTGGATGCCGTGGTGCACCTTCGCTCCCTCTCCTCCTTCTCGAGCCTCCGCGGGCCGGGCGTCCGCGTGGCCCGCGGCCTCGCCGACGATCAGCCAGTGGTTGCCATGGGAGCGCGGGACCCCGCTGGAGGCGACGCGCCGTCTCGAGGCGGGAGGGGCGGCGGCGGCGGCCCCTCGCCATGCTTCGTTGTCCGAGGCGGCGGCGGCGACGACGAAGCCGAGCTCGGCCCCGACGGTGGACGCGCTGCCGTCGGCGAGGATCAGCAGCCTGGCCGCGATGGAGCCGCCCTCGTTCCCGGTGGCGACCTCCCCGGTGCCGCTGCCGCCGCCGCCGCCGCTCCTCTCCCCGCCCCCTCCGACGAAGCTCGACCTCGTCGAACGCACGGTCCACATCCCCGCCGCGGCGTCGAACGAGCTCGCCAGGCCCGACGCCTCGAACCCGCGCCGCAGGTCCGCGCCCGCCGCCGCCGCGGCGTCGGCCAGCGCCGAATCGAGCGCGTGCCGCTCGACGTGCAGTCCGCGGGCGGGGGCCGTCTCCGAGGACGCGACTGCGAGTACCGTGCCGTGGAGGTCGGCGAGGACGCCCATGTCCTTCAGGATGGCGCAGGCCGGCGCGGCGAGGGCGCCGTGGCAGGTCTTGGCCCTGTTGGGGGGTTGATAGTCAGTTTTGGTAGTTGCTTTTTTCGAAGTGTTGAGAGAGAAAAGGTCGAGAGAGAGGTGTCGGGGGGAGCGTCGAGGTCGAGAGCAAAAAAACAAAAAAAAGAATGCGAAACATCCGCCACGACAGGTCGACGTCGAATTGGAAGGCGAAAAAGACTCTGCTGCCCCCCCCCCCCCCTCCCTCTCTCTCTCTCTCTCAATGCTCGTGCCTGGGGAACTTCTCCTTCTCAAGAAGGGCCACGCGAGCGCCTCCCTTCGCCAGGTAGTACGCCGCGGTCGAGCCTGCCGGGCCGGCCCCGATGATAGCGACGTCGAAGGCGCCCGGAGGAAGGACGTCGAAGACCTTGGCGGCAGCGTTCTCCGCCGACTTTTTGCTCGCCATGGCGCGGCTTCGCGCCCACGCCGCCGTGCCGAGGGCCGCGGCGCAGACGAGGGCCGTCGCCACGGGTGCCGAAGCGTTCGAGGAGGGCATGACGAGTTGGGAAGAGGAGGAAGAGCTTCTTATTCGAATTCTCGCGTTTTTTGTTTTTTTTTCTTCTTCTTCGAGTGAAATGTTTGAGACACCGCCGCGTTTTTTTTTTTTTCGTCCCTAACGTCGACGAACGTCGGCGAAAAAACTTTGCCCGCAGCTGACACTCTTCTTGCATCACCACTCTCTTCTCTGGAGTATTTTCCCTCCCAAGCCGCGGGCTTTCTTCCGAGGCACACCCCAAACTCTCCGTCGAAGCCACCTCTGGCGCGTTCGCCACATCAAAAATGCAGCGCGCCGGCTTCAAAAAGGCCGCCTCAGCAAACGGCAGCGACGGCGCTGCCGGCGCTGCCGGATCGACGGCAAAGACGTCGCCCTTCGCCGCCTCTTCCACGGCCTCTGCCGGTGACGCCTCTGCCGCCAGAGCCGCATTGTACAATGCCAGGGAGCGCACCCGAGAGACCCTGATCGCCGCCGCGGCCTTCGCCCTCGTCGTGGCCTTCGCAATCACCACACACAAGATCGGCGCGACGCTCTGGCTTGCGCTCGCGGCCCGCATCGCGTGGCGCTGCCTCGTCGCCGACGACGCCCTTCCGGCCCGCCGCGCCCCGCGCCCGGCCCTGAAGGGATGGACCAGGCACGCTGAGGACGTCGAGAGCGTCCGCAGGGACTACGCACGCTTCCTCGAGACGCGCAACGCCGGGGACAAGGTCGCCCTGCGAAGATCGGCCGGCGGCGTCGCCGACTCCAACCGGACCCTGGCCCCCTTGTACAAGAAGAAGGCCGCTGCGGTCGACGTCTCGAGGCTCGCCGGCGTGATCGCCGTCGACCTCGAGAAGAGGCTGCTCCACGTGGAGCCGGGAGCGCCCCAGGACGAGCTCGCAGCGGCGGCGCTGGCCCGCGGGCTCGTCCCGGCGGTCGTGCCCGAGTTCCCGGGGATCACCGCCGGCGGCGCCTTCTCGGGCGGGGGGATCGAGTCGACCTCGGCGGCGGAGGGCTCCGTCGCGGACACCGTCGAGTCGCTCGACGTCATCACGGGCGACGGGAGGTTCCTGACCGGGGTCAGCAGGACCAACCACCCGGACCTGTTCGCCGCCGCCGCGGCCGGGTTTGGCACCGTCGGTGAGTTTTTTTTTCTTCAGGGTTTTTTGTTTTTCTTCCCTTCGAAGGAGCGCGCTTTCGCAGGCCCCGCGGCTCACTCTCTCTTTCTTCTCTCTCTCTCTCTGTCTCTTTCTTCTCTCTCTCTCTCTCTGTCTCTTTCTTCTCTCTCTCTCTCTGTCTCTTTCTTCTCTCTCTTTCTTTCTTTTTCCTCTCTCCCTCTCTCTCTCTCGCGCGCGCGTTCCCTTTCTATCTCAAACAAAGGCATCATCACCCGCCTCGCCCTGCGCTGCGTGCGCGCCCCCAAGTTCGTCACCGTCTCCTACCTGCACCTCGACGGCACGCGCTCGGCCGCCGCGGCGCTCGAGCGCCTCGCCCTCGGCACGAGCTCTCCTTCGAAATCGAAAGCCTCGAAGAGGTCGCTCGCCCCGCCAGAGTTCCTCGACGGGGTCGCCCTGGGCCCGCGCTCGGCCGTCGTCGTCGTGGGGACGCCCGCCGACGCGCCCCCCGCCTGCGGCGGCGCGCCCCTGCTGCGTCTGCGCTCGTCGAGGACGGCGCCCTGGTTCTTCTGGCGGCTCGCGGACGTCGGACGCAGCTCCCCGGCCCTGACGGGGGCCGGCTTCGCGGCCGCGTGGGACGCGCTCGTGGCCGAGAGGGGCGCCGAGAGCCCCGACGCGTCCCTGGCCGCGGAGGCAGAGGCCGCCACGGCCGACGACTGCCGGCCGGCGGCGCACCCTTCGGGGTTTCCCGTGCTCCACCCCGCGGAGTACCCGGGCAGCGTCGGGTGCGAGACGCTCCCGCTCGAGGACTATCTGTTCCGGTTCGACAGGGGCGCGTTCTGGATGGCGAGGCACGGGCTGCAGATGTTCTACGGCCGCGCGGCGTGGAGGGACGAGAAGGGCGACCCGGAGGTCGTCTCGGCGGCGCCGAGGGGGCCGGCGCCTTCCTCCTCGGGCTCGCTGTTCCCGAAGCCGCTCGGGCCCCCAACGGACCCCACGGAGCGCGCCGGCCCGGCCCCGCTGATCCGGGCCAAGTACGCGTGGCTGGCGACGACGAGGCAGCTGTACCGGATGCTGCACCATGTCGGGGTAGGTTTCAATTTTTTTAACAGTTTTGAACTCTTTTCTTCGTTTTTTTTTGTTTTAGAGGGAGAGGGAGAGGAAAAAGCGCGGCGAGAGGGAGTCGAACGAGAGAGCGAGCAAAAAACTCACTCCCTCTTTTTTTCCCCTCAACCCCCCCCCATCTCTCTCGGGCCTCGTTCCTTTCCTCGAACTTCAAAAACAGGACAACACCCTCGCGCGCACCTACGTCGTCCAGGACTTCGTCATGCCCTCCTCCGCGGCCGCCGCCGAGTTTGTCGAGAAGCACAGCGCCCCTCCCGACACGTGCGGGATCTGGCCGCTCTGGCTCTGCCCCGTCAGGCACGTGCCGCTCCCGGGTTCCGGGGGGGCAGGGTACGGGTTCCCTTACCAGGCGAGGGAGGAGACCCCGCCGGGGGGGATTTGGGTGAGTGGTCTATAGTTTCGGTTTTTTTCCTTAATTTTCGGGGGGGGGCGAGGTTTTTTTTTTTCCTTCTCTCGGCAAAGGGAAAAGCAAAGGGAAAGAAGCCCTCACTCTCGCTTTCCCTTCTCTTTCTCCTCTCTTTTCTCTCTCTTTTCTCCCTCGGACCAACCCAAAAAAAACTCAAAAACAGGTCAACGTCGGAGTCTACGGAAGGCCCCTCCAGGGCAAGCCCTTCGACCCGCTCGCCGTCAACCAGCGGCTCGAGAGCGGCGCCTCGCGGCTGGGGGGGCGCAAGATGCTCTACGCCCAGTCGTTCTACACGCGCGAGGAGTTCGACGCGCTGTTCGACCACGCCACCTACGAGCTCGCGAGGAGGGCGTACGCGTCGACGGACCCGGTCAGCAGGCCCGACGACTTTGCGTTCCCGGACGCGGCCTCCAAGCTGCTGATGGGAGACGAGAGGCGCTCGAAGATGCAGGGCGTCGACGCCTCATCGGGGTTGCTCAACGCCTGGAAGCCGATGGTGCCGTGGTACTTCTCGCTCTGGTCCGAGCTGCTGCTGCCTCGGAGCCTGCACGCCCCGCTGGGGCTGAGGCACACTGCGCCCCCGGACAGCTCGGCGCTGCCTCCGAGCGAGGTGCGCAGCGAGGGCGCCCGAGCGAGGGCCGAGAGGGCGTTGCTGCCCGAGGGCGCCGGCGGGTCGAGGGGCGAGGAGGGGGTCGGAGGCGTCCCCGCCGCGATCGCTGCCGCTGCTGCCGCTGCTGCTGGTTCGAGGAGGGGTGCTTCTTCGGTTGCTGCCCCGCTGGCGCGCAAGAGGTCGTCGCTGCTGACGAGGCTGCGGTCGGCGACGCCTACCAAGGCCGAGACTTGAAATTTTTATTTTTTATTTTTTATTTTATTGGTTCAAGAGAGGGAGACGAGAGAGAGACCCGAGAGAGACCATTTTGCTTTTTGTTATGCTTTTTTATTTCTTTGAGCTCATTCGCTCTCCCTCTTCCGCCGAGCTTGCAGCGACTTTCAGCTGCTCCTTAACAAGAAGAAACAGAAGAAGGAGAAGAAGAGGAGGTGAGCGTCTCCGCGGGTGTTCCGATATCAAACGTTGTTTATTCTTTTTCCTTGCAAAACAGACCAAAACTTTTTTTCGTTTTTTAACCCTCGAGCACGTGTCGCTTTCTTTTTTCTCCTTTCACAGCGCCGCCGTGGCCGTCAGGGAGACGACCCCGGAGCGTTCCTGCTCGGTGGTCTTGCCCTCCGCGGCGGCGGCGGCGGCGGCGGCGGCAGCGGCGTGCGCAGCAGAAGCGGAAGCGGAAGCAGAGGCAGAGGCAGGAGCCTCCTCTTTCCCCTTTTTCTCCTTCTCCGCTTCGCTCGCCTCGGCGTCGGCGGCGACGACCCCCCAAGGCTCGTCGACCGCCGGCACGGGAAGTTCCCTGAGGATGCCGACGGCCCTCGCCGCGACCTGCACGGGGACGGCGTCGGGGCCTGTCCCGCCGAGGACCCTCGGCAGCGAGGCAGCGTCGACCGCGGCGGCGGCGGCGGCCGCAGCCCAGTCTCCCCCAGCCTTGACGAACTTGACCTTGCCCCTCGAAGAGGGGGAGATGAGAGGGAGGAGCAGCTGGACGATGGCGGCGAAGGCCGAGGGAGCGCCGAAGATGAAGGTGGTCAGGGAACGCTCGGGGTAGTGGTCCTGGACGCGTTTTTTTTTTTTTTGAGTCGGGGAGAGCGTAGGAATGAGAGAAGGGAGAGAGGGACAGGGAAGGTAAAAAAAAATACGCCACTTCCTCTTTTTCTTCTCCTCTTCTTTACCTGTGCCACCTCAACGACCAGCTTGGAGGCCTCGGGATCCAGGTTCGCAAGGCCCGCCCCGCGCGCGTCGATCACGCTCACCACGCGCCCGTCGCCAGCCCCCTTGGCCTTCGTGGCGTCGGCAAGTCTGGCCGCCGAGTCCATTGCGTAGACGAGCGCCAGCCTCGAGGCGTTCAGGTCCCTCGAGGCGCGCAGGTGGCGGCTCGAGAGAGAGAGGATGTAGGGCCTGCCGCGGGGGTCCGGGGAGGACGAGAACCAGGTCTTACCCGCGGCGAGCTCCTTGTGGATGGCGGCCTCTGGGAAAGGTTTTTTTTTTTTTCGAAACGTTTTGGTCAGTTTTTTTTTATTTTATCAAGTTTTGCCTGGATCTTCCATGCAGACAGATGCTCGAAGCACCGCGGACTGGTCTAAAAAAAAAAGTTTTCTCCCGTCGGTTACGAAAAGGCGAAAAAAAAACGAGAAAAATCGCACCCTTGTCCGGCGTCCATCCCGCCGGCAGCAGCGCGCTGCGCCACTCCGCGTGCGCCGCCAGCCTCTGCGCGGCCCGCTCGACGTCGCGCTCCTCGGCGACGAGCCAGCGGGTGAGCGTGTCGTCGTCGAAGCCGTTTTTGCTCCCGGCGGACAAGCCCGGCTCCTGCGACGCGAGCAGCGAGGCAAAGGCGCGGGGCGCGACCTCTTCGACCCTCTTGCGGAGTTTCTCCAGCTCCTCGGAGGGCGGGGACGAGGCGGGGACGGGGGGCGCTTCGGCGGCCGCAGATGTCGAAGATCGGAACCAGCGGGGCATCTTGCAGAAAGAAGGAGAAGAAGAGAGAAAAAGAGAACGGTCAAAAAGAAAGGGGAGACAAAGTGTTTTTTTCAACCTCGTGCTCTCTCTTCAAGAAAGAAAATAATACCAACTTTCTCTCTCTCAATCAATCAATCAATAAATGCATTTCCTATCTCTTTATTTTCTCTCTCTTCTCTCTCTCTCTCGCTGTCTGCTGTCTGATAAATAAATTCCAAAAAAATAGGGGGGAAGAACAGTTCAAAAAATGGTTTTTTTTCAAAACAAAACTTCAAACGACCAGTCTCCCACAGCGGACGCCTCCGCCGACGGCGGGGGAGGGGGGCTCACCACCAGCTCGCCGCACCGCTCGTCCCACCGCCACTCCAGGTCCTCCTGCAATTCGCCCTCTTCTCCTCCCCGCACGGAGCTCGGCCTGACGGAGCAGAAGGAGGAGAACGGCGCAGCGCCGACGACGCCGACCCTCGCTCGGGCCCGGCCCGTGCCCCCCGCCTCCTCTTCCCCCTCTCCGGACTCGCGTCCTTCGAGAAGCTCGAACGAAGCGACGGCGCCCCCGCCGTTGAACATCGAGCGCAGGCCCAGCGGCGCGAACGAGATCGTCTCCTCCGAGAGGGACGAGGAATTGGAGCCTTCGACGACGGCGACGGGGGCCATGGTGACGACCGAGGTGCCGCCGCCCTCGAGCTCGATGTCGACGGCCGCGCCGACCGACGCGAGCAGGAAGATCCCCCCGCCTCCTCCGGTCCCTCCGGTTCCTCCGGTCCCGCCCTTGGACGCGCCCTTGGAGTGGCGGTGATGGTGCGCGTCGACGCCGCTAAACGCCGCGACCCACCTCCCGTCGAAGCGCAAGGTCGAGGAAATTTCTCCCTCTTCCCCGTCGCCTGCCTTCGTCTGCGGAGGGAGCCAGCTCCCGCCGACCGCGTCGGCGGGCGACACCCGGCACCCGAGCGGCGGCGGCGCGTCGTCGTGCCGCACGAACCTCCGACGCTCCCTGCTCCACGCCGAGCCCTGGACGTGCAGGGCCGCGACGACGACGGTGTGCGCGTTCGCGTTCCAGACCTTGAGCAGCGAGCGCCCGTCGCGCTGCGGGTCCTCGAAGAGCGTGTCGGCCGTCGGCCGCGCGGGGAGCAGCGCGCGCAGCACGCGCCCGTCGGCCAGCACCAGCCGCCGCAGCAGCCCGAAGTCGTGCGCCCCCGGCGCGTCGGAGACGTACACGGGGCCCCCCGAGACGGCCCGCGCGGCGGCGTGCAGCCTCGCGGCGGGGTGCCTCGAGTGGAACATGTCCCAGTCCGGCAGCAGGATCCCGCTCAGGAAGACGGCGTTGTAGGCGCACGCGCCGACGTGCGCCGCCGACGACGCGCGGTCCCGCGGGTAGAAGTCGTCGGAGGCGCGCGCGAGCACGGACCGCGAGGCCAGGAAGAGGTTCTCCGTCGAGTGGCACATGCAGTTGGTCAGGTGGTTGCCGGGCAGGTGCGCCGCGACGCTCTCCTCGAGCGCCTCCTGGTGCCTCCTCGCCGTGGCCGGGCCCCCGTCGAGCGCCGACCCGATCAGCCCGGCCCCGGCCTGACCGTCGACCTTGACGCCGTCGACGCCCGCGGCGGCGAGGTACGAGTGCAGGTCGGCGTACAGGCTCTTCGGGTCGGCGATGACGCCGACGCCGGCGAGCACCGCCGGGTTCCACAGCATCGACGGCTCGATCTCGGCGACGCCCGGCGTCGGGCGCGCGAAGAGGATGCGGGCGTCGTACTTGGCCACCGCCGGGTGGAGGGCAGGGGACGTCGACGCCGAGGCCGGGGGGGAGGAGGAGGAGGAGGAGCCCGGCGACGGGGAGGGAGGAGAAGCAGGGGGAGGAGGAGCGCCCGCGCCCGAGGAGCCCCGGTCGCCGCCCCCGCCCGCGCCCCCGCCCGCGGGCGCGACGCCGCCCCAGTAGCAGCTCAGCGCGTGCCAGACGATCACGTGCCTGACCCCCAGCCTGCCCTTCAGGTCCGCGACGACGTCGCCGAGCCGCTCCGGGGCGCCGGACCAGTAGTCCTCGGGCGTGGCCCCGGGGCGGGAGAACTTGGCGTTGGCGCGCACGTCCGTGAGCCGGCGCGTGAAGTCGCTCGCGGCGGCGTAAAACTCGAGCAGCGCCGGGCGCAGCGGGCCGCGGGCCGCCGCGGCGAACGCGCGCACCTGCCACGAGCCCGCCGGCGCGGGCTCGACGACGGCGGCGTAGAGCTTGGCTCCCGCGGCCTCCGCGCCTCCCAGCGAGGCGCCGACGGCGCGCTGCAGGGCCGCGGCGAGGTAGAAGACGGCGCCGATCGCGGCGAGGCCGACGGCGGCCGGGCCCGACCTGAGGTCGGCGGCCCTCCCCCCGGCGGCGCCGGCGACCCCGGGGAGGCGAGGGGGCTGGCGCCGCGGCGCAGAATTAAGGAGCCGCCGCTTCGAAGGGGAGAAAGAAGCGGAGGAAGAGAAGAGCCTGCTGCGGGTCTCGTCGCTGTCGCTGTCGGTGAGGTAGCGGTTGCGCTCGTTCTTGGCCGAGAGGGCGGCCCCGGCGCCCTCGGCGGCCTCGGCTTCGGCGGCGGCGGCCTCTGCCTCGGAGGAAGGAGAGGAGGTCGCCGCCGCCGCCGCCGCCGCAGCCTCGAGGCTCTCCAGGTCGGTCGGGGGCCTCGGCCTCCCCCGCGGGGCGTGCTGCTCAGGGAGGGGAGGGAACGCGTCGACGGTTCTGCCCGCCCTCCCGTTCCTCCTTGCTGTTCTCCTCTCTCCGCCGAGGCCGCCGCCGCCGCCGTCGCTGGTGCTCCCGCTGTCGCTCTCGCTGCTGCTGCTGCCGATCGCCGACATCTCGCCCTCGCCGTCGAAGCCGCTGTAAGCGCTCCCAACCCCTCTGGCGACCGCTTCGCCCCCTCCGACGTCGTCCTCGGAGTCCTCGGCGTCGACCGCGCTGTCCGGCGGCGGGGCCAAACCGGCCAGAGCGGCGCCGAGCGACGTGCCCGGGGCGGCCTCCCTCGCGGCCGCGGCCAGCGCGCGCCGCTCGGCCGCCTCGAACTCGTACTCGGCGGCCGCCGCGGCGCCGTCGAGGGCCGCGCGCGCCACGGCCGCCGCGGCGCGGGCGTCGGCCTCGAAGGTGCCGACGGCGGCCTCGACGGCCGCGCCCGCGGACTCGGCGGCGCGCTCGACCGACTCGAGCAGGGTCGAGCCGCCCGCCCCGCCCCTGCCCCGCACGCCGCCGCCTCCGGGACCGGGAGGAGGGGGAGGCGGCGGCGGCGACGGGGGCGACGAGGACGCCGACGGAGACGCGGACGAGGCGGGCGCGGAGGAGGCCGCGGCGGCGGCGGGGGCGGAGGCCGGGGCGCGCGGGGGCGGCCGCTGCTTCTTCGAGAACGAGGGGTCGACGTCGGTGCACTGCCAGCCGTCGTCGATCACCAGCGTCCTCGGCGGCGTGCCCCCGTCCCTCAGGGTCCTCACCCCCTCCTCGAGGATGGAGGCCGACACGCGAGAGTAGCACGCGTCCCAGGTGCACCAGCCGAAGTCGTCGATGGACGCGGGCAGCGCCCTCGAGAGCCGGGGCGGGGAGGCCCCCCCAGAGGAGAGCGCGGCGGCGCGCGCAGTCGCGTGCTCGGCCAGGGCGAGCGGGTCGTCCCCGGCGCAGACGAGCAGCGAGGCGTCCCATCCCTTGGCCGTGACGTGTTCGGCTCCCGACTCGATGCGGAGGACGACGGCATCGGCCGCGGCCTCGGAGGAGTTCTTCTTGGAGGGCGGGCTGTTTTTTTGTTGTTGTTAATGTTGTTGTTGTTGAAAGGGTTTTTGAGGGCGAGGAAGGAAGAAGAAGAGAAGGGTGAGGCGCACACTCTCGAAACACAAATCGCTTTCGAGGAAAAAGAGAAAGAGAGAGAGAGAGCTCCATTCT
>Ga0315284_10012326_pt1 | contig 12173 bp, 10 predicted proteins | sample YL17G09_16_MG_FD_203696 | JGI IMG/M metagenome (GOLD analysis project Ga0315284, IMG submission 203696) | Sediment microbial communities from Yellowstone Lake, YNP, Wyoming, USA - YL17G09_16 | ecosystem: Environmental > Aquatic > Freshwater > Lake > Sediment | place: USA: Wyoming | collected...
GCAGAGTGATTTTGCTTCAAGGCTTCGCTACGCGATCATCACAATTCAATATATTTCTAACAGCTATTATATGGCTATCTACTGCGCTGGCAAGTATAATGTTCTCATATCGCAAAAAAATCTCTCCGCCGCTTTGAATTGAAAGATGAGGGGCGTTGCGCATTTTTGCAGGGAAGGCTCGCAGAGAAATGGCGGACACTTTCACCATCATCATACCGATATGAAACGACCGACCATTCCGCCTGAAAAATCTTTGAGCGGTTGTAAAAAAACTTGACTTTTCAAAACAGACGCGCGATGCTATTGAAAAAGTGACTCAGCAACATAGTTGAGAAAGGATATGCAATGTTATATGGGAAATCCCGGAAAAGGAGGATCTTATGGATCCGATCAAGATCGTCATTCCTTCAGGATCTGAACTCGTTAATGTTATTGGAGAGATGGCGGGTGTTATGCCGCTGACAAAATAAACCTATGCGACTTTATCTGATTAACCCGTCCAATCCTCTCGTCAGCATCGTCAACGTCAAGGATAGCCGCTGGAACCGTTACCGCGTGTGGAAACCGCTCAGCCTTATGGTTCTCGCGGGCCTGACCCCGCCTGAGTGGGAAATCTCGATCATGGACGAGAACCTCGGTGTGCCGGACTACGCGGCCATGCCTCGGCCTGACCTGGTGGGCATTACCGCTTTCACCTCGCAGGCGAACCGCGCCTATGAAGTGGCCACTTACTTCCGCAATCTGGGTGTACCCGTGGTCATGGGCGGCATTCACGCAACCATGTGCCTGAACGAGGTCATGGAGCGCGCGGATTCGGTCGTCACGAGGGAAGCTGAGGGCATCTGGCCGCAGGTCCTGGAGGACGCCCGGCATGGCTGCCTGAAGCGCGTGTATGACGGAGGGCTTGCCGAGATGAACGATGTGCCGCTGGCCCGTCATGATTTGCTGGCTTCGGGATATGCCTTCGGAGCCATTCAGACCACACGCGGCTGCCCATTGAACTGTAGCTTTTGCAGTGTGACGGCGTTTAACGGGGCCCGCTACCGGCAACGCCCTATTCCGGATGTCGTGCGCGAATTCCAGTCGATCCGTGAGAAACGTGTTCTGGTGGTGGACGACAACCTTATCGGCACTCGCCCTGAACACATCGCTCGTGCCAAGGACATGTTCCGTGCTATGGCACAAGCGAACCTGCGAAAGGAATGGGTTTCTCAGGCCACCATTAACTTCGCCGATGACGAAGAACTTCTGGTGTTAGCCGCAAAGGCCGGGTGCAGAGGCGTCTTCATCGGCTTTGAGTCTTCCTCGCCGGAAGGGCTTCGGGAGGTCGGTAAGAAATTCAACCTTCTCAAAGGCCGGGATTTCCGAGCCTCAGTACGGCGCATACAACGGCACAACATTCTGGTAGTGGGTTCCTTTATCATCGGCCTGGACATAGACGAACGGGGTGTCGGCAAACATATCGCCGAGGTGGCCCGTCAGTACGGTGTGGACAATCTCAACGTGCTGTTTTTGACCCCCTTGCCCGGCACGCGCCTGTGGGACCAGATGAAATCGGAGGACCGCATCGCTCTCGATACGTTCCCGGAAGACTGGAAATACTACACACTAACCTTCCCGGTGGCTCGGTATAAGCATTTGTCCCTGGACGGCATCATCAAAGAAATGATCTCGTGCGACCGGGACTTCTATTCCATGTCACACATTCTGCAGAGAGGGTGGAGCAACTTATGGCAACGCCGTCAGCCGCTGATCAGCCTGGTGGGCAATCTCTCATACAGGAGAAATATCAGGCTAAACAGTGAGGCATACGCAAACTTCAAGAGTTACTCGGGCAACAGGCACAATTGATTTTCGTGGGATTTGATTGAAAAAGGGAAGATACATGAAAAGAAAAGTGGGTTTGTGGATTGATCGTAGGAAGGCTGTCATCGTGTTCTCGCCGGCGAAGAGGAAGAAATGAAACTGGTAAGATCGAATGCTGAAAAACAGATACGACGTGCTGCCGGTTCAAATTCGACATACGTATAATGCCCTTCGGGCGTAGAAGAGTTTGCTCGGCGGAATAGCAAGTTCGGCGAATCCTCGGCGGCGGGAGATGTGGAGGCCTTGACAGCGAGTGTTTCTTTTCCTGCCGGTGACGATACCTGCCTCTTTTTTTTGCACATCGGTTTTATTTTCTGTTAGGGCATCCTCTGTCCCGCGCGACATTAATCCATATTATTGGCCACACGGGCAATATAGTGAAAAGGTACCATTTATGACCGGTTTTTGCTTGACAGTGACGTGGTTTTTTGGTATAAATAATTATTTGTACTATGAGGCTTTCAATTGTTTTTGGCCTCATGGTATATGCGATATCGAGAGTCCCTGGGCAAATACCTGAAAGGCTGTCAGGTAAGGAACGGAGCCGGAGGGACGTTCATAGCAGGATGCGGAGGAGACGTTTAAGGCGAGATGGAGCCTCTATCGTGTTGGGCTTGCTGTTCGTTCGGCGAGCGTTGCGCCCGGCGTGCAAACTCTTTTGTGCCAGGGCGACTGCACGACACCCCGGGCAGCAGGTTGATGCTATCGGTCTGTACACTGTATACGGATTTGTCGCAGAATGTCCGCCTTCGGATGCAGTTAAAATACATTTTTTTGAGGAGAGAAAGATGAAGAACTTAATCATAGCGGCGTTTATGCTGGCCATCGGGCTGTTTTGTGCGGATGTGGAAGCTGCGCCGACTTACAGCTTCGTCAACATTACGAATAATGACGCCGGCAATGCGGCAATTGGCGAGGCACAATTATTTGTAGAGCTGCTCGACCCGGGCAGCAACCAGGTAACATTCATGTTCACAAATACGGGCCCTCAGGCTTCGTCCATTACAGACGTATACTTCGACGACGGCGCACTGCTGGGCATCGCTTCAATCGACGACTCGCTTCCGGGCGTAGAGTTCTCTCAAAATGCAACCCCGCCGGACCTGCCGGGCAAAAATAATGTGACGCCGCCCTTATCGACGACGGCGGGTTTCTCCGCCGACTCCGATCCACCCGTGCAGCCCAACGGCGTCAACCCTCTCGAATGGATTGGCATAACATTTGACCTGGCAGACGGGCGCGGTTTTGATGACGTAGTGACCGACATGGCCTCCGGTGAGCTTCGCATCGGCATCCACGTCCAGGGATTCGCTAACGACGGCAGCGAATCGTTTATCAATAACGGGGAAACAAACGGAAAGATCCCCGCTCCCGGCGCTGTTATCCTCGGCAGCATCGGTATAGGCTGCATTAACTACCTGCGCAGGCGAAGGACGCTGTAGGACATTATGGACATTTGCCTATTCGTAATGTTGACAGAACAAAGAAACGCCATAGCCGTTCAGAGACGGAAGAAGAACTGAATACACGAAATCGGTAAACGTGCCTGATAAATCTATAGAAGAAAATAATTTTCCAAAGAGGGTCATCATGTTTTAGATAATCACGCAGAATCTGGCTTTCTGCTGATGACTTAATCCTCAAGAAAAACCGGCATGTAAAATCAAGATTGAGCTAATTGTTTGTATATTTCGTTTCAATTCCTCACAGCGGCCTTTTCTTATGAAACTTTTTGACTGGTTTGTATGAACATTTCTTGCACCGGTTATCTAAGCCGCCTTTCCGTAACCTATTTTTGTAAAACTCGCCCTCGCTTTTCCAGCTTTTGCACATTCGGCAAAACTTCTGCTTGACCCCTTTGACGACCCGATGACGGTCTTCATATCGGAGATTCCTTCTCGTACCCATACTCCTTGGCTTGTAAGACTTGTTGGCAGCTTTGTATGTACAGTTTTTGCACCGAGCCGACAGGTCATCTTTCTCAGAATTGTTTGTGTAATATGCGTTTTCCTTTTTCCACCTTCTGCATTTGATGCAAAGCTTCTGTTTGATCCCATTGACAACCCTATGACGCTGCTCATATCGCAGGTACTTTCTAACACCTTTTCTCTTGTGTTCGAAACGCTTGCGGGCGCTCTTCTTATCACAATCTTGGCAGCTTAACGATAATCCATCATTCAACCCGCAGTTTTTATAGTAAAGACTCTCGCCCTTCCACTGTTTGCAAATACAGCACAGCTTCTGCCTGACACCTTTGACTATCCGATGACGCTCCTCAAATCTCAGATAAACTCTTGCCTTCTTTCCATTTCTTAATTTCCTGAGAAGCGCTCGTGCATATGCCCTATCGCATTCTCTGCACGCCATCTTCAATCCGTCCCTCTTGGCCCGGTCTATGCCAAATTCACTCTCGCTTTTCCACTTTTCGCATTTGGTGCAGTATTTCTGCTTCCGGCCAAAAACCGTGCGATGCGTTTCCCTATACTTGTAGTATCTCTTGGTCATTGTCTCTCAACTCTCAAATGCCAGCCGTTTTTCTTGACTTCAACCTTTTACATGCCCTGAATTCTATAAATTTTAGCCACAAGATACAACATTTTTTATTTTATTGATTTCTATATCGGCTTGGAAAACAGAGAATACTCTTGTGAGCGGAGATGGCGATAGGCTAAAATGATTTTTTATAAATTCAACCGGCTGCACGGTGCGGCCAGGATGCGAAACAGAAATCAGGAGGTTAGCTATGAAATGGATGATCCGAAGTTTGCTGATTATTACCGTCGCCCTTTGTGCCGCTGAGGCCTTTGGCGCCGAAGGAATCGAAATTGTCCCGGATGTCGTGTACGGGCACAAGCACGGTATGGCCCTGACATTCGACGTGTACAAGCCCAAACAAGCTAATGGAACGGGCATTCTTTTCATCGTCAGCGGCGGCTGGTACTCCAGCTGGCGTCCGCCGGAGCAAAGTATCGAGTGGTTCAGGCCGATGCTCGACAAAGGCTTTACCGTGTTTGCCGTGCGTCACGGCAGCAGTCCCAAGTACGTTATCCCGGAGATCATCGAGGATGTTCGCCGCAGCGTGCGTTTCATCCGCCTGCGGGCGAACGATTTCGGCGTCGCTCCCGATCGGTTGGGCGTTGCCGGCGCCAGTGCCGGCGGGCACCTGGCTTTGATGCTCGGCACCGCATCCGATAAAGGCGATCCCAATGCCAAGGACGAAGTTCTCCGGGTTACCGACCGGGTCGCCGCCGTGGTGGCTTATTTCCCCCCTACCGATATCCGTGCGTGGGTCAACAATACGCCCGACTACCCGGCACTGAACTTCGAAGAGGAGAAGGCGGCGGACTGCTCGCCACTGCTGCATGTCACCGAAGACGATCCGCCGACGCTGCTTATTCATGGTGACAGCGACAAGCTCGTGCCGATCGATCACAGCGAGAAAATCCTTGCCGAATTCGAAAAACACAAAGTGACAAGTGAACTGCTGGTGATTAAAGGCGCCGGGCACGGATTCCGAGGCGAAGACAACAAGCGTGCCTCCGATGCCATGGTGGCCTGGTTCGAGAAGCATTTGCTGGAACATTGAATCGAGACGGCCGCGGAATGGGCGGTCTGTATGACTCTATCCTTTCCGGCTATTTGACAGCGGCACGAAGCTTTATATTACAAATGCGAATTATAGCTTCATAATCCGATTGTGTACGGCTTGCTTTCGACTTTGAACGGCCCTGCCACTTCGATTGTCGCTGTGAACGGTCCGGCTGCGTTTTCGGGCTCTCGCCACGAGAGCGAACAGGTGCCGCCTCACCCATACTGGAAGCTGAAAGTTTGCTCGTACGAGCCGTCCTTATTTTTGATATGAAGTTTCGGGGGCTCCGGCCGAGAACCGTTGCGCGTCAGCTCAATGATCTCATCATGCCGGCCTTCGATTACCTGGTTAAAGGAATAACTCGAACCGACATTGCGTGCCTCTACGGTGGCGACGATGGGCTCGCCTACATCCAGCCTGGTCTCGTCACCATCTTTTATTTCGAACGGATTATCCTGGCCGAAATATTGGCCGGTCAATGCCCATGTATTGCCGCCGTCATCTTTGCGTTCGGTCTTCCAGAAACGGATACGGTACTGCCCTGCCGGCAATCGTTCCGCCTGCTTGTCGGGCTCTATCGTGACAAGCCCATTTGCACCATCGGCTTCGAACCGGCTAATCGCTTCCGGCAGGCGGATGGATCCGTAAGCCGTATTCTCCGCGACAGCAAGCGTTACACCTTCATCCCGCGTGACATCCGGATTGTTCGCCGTCACCGCCGCCCAGACAATCAATATCGCGAATACTCCAAAAACGCCAATTCCAACAGCAACCGAATTGTACTTATTGTTTCGCATTTTTACACCTCGACTTATAACGACTTTATTAACCGCGATTACACAGTGCCTTATACAATCTATCTACATGATACGTATCTTCGGCGAAGATTTTACAAGAATCTTCCTTTTTTTACAATATCTTATTTCGCACTTAATCATGCCCGGCAGAACCTGTCCATACAGCCGAATGTCATCAAGATACATCTTACCCGAAGCGCCCGGTATCGTCGTATTGCCTCTTGTGCCAAATCCGATAGCGATAGTATCGACATCGGTCAGGATTACGCCCTGCTCTGCAAAGGTTTGCAGCGGGATTCTCCACTCAGTCCAGTTCCCCGTCTTTCTCGCGCTCGCATCATCGTGATATATTAGGTCATCGACGCCGAATTCCTAAAAACTTCAAAAGGTCTGGACCTGCAAACATCACACACCTTTAAGTGTGTAAGTTCGGGGCACGAGGCACGAGATACGCCAAACGCTATTTTGCCACCAATGTGTGGTTGTTATTAGATTTCCCTGAGCCCAAAAATACACCATCCCCTTTTAATTCACTCTGCACTTTAAGCAGGACAGGCAAATATCGTGACCGAGGCACCGAGCCAACTTTACCAGCGCCTCTTCCACCACAGGATGGCGACAGCCATAGCGGAGATCGCCGCCATGGCCGCGATTATCCAGAATGCGTACCCGAAGCCGGAGAGCGGTATCCGGACATTCATCGAAAAGAGGCTGACGACCAGCGTCGGCAGCATAATCGCTATCGTTATTATCGTGAGTGTTTTTATTCGCACATTGAGGTTATTGCTGATAATCGAAGCGCGGGCATCCATCAAGCTGGCCAAGACTTGTGAATATATTTCCGCCTGCCCACGACACTGATTGTTCTCAATCACAACGTCATCGAGAAACTCAAGGTTTTCCTGGTTCAATCCTATCTTGGCGGCATTGTTTCTGATCTTTTCTATAAGGACGCCGTTGGAGTTAATGGCGTTGAGGTAATAGACAAGACTCTTCTCCAGCATAAAAAGGTTCAGCAAATATTTATTCTCCATTGACGTGTTTATCTGCTGCTCGAGCTCGTTTGCAATGAGGGTGATACCCTTGATGTGCCCGACAAAGTGCAAAATGGATACATAGATCAACTTTAGAAATATATCCTGGATGGATTGTATTCTCGTGAACGGCTTGCCCTCGAAGAGGGAGGGATCATCCGCTGACACGATGACCAGGCGGTCCTTAAAAAGAAAAACACCCGTTGACAGGACCTTAAAAAGGAAGCTGTCATCAGCGGCATGACGCTTGGGTCTCTTGAGTATCATTGCCACATGTTCAGGCTCAAATTCAAGCCGGCTCAGCTCGTCCGGATCTAAAGCCGAGATGAGAGTGTGCTCGTCAATCTTGAGCTGATCGACGAGGTAGCGTCGCTCGGCCTCATCAGGGGCTAAATAGATGAATACCACGGCTTCGCCCTCTCCTTCCTCGATGAGTTTCCCATCACTTATGTATAGCTTTCTCTGCATTTTGGATGTAATTAAGATCGCTGTAAATACGGACAGACCAAACTAACACTATTTTACGCTCAGTTCTGTTGGCTTCAACAGTATTCCTTTGGATTTACATAATTTTTCTTTCTTTTACAGCAGAGCTGAAATGTACGCTAACAAATGAAGCAGATGGTTATAATATGCCCCATATTGCCTGGCGCGGCCTGAAGGCCTCAACCAAACTAAAAAATTGAAATGTAAAACCCAAAACTTCGGAATCCCGGCAAGCCGGGATAACTCTCTATTATCTAAACAATTACGTCGATTCTATGCGATATAACAAGATGTAACGTTCTTTAACAAAAGTATCGTTCGGGCGGCAGCCGAGATCGTCCTGCCATTGGGCATAAACCCTAATTAATTCAATGCGGATAACCAGCCGGCTCCGAAATCGGCAAATATTTTTTTATCTTTTCCCCCGTTTTTGGGGCAAAAACAGGACTTTTGAAATATTTCCAGAAAATTATCATTTTTCCTGTTGACTATTATTACAAATGTCATATATTTGTTATGACATGCGTAATAGGAGAATTTAGATGACCAAACGAAAAAGACCTGCAATGAGTCCTGCCGAAACGGAAGTCCTGCGATTGGTCTGGGAGCCAAAGAAAGCCACAGTGCAACAAGTGTACGATACGCTACCTGCAAATCGGAAGGTATCCTATTTAACTGTTGCAACGCTCCTGCGCAGACTTGAGGAGAAAGGATATCTTAAACACCGAGTTCGTGGCAAAGCTTTCGTCTATATTCCTGCTGCGAAAAAGGAAGATGTTATCAACAGGACTATCGGCGACCTCGTGCAGAGGCTGTTCGGCGGCAATCCTGTGCCTCTTATGCAGCATCTTGCTCTGCACAGTGAGATAAGCGACGAGGACATCGAAAAACTTAGGGACTTAGCGAAGAAGAAATAGTCTGGGGGCTGTCTGTGGAGTGATTGCTATGGATGCATATATAAATCCGGTTGTCAGATATTTACTTGCTCAAAGCTGGCAGGTAGCACTTCTGGCTGCGATTGTGGCTCTGATATCATTCGCTCTCAGAAACAGAAGCGCTCACATCCGCTATCTGTTGTGGCTGATCGTTTTGGCGAAATGTCTCGTGCCGCCTTTCCTGACTGTACCCCTGGCGGTCTTGCCGGAAAGGCCTTCGAGTCCATCCGTTGCACGCGTGGACTTGCAGGAAGAGCATTCTGCGCCCGAAACCCCCGTCTCAGTCGGGGGCGCCACACAACCACAAGAATTGAAACCTGCCGTGCCAAGTGCCCGTGCGTTGATTGCCCTTGTGTGGACGGCAGGAGCGATCTTCTTCTTGTTGTGGGTCGGCGGCAGAGCGGTTCGGTATACCACCTGGCTCCGTGATCGACGCAGGCCGCTTCCGCTCGCTCTGCAGGAATCCATCCGGGAGTCGTCTGCAGGCTTCAAGTTCAGGAAGTTGCCAACGATCTGGCTGCTGGAGGATATCAGCCAGCCTTTTGTGTGGGGCGTGCTTCGGGGAAGTGTCTATTTGCCGGCTGACTTCGTCGGTTTGAACGGTTCGGACCAGCAGCGAAGCATCCTGGCCCATGAGTTCAGTCACATCGCCCGTTTTGACGCGGGTGTCAATCTGCTCCAGGTGATGGCCCAGGCGGCGTACTGGTTCCACCCGCTCGTCTGGTGGGCAAATAGGAAAATCCGCCAGGAACGAGAAAAGTGCTGTGATGAGATGGCCATCGCGCACCTCAACACGCAGCCCGAGCAGTACACGGGCGCTATCCTGGACGCATTGGCTGCCGAGCGTCGATCGGCTCATCGTATACCGTCGTTAGCGATCGTAGGTTCCGTTAAAGACATCGAGGAAAGGATAAGAACTATGTTGAAACCAGGTAAGAAATTCCACAAGCGCCCGAGTTTGGTGGCCGCCACAATCGTATTACTCATCGCCCTCGTGACCATCCCGACCTCGCTCGTACTGACCGCCAGAGCGGAAACACAACAGACCACAGCCCAGAGCGCGGACCAGCCGGCCCAATTATCGAACAAAACCGCCGCGGACGGCGAGAAGCCGGCGGAACGTCGTTATGCCGCCCGGACCTTCAATTCCAAGATCGCGTTCAATGTGTGGTATCGGGATACTCCTCGATGGTCATGGAGATGGATCGGACGGACGCCGAGCGCCACTCCTCTGGAAATCCCTGCATGTTGGGTTTGGTGGGTACAACCCCAAGACGGCGTGCTAGACTGGGACCTGCTGGTCCGAGAGATGAGAGAGAACAAGATTCCCGGTCTGACATTGAGTCGCGCCACAAATTCCGATGCGGCGTATTTGGCGGAGTTGACGGAGTTGTGTCACCTGGATTTGATCCGCACCCAGATCACGGATGCAGGCTTGGTGCATCTCAAGAGCCTGATCGGATTGGAGGCCCTGGCCCTGCCTGCCACTAAGATCACGGATGTGGGCCTGGAGCATCTCAAGGACCTGACCAAGTTGCGGCAACTGCAGTTGGACGGGGCCGCGATCACGGATGCAGTGCTGGACCATCTCAAGGACCTGACCGGACTGCAGTTGTTGAATTTGGGGAGCACCCAGATCACGGATGCGGGGCTGGAGCATCTCAAGGGCTTAACCGGATTGACCGACTTATGGTTGCACGATACGAAGATCACGGACACGGGCATGGCCCACCTCGCGGGCCTGACCCGATTGCAGTGGTTGGGTTTGGAGAGCACCCAGATCACAGACGCGGGTCTGGAACATCTCAAGGGCTTGACCGGATTGAAGGTCCTGGATCTGTCCCGCACACAGGTCAAGGATGCAGGGCTGGTCAATCTGAAAGGCTTGACCGCATTAGCGTACGTGGGTTTGGACGGCACGAAGATCACGGACGCGGGTCTGGAACATCTCAAGGCCCTGACCGGGCTGACATATCTGACGTTGTCCGGCACCCAGGTCACGGATGCTGGGCTGGAGCATCTCAAGGGCCTGACCGGGTTGCAGGGCCTGCATCTGAGCGACACCCGGATCACGGATGCGGGGCTGGAGCATCTCAAGAGCTTGACCGGATTGGACCTGCTGCATTTGGAGAGCACCCAGATCGCCGATGCCGGTCTGGAGCATCTCAAGGGCTTAACCGGATTGACCGACTTATGGTTGCACGATACGAAGATCACGGACACGGGCCTGGCCCACCTCAAAGGGCTGGCCGGATTGGAGATTCTGGGTCTGTCCCGCACACAGGTCAAGGATGCAGGGTTGGTCAATCTGAAAGGCATGGCCGCATTGCAGTCCTTGGGTTTGGACGGCACACAGGTCACGGATGCGGGGCTGGAGCATCTCAAAGGCCTGTCCAAGTTGTCGGACCTGACTCTGGCGAATACGAAGGTTACGGATGCGGGCCTGGAGCATCTCAAGGGCCTGGCCCGATTGAGCTCTTTGGATCTGTCCGGCACACAGGTCACCGATGCGGGTGTCCAGCAGCTCAAGCAGAGCCTCCCGACAATAATCATCGAAAGAGGGCAGGCGAAGTGATCCCTGAAGTTAGAGATGTGAAAGCAGGGCTTGAATCGGGGGACACCTTACCTATTTTCGGGGAGAATTAAAGAGGTACGGTTCATTTTCTGATTTGCTCTACGAAACGCTTTGTCATCTCGACCGAGGCGAAGCCGAGTGGAGAGATCTGGCTGCAAACGAAAAGCAAGTTTAGGCAGAATCCAGATGTCTCGGCGGAGCTCGACATGACAACGCGACACACATTCGTTATGTAATGCGCAATGCGACTTAAAAAATCGGCGTTTATCAGCGGTTAATAAAATTCTACTTTTTTTTAATTATTCACTTGACGGCCAACACGTCTATTTGTATGATTGATAGATAACTTCTTTAATGAATGGTTAATTGTATAATATAAATCGCAAATCGGAAATCTTAAATCAGGAGAAACTCTCATGTCAACTAAAGCACAAATCAATGCAAATCGGCAAAACGCACAAAAATCGACCGGGCCGCAGACGGATGAGGGTAAGGCCGTGGTTTCGCAAAATTCGGTCAGGCACGGCCTTTTTGCTGATCCAGTGATAAAAGGTGAAAATCAGGCTGATTATGAAGCATGATCAAGATGATGAACGAGCTTAAAAGACAACAAATAATGCGTCGAATTGAGTATCAGGACGCTGACGAGCAGCAGTATTTACATGCTCAAACCATCCCCAAAGCCTACGGCTTTGAGGCTGCCACCCGGTCTGCGCAAGACAGGCCATCCCCATCCCTGCGGGATGAGGCTGATACACGGTCCGCTCCTGTCCGAACCATCCCCATCCCGATAAACGACAATCGGGATGAGGCTGCCACCCAGTCTATGCGAGCGTACCCATCCCTAAGAGATGAGGCTGCCACCCGGCCGGCGGAGAAAAAAAGCGATTT
>Ga0315284_10012327_pt1 | contig 12173 bp, 9 predicted proteins | sample YL17G09_16_MG_FD_203696 | JGI IMG/M metagenome (GOLD analysis project Ga0315284, IMG submission 203696) | Sediment microbial communities from Yellowstone Lake, YNP, Wyoming, USA - YL17G09_16 | ecosystem: Environmental > Aquatic > Freshwater > Lake > Sediment | place: USA: Wyoming | collected...
GCTGGGCATCTGGCTGCTGCTCGCCTACTCGGCCTCGCGATCCCGTTCCTCGTGGCGGCGTGGGCGCTGGAGCGGTTCCTGGGCTGGATGAAGCGGTTCCGGAAGTACGTCGGCGTCGTGGAGAAGGTCGCCGGGGTTCTCCTCATCGCCTTCGGTTTGGTGCTGCTGACGGGACAGTTCACTCAGCTGTCGGGGGGCTGCGGAATCTGACGCCGGAGTTCCTGAGAAGCAGATTGTAGCGGCGACCAGTTGACGGCTGCCGCCACGCGCACCCCCGCACGGGCCAGAAGCTGGACGAGTGCGTCGAGCGAGAAGAGGAAGACGTTGTCCGAGGCGAGTGTCATCTCTCGGCTCACGCCCGTGCGCTCTCCCGGGCGACCCGCAGTCGCGCGCGTGCCGCTCGCCCTCCGCGTGAATCCGTATCTCCTGTACGCCTCTGCCGACGATCGACATCGGACGCCGGTCTAGGGGGCGGCCATCGGCGCATCCTGCCACCGCTTTGTCGCGGCACGGTGCGAATGGTTGCGCCGGCGCCGGGTTGCGCTGGGACCCCCTTGCGGCGTACCCTGTGGATGGGCCGGACGCGTCCACCGGCCCTTCAGGTGGTGGCGAGCTTGGCTGCCTCAGCTAGCCGTGGGTCGTGGGTCCCGCCATGTGGCAGGGGACATCGCGGGCCACAGTGCGCCCGCTCGGCGACGGCCGCCGCGGCGCTCCTGGCGGCGGCGCTCGTCGCAGCGGTTCCGGTCCCGACTCTCGCACAGAACCCCCAGCCAACGATCGCCTCCGCCGAGTCCGCGCTCGCGCGGCGCGACCTCGACCGCGCCGTTCAACTCGCCACCGCCTACACGAGCCGTCACGGCAGCGACCCGGCCGGGTGGATGGTGCTCGGCAAGGCACGGCTCGCGCAGACCTCGCACTCGGCGGAGCACCGGCTCCAGGCCATCTGGGCGTTCCGGCGGGTCGTGGCTGCGCAGCCGGAGAACCGCGAGGCGTGGGACCTGATGGGGCGGGCCGCCACGCTGTTGGGAGGCGCCGACGGGGAGCGGATCGCCTCGGGAGCCTACGAGCGCCTGCTGTCGCTCGACCCGGCGGACCCCGTGGCGTGGAACGGCTGGCTGATTCTGTACCGCGGGCGCGGCGAGCGGGAGCGAATGCGCCGCATCCTGGCGCGGCACGACTCGGTGCCGGAGGCGCGGGCACGCATCGCGCGCCTGTTCATCGAGGATGAGCGATACCCCGCGGCCGGCGAGCTCCTGGACGCGCTCCTCCGGGACGATCCCCTCAACCCCGCGTACCTTGGCCTGCGCGCGCAGGGCGCGTTCGAGGCGGGCGACACGGCGAGGGGGCAGGCGACGTACGCGCGAGCCCTGCGCTACGCCGACCGGGATGCGCAGGGCCTGCTCTGGTCGCAGGTGGTTGGCATCGCCTCGCCGGAGGAGATCCGGGCGTGGGAAGCGGGCGTGCCGCCCGCGGCGCGAGAGGGGTTCCTCACGAGTTTCTGGGCGCGCCGGAATCCCGACCTCTTCGCCGGAGTGAATGCCCGCGTGGCGGAGCACTTCGCCCGCCTGCGCGGGGCGCGCAAGCGGTTCCCGCTGCTCCATCCGCTGGGGGCGTACCACCGCAGCGACACCACCCGCGCGGCGGAGATCCGCCCGTCGGCCGCCGAAGATGCGTTCTACCTATACTGCGAGGCGCAGGACTGGAGTGGCGGGCAGATGCGGGCGGCGGATCGAGCGAGAACACCGACGATCGCGCAGGATCTCGGCTACTGGACGCTATGGAACGAGCAAGTCCCGATACAGAAGCACCGTGTTCCGCTGAACGAGGGCAGCCCCGTTGATCCGCGAGTGGCTGCAGTCAGCTTGTGGTTTCTTCCCGAACGGTTCGTCCGGGACAAGTCCGGCATCCAGATTCCCGGGCAGTACCCGCACGACCCGTCATTGGGCGTCTTCTTGCCGGCGCCGTTCGGACGCAGCCTCCAGGACGTGGACACCACGGCGGCCCGCGCGGGCTACAACCTGCGCACTGGCCTCGACGACCGCGGCATCACGTACCTCCGCTACGGCGCGCCGCCACAACGGGTGATCGGCGCGCCGAACGTCGAGGCGTCGTTCTGCCGGGTCCCGGACGTGGAGCGGTGGGACTACCCGGACATCGGCCCGGTGCGGTTCTTCCGCCCGTCGGCCATTGACCTGGGGATGATGCAGGGTCTGCGCCAGACGGGCGACATGGTCTTCCGTCCGCAGAACGCGCCGCAGTTCGGCGCCACGGTGGCGAGCCTCACCCGGGATGCCACGTCCGCGCCGGCGACCCTCGAGTTCGAAGCGTGGCTGGCGGAGTTCGCGAATCCGGACGACCTGCGGCTCACCGATATCGCCGTCTTCTCGACGCAGAGCGTCGTCGCCGCGCAGCTCGTCGCGGCGTTCGAGGAGCCGGCCCCGGCGGTGAGCGACCGCCTCGGCCTGGCGCTGCTCACCGCGCGGCCGGGCTCGTACGTGCTCCAGGTCCACGCGCACGCGGGCGACTCGCTCGGCCGGCTCGAGCGGACCGTGGTGGTGCGGGACTTCAGCGCCGGCCCGAAGGTGAGCGACCTTGTCGTGGCCCCCGCGTGGGCGGACACGGCGGTGGACCGCGCGGCGATTCTCGCCCGCGCGGCGCGCGACCTGACGTTCCCGCCGGCCACGCCGATCCGCGTCTACGCGGAGCTGTACGGCCTGCCGCGTGCGAGCGACGGAGCAGTGCGCTACCGGGTGGCCTACCAGCTCGTGCGCACCGGGGATTTCGCCCGCGACGCGCAGCGCGACAGCTTGCCCGGCGGGACGGTGCTGCGGTACGACCGGGTCCATCCCTTCGCGGGGCGGACGGCGATCGAGTGGCTGGACATCGTGCCCGGCCTCGTCCCGCGCGGGCAGTATCTCCTCCGACTGACGGTCAGCGAGCCCGCCACCGGGAGAGTACTCGGCGTGTCCCAGATCGCGCTCGAGGTGCGCGCGCAGTAGCTCTCATCTATCCCACCGCTTCGACTTCTTCCTCCAGCTGCCGCCGGCGCAACAGCCTCCAGTACACGCCTCGCCGCTCGAGCAGTTCGTAGTGCCTACCTGTCTCCACGACGCGTCCACGCTCGAGCACCACAATGCGGTCGGCGTCGCGGATGGCAGACCCACGGCTCGCTGGCCAACTGGCATCCGCATCTCCACCTCGTTGTCACCGATGGCGGCTTCCCGCCCGACGGCACCTTCGTGCGCTGGCCGGGCGGGCCGGCCTATGACAGCGCCGCCCTGAGCGAAACCGCTCGCCGCGCCGTGCTCCGGCTCTTCGTCCGCCGCGGCTGACCGTCCCTGCGCGCTCCGCCACGGGCGGCATCGCGGCTCTGGATCCGCTGCGTCATTGACGCGGCGACGCCCCTGCCCGGATATTCGGACCGGCACGAAGGAACTTCCCTTTGAGCCCCGCAGAGGAATTCGACGCCATGACCCGCTGGATCGCGCTCGCCGTGCTGCTGTGCGCCTCAGCGTGCGCTGCGCCCCGGCCGACGCCCGCCGCGCCGAACCCGGTCGTCGCCTATCTCGAGGACGCCGAGCTCCAGGCCGAGGGCGAGGCCCAGCTCGAGAACATCCGGGCGGCCCTCCGGGATTGGGCGACGCTGTCCGTGACCGAGCTCCGCGCGCGCCGCTACGCCGACTTCCAGGGCCGGCCGGCGCAGTGGGACCTGCGCGAGCTGCTCCAGCACCACTTCGTCCCGGCGACGCCCCGGGGCCTCGACGACTTCTGGGGCGCCGCCGCGCGACGCGACGCCCGCGCGCTCGCCGCCCGCATGGCCCGGGAACTCGACCGCTGGAACACTCGACCGCGCTCCTGACTCTCGCGCTGGTGCGGATCCAGGCCTATTATGCCTGGTCACACGGCGAATGACTGCGAGGGGCGTTACGGCGATGGACGAGAACGAAACTCCGACCTCCACCGATTTTGTGCGCACGATCGTGGCGGAAGACGCCGCGAGCGGCAAGTGGGGCGGCCGGGTGGTGACCCGCTTCCCCCCCGAACCCAACGGCTACCTGCACATCGGCCACGCCAAGTCCATCTGCCTGAACTTCGGCATCGCCCGCGAGTTCGGCGGCGTGTGCCACGTGCGGTTCGACGACACGAACCCGACGAAGGAAGAAGACGAATACGTGCGGGCCATCCTGCGGGATGTGCGCTGGCTCGGCTTCGACTGGGGCGACCACCTCTACTACGCCTCCGACTACTTCGACCAGCTGCACGCCTGGGCCGTCCAGCTCATCAAGGCGGGCAAGGCGTACGTGTGCGACCAGACCGCCGACGAGATCAAGGCCGGTCGCGGCAAGCTCGCCGCGCGCGGCACCGACAGCCCCTATCGCGACCGTCCCATCGCGGAGAGCCTCGAGCTGTTCGAGCGGATGACCGCGGGCGAATTCGAGGAGGGCACCAAGGTGCTGCGCGCCCGGATCGACATGGAGGCGCCCAACCAGCACCTGCGCGATCCGGTGATGTACCGCATCCTCAAGGCGCCCCACCATCGCACCGGCGAGAAGTGGTGCGTCTATCCGATGTACGACTGGGCCCACGGCCAGTCCGACTCCATCGAGCGGGTCACCCACTCCATCTGCACGCTCGAGTTCCGCGAGCACCGGCCGCTGTACGACTGGTACCTGGACGCGCTGGGCGTCTATCACCCGCGGCAGATCGAATTCGCCCGCCTCGACGTCACCCATACGATGATGAGCAAGCGGCGACTGCTGCACCTGGTCGAGGAGGGTCTGGTGCGCGGCTGGGACGATCCGCGCATGCCCACCATCTCGGGGATGCGGCGCCGCGGCTTCACGCCCGAGGCCATCCGCCATTTCTGCGCGATCATCGGCGTCGCCACCACCGAGAGCACCGTCGACTACGCCCTGCTCGAGCATTGCGTCCGTGAGGACCTCAACAAGCGCGCCTCCCGCTACATGGCGGTGCTGCGGCCCCTGCGCGTCGTGATCGAGAACTATCCCGAGGGTCGGACCGAGGAGGTGGACGCCGTCAACAACCCCGAGGACCCCGCGGGAGGCTCGCGCAAGGTGCCCTTCTCGCGCGTCCTGTACATCGAGCGCGACGACTTCATGGAAGACCCGCCCAAGCAGTTCTTCCGCCTCGCGCCGGGCCGCGAAGTGCGGTTGCGCTACGCCTACTTCATCACCTGCACCGGGGTCGTCAAGGATCCCGCCACCGGCGAGATCGCCGAACTGCGCTGCACCTACGACCCCGCCACGCGGGGTGGCGACGCCCCCGACGGGCGCAAGGTGAAGGCCACGCTGCATTGGGTGTCCGCGGGGCACGCCGTCCCCGCCGAGGTGCGTCTCTACGACCACATGTTCACCAAGGAAGATCCGGACGATGTGGCGGTGGGGCAGGGTTGGCGCTCGAACCTCAATCCGCGTTCCATCGAGACGCTGACCGGTTGCCGGCTCGAACCGGCCCTCGCGGGTCTGCCCGTCGAGGAACGCGTGCAGTTCGAGCGGCTCGGCTACTTCTGCGTGGATCCCGACTCGCGGCCCGGCGCGCCCGTTTTCAACCGCACGCTCACGCTCAGGGACGAATGGGCGCGGCTGCAGAAGAAGGGCAAACCGGCCTGAGGGGCCGGACAGCCGTCAGCCGTCAGCCGTCAGAGGAGCGCGGCGGCAAGGCGGTCGCGTGAGGATTGTGGCCGGCCGGTTCGCGGGCCGCGTCCTCGTCTCGCCGCGCGACTTCCGCGTGCGCCCCACCGCCGAGGAGGTGCGTGCGGGGCTGCTGGATGCGATCGCCGGCGACGTGCAGGGGGCGCGCGTGCTCGACCTGTTCGCCGGCACGGGGGCGCTGGGGCTCGAGGCGCTCTCGCGGGGCGCGCGCAGCGCGGATTTCGTCGAGTTCCGGCCGGCGAGCCTGCACGCCCTCAAGGCCAACGTCGCGGCCCTCGGCCTGCGCCGGCAGACCCGCGTCTTCAAGCGCGACGCCATCCCGTTCGCCGAGGCGCTGGGGACGGACAGCTACGAGGTCGCCTTCGCCGACCCGCCGTACGGCTCGAAGATCCTCGATCGGGTGATCGAGGCGTGGCGTCAGCGCCGCTTCTCGCGGGTCTTCGCGGTCGAGCACGATCCGGCGCACGACCTGCCGGCCGGCGCCCAGCGGCTGACGTTCCCGGAGGCCGTCGTCACCGTCTACCGCCTCTGACCGACGCCGCGCGGTCTCCGGTCGTCAGCCGACAGCCGGAAGCACGCTCTCCACCAAGGTTCGGTTGAACAACTCGCGCTCTTCGGTATTGGGTAGGTGCGCGGAGTTTTCGAACCAGAACAAGGTCTTCGCGGGAGCTTTCAACGCGTCGAAGTACTGCTCCGACAACACGGAGGGCACTTCGTGGTCATGCCGGCCCAGCATGAACCACACCGGTATGTCCAGCTGAGGCACCTGGGCAAAGAGATTCACCTTCAGTAGTTCTGGAAACAGCAGGTCCACCGAACCGAAGATGCCTCTGAAGAAGTTGATCCGGTCGATGAGGGTGTACTCGGTCGAGAACACGAGGTTCTTGATGACCACGCCGAAGGCGCCGCGCTTGCTGCCGTAGTACTCGCCGCCATACGCACCAAGTATCCTGCGGTGGGTCATGAACTTCGATCTCCAAGCTCCGGTGTACGGCGGTGGGCCGATCTCCTTCAGCTTGGCAATCGAATCCCGATCGTACGCGGCTTCGGCCTGCCGCAGAGTCCAGTCATAGGAGATCCTCTCGCTCTCCGCCATGTTGGAGACTTGGCCGATTCCGACATATCCGTTGAACAGTTCCGGCCGTCGCGATGCCGCGAGCAGACCGATGGCGCTCCCCCAGGAGTGCCCCACGAGCGTGATCTTCTTCTTGTCGAAGCGCTGCTCCAGATACTGCGTCAGTTCGATGAGGTCCGAGACGAACTGGTCCATGTGCATGCGGCTTCTGTCGCTGGCCGCGCCGTATGACTTGCCCGCTCCCCGTTGGTCCCAGTTGACCACAGTGAAGTGCTTCTCGATCGGCTGCGTGTTGTTTCTCATCAGCGTCAGCTGCGAGGTGCCCGGCCCCCCGTGCACGAACAGCAGGATGGGATTGTCGACGTTCTCCGAGCGGATCATCACCCACTGCTCCGAGTCGCCGATGACCACTTTGGCGAGTTCCGCGATACCGACACGCCCGGGCGAACGACCGGTGCGTTCGATCTTTGGAGTATGGCCCGGCGACAAAAGAAGAACCGCACCGGCGAGGACGACGACGGCAAGGACGACGAGTGGCATGCTCATCCCCGGCCAGCTCACCGTGCGGCGAGCCCGCCGAGACATGCCGCGGCGCGAGCGCTGATGTCCTCCTCAAGGCGCGCGAGGATCGGGTGGTCGAGCCCCGCCCGTTCGGCGGTGCCCCGAACCTCGCGGGCGGCAGCCGGTATTCGCTCCGCCACTCGGGCCACGCGTTCGAGCAGTTGATTGCGGTGAATTCGCAGCTCGTCCGCCAGCTTCTCCCACTGCCTCCGTCCGATCTTCTTGAGGAGATACTCCCCTCCGATTCTCATGGCGAGCTTGATCTCGTGTGGGCTGAGGTACGGATAGGGCAGCGCACTGACCACGTCATACAACGGAGCGAGACGCACTCCCGTTGGGTCGATGAGGATTGAGAAGTTCTTCGCGTGACCGTCCGTTCCCCCGATGATCCAGTTCAGCGCGAGCGCGTCGATGAACGTCGCGACGTCGTCCACGACGGACCGGGAGTGCTCGCGCAGCAGGCCAACGATGCGGGCCACGCTGGGTCCGCCTTCGTTCTCATACTTGCGGGTGGGTGGCACGCCGAGCGCTTGGCAGAAGTCCTCTTGGTGGACACGCGCAATTCCGCCGGAGGTCCGAACTCGGTCGTACCGCTCGATGACGATCGCGATCTCATCGTCGAACCGCAGCACGCTGGAGCGGGTCGTGGGGAGGCCGAGCGAAGCGGCAAGTTCCAGGCAGAGGTGTTCGTTCTCGGCAATGCCGTCGTGCTCCCCGGTCGGCGGCTTCAGGATGTGCGTCGTCGGCGTGCGGCCGGAGGGGATGCCCCAACGGCCGTCCCGCAAATGGAGCGCGGTCTTGGGCTGCGCCCCCGCAAGGCTGAACTGCCCTTCGTCTCCCGGCCGACGCCATGCGGAGTGGTCCGCGCGCAGCGTTCGGAGGCGGTCGGCCACGTCGGCCTCGGAGAGCCACGCGATGCGTGCACGTCCAGACCCCAGAATCGAGTCGACCCGATCCGGCGAGACGAACTGAACCGCTCCAGCGCACTCCTCGCCGACCGCGGTCAGTAGAGCAAAGGGATTCCTCGCGGACACGCCGAAGCGGCGGCCCCACGCATCCAGGGTCCGCTCGCTATCCGGCAGAAGGCCCGCGAGGAACGCTTGTACGGGCTCGTGGAGATGCCGGCTGGCCGCGAGCGGCAGTGACAGCGAGACCGGGAAGGCATCGCTTGCCTCGCGCCAGGCCGCGGAGTAGGTAAAGGTCAGGTGGCCGTCGCGACCTTGGGTGACGCACCCGACTTCCGTCCGGTCGACGATCGCCACGAGTTCGCGCGTCACCGGGTTCCCCGGCGGGCCGCACGGACCACCGCATCGATGTCGGCCCGGCGGGCCTTCTTGTCGAGTATCGCGGTGTCGCTGTCGCGGTGGACGTCCAAGACGAGTCGCAACGCTCCGATCGCCCTCAGGACGAGCCCTGCGTCAGCCCGCTGCTTGCCCTTCTCCACCTTGCCGACCCACTGGCGACTCACTCCGATCCGATCTGCAAGCTCCTCCTGCCTGAGTCCGAGCTCGCGCCTGCGCTCCCGCAGGAGGAGTCCGAGTTCCGAGGCGGTGCGGATCTTCACCTGTCGCTTCCCGGTCCTATGTTAATGATCGTTGGCATCGGCAATATGCCGGCTGTCGCTGACATTTGTCAAATGTGTGCCAGCGCTGACATGTGCCTGGATGGGACCGATCGCCAACGTGGGGGCGTACCTCCCGGCTCCCGGCTATCGGCTCCCGGCTCGTGATTCCATCAGCCAGCCCCGGAGCCGATCTGTCCGGCACGCCGGCACGCGGTCCGTCACACCACCCGCCGGTCCCCCTCGAACAGCAGCACCCCCTCCCGCCCGGCCTCCCGCCGCAGCTCCGGCGTGAAGCCCCCGCGCCCGAACAGCGCGAGGATCTCCCGCCTGTCCGGTCGCCCCCACACCACCCGCGCCGCCGCAGCCCGGAGCCCTTCCAGGACGTTCGTCCCGAGTGGTCGTCCGCTCCACTTCACCGCGGCGAAGAGGATAGCGTTCTGCTCCTCGTTCACTCCCACGACATCCACCTCACCGCTCGCGTCCCACCACCGGCCGACCCGTTCCAGCCGCGCGGGCGCCGTGCCCGGCTGGCGCAGCACCTCCGCCGCAATCCGCTCGTATGCCGCTCCAGCCAAGTGCGGCAGCACCTCGCGGAAGCGCCGCAGCGCCGGCCCCGTCTCCCCCAATTCCAGGTCGCTGTGGAACGCGTGGACGCACGCGAACCACAGTCCGACGAACGGATCGGCCAGCCGGTAGAGCGACCGTTTCGAGCGCTCGGGCGCGCGCTCGGTGACCGGGACCTCGCGTTCCACCAACTGGAGTCGCTCCAGCACGTGCAGGTACTTGTGCAGAACGTTCTTCTCCAAGCCGGTGTCGTTGACGATCTCGCCGAACTTGCGCCGCCCCTGCGCGATGGCGCGCAGCACGGCGAGGTAACTCCGCGGCTCGCGCAGCTCCTCTTTGAGCAGGAACTCCACCTCGCGGAACAGGAACGCACCAGGCGCGAGCAGCCGCTCCCGCACGTTCCACTCGAGCGAGCGCGCCAGGTCGAACTGGCGGAGGTACCCGGGCATCCCGCCCAGCATCGCGTACAGCGTCGCCGTGCGCTCGAACGACCATCCCGCCGGCACGTATTCCCGCACCGCCGCGAAGTCGAACGGGCGCACCGCAAGGTCGCCGGTCCGGCGCCCGAAGAGCGGCGAGCGCGCCGACAGGGCCTCCGACTCCATCACCGCCACCGACGAGCCGCACAGAACCAGGCAGAGCGGGAGCCGCGCCAGCGTCTCGTCCCAGCCCTTCTGGAAGAGCGAGGGCGTGGCGGCGTCGTTCTCCACCAGGTACGGGAACTCATCGAGCACCAGCACGAACCGGTCGCCACGGCGCCGCGGTCGTCCCGCGAGGCGGGTCCGCAGGAACTCGAACACCTCCAGCCAGTTGTCGAAGCCCTTCTCCGCCACGAAGGCGTCACCGAAGTGGGCGCCGAGGCGAGCCGCCACCTCCCGGAGCTGCTCGCGCCCCGGCCGGCGATCGGCCAGGCAATAGACCGCCGGTCCGCCGCGGATGAACTCCCGGAGCAGCGCCGTCTTCCCCACCCGGCGCTTGCCGTAGACCACGAGCAACTGGGCGTCCGGCGCGCGCCGCCGCGCCTGAAGCCACGCGAGTTCCGATCGCCGGTCAACAAACACCGTGCCCTCCGCGACAGAGTCTACTCGCAAGTAGTATACTCACAAGTCGACTCCCTGTCACCCGTGCCCGGGCCGCCGCCCCATCACACCGATCAGGCGTCAGCCGTCAGCCATCAGCGCGCGCACCGCTGGCCGCTGACCGCTCAAAGGAAGGACGCGAGCAGGGCTCGGTGTTGAGGCCGGCGCCCGGCTCGCGTCATCTGCGAGGAAAGTCGAACCCGAGGCTGCGAACCCAGGAGCGACTCGAAGGATTGCACTCATATAGACGCCCGAAAGGCCCAAAAAGTTGCACTGGCGCCTCGGCACTGCCCGCAGCAGCCTGACTGCCGACGGCTCAGGGCTCCCGGCTTCCGGCTCCCGGCTCCCGGCTCCCGGCTCCCGGCTTCCGGCTTCCGGCTCCCGGCTCCCGGCTCCCGGCTCCCCGCTCCCGGCTTCCGTCTACGGCGTCCTGAACCAGACGACAGTGCCCACCAGCACGGCCCCGGCCAGCGGCCACAGCGGCGGACCGAACGCTCGTTCGAAAGTGGCCACGGCGACGGCGGCCGCGAACGGCCACGCGGCGAGAAGCACAGCGACGCGACGCCGGAATTCGCGGCCGTCCACGCGCAGCCATCCACCTCCCACGGCGACCGCCTGCTCACCCACCACGCGGGCGATCCCCCAGAGGGCGAGGCCTCCCAGCACCACCACCGCCCAGCGACCGCTCTGGGGCTCGCCGAGGCGCTCGTAGAGGGCCGAGAACGGCCCGCCGGCCTGCGGGAACCCGGCTGCCAGCATCAGCAGCGGGACCTGCAGCCAGGACGCTGCAAAGACCTCGTAGGCGAGGACGCGGAGCGCCGGAGGCGCCCCCAATCCCTCGGCGAGGGCGTGCACCGCGAATCCCACCACGAGCGCCGCCAGCGGCCCGGCGAGGAGGACGGCCGCCCAGGCCCCGGCCGCGTGCGTCCCGTCCAGCGAGAGGTCGGCCCGGGGAAGCCAGGTGGGCAGGAAACGGATGCCGTGCCACGGGAAGCCGGCGAGCGCCCCGGCGCCGCCCTGCGCGAGCGCGCCGACGCCGAGCACGAGCCAGCCGCCGACGAGACCGGCAAGAATGGCCAACGCGCCGAGGAGGGGGGCGGAGAGCGGTTCGCGCTGAGGCACGGCACAAAGTAGGGTACCGGGGCCCCGCTGCCAATCGGCCGGCTCTGTGCCGGAGGGCGACACCGGAGCCCCCCCCCCCCCACAACCGATGGAACCCGACCCGCGAGGCCTGCAATACCCAGCCCCGCCCCCGAGCGGTTTCGGTGACGGGGCTCGTGGTTTCCGGTGCTACCGTGCGCCCATGGGCTCGCATCGCACGCTCAAGGCGTGGCAGCACGCCAAGATCCTCGCCGTGGACTGCGCGAAGGCCGCGCGCCGGTTCCCAGCCGAGGAACAGGCGGTGTTGGCGGACCAGCTCCGGCGGGCCGCGTACAGCGCGGCGCTGAACATCGCCGAGGGCGCGGGCCGGCGTGGCGCGCGCGAGTACCGTCGCTTCCTGGACACCGCCCGCTCATCGCTGGACGAGGTGGAGGCGATCCTGGAGATCGCGAAGGAACTGGGCTACGTCGAACTGACGACCTTCGCACGTCTCGAGGCCCGCCGCGACGAGGCGGCGAAGACGCTCTACGGACTGCTGCGCGCTATCTCGCGATCGG
>Ga0315284_10012330_pt1 | contig 12172 bp, 10 predicted proteins | sample YL17G09_16_MG_FD_203696 | JGI IMG/M metagenome (GOLD analysis project Ga0315284, IMG submission 203696) | Sediment microbial communities from Yellowstone Lake, YNP, Wyoming, USA - YL17G09_16 | ecosystem: Environmental > Aquatic > Freshwater > Lake > Sediment | place: USA: Wyoming | collected...
TCGATGATGGCCTGGCGGGCGCGGGGCAGGGGAGTCACGGCAAATGTTTTGCCGCTGGTGTGGTTGACGACTGCGGCGGCGGCCACCTCCAGTTCATCGCCTTCGGCTGCTTCCACGCCGGGCGCCACGACCACCTTTAATCCCAGGTTGATGGCGTTCTGAAGGAAGATGCGGGCGAAACTTCGCGCCACCACGACAAGCTCGTGGCCTTGGAGCGTGGACGCGGCCTGCTCGCGCGAGGAGCCGCAGCCGAAGTTTTCACCGGCGACGATGACGCTGCCCGGCGGAATCTGGCCCGCTTTCAGCCGGGCGTTGAACGCCGTGTGATCGGCAAAGGCGTACTGCGGCGTTTCGCTGGGGAGCACGGTGGCCATGAAGCGCCCCGGGTAAATGTCGTCGGTGGAAACATCGTCGCCGAGCGTCAGAACAACCTTCGCCATTCTTTGCCTCTCCTCGAATCGCGGATTGCGGATTTGAACAAAGCCTGCTTGAAATCCGCAATCCGCAATCCGTAATTACCTGGGGTCGGTGATTACGCCCGTCAGGGCGCTGGCGGCGGCCACCGCCGGCGAGCAAAGATAAACCTCGGCCGTAGGGTTGCCCATGCGGCCTTTGAAATTGCGGTTGGTGCTGGACAGCGCCACCTCGCCGTCGCCCAGCGCGCCCTGGTGTACGCCCAGGCAACACCCGCAGCCGGGGTTCATGATCACGGCGCCGGCATCGGCCAGGGTGGCCAGGTGTCCGCCGTTCATGGCGTCCCGGTAGACCCGCCAGGAGGCGGGAAAGACGAGCACGCGGACGCCGCGCGCCACCTTCTTGCCGCGCAGGATGCGGCCGGCGACGGCCAGGTCTTCCAGCCGGCCGTTGGTGCACGACCCGATCACCACCTGGTCGATCCTGGTTCCGGCGACGGCCGTTACCGGCTTCACGTTATCGACGGCATGAGGGCAGGCCACCTGCGGCTCCAGCGACGAGGCATCGATCTCCACCACCTGGCCGTAGACGGCGTCCGGGTCGGGCGCCACCACCTCGATCTCGTCGCGCACGCCGGTTTCTTCCCGCAAGTAGCGGAGCGTCTCGCTGTCGGCGGGCACGATGCCCGAGGTCGCGCCCGCTTCCACGGCCATGTTGCACAGCACCAGGCGGCCGGAAGTGGACATCAGGCGAATGGTGTCCCCGTGGTACTCGATGACCTTGAAACTGGCGCCCTGCGCCGTCAACCGGCCGATCAGATGCAGCACCAGGTCTTTCGGAGAAACAAAGCCGGCCAGGCGGCCGTTGACCAGGACCTGGATGGTGGCCGGCACCTCGACGTTCAATGCCACTCCCAGCGCCCACACGCTGGCCATTTCCGTCGCGCCGATGCCAAAGCCAAAGGCGCCCAGCGCGCCATGGGTGGTGGTGTGGCTGTCGGTGCCGACCACCACGCGACCGGGCCGCACCCAGCCGCTTTCCGGCAGCACCTGGTGGCAGATGCCGCCCTCGTCGCCGCGGATGTCGCGGAACTTGGCGATCCCCTGCTGGGCCACGAACTCGCGCACCTTCTTCTGGTTGTTGGCCGTCTTCGAGCTTTCGGCCGGCACGCGGTGGTCGAAGATGATGGCGATGCGCGAGGGGTCCCAGACGCGCGGCTCCAGCCCGGCGCCTTTGTAGACTTCGAAAAACTGGTTGATGACCAGGGCGGCGTTTTCATGCGACATGGCCAGGTCCACGGCAGGCTCCAGCACGTCGCCCACCTCGACCGATGCCCGGCCCGCCGCCCGTGCCAGAATCTTCTGAACGACTGTCATTCCCATAGCGGAAGTCCAAGGTCTAAGGTCCAAGGTCCGGACGACTTTGGACCTTGGACTTTGGACCTTGGACCTATTCTACAATCTTACCCGCGCCGCGGTACTTCGCTTCCAGGCGCTCCTTGGGCAGATACTCGTCTTCCATGGCCCGGTACTGCTTCAGCCCGACGAAATCGGTGTACTCCTCGAACGACGAAACCCACTGGGTCTGGCCGGGCAGGACGCCGGTGGGCGCAGCCTTGAGCGCGGTGAAGAAACTCACCAGCGCCTTGTGCGTCACCATCACCGAGGCCACCGGAATGGAAACCCGACCGACGCCCATGCGGGCCAGCTCGGGGATGGGCACCAGCTCGGTCTTCATACCCGAAATAGCGTCCATCAGGTTGACGGAGAGGGGGCCGCGGAGCGAGGCCACCGCTTGTTCGATGTCGGCCCTGGTGCGGATGCCGTCGATGAAGGCCAGGTCGGCGCCGGCTTCGAGATACAGATTCGCGCGGCGGATGGCCTCCTCCAGGCCGTAGACGGCAAAGGCGTCGGTGCGCGCGTTGATGATGAAATCCTTGTCCAGCGCGTCGCGGGCCGCGGCGCAGGCGCGCACCTTCCCGGCCATCTCCTGGGCCGCGATCACTTCCTTGCCGGCCATGTGCCCGCAGCGCTTCGGAAACACCTGGTCCTCGATGTTCATGCCGGCCACGCCCATAGCCATCAGCCGCTCGGCGATCCAGGCGGCGTTGACGGCGTTGCCGCCGCCGGTGTCCACATCGGCCATCACCGGGATGCCGACGGCCTGCGCGATGTTCCAGGTGACGTCGAGCACGTCCTTCATCTCGACCAGGCCAACGTCGGGCTTGGCCAGCAGCGAGCCGGCCAGCCCGTAGCCGGAGATCTGGGTGGCTTCAAAGCCGCATTGTTCAATCACCCGGGCACTGAGCGCGTCGTGGCATCCGGGTACCACCACCGCCCGCCGCTCCATGATTGCCTTGCGTAGCGCCGTCGTCCGCTTCATCAGGGTCTCCTTAGCCGCAGATTACGCAGATTCCGCCGATCCTTTCTCCACGTGCAGTTTGGCGGCGATCGCCCGGGCCATCTCCGTAGTGGTATTGCCGCCGCCCATGTCGTAGGTGCGCGTGTTGCCCTCGCGAATCACCTCGGCCACCGCGTTTTCCAGTGCTTCCGCCTTCTGCCGTTCGCCCAGCCACTCCAGCATCATTTTGGCGGCCAGGATGGAGGCGATGGGGTTGGCGCGGTTGTGTCCGGCGTGCTTGGGCGCCGAGCCGTGGGTGGGCTCGAACACGGCCAGCTTGTCGCCGATGTTGCCCGAACAGCCGAACCCCAACCCGCCCACCATCTGCGCGCACAGGTCGGAAATGATGTCGCCGTAGAGGTTGGGCGCCACCAGCACGTCGTAGTTGTGCGGGTTCTTCAGCAGCCACATGCAGATGGCGTCGATGTTGGCGTCGTCGCAGGCCATGCCGGGATAATCGCGGGCCACCTCGCGGGCCGTCTCCAGAAACAGGCCGTCGGTGGCGCGCACCACGTTGGCCTTGTGCACGATGGTCACCTTGCGGCGGCTGTGCTGGCGCGCGAATTCGAACGCGGCCCGCACGATCCGCTCCGATCCTTTTCGCGTGTTGACCTTGCAGGAGACGGCGTATTCGCCCGGCTCCTGCCCGGCGAAGGGCAGGAAGTTCTTCGACAGCCTGCCCAGCATCCCCGCCAGCTCTTCGGGCACCGGCCAGAACTCGACGCCGGCATAAAGGTCCTCGGTGTTCTCGCGGAAGACCACCAGGTCGATGCCCTCTTGGTAGTTGACTTGGCTGCCGGGATAGCCCTTGCAGGGGCGGAGGCACACGTACAGGTCGAACAGTTGCCGCATGCGCACGATCGGAGAACGATAGACCAGCCCGCGCCCCCGCAGCTTGGTGTCCAGCTCGGCCTCGGCGGCGCGGACCGGCTTCGAGGTGATGGCCCCGAACATGGCCGCGTCCACCGACTTCAGCAGGTCAATGGTGCGCAACGGCAGCGCGTCGCCTTCCTGCCGCCAGAACTCCCAGCCGATGTCGCCCGGAAGGTACTGGGCGTCGAGCGCCAGCTCATCGAGCACCAGGCGGGTGGCTTCCAGCACCTCCACTCCGATGCCGTCGCCCGGCAGCCATGCGATCTTGTACCTTGCCATAGCACTAGTTCATCACAAAGCGGTTGCGGAGACAAAGCCCACAGAAAAGAACGGCTGTCGGCCGTCGGCCGGCAACCCGGGGCTTCCGCCAGCCGCCGGTCGTCAGCCGTCAGGCGATGGCAAAGGGGCGGATGGGGGAGCCGGTGCCGCCGCGAATCTTCAGCGGCGAGGCCACGAACAGAAACTCGTACACCGCGGCCTGGCGCACCGCTTCCAGGTTGAGCGCCTCCATGATGTGAATGCCGTTGTCGACCAGCAGGTGAACATGGACGGGAAAGGCGGCGGTGGGAGTCACCTCGAAGGCCAGGGTATCGGAGCCGGCCGCGAAGATGCGGCGCGCGCTGAGCCACTGCGCCGCGCCCAGGTCCAGGCCCGGGGCGCCGCCCGGGCCGGCCATTTCGCGCGGGCGGTCCCACAACCGTCCCCAGCCGGTGCGGATCAGCGCCACGTCACCCGGTTCGACGGGCACCGCGGCGCGGGTGGCGGCCGCTTCCAGGTCCGCGGCCATCACCGCCTGCGAGGGCGCCAGCGCGTCCATGCCGTCGGGCACCACGTCCAGCAGCACACCCCGGCGCACGATGGGCAGAACGCGGTCGATGCCCGCCGCCGCCAGGCCGTACTCGAACGATTGGTTGGCCGCCGCCGCGATGCCGCCGTGCAGGCGGCCGTGGCGCGAGAAATGGCCCAGCGCATCGATGTGCGTGCCCAGATGCCCGCCCAGCGTCATCACCTCGGCGGCGGAACTGACGCCCCCTTCCAGCACGATGTCGCCGTGGCCCTTGCTGAGGCTGTAAAGAAACGGCGGATGCGTCGGCCAATGCGGCATCCCGATTCGCCATTCCTGCGAGAGATCGAAAATGCGGAGCCTGCCGTTGCCCAGCGAGGCGGCCAGTTCGCGAAGCAGATCGCTGTTCATAGAGCGTGATCGGCCACCGCCGCGAAAAAACCATGTAGCGCCGGGGCTCGTCCCCGGCATGCCCGAATCGGGCATGCCGGGCGCGAGGCCCGGCGCTACAACTCACGGCCCTGTTGTCTGTGGCCTGGTTCTTCTACTATAGCTCTGAGATGCCGGAATTGCCCGAGGTAGAGACGATTGTGCGCGGCCTGCGATCGCGGCTGACCGGACGCCGGGTGGCGCGCGTGTGCATTGCGCACCCCGGCATAGTGAAGGGCCGCGCGGCCGCTCTCAGCGCTGGCCTGGAAGGCGCCACGGTGCGCGAGGTGCGGCGCTTCGGCAAGCACATCCTGCTGCGCGTGGGCCGGCGCGGCCAGGCCGGCAGCCACTGGCTGATCGTTCACCTGGGGATGACCGGGCAGCTTGTCGTCGAGCCCACGCGGCGTGCGGTGCGCCGGCATACGCACGCCTGGCTGGAGCTGGAAGGCGGCGAGTCGCTGCGCTACATCGACCCCCGGCGCTTCGGCCGCCTCCGGGTGACGCCCGGCGAGGACTTGCCCGAAGAGTTGAGCCGGCTCGGCCCCGAGCCGCTGGAAATCGGCGAGGAGGACTTCGTCAGGCGCGTGCGGAGCCGCGCCGCGCGCATGAAGTCGCTGTTGCTTGATCAGCGCTTCCTGCGCGGCGTGGGCAATATTTACGCGGATGAAACCCTGTTCCGCGCCGGCATCCACCCGGCCACCCCCGGCCGGCGCATTTCCCCGAAGCGGGCCAGGAACTTGTGGCGCGCCATGCGCCGGGTGCTGCAAGAGGCCATCGCGCTGGGCGGCTCTTCGGTTTCCAACTACGTCGATGCGGCCGGGCAGCCGGGCGGGTTCCAGTTCCGGCACCGCGTGTACGGGCGCGCCGGCCAGCCGTGCGTGAATTGTGGCGCCCGGCTGCGCCGCGCTATCATTGCCGGCCGCGGCACGGCCTGGTGCCCGAAATGCCAACGCAAGTAGTTTCCAGTTTCCAGGTTCCAGGTTGAAACGTTGCCTGGGCGCCCTTAAACTCAAACCTGACACCTGAAACCTGACACCTGAGAATCATGCGCAACTTTGCTATCGGAGTGGATGTCGGCGGAACCAACCTGCGGGTGGCCGCCATCGATGCCAACGGAGAGGTTTTCCAGCGGACTAACCTGACCACGGAGGTGCGTGCGGGCCGCGATGCGGTGCTGGAGGAGATGGTGTCGGCCGTCGAGGCGCTGCGCGCACGCCATGCTTCCGGTGCCCGCCTGGCCGGCATCGGCTTCGGCGTTCCCGGCCTGATCTACATGAAGGAAGGGAAGCTGCGCGAATCGCCCAACCTGCCCGGCTGGCACGACTACCCGCTGCGCGACATGCTGGAGCAGAAGCTGGGCACGCGCGTCTTCCTGGAGAACGACGCCAATGCGGCGGCGCTCGGTGAAAAATGGATGGGGCACGGGCGCGAAGTGGATGGCCTGGTGATGCTCACGCTGGGCACCGGCGTGGGCGGCGGCATCGTGCTCGACGGCCGCATCTGGCATGGGTTGCTGGGCATGGCCGGCGAACTCGGCCACATCACCATTCAGCCCGACGGGCCGCGCTGCGGCTGCGGCAACCACGGTTGCCTGGAGGCCCTGGCCTCGGCCACCGCCATCGTGCGCATGGCCAACGAGGCAGTGGCGCAAAGCAGCAGCCCCGCGCTCCAGGCGGCGGCAGCCGGGGGCCGGCCGATCACCTCCGCCATCGTTTACAGCGCGGCCAAGCAGGGCGACCCGGCAGCCCGGGAAATCTTCCGCGTGGTGGGCTGGGCGCTGGGGATTGCGCTGGCGGACCTGGTGAACGCCTTCAACCTGCCCATGTATGTGCTGATGGGCGGGGTGTCGGCCGCCTGGGACCTGTTTGCGCCGCCCATGCTGGCCGAGGTCGAGCGCCGCTCGTTCGTCTACCGGGCCGGCGGCACGCGCATCGTAGTCTCGAAGCTGGGCGCCGACGCGGGCCTGTTCGGCGCTGCGTATTTGCCCCTTTCAGCAGCCTGCTAAAGCTTCTGCCGGATTTGCCGATAGTAGCGGTTGAATGTCCCCCCGGCAATTGGCAACCATCGACGGCAGGGTTGAAGTGTATTGTGGGCGAGCCTTTCATCGCCCAGCGGATTCAACCCAGCAGCGTGTATCGGCCTCTGGCGGCAGCCATGGCGGGAACGGACCATAAGCCCGTTGCTCGACCGGGCCGCCGCCCGATCCCCCCTTTTGGAGCCCACGATGCCCTTAGACTTCTCGATGAACAGCCCGATCTCCGACGACGAAACCAGGGAACGCATCCGGTCTGCAGTGGAACGGCTCCTGCGTGAACACCAGGAGCAATGGCAGGTCTCAATCGAGGGCCGGCTGAGCCATTCTTACCTGTGGTTGACCGCCCAAACCGGCGGTTTTGAACGCCGCAAGCTGATGGACAGATACAACCTCACCCCTCCGTTCATCGCCAAGGTGCTCAGGGATTGGCTGGCCGAGTTTGCCTGGATGATCTCCCGCCGCGAGTTGCCCGGCTAGCGACGATACCGATGGGGGGCGAATCGGCGCACGGGGTACTCGGTTCCCAGCAGCTCCCAACTGGCGGGGTCCTCCTGTCCCAGGCGCCAGGCGGAGAAGCCCGGCAGCCGATGGCGCTGGATCAGCTCGAGCTTGGCGCGCAGGCTGCGCGCGTCCTCGTACCAGATCACGTGGCTCGCGTCGTTCTCGGTGAACTCCAGGCGGCCGGAGCCGAGGGTCTCGTCGAATTCGTTTCGCACGCCCTCGCGGCCCATCCAGCCGCCGAGGTCCGCGAACTTGTGGCTGCGGCCGCGCCACTTCTCCTGCCCCGCCTCCCGCCACCAGTGCAGGTGGTAGACCGGGATACCCCAGGAAATCTTGGCGCGGGGCACCTGGCTGAGCGTGTACTTCACGATCTGCTCCATCCAGGGAATGCTGCCCACCGAACCCGGCTGGCCGGAAGCGGAATGCTCCGGGTAGGCCATGATGCTCAGGAAATCGGCCACGCGCCCCAGTCTGCGGTAGTCGTACACACCCGACCAGTTGTCCCAGCCCCCCGGCTTCTCCGGATCGCGTTCATGGCGGGAGCGGCCCACTACGGCCAGCGTCAGCAGCAGGCCGCGCCGGTGAAAGGCCCGCGCCGCTTTTACCGTGAACGCCGTGAACTTGTCGCGGTAGGTGTAATGGATGTTCTCGTAATCGAACTGGAAGCCGACGGCGCCATCGCGCCTGGCGTAGTACAGCAGGTAGCGGATGGCCCGGTCCTGGAACTTCGGGTTGTCCAACACGGCGTGCATGGTGCGCTGGTCGAAGCGGCGATTGGTCACCAGCGGCATGATGGCCACGCGGTTCTCGTGCGCCACCTGCTTCACCTCCGGCGGCACTTCGCCCATGATGAAGCCCTCGGCGTCCATGGAGAAGGTCTGCGGGGCGATGATCGAGATGCGCCGGGCATTGCGCTTCAGGATCTCCGGCGCCGCCGGGTCGCTGGCGACGTAGTAGTAGAGCGAGACGATCGGCGTTTTGCGCACGGCGGCCGCGGCCGGCTGCAGGCACGCCGCCACTCCCAGGAACAGCAGCGGAATCCGCTTCATGGGCGGCCATTATGAAGCAGATTCAGCGGCGCTTAAAGAGGGAATGGGACGCAGATGAACGCAGATCAGAACCCTTCCCCGAAGCTCGATCTGCGTTCATCTGCGTTTATCGGCGGCCCGTTAGAGGAGCGAGACCACTCAGAAGCCGGTTTGCTCGGTGCGGGCGATGATCTCGTTCTGCAGCGCGGGCGTCAGATCGCAGAAGTAGTCGCTGTAGCCGGCCACCCGCACGATCAAATCCCGGTAGCGATCGGGATCGGCCTGTGCGGCGCGCAGCGTCTCGGCGGTCACCACGTTGAACTGGATGTGGTGGCCGTCCAGTCGGAAGTAGGACCGCACCAGGTGCGCCAGCTTCTCGATGCCCTCCTCGCCTTCCAGCAGCGACGGGGTGAACTTCTGGTTCAGCAGGGTTCCGCCGGTGCGCGCGTGGTCCAGCTTGGCGGCCGACTTGATGACCGCGGTCGGCCCCTTGCGGTCGGCGCCCTGCGCCGGAGAGATGCCATCGGAAACCGGCTCGAAGGCCTTGCGGCCGTCGGGCGTGGCCCCGCATACCGAGCCGAAGTACACGTGGCAGGTGGTCGAGAGATAGTTCACGCGGTAGAGGCCGCCGCGGGTGTTCTTCCGCCCGTTCACCTCGTCGTAGAAAGCGTCGAACAGCGCGCGCAGGATGTCGTCGGCATAGTCATCGTCGTTGCCGTACTTCGGCGTCCGGTTCCAGAGCAACAGCCGGGTCTTCTCCTGTCCCTCGAAGTTCGCGCCCAGCGCCTCGAGCAACCCGGCCATGGTGACGTTCTTGCGGTCAAAGACGTGGTGCTTGATGGCCGAAAGGCTGTCGGTGCAGGTGCCCTGCCCGGTGCCCATGATGTAGGTGGTGTTGTAGCGCGGCCCGCCGGCGTGGTAGTCCTGGCCGCGGGCAATGCAATCCTCGATCAGCAGCGAGAGGAACGGCGCCGGCATCTCCTGGGCGTAGAGCCGCTCGATGACATTGCTGCCCCGCACCTTCACATCCACGAAATAATGCAACTGGCGGCGGTAGGCGTCGAAGACCTGCTGGTAGGAGATGAACGAGCGCGGGTCGCCCGTTTCCAGGCCGATTTTCTTGCCGCTGCGCGGGTCCACGCCGTTATTCAGCGCCACCTCCAGGACCTTCACCCAGTTGAAGTAGCCGGTGAGGATGTAGGCTTCCTTGCCGAAGGCGCCGGTCTCCACGCAGCCGGAGGTGCCGCCCTGGCGGGCGTCCTCGATGGTCTTGCCCTGCCGCAGCAATTCCTCGACCACCATGTCGGCGTTGAAGATGGAGGGCTGGCCCCACCCCTGGCGCACGATCTCCAGGCCGCGCTTCAGGAAGCGGTCGGGGTTCTTCTTGCTCAGTTGCAGGTTCGAGGAGGGCTGCAGCAGCCGCATCTCATCGACGACCTCGAGGATCAGGTAGGTGAGGTCGTTGACGGCGTCCGAGCCGTCGGGCTTGAGGCCGCCGTTGTTGATGTTGCAGAAGTCGGTGTAGGTGCCGCTCTCGGCCGCCGTCACCCCCACCTTGGGGGGCGCCGGCTGATTGTTGAACTTCACCCAGAAGCACTCCAGCAGCTCGCGGGCCTGTTCCTCATGGAGCGTGCCGCCGGCCAGGCCCTCCTGGTAGAACGGGTACAGGTGCTGGTCGAGCCGCCCCGGGCAAAACGAGTCCCAGGTGTTCAGCTCGGTGATGACCCCCAGGTGGACAAACCAGTAGCACTGCAGCGCCTCGCGGAAGTCGCGGGGGGCGTGGGCCGGGACGCGCCGACACACCGCCGCGATCTGTTCCAGCTCCGCCCGGCTGCCGGGATTGTTCTCCGCCGCGGCCATCTGTTCGGCGCGCTCCGCGTGCCGCTCGGCGAAGCGGATCACCGCATCGGCGGCGATGGCCATGGCCTTCAGTTCCTGCTCCTTGTTGTAGGCCTCGGGGTCGCCGTAAAAATCCAGCGCCGCCAGGCTCCGCCCGATTTCCGCCTTCAAGCCAAGCAGGCCCTTGCGGTAGATCACGCCGCCGAGCACGGTATGGCCGGGGGCGCGCTGTTCCATGAACTCGGTGAACATGCCGGCCTCGTAAGCGTCCTTCCATTCCGGCGTCATCTCGTGGAAGATGCGGTCGCGCATGCTGCGGCCGCGCCAGAAGGGGATGATGCGGTCGCGCTGCGCCGCCCGCGCTTCGTCGCTCACGCGGTAGGAAACCTTCTCGCGGGTGTCCAGGATTTCCAGGTCCGGCATGCTGTGGCAGCACAGTTCCGGGTACGTCGGCGCGCCCTTCGGGGAGGGGCCGCGCTCCCCGACAATCAGCTCGTCCGCGCCGATGTGGATGGTCTTGTGCTCCATCAGGTGGCGGAAGGCGGAGGCGCGCAGGACGGGCGCCGACACCGGCGCGGCCTGCTGGTAGAACTCCGTCAACAACGCCGCCCGCTCGATCGAGAGCCAGGGCCTGGTGTCCAGGCTGCACTGGCGCAATCCGGCCACGCGTTCGTTCATCGCTACCCTCCGATCCGGACCGTGAACCCCTGCCGGCGCAGACCGCCGGCCAGTTCCTCCATGCGCGCTGCCGCCGGCGGCTCCAGGCCCGGCAGTTGGTATTGCAGGTTCAGCCGCGCGTACTTGTTGACGCCGATCTTATGGTACGGCAACAGGTCGATGCGCGGAACGCCGAGGCGCAGCAGCAGGGCGGCCACGGCGGCCAGTTCTTCCTCCCCGTCGTTGACCCCCGGGATGACAGGCACGCGGACCGCCAGCGGGCGGCCGGCGCGCGCCAGCGCCTCCAGGTTCGCCAGAATCACCTCGTTGGTGGCGCCGGTCGAGGCGCGGTGCTTGGCGGCATCAATGAACTTCAGGTCGTACAGGACCAGGTCGGCCTTTCCGGCAATGCGCAAGAAGCTGCCCGACTCGGCCAGGCCGCAGGTGTCCAGCACGGTGTGAATGCGGCGCGCGCGGCAGGCCTCGAGCAGGGCCTCGAGAAAACGGGGCTGGGCCAGCGGCTCGCCGCCGGAAAAGGTGACGCCGCCGCCGGACTCGTCGAAAAAAACCACGTCGCGCTCGATCTCGGCCACCGCCTGCCGCACCGTCATGCGGCGGCCGGCCACGGCGCGGGCCTCGGCCACGCAGACCTCCACGCACGTCCCGCACGCCGTGCAGGCCGCCGAGCGCAGCATGGTTTCTGCGCCGCGGCTGATGGCCCCTTCCGGGCAGGCCTCGAGGCAGTCCCCGCACAACAGGCAGCGCTCGCCAACGTACATCACTACCGGCTCAGGCGCCCGGCTCTCGGGGTTGTGGCACCACCAGCAGGCCAGCGGGCATCCCTTCAGAAAAACCGTGGTGCGGATGCCCGGGCCGTCATGCAGGCAGAACCGCATGATGTTGAAGACCACGCCGTAAAGCTCGCCGGTTTGGATAGCGCTGGTCACGGGGAACCCGGATGTGCTTCGAAAAGTAGCACGCCGCAGAGCGCCTTCGCAACCGTGCGGACCGCCTTGGGCGGTCCGTCAGGCGGCGATAACGGTGGCGCAACCTCGACAAAAGGTGTAAATAATTCTATAAGGGCCAAGTACAAACAAATAAGGAGACGAGAGAATGAAAGCGATTTGTGTGATCCTGCTGTGCGCCGGAATCGCTGTCGCGCAGAATCCGTTCAGCGACGACACCAAGGCGGCCTGGAACAACGTCAAGAAC
>Ga0315284_10012331_pt1 | contig 12171 bp, 5 predicted proteins | sample YL17G09_16_MG_FD_203696 | JGI IMG/M metagenome (GOLD analysis project Ga0315284, IMG submission 203696) | Sediment microbial communities from Yellowstone Lake, YNP, Wyoming, USA - YL17G09_16 | ecosystem: Environmental > Aquatic > Freshwater > Lake > Sediment | place: USA: Wyoming | collected...
TCGTTTTTTTTGGTGGGGGGGGGGGGCGAGAGGGAGAGAGGTTTGGTCACGAGAGAAAAAGACAAAAAACTCAGCAAACGGGAAGAGAAAAAAACCCACTTTCATGAAAATCGATTCAAAAAACGTCAGGACCCCATCCTGCTCGCCGCCGTCGAGGCCGCCGAGGCCGCGAGGGAAGGGCGGAGGCACAAGGGCGGGGACAGGGGGGGCATCGCCGAGGAAGGCGAGGAAGAGGAGGAAGGGGAATGGGAGGGAGGGACGAGCCGGAGACGAGTCGTCGAGGTCGAGGGGGAGGAGAGCCTGCCCCTGCCCGTAAAGAGGGGCGGCGGCGCTCCCGCAGCCGCTTCCATCTCCGCCGCGGCCTCCTCTGCCGACGCGGAGATGGGGGCAGCAGCTCCGCGGCCCGCCGCGAGGGCTCTGCCTCCGCCGATCGCGATCCCTCCCCGAGGAGCCCCCCCCCCCGCGGCGGCAGCGGCAGCGGAAAACGGCGACGACGAGGAGGAGGAGGAGTTTGGGACGCCGAAATCCGAGTGCTCCTTCGTCTCGGCCTTCTCCACGGTAGCAGCAGCCTCTGCAGCTGCTGCTGCCGCTGCCGCAAACGGAGGAGGAGAAGGCGCCGCTCCCTCCTTGGCGGCGCAGCCGGTTCCGCTCCTCGAAAGAGTCCACCGGCTCGAGGCGATGCTCCCGGGCCGCGCCGCGTGCGCGCGCGCCCAGTCCCGCGGCGCCTCGACGACGGACCCGGCGTCCTCCCAAAGGCTCTCGGCCGCGGCGGACCTCGCCGAGCACGCCCTGAGCGACGGTAGGGGCACGCTGATGATGCGCGTGGCGCAGCTGGAGGCCGCGCTCGGGGCGCTGATAGAGGCGGAGACGCTGCTCGCGGTCGGTGCTGTGGAGAAGAGCCACGTCGCGTGCTGCAGCGTGATGTGAATTGAGCTGTGTTGGATAAGAACTGGTTTTATTTTCCCAGATTTCTTTTTCGTACTTTAATAGAGTGTGTGTACGAGAGAGAGAGAGAGAGAGAGAGCGAGGGGAGCGCCGTGCGTGCGCTCGGGTTGCTCGCCTCAAACCTGGTAATGAAATTTATTTCATCCTGCCCTAGCAAAAAGAAGAAAACAAGAAAATGGCCTCTCTCTTTCACTTCACCACCATCGCTTTTCTGAAGAGCTTTTTTTCTTTCTTTCTCTTTCAACCTGCTTCGCTTCGCTTCTCTTTCGACGACAGTGGAAGACGAGTCTCCCTCGATGGACTGGCGAAACGACGAAGGAGGCGCCCAGGCGCCTCCTCCGCGAAAGCAGAGAAGCTCTCCATTGCCGTCTCCGTCATCGTCACCATCGGTCTCGACCTCGACCTCCAGTCCTTCCGGCGTCGCGGCCACGCTCTCATACCCGCCCGGCGAGCTCGAAGCCCCGCTCGCGACCGTCCACCTCGTCGGCGTCGCGCACGTCTCCCGCGCCTCGGCCGAGGACGCTGCGCGGGCGATCCTCGAGACGCGGCCCGACGCGGTAGTGCTCGAGCTCGACCCGGAGAGGTTTGCCGCGCTGCGCGCCGCATCCCTTTTATCTTCTTCTTCCGGCTCCTCCTCCCCCTCCGCCTCCCCGTCTTCGTCGGCGGCGACTGCGGAGGGAGCAGCGGCCAGGGAGCGCTACGGCATCCCGGCCCCGCAGTCCAAGCTCCACTACGCCAAGACGGCCCTGAGCGGCGGCGCGCCGGCGAGCCTGATGCGGCTCGCGTACAGCGTCGCCGGCGCGCTCGTCGGCGCGCGCGCCGGCGGCGAGTTCTTGGCCGCCGCCGACGCCGCCGAGGCTGTGGGGGCCGAGGTGGTGCTCGGGGACCGGACGCAGAAGGCGACGATGGCGAGGCTGATGGCCGCTGCGGGCGAGGCCGCGAGGGCCGCCGCCGAGGAGGAGCGGAGGGCGAGGGCGGAAGGGAGGGCGCCGGTCTCCGTTGCGCCTTCTTCGGACGAAGGCTTTGACGACGACGAGCCCTCCTCTCTTTCTTCTTCCTCCTCCTCTGCCTCTTCTTCTTCTTCCTCTTCCTCTTGGGACAGCGAAAGCAGCGAAGACCCGTCCTCCCCCTCCTCCTCCTCCTCCTCCTCTCCCCTTCTCCCGCGCTCCCGCTCCAGGGTCGCGGCGCAGGAGGCGCGCGAGCGCCGCTGGAGGGGCTTCCTGCGAAAGGGGGGCTGCTCGAACGCCGACGAGGCGGTGCCGGCGTTCAGGAGGCTGATGAAAGCCGGCTTCGAGGCCTCCTCCAGCAGCTTCGGCAGCGGCAGCGGCAGGGGCGGAAGTGGTCCTCCTCCGCTGGACCTCGCGGACTTGGCCGCGGTGCGCGCCTGCGGGAGGGGGGTCGTGGAGGGCACGAGGAGGAGGACGCTCGAGGCCGCCGCCGCTGGCGGCGCGGGCGCGGCAGCGGGGGACATCTGGGCGCAGCTCGAGGCCGCCGCGGCGGCCGAGGCCGCCGCGGCGGCGGGGGGCGGCGCCGGCGGGCCCTCCCCGAGGGCGGCGAGGGCCGTCCTCGAGCGCGTGCTGGGCGCGGAGCGGGACGTCATCCTGGCCCACTCGCTGTTCCGCGCCGCGGTCGGCGGCGACCGCGGCGGCGGGAGCGGTGGCGGCGGCGGCGGCGGGCGCGGGGCGGCCCCTCCCCGGACGGTCGTCGGCGTCGTCGGGGCGGCGCACGTTCCCGGGATCGTCCGCTTGTGGCCCACGGTCGACGCGCCGGACGTCTCCGAGGCCGCGCGGGAGCTGTCGCGGATGCCGGGCGCCGGGGGCAGAGGCGGTGGCGGCGGCGGTGGCGGCGGGGGCTCTTCTCTGCCGGCCTTTGCGACCGGAGCGCTTTTGGTCGCCCTCGCGGTGCGGCGGCCGAAAGTGGCGCTCTTCGTCGCCGGCTCCGCCGCGGCGCTCGCGACGCCGTTTGTCGTGGCGGCAGCGGGCGCGATGGACAAGTGGTCTAGGTTTGCTTCCCTGCTCGGCGAGGCCGCGGTGAGGTTGGATGACGAGGAAGGAGGAGGGGAGCGGCAGTAGTGTTTCCCCCTCCTGCTCCCCGGCTCGCTTCGCTCGCGCGGCGGCGGCGCACTTGGACTCTCTTTCAAGTGTAAGCTCCGCGCTCGGACCAGGGATTTCTCCCTTCGTGTGGTTTCAAAAAAAAAAAGGCAGTAGTGGGGGTTTAGAGGTTGAGGAGAGCGAGTGATTCCGTTTCTTTGATAGCCGTTGAGATGCTATTGAATCTCACTTTTCTTTTCCTTGTTCTTCCCTTCGTTTCTCTCTCTCTCTCTCTCTCTCTCTCTCTCTCTCTCTCTCTCTCTCTCCCGCATCTCCCTTCGCTCGTGCTCACACGCGCATCCGCGGGCTCGCGGGAACCGAGAACAAGAAGAGCCTGGCTTTTTGGATCGGTTCGGCTCGATTCTTCTTCTCTCCGTTTCCTTTTTCGTTCGCCGTCGCCCGTCCCCCTCGTGCTCGACTTTCCGGGGCCTTCCCTCTCCCTCGAACGGCCATTCACTCTCCTCCAGGAAGGGATAGCGGCGTCATTTATTAATGGACTCCCATCCACCCAAGCTCCCGATGGAGCAGTACGGCAACACCTCGACCTTCAACGTCGAGAGCGTCCTCAGCAAGAACGCCACGGGCAGCGAGTACTGGCGCCGCACCGCGTCTCGCCTCGCTTCCGTGGACTCCGTCGTCGACCAAATCTACTTCGACGTCGACCACCTCGAGCCGTGGATGGCGGGGCGGGCCTCCCGCGGGGCCTCGGCGGCCTTCTGCCTGCTGCACCGGCTGGGCGAGCTCGCGCCGACCGAGGCCGAGGTCGGGTCGATGCTGAGGCACCAGGACTCCCCGTACATCCGCGCCGTCGCGCTCCTCTACGTGCGCTTCGTCGCCAACCCCCGCGCCCTCTGGAGGTGGTTCGAGAACTGCCTGGAAGACGGCGAGGAGCTGAGCCCGAGCCCCACGAGCGCCGGAGGCGGAGGGGAGGAGGAGGCCGCCACGAGGACGGTGACGGTCGGCGCGTTTGCCCGGGAGCTGCTGCTCGACCCCTTCTACTTCGAGACGATCTTCCCGCGGATCCCGAAGCCCGTCGCCGACGACGTCGAAGCCAGGCTCCGCTCCCAGGGCCTGCCCACCAGGGCGCTGGGAAACGCCGGGCTCGGCGGGCCCTGCAGGCGCGGCGGCGCGGCGCAGCCCTCTTCGGTCAAGTCTGCTCTCATGGTGGGTCTGGCGCCCAGCCAGAGGAGGGCTCCGGGCTCGCAGGGCGGCGGCGGCGGCGGCGGCGGCGGAGACGGCGGTGGCGGGTCCAGGGGGGGTCGGAGGGACGGCGGCGAACGCTGCGACCGGGACCGCGGGCGCGACGGCGGCGACGGCCGGCGCGGCGACTCCCGCAGCGGCGGCGGCCGCGACGGCGAGAGGTCCTCCTACCGTCGCTCCCGCTCCCGCTCGCGCTCTCCGACTTATCGCAGGAGGGACGACGACCGAGACCGCGACCGAGACCGCTACCGCGACACGGGGAACTACTACAGGGGCGGAGGCTCAGGAGACCGAGAGGGCTATCGCGACCGGCGCTGAAAGAAAGAGAGAGAAGAAGAAAACTGTAAAGAAAGAAAAGACGGAAAAACACACATTTTCTCTTTTTGTTTTGGTTTGGCTTCACTCTCTCATAAAAAAATAGAAAACAGAACAGTCTCCCTATTTCACCTTTGCGTTTTGGGGTCCTCCCACGCTCGTTCCCTCTCTCTCTCTTTCTCTCTCCTTTTTCTCTCTCTCAAGTCGTGCTTATTGTTGTATCCGTTTTGTTGCCCCCCTCGTGTTTTTTTTTGCTCGTCCCTCTCTCGTACCCCCCCAACTCTCCTGTCTCCCTCTCCACCACCACTCTCCTTTCTCTCTCTTCTCTTTTACGGCGCGTTGAAGAAGTCCCCGGGAGAGGGCTCCTTCGCGTCCACGGGAGCGACCTCCAGGGCCTCCTCCTCCACCTCCAGGACCCCCGTCTCGACCAGCTGCCCCGGGAACGGCGGGCCCGGAGCGACGGCGCCGGCGGCGGCCCCGGCCTCGACGGCGGCGGGGAGGGGGGGGGCCTCGACCGGCGGCGCAGAGGCCATGAAGGCCGCCGGGTCGAGAGGGGAAGGGTCGACGCCGGCGCCGACGGGCGCGGCAGCAGCGAGGGCGTCCTCCTCCGCGGCGGCGACGGGCGCCGCCGGCGCCCCCTCCCCGAGCTCCTCGGGCTCCTCCACCACCGGGGCGGGCGCCGCCTGCTCCCCCGCCGTGAGCGCCTCCTCCCCGCCGTCGGCGGCCGCGGCCTCCTCGAGAGCGGGCTCGGAGGGCTGCTCCTCGGCAGCGGGAGAGGGGAGCCGGGAGACCGGCTCCTCGACGACGGGCTCGGGCTCCGCGACGGCTTCGGCGGCTTCGCGGGCGGCGCGCTCTGCCTCCTCGGCCTCCGCGCGCGCCTGCGCCTGCGCAGCGGCAGCTTCCTCCGCGGCAGCTTTCGCGGCAGCAGCTTCCTCGGCGGCGACGCGAGCGGCCTCCTCCTCCTCTGCCTTGGCCTCGACCTTGGCTTGGCGCTCCGCCTCCTTCGCGGCCTCGGCCTCCGCCTTCAGCCTCGCCTTCTCCTCTGAGGCGCGCGCCTTCGCCTCGGCCTTCTCCTGCTTCTCGCGCTCCTTGGCAGCAGCAGCGGCAGCGGCAACAGCAGCCTTCTCGGCCGCAACCTTCTCCGCGGCCTCCTTCTTCAGGCGTGCCTCCTCTGCCTTTTTGGCTGCGGCGGCCTCGGCAGCGACTCGCTTCTCCTCGGCGGCCCTCTCGGCGGCCTCGCGCTTGGCCCGCTCCTCGGCCTCCTTCGCGGCGGCCGCAGCTTCTGCCGCGGCCCTCTCGGCCTCGACCTTTGCGAGCCTCTCGCGCTCCGCGCGCGCCTCTGCCTCGGCGCGCGCCGCGGCGTCCGCGGCCTCCTCCTCTGGGCTCAGCGCCACGAGCAGCACTGCGTGCTGCCCCCCAAACTCCAAAGAGAGAGCCTGCCTGCCGGAGGCACGGGGGGGGAGGTCGACCAGACGCGGCGCGAGCTCGTCGCCGTCGGCGTTCTCGCTGCTCGAGTGCTTGCCGAGCTGCCCGGAGTCGCCAAAGCCCCAGGCCGCGGGCAGCGGCGCGGCCGGCTCGCCCGCGACGACGAGGCCCCCGGACACGGCGAGCCCGGCGGACACGGCGGAGAAGCGAGCCGACGCGCCGAGCTTCGACGCGTCGACGCGGACGGGCGCGACCGCGCCCTCGTCGGACGAGGGGTCCGCGCCGGCGGCGCCGAGCCTCCCGTACGTCGGCCTGCCGAACGCCAGGGCGACGCCGCTGGAGGTCAAGGCCAGGGTGTGGTGCTGCCCCGCCCCGATCGAGGCGACCGAGGATGGGAAGAGGCCCGCAGGGAGCGGGGGGGACGGCGAGCGAGGCGGCGCCGGGGCGGCGGCCGCCTCCCCGCCCTCGACCTCCATGTCCTCGGCGGCGGCGGGAGGCGCGGGCGGCGGGAGGAGCGGGGCAAACGCGGCCGCGACGAGCGCGGCGACCTCCGGGACGGCGCCGGACAGGCCCAGCGAGGCGGCGGGAGCAGCGGGCGCGCCAGCAGCAGCAGCAGCGGCGGCGGCGGGAGCAGCGGGCGCGGCCTCGGCCGCCGTCGGCGCGGGGCGGACCCTGCCGCTCCCGCCGCCCTCGGCGGCCCGCTCCAGCGCCGCCAGCCGCACGGGGCTCAGCACCGCCGCGCCGCCGTTGTCGACCGAGAGCTGCCCGTAGTTGTTCAGGCCCCAGCCGAAGACGGCCCTCCCGCCCGAGGCGACCGCGAACGACGAGTAGGTGCCCGTGAAGACATCCTCGATCCTGGGCGCGCCGGAGCCCCCGCCGGGGAACTTGACCCGCGCCGGCCGCAGCAGCAGCTCCTCCAGCGCCGCCCTGCGCGGCGGCAGCCGCTCGCCGACGCGGCCGAGCGCGCCCGCGCCCGCGGTGCCCCACGACAGGACGTCCCCGCCCGCGGTCAGTGCCAGGGCGTGGTCGGCCCCCGAGCAGACCTTGACGGCGCGGGCGGCGGCCGCCGAGGGGCCCCTGGGCGCGGAGTGGACGCACGCGGGCGAGCGCGCGATGCGCAGGCCCGGGGCGAAGCCGAACACGCCCGAGGCGTCGCGGAAGGTGCCCCAGGCGAAGACGCGCCCGTCGGCCGCCAGGGCGCACGAGTGGCTGTCTCCGGCGGAGACCTGCACGAAGGGGCCCGCCCCCTCGGGGAAGGCGACGCGGCCCCAGGAGTACGGGTCGCCGCGCGGGAGGTGCGGGGCCGGGTCGAAGGCGGAGAGCTTCGCCTTCTTCGCCGGCGCGAGGGCTTCGGCACCGTCGGCGTCCTCCGCCGCCTCCTGCTCCGCCTCCGCCTCCTCCTCCTGCTCCCCGTCCCAGACCTCCCCGGCTGTCGGCCTCCCGAGGGCCCCCTCGTCGTTCACGCCCGTGGACCAGACCGTGCCGTCGTCGGCGAGGGCCAGCGTGTGCATGCCGCCGGGGGCGACCTGCAGGGCGCGGCGCTTGAGCGCTCCCGCGGCGGCGGCGTTCGCCCCGGCGGCGGGCGCCGCCGCGTCGCTCGGCAGCTGGCTCGGGATCGGCCTCGACGCCTCGGAGACGTCCTCGCCGCGGCCGAACTGGCCGCAGTCGCCCGTGCCGAACACGAAGATGTCTCCGGCGCGCGTCCCGTGCGAGCGGTGCGAGACCGGGGGCAAGGGCGCCGCGGGCGCTGCGGGCGCCGAGGACGGAGGGGGCCTCTTGCGGGCGGCGGGCGCGGGCTTGGCTGCGGCCCTGGGCTTGGGCGTCGCCGCCTTCTTCGCGGCGGCAGGAGGAGGCTTGGGGACGACCGCGGCCTTCTTCTTCGCAGCAGCGGGGGCGGCGGGGGGAGCGGCGGGGGAGCTGCGGCGCTGCCTCTTGGCCGCGGGCTCGGGCGCCGGGGGCGCGGCGCGGGACTTTTTCGCCGCCGGAGCGGCCGGAGCCGCCGCCTTTTTCGGAGCCGGTGCCGCCGCCTTTTTCGAAGGCGGAGCCGCCTTTTTAGGGGCAGCGGCAGCCTTGGGAGCAGGAGCAGCGCCGCCCCTCGCCCTCGACTCGCGCGCCGGCGGGGGGGCGGCCTTCGCGGCGGCAGCCGGCTTCTTCGGGGCTGCGGCCTTCGGGGCCGGCTTCTTCGGGGCTGCGGCCTTCGGGGCCGGCTTCTTCGGGGCTGCGGCCTTCGAGGCCGGCTTCTTCGGGGCTACGGCCTTCAGGGCCGGCTTCTTCGGGGCCGCAGCAGCCTTCGGGGCTGGCTTGGCCTTCGCTGCGGGCGCTTTGGGCGCGGGCTTGGAGGAGGCGGAGGCCTTCTTCGGGGGCGGTGCTGCTGCCTTCTTCGCAGGTTTCGCTGCTTTTGCCGCCTTCGATGACGACGTCGCCTTCGCCGTCTTCGGCTTCGCTTTCGCGGCCTCCTTCTTCTTCGTGGTTGCCGGCCTGGTGGCCGCCGGTTTCTTCACGGCGGCGGAGGCTGCTGCAGTCGGCTTCTTTCCCGCAAGGGCCTTGGACGCGGCCACGGAGGCGGCGCGCTTGGGGGGAGCCATCGTTCGTCGTCGTCGAATTCTCAGCGGGAGCGAAAAACAATCGAACGGCAAATGCAATGGGTCGCTCTTTGCTTCGTTCGCAGCCCCTCACGACTGGGGACCTGTGTCGCAGGTCGAGAGACGCCGAGAGAATACCGGCGCGGGGGAAGGCAGGGGAACAGGGAGGGCGAGCGAGGGCCCCTGGTCGTCGAGAGCGGGGGAGGGGTTGGAAAATCGAGAGTGACGACAGCTCTTCTTCGAACGATGTCGAGTCGACGACGACCGTTCCGTTTTTTTTCCCGCTTCGTGGTCCTCCAGACGCCGACCCACTTCCCTCAGCCCCCAGTTCTCTTGCTCTCTCTCTCACTCGCTCTCTCTCTCTCTCTCCCCCTCTCGAGCTCTTCGAGGCGCCCCCCCTCGTCGCGTTTGAAGCAGAGAGAGTACGCCCGCTTCGTTTCCCCTTTCCCCTCTCCTCCGGCCACGCTCTTCGTCGTCGCTCAGGTGCGCGACCTCTCGTGCGCTCAAGGGCATTGCGCGCACGTTCGAAGCAAGGCCGAGCGAAATCGACGTGGGGCATCAAACATTCGCCTCGCGGCTCTCCGATCATTCCATCTGACATCGCCTCGCTCGCTCGCGAACCTTGCAAGCGCCTCCCTCCGCCTTCCACGGACACCGGCGACTTCGCAGACTCTGTCTTGCACTGAAGTCGCTCGAGGAATCCGAGAAGCAGGGCGGTCCCTGTGCGCGAATGGACTGTTTCTCTCTCTTCACTCTCTCGAATGCTCACTTTGCTTCCCCTCTCTCTTTCTTCCTTCGACCTCGGTCTCCGGCCTCGACAGCAGCCCAGCTTCCAACTCCCCTCCTCCTCCTCCGCGATGAGGGCCCAGCGCCGCCGCCGCCGCCGCAGCAGCGTCTGCGGCGGCGCAGTCGCGGCGTGCCGCTGCCTCCTCCTCTGCTCCCTCCTCGCTCCCCGCGCCCTCGCCCAGTCGGGCGCCGCGGGCCGTGCGGAGGCCCTCCCCGCGGGCTCGCTCCCCTCCGCCGTCGTCGCGGGCGCGGAGGCCGCGCCTCCCAGGCAGTCCCCGGCGACCGGCTACGTCCCCAAGAGGGGGACGCTCAGGGGCTCCGGGCGCGTCAAGTCGGCCACGGACAAGCTCGAGCCGTTCCACGCGAGGGTCTACCGCATCGAGACGGCGCTGCCGCCGGCGGCGCTGCCCCCGAGCGGCGGCGGCCGCAACGCCTCGAAGCTCTCGTCGCCCGACGCCGACCCGGACGTCTACGTCCGCGTCGAGCCCTTCGGCTCGGGCGTCGCCGCGCCCTCCGTGGGCCTCTTCTGCGACCCCGCCTGGGACGACACGGGCGCCGACCCCGAGAACTTCCCGCAGCCGGGGCAAAACGTCTGGAAGGCGGAGGCGTTTGGCGGCGAGTCGCGCCTGACGATCTCGCGCAACGACCGCAACTACCGCCCTCCCGGGGGCCGGGCCGGCGGGTACGTCCCGGCGTTCCTCTGCTCCGTCGTCAACCTCGACGCGACGGGGCCCGTCTCGTACCGGCTCGAGGCCGCGCTGTCCGCGGCCAACGTCTCCCTGGCGCCGAGGCAGCAGGCGGCGGTGCGCGCGGTCTTCGAGGCGTGCTGCCCCGACCCGGCGGCCCCCCCTCCTCCGTCGAAGACGGGGCTGGGGTCGCCGCCGCCGGCGTGCAGCGCCTGGCGCAGGCTCAACGCCGCGGCCGGGGGCGTCGTCACCGATTTCTGCGGCGTCACCGGCCAGGTCTGCGACGCCGACGGCAACCTCCTGCGCCTCGACCTGCGCCGGTGGAACCTGCAGTGCTCCGTCCCGGGCGACGCGCTCGCCGCCTTCCCCAAGCTCCAGTCGCTCAACGTCGCGGGCAACCCGGGATTGAGGGGATCGCTCGACGACCTGTTCGACGCGCTGGCCAAGGTGCCGTCGATGCGGGTCTTGAACGCCTACCGCTGCACGGGGCTCGGCGGCTCGCTGCTCGCGCCCTCCGCCGCTGGCGGCGGCTCTTCGTCCTCTTCTCCTCCTTCTTCTTCTTCTTCCTCTCCTTCGGCTGCTGCTCCGGTCGGCTTCGGCGGCGGGGGAGCGAGCGACGGGGGCGCGATCGGGGGGAGCGGGCGCAGCGGCGGGAGGTCGATGATCGAGGACGGCGGGAAAGACCCTCCCTCCTCTTTCGAGACGCCCGCGGAGGTCGTCGGAGGCGGCCTCGGGTTTGGCCCCGGCGGCGGCGGCGGCAACGGGAGCAGCAGCGGCGTTGGCGGCCGCCGGCGCTCGCTCCTCTCCGGCCGCTCCCTCTCGCAGGTCGTCGTCGAGGACGGGCAGCCCGCCCCGAAGGCGGCCAAGCCCTCGACTCCCGAGGACGTCGTCGTCGGCGGCCTCGGCTTCGGCGGGTCGGGCACCTCGACCTCGGTCCCTCCCCCGGTCGTCGTCGCGCCCCGCACCAGGCCCGACAGGGAAGCCGCCGCCGCCGCCGCAGCAGCCGCGGCCGCGGCCGCCGCGGAGGAGGGCGCGCCCGCCGCTCCGCCCGCCGCGGCCGAGGTCTTCATGCCGAGCAAGGCTGCGGTCTTCATCCCGGCCAAGGCGCCGGCCAAGGCGCCGGCGGCGTCCTCCTCCTCCCTCGCCCCCGCCCCCTCCTTCGCCTCCGCTCCCCCTGCCCCCGCCCCTCCTGCTTCCGGCGACAAGAGGGCCGTCTGCCGCCTCGTCTACAACGGCCTCGTCTCTCTGGAGATCACGGGCGTCGGCACCACGGGCACGCTCCCCTCGTGCCTCGCCGGGCCCGGGTCAGCGCTCGTCGAGCTGCACGTCGGCGACAACAGGCTCGCCGGCGGGCTGCCGTCGGTCGACCCCAAGTCGCCGCTCGAGGCGCTCACCGCCTATTCGAACGCGTTCACTGGCTCGATCCCTGCGAGCCTGCTGGCGGCTCCCGCGCTGCGGCTGCTGGACGTGGCCGACAACAGGCTCGCGGGGTCGATCTCGGCGCCGAAGGCGGCCCCGGCGGCGGCGGTGGCGGCGGCCGCGACGAAGCCCGCCGCCGCCGTCACGTCGCTCAAGTACTTTGTCGCGCGCGGCAACAAGCTTACCGGAACAATCCCCTCCTCGCTCGCCACGGCGCCCAACCTGCAGACGCTCGACCTGCGCAACAACTCGCTGAGCGGCCCTCTACCGAAAGAGTGGGTCGACGGCTGGCCGGGAGCCGAGAACTCCTCCTTGGTGAACGTGCGCTTCTCGCTCAACAAAATCTCGGGACCGTTCCCTGCCGCGCTCGGGAAAGTTCCGGGCCTGACCTTCCTGACCGCCAACCAGAACGCGCTTTCGGGTGAGCTCCCCGACGATCCCGGGATGTTCCCTGCGATCCGCGGGTTCAACGCATCGAACAACGGGCTGACCGGGGGTATCGGGGAGGCGTGGGGCACGAGCGGGCTGTTCAAGCTGGCGCCGGTGAGAGTTTTTTTTCTTCTTCTCTCTTCTTCAATTTTCCATTCCTTCCTTTTCTGTCTTCCCTTTTTTTCTCACCTCTCTCTCTCTCTCTCTCTCTCTCTCTCTCTCTCTCTCTCTCTCTCTCACTCTCTCTCTCACACACACACACACTCTCACACTCAAACACTCACAGACTAAAAG
>Ga0315284_10012334_pt1 | contig 12167 bp, 11 predicted proteins | sample YL17G09_16_MG_FD_203696 | JGI IMG/M metagenome (GOLD analysis project Ga0315284, IMG submission 203696) | Sediment microbial communities from Yellowstone Lake, YNP, Wyoming, USA - YL17G09_16 | ecosystem: Environmental > Aquatic > Freshwater > Lake > Sediment | place: USA: Wyoming | collected...
CGGCCGTCACAATCACCGTTCGCAAAGTCTGGGTCCAACTGGCTTCCGCATGCCCCTATCATCAGGTCTTCGCTGACGCGTGGAAGAACCTCTGCGACGGGAAAACCTCGTGCGGTTCGGTGACACCATACGGACCTGCCACGCGACAGGTCCGTATGGAATCGAGTTCAAGGCTTTCTGTCACGATGCCATGACACGCGTCAATTCCTATCCGCCTCCGAGACCAAGACCGCAGCCCGTTAAGGAACTTTCAAAATTCAATCTCGCCGACCGATCGCGTCGGGAACGCACGTACGCGTTCCGCCGCGAAAATCGCGCCACCACCAAACGGCGTTGTGAGACATGCGGGCTAGGTGATAACCCACCCCCGCAGGCGCCTCACGGAATGGCCGTCACCTTGCCAGCACTTGCAACATTCCCTGGCAGAAATCGGGGAGATCGCTGGGTTTTCGACTGCTCACAAAGTTTCTGTCAACAACCACAGACGAGTCCTCGAATATCACGCCCGCGTTCAGCAAGTCATCCTTGATGCCCGGAGAGCCAGTGGCCCTGACGTCGCGATAAACGCCGGCAGAAATGAGGATCCAACCTCCATGACAGATTGCCGCGACAAGCTTGGCACCGGATGCGAATTCCCGGATGAGACTCAAAACTTTCGGATCACGCCTTAATTTATCCGGCATCCAACCGCCGGGGCAGAGGATGCCATCAAAGTCAGCGAAGTTCATCTCCTTGATGGCCGCATCGGCAATGCAGGGATAACCGTGCTTGCCACGATAGCATTCGCTCGCCTGCTGTCCCGCGACTGTGACTTGAACGCCAGATTCCATCAACCGCAGTTTTGGATACCAGAGTTCCAAATCTTCGTAATCATGATCAACGAGGATCAGAACTCGTTTTCCTTCAACAGGCATCGCAGCTCCTTTGATAACAACGACATTTGAGGACATATTGCACAACATAACAGGATGCCAACCGATGCGGACCGAAAGTCCGAAGAATGAACACTTCGCGTGATGCAAATTGTCTTCCATCGTGTCTTCGGAATCAGACGGTCGAATCCAAACACATCAGGCATCGACAGATCCGAGACGGTAAGCGATGTGTCGACGCATGGCTTAGGTCAAGCGGAACGCGGGTGCAGTGGTAAAACCTCTTGAAAATAGCGGCCAAGCCTTTGCCAGAGAACCCTCACGAGATCCCCAGATCCGGCCTCTCGATCATACATCGGATGTGCATCGATCTGACATCCACCAATCCACGGTGGTGAATCGAGAAACGGACGTTTGAAATCGTGATTTGGAGTACGATCTTCAGCAACGGGTTCTCGTTCGATTTCCAACAGCAGCGGACGAGTCCGGTTCGGAACTCTGGAAGTCACATTTGTTTTGTTGACTCCGAACGATCCCCGTCACTCGAATCAGGAATTTCGCGATGCCCAACACGACACCGGAGAAGATCTCGACGCCTCAAGGCGTCGAACAACCGAAGGCGCGACACGCCTCCGAAGCGGATGAGGCGAGGATTATCGAAGCTTGGAAGTCGGGAAATTACCGAACCAAGGAGAGGTGCTTGGAATCTCTTGGCTTAGAAAACATCAACAACGCGGCGTTGTGGAAGCGGGTCAAGCGGGCCATGGATCGCGACGACCGACGGGGGGCGACGCTCTAGACTCCAGCCGATAAAGCGGCCAGTTCTTGATGAGAGGAGGGGGGCCAATACGCTGATTGCGGGTGCCCACGTACCCTCCCGGTGACACCGGCGGGGGCTAAGCGAGGGGCATGAATTTCAAGACAGGCCAAAAACTCTGTCGCCGAATTCGCCGGTTCACAGTCGACGATCGCAGCGGTTTTGGCTGGTTCAGGGGTGTCCTGTGCCGATTGGACACCCCCCTCTCGTCTTTTTTTATTCGAATGCCTGTTCAAAGTCTGCGACGAGGTCATCGGGATGTTCGATACCGACCGAGACACGAAGTGTATTCTCTGAAATCCCCGCTTCGCGTCGAGCGGCTTCATTCATCGAAGCGTGACTCATCGTGTCGGGATATTCGATCAGAGATTCGACACCACCAAGCGACTCCGCCAGTTGAAATATCTTTAATTTGGCAAGAAGTTGCTCGACACGGGGGCGGCCTCCCCGGACATCGAAACTCAACATCGCGCCAAACCCCTTCTGTTGCCGCTTTGCCAGTTCATGTTGTGGGTGATCAGGAAGCCCGGGAAAGTAGACGCGTTGGACATGGGGGTTCGCTTGCAGAAACTTGGCGACGATCATTGCTCCCCGCTGGTGAGCTTCCATGCGTGGGCCAAGAGTCTTCACGCCCCGCAACACGAGCCAAGCATCAAATGGCGAGCAGCCAAGACCGAGTGCATTCACGAGATAGCCGATTTTATCTGAGTGGTCTTTTTGCTTGGTAATGACACATCCGCCGACAACATCCGAGTGGCCGTTGAGATACTTGGTTGTGGAATGGACGACGATGTCGCATCCATGGTCAAACGGTCGTTGGAGATACGGAGAGAGAAACGTGTTGTCGGTGATAGAGATCGCATTGCCTGCACGGGCAATGCGACAAATCGCGGCGATATCGACGATGTTGAGCAAGGGATTACTGGGGGTCTCAATCCAGACGCCCCTCGTAGCGGAAGTCATGGCCCGACGAACGTTTTCGGGGTCTCCCATGCGGACAAACGAAAACTCTAGCCCCATCTTGCGAAAAACAGCGTCAAACAGTCGATAGGTCCCACCGTAAATGTCATGACCGGCGATGATATGATCGCCAGGCTGAAAAAGATGCATCGTCGCCGCGATGGCGGCCATCCCTGTGCATGTGGCTCGACAATCGATTCCTCCTTCGAGTGCCGCCAGATTTTCTTCGAGGGCCCGCCGCGTTGGATTGCCACTTCTTGTGTAATCGAATCCGCGATTGGTATTCAGATCGTCCCACCGAAATGTGGACGAGGGATAAATCGGTGTGGTCGCGCTGAGATAGGCTGAATCCTTGTCGACACCAACATGAACGCAGCGAGTTTCGAACTGCATGGCCATCGAATCCTTGGTCGAAATACGGCAGAGTCAGGAAAACGGCATCGTAGCGTATGACGCATCGCTGAAACAATCGACCGCAGGTCGCGAGGGCGAAGGATCAGCAACACATTCACGGTCGTCCGCCTGTTCGCAAAATTGCTTCGGCAAGTTCGAGGATGTCCGCCGTAATGCCGGCGTTTTGCAATCCTCGGACAGTAGCATCAATATCATAGGGAATCCGCTTCAATTCGATCCGGCCATTGGTGATGATGGCATAGGCCGCGCGGGGGTCTCCATCGCGAGGCTGGCCAACACTGCCTGGGTTCAGTAACTGCCACTCTCCGAGGTCAAGATGCAACGGAATGTGAGTGTGGCCCACACAAACAATGTCTGCTTTAATGCCGGCCAACTGAATTTTCCATTGTTCCGACTGGTCGGACAAATATTCATCCATGGGATCGCGCGGCGTGGCATGCACCAGATGAAAACGTAGGCCATCCAATTGCACGGTCTGTGTTACGGGCAATTGGGCGAGGTACTTAATGTGGGTGGGAGACAAAACACTCCAGTGTTGCTGCCGAGTCTCTCCCGCCAGTCTTCGCAGTCCTGATCCGGTATTCGGGCTGACGCGTTGAGCGACGGAATGATCGTGATTACCCTTAATTGCAGCGGTGGCGAATCGTCGTATCCAATCAATACAGGGAATCGGATCGCCGCCGTACTCGACCAGATCACCGAGAAACAAGCAGGCGTCGAACGGCTCATGCCAAATGGCTGACAACGCCGGCCAATTGGCATGAATGTCAGCAAGGACGAGAATTCTCATACGGGTAACGTCCGAACGAGTGGCTACTTCCAATGCGCGGGATCTCAGACAATCAATTCGCACGCCGCGAGCAGGATCAAAAAATGTCCTCGAACAACTAAAGATCGCGTCAGCGAATTGAATCCACAACAATTCGCCTTGCGTCTTGACTCAGTTCGCCTTGGGACTGTCTAATAGCAAATAATCCACATCATGTCGCTGTAGGCTTGCTCCCCTCAAGCCATTAACTCACTTCAAAAAAAATTAAACGGCGTCTCACATGGCTCGATTGACCAAGTACGATCATTTTACCCTGCGTGACAAGATTCATGAAGCCTCTCTACGAGCACACGAATTAGCGGAGCATTTACGATTGTCTTTTGTACCCAAAGTTCACGGGCTACGAAAGGTGTCACGGGCTCAGAATTTGGATCTGGATTTACCGCCCGTAGAGGATCTCTCGATTCGACATCAGGCGGCGGCGGTACTCGAAGCCAATCAATACACCGACGGATTGAGCGAACAGACCGAAATTTTATTGGAGGCCATTTCGACGGCAATCAGCAAATTGGCGTCAACAGGAATACCTCATTGAGACACGACAGGCCCCGTTGAAAACTGGGCGCCGATGTGCCGGCTCGGACGACACACAGAGGTTGAGTACCCATGACCAGTAGCCAACTTAATCTCGGAGATCCATTGCCGCCGGAATGCTCTGTGGGTTCGGAAGATCTGTTTGCGGTCCGAACACCTGCGGTTCCCGGGTGTGACACGGTCATCGCAGTTCCCCGATCACCGTCTCTCCGCGAAAATCAACAACGGATCCCCGACAGCCAAGCAGATTCACTCCGAAACCTGCTCCCCAAGTCGGCAGCCACCGAAGACATGACCGGTGTGAAAATCGGCCATTTCACAATTCAAAGTCGTATTGGAATTGGTGGAATGGGAACGGTCTTTCTTGCCGTCGATGATCGACTGCGCCGCCATATTGCTCTCAAAATTCTGTCGCCGTCTCTTTCGGCAGAACCGGCCTCGGTTCAGCGATTCCAGAACGAGGCGTGCGCCGCAGCAAAACTTGACCATGACAATATCGCGAGAGTTTTTTTCTACGGTGAAGAATCGGGATTGCACTACATTGCCTATGAATTTGTCCCCGGGTCAAACCTGCGGGAGGTCATTCAATTGAGGGGCAAGCTCGACCCCGCGGAAGCGGTGAATTATACAATACAACTCGCGGGCGCGTTGAGCCACACGTCGGCAGCGGGGATCGTTCACCGAGACATCAAGCCTTCCAATATTCTCATTACGCCTCAACGACGAGCCAAGTTGGTTGATCTGGGACTAGCCCGCCATGAAAGCCAAGTGAATTCCGTTGAATTGACCGTTGCCGGAACCACGCTAGGCACGTTTGACTATATCTCGCCGGAACAGGCCAAGGACCCCCGCAACGTCGATGTGCGCAGCGATATTTATTCGCTGGGCTGTACGCTGTACCATATGCTGACCGGTGAGCCACCGTACCCCGAAGGGACCGTACTTCAAAAATTGCTTGACCATCAGGGCAAAGATGCGCCTGATCCGGCCGTCAAAAATCGGCTCGTTTCGCCCGCATTGTCCGCGATTGTTCGCCGCATGATGGCCAGTGACCCACGTCGTCGTTTTACCGATCCCGGCGAGTTGCTCCGCGCCTTGCTTCTTGTGGCACGCTCCCTCGGTTCCGGAGCGGTTCCCATTGATGGAAAAGTTTGGCTCACCGCCACCCGTTATCAGCAATCTCGTTGGCAACGAAATGTTGGTTGGATTGGCGCGGCGGGTACGCTACTTCTAGTCGTCACTGCGTTGCAGGGCTTTCCTCGGTTGCGAACGCCGTTTTTTGATTCCGCAGCAGCACCCTATTCGCGGCAATCACCGCCAAACGATTTGGAACAGCCTCAACGAAATCGGGAGTCGCCTCAGCCGAACACGGACGCGACAGGCCGATTTGACAGTGATGCCGTTGAATCGAAATCTCATACAACATCACCAAAAGTGGCACCTGTTCCGACGCTCAAAAGTGGTTCACCCTTGGCACCGGCTGTTAGCGATATCGCGGCGGATTCAGGCCAAGTGCCGTTGGAGGAGGAACTTTTTCATAAGCCAGGCACTCTGGGCACAGCATTGCCTCTGACAGCAACGCCTCTTCCAAAAAACATGTTCGGGCCAAACGGTGTCGAGTTGCTGACGTCTTCCAAACCGCTGGTCAAAGATCGGCCTAGCCCAGTCAACAATCGTTCGATTTCATCCGTTCCGGGTGATGAGGATTCTTCAGCTCCGCCCACTCGCAACAACGCATCTACGCGGGTCGATGGTTCGCCTGTGGTCGACAATGGCAAGTCCCCGATCTTTGCAAAAGTCGTTTCCGTCCTCGACGATAAGTCTTACTCGAGTTTGGAAGCCGCGTGCGCAGAAGCCAAAGAAGGCAGTATTATCGAGTTACGGTATGACGGTGCCAGCAGTGTCGCAGAAAGGCCCATTCGGCTGGCAAGCAAGAAGAATATCATCATCCGAGGCGGAATTGGATATCGTCCGGTGATTACGTTTGCGCCGCCCGTCACGCCCAGTGAAGCAACTCCGTCAAGCATGATTACGGTGAAAGGCGGTTCGTTGGAACTTGTTAACGTAGATCTCGTCTTCTCGATTCCTAATCGAGTGACTGCCGATCGGTGGACTTTATTTTCATTGGAGCGGCCAGAAAAATTTCAACTGCGCGGAGTGACGATCACCGTTTCAAATTCTAATCGACAGACGGCATGTGTCATCGAACAGGTCGTCGGACCCGGACAAGGTTTCAACAGTTCCGGACTGCTGAAGAATGGAATGCCGGTCGAATCGCAGAATATCTCGATCACGGAAAGTCTCGTGCGTGGTGAATGCGATCTGATTCATCTTCGTGACTCGGCCTCCATTCGGTATTCCGCGAAAGACACCCTTGTTGCGCTAAACGGTGTTCTGCTTCGAGCTCTTTGTGAAACAGAACCCTCCGCAGTGGAGACAGATCATGTCACATTTGAACTCGAACACACGACGTGCTTCGTTTCCAACGGACTGATCATTATCGAAGGAATCGACAACCTGACACATCGCACGCCACCCATCCGCGTCGTTGCCCGAAACAACATCATCTCCACGGGAATCAGCCATCCCCTTGTTGTGATGAGTGACTTGGGAGATCTGATGGACATGGAAATCGACCGCCAATTTGCTTGGAATGGTGACTGTAACTATTACGATGCGATCACCGTCTTCTGGCGGCTCGGCGGACGTCTGCTGCCAACACTCATGCGTCAACATGATTTCGAGTCGTGGCGCAACCACTGGAATAGCGGCAGTTCCCGTAGTGGCAGCGAAGGAGTCAGTTCGACAAACACCGCCGTTTTGTGGCGTACGAATCCCAAGGGGAGCCCTTGGACGACAATGACGGCCCACGAATTTGAACTTGCAACGACCAGCGTTTCAAATGCGGCGGTGAATGGGGCGAGTGATGGTACCAATGCGGGTGCGACATTGAAAAAAATTCCTGTGCCACCCCATTTTTCCGCAAATGCCACGAAATCAAATCCTGCAGATTTTCAGTGAGCCGGTTTCCGAGTGTTGCCGTTGATCTGGACTTGTTTGAACGTAGCTGCGATGCGTTGGATAAAAATGTTTGTTCAAGTGCTCCCCTTGTGGGCCACAGTTTCGCCATTTCTGGGAATCATTTCCGTTGTCATCGCGGCACGTCTGAACCGCTTATTCATCAGGCCGACGGCGATCTTCAGTGCGGTGCTAACGCTTCTCCTCTTGTTGGCGACGGCCGGACAATACGATCCGCATCAAAGTGATCAACCCAGCCAAGCCATTCATTCGCAGATGGAAACCCGTGTCGATGGGCATGAACAAGCCGCGATGTCACCCCTAGGCCTGAACGGCCTGATTCCCATTGTCTTTGACGGTCGGTTGACGTTCGGCATTGATGGACTGACCCTTTGGCCCTGCCTTTGGATTGCGTTGGCGGTGTGCATCGCAACTCTGTCTCCACATGACAGATCTCGGGAATCGATTGCCCACTATGTCATTGCATTACTGTTTGCCGAAGGAACGTTGCTGGCGTCGTTGACGATTCAGCAGATGATCTTTCCGCTCCTGTGTTTTGAGGCATCGCTACCCGCTCTCTACTTTTTAATTGGCCGATGTGGTCAGAAAGATCGGCGCCGGACAGCCGGACAATTCTTGATTTATCAAATGGTTGGCGGCACTTTGACCATCCTCGGAATGACTCTTGTCGTTGTCTCTTGGCCGTGGATACGTCGTGATTTTGATGGTCATCGTGCTCCCGTGTCCTTTGCGGGTACGGGATTGATTGATTCTATTCCCTCGTTGGTGGCCAGTAACGAGATTGCCGTCGCCGTCTGGAGTGATGTTGCTCCATGGGCATTTGCAATGCTCAGTTTGGGGCTCGCCATTCGATTGCCTATTTTCCCATTTCACTCGTGGTACGTGAAGACCTTGGTAGAGGCTTCACCGGGAGTCGCAGGCTTGATTTCAGTCGCTTTACCGCAGGTAGCATTTTGTGGCTGGGTCAGATGCGTCATGCCACTGTTTCTGCAACAGACACTCGACACTTCGTGGCTACTGGGTATTGCCGCATCCGTGGGAGTCCTCCACGCTGGAGTGATGTCCTTGGGACAAACCGATCTCCGTTGTTTGGGGGCATCATTGTCGATGAGTTGCCTCGCTTTGGCCGCTTTGGCAATGAGGCTTCCAGATCGATCCGGACTGGCGGGTGCGTTTTTGCTTGTCCAATCGCAGGGTCTGTCAATGATGATTCTATTTCTGCTGATCAACAGATTTCCATCGAGGATCAGCAACCAAGGCGGCGACTCTTTTCAGAGCATGGCGGTTCAGCAGCCACGGCTTGCCGCCATGCTAATCGTTTCTCTTTTTGGGATGGGGCTATGCGGCATTGGCGGCGCGGCTGGCACACTCGTGAGCTTCATGACATTGACGGAGGAGAGTATTCCTTTTGCGGTATGCGGTATCGCCGCCGCACTGATGACGACAGTCGCCACAATCACCAATCTTCAATCCGTCTTGTTGGGGCGCAACACCTCACGATCAAACTCCCGGGTCCGCAACGATGACCATGCCGTGAAATCAAGAGCGATCGCAACGGACAACGTCGGTCGCTCTTCTAACTCCACGGATACGACCGATCTGACTCGACAAGAATTTCTGGTCATCAGCGTGATCATCGGTCTGATGGCCTGGTTCACATTGGCACCGCAGGCTTTCCTCAAGAGCGGAGAATCTTCGTTGTCACGTTTGCTAAAACGGTATGAATTCGATCCACAAGCGCGAGACAGACAACGCGCCAGTCCAGTAGAACTCGACAACAACTAGTGAGCGACGATCCGAGGAGTACTGACCAGCCTGCCGATCAACTCCGGGACTTTCCTGTGAATTCAGAGGCGATTGCTTGAATCGACGTCACCTTGGATTTCCGTGGGAGTGGTGGCATGGCGAGTCGCCGTTAGTGCGGTTTATCCCGAGATGCGAATGACTGTCGGGACGACGCTTGTCTTTGATCAGAGACGCAATGAGCGGTGAGTCGAGATCGGAAACGCGGCGCGAGGTCCATAACGCATTGAAGGCGGACGGCGCTCCATGCCGCCTGCGCCTTGGAGACACTATTCGCGGGGGACGTCGAGAACAGCTTTTCCAAACACACCAAGAACTCGGCGGGCCTCCCTTCACCAAGGATCCTTACGGCCGAAATCGCATCGAAAACGATTGTGGCTCCGGCAAGCTTCGTCAATACCTTCAAAACTCACGTTTGAAATTCGTGCCCGTCACACAGGTCGTCTGACTCCCGGAGGTACCGCACTTTTGTTCGACAAGGGTTCGAATTTTAATCGGGTCCTCACCGCACGTCGTCGTTGAATCCACGACTGATCTTCCGTCGTCAAGGGGGTCACACTAGAAAGGCTCATTCGGCAAACTTTTCAGCCACTGATTTCTAATCGGGACCAGCTTTTGCAGGGCATTGACAAGCACTTCGGGAGGCGATTGCATGGCATCAATTTGAGAAATGATTTCCGTCGGATAGGCGTTGATCACGGGTTCGGACTCACGACGATAAACCTCAAATCGAGTGCGAATCACATCCTCATTGGCATCGTCGGCCCTGTTGTCACGAATGGCGCGACGCTTAATCCGGTCTACCATCTTATCGACATCGGCACAAACAAGATGAATCACATGAAGGACGTTAATTGTGTCATTGAGCATTTCAATTTGACGTGTATTGCGAGGAATCCCGTCTAGGACCAACAGCTCATCCGGGGGTTTGTAACGTGAGATCGCGATATGCCCCATTAAAGATTGCTTCCAGATCTTCACCGTTAATTCATCCGGCACCAGTTGTCCACGCGAACTGAATTGGTAGATCTCACGGCCTTCCCGAGAATTGATGTTCAGTGAGCGAAAGACATCGCCGCAAGACAGATGATAAAAACCGGGAATCTGCCCGAGAATCAGCCCTTGAGTTCCCTTGCCAACACCCGGAGCCCCAAACAACAGAATCGTGGGATGACGACCATCGAACATCGCAGAAATCTCCAATACGGGAATCGTGGCCCATCAGAAAAAAATTCAGGAGCGCCCAATCCTAATAGCTGCGCCGAAGAGGTTCAATCGGTGGAATACATCCGCAACTCGAAATCCCTGAATGTCGATGCGCCGGAATCCATCACGCCGCTTAAATCTACCTTAAGGAGTCCTTCCAGATCCTTGCGGCAGAGTCGAATCCCGCTGGCGTTAAAATATGAGCAGCAATGGCAGTACACATTCCAGAAGATTTCGGATGATCCCGTCAGGTGGGTGATTTCAGCGTCTGGTCACGGTCGACCGATCCCACCTCAGGGTTGTCATCGAACCACTCAGAAAAATGCCGACCTGCGTTAGATTCTCGAGGAAGCAACGACCGGCTCGTAAAAATATTATTCCTATATGACGTCAAAATTGAATGAATTACGGAATAGATGTAAACTTGATGTGTCCAATCAGAACTCAGGCGGCGAATTTGAGTTGGCGATGACAATCGGCGAGGCGGCGCGGGATTGGTGTTGGCCGGGGGATTCGCGGCGCGTTGGGTCGCGGCAAGCGACTCACGCGCGCCACGAGCGAGAGTTGGGGTTGGCCAAGCGGTCTGGAGCACCCGGTTTTGAGGAGTTGGGCGATCAGGTTTCGGACCAGGGCGCGGAGCTTCGCTGACGTGGCGGCTCGCAGGATGTTCCAACCGCTGACTTTGAGCAGCAGGGTTCGGAAGACGGCGCCTTGACCGCGGACTTTCAGCCAGCCGAGACCGCGGCGATTCTTGAGGCCGCTGTTGGTGGATTCGATGCCGGATCGTTGTGCGTAGCGTTCGCGGAAGACGGGGGTTGCTTGTTCGACGCGGCGGGCGGCGAGGCGGCGAGCTTGGTCGGTGAACGTCAGTTCGAAGCGACCGTCCTTCGTCTGGTGGATCGGGCAGAGCTTCAGCAGCGGGCACGACGCGCAGGCGGACATCTCGACCACGGTCGTGTGAGTGGCCTCATCGCGTGTGACGCGCCGTGGGGCGTGGCTGGCCGGGCAGGCTTCGACCGCGCCCGTTTCTTCGTGATGGGCGAAGTCGTCGAGCGTCAACGCCTGCGGGTCCACGTGCGGAGCGCGACCGGGCACGGAGGCGATCCGTTCGACTCCGAAGGACTCGGCGAGCAGCACGTTTTCGTCGCTGCCATAGGCCGTGTCGGCGGGTATCTCAGCGGGGATCAGACCGTGGGCGGCGAGCTGTTCCAACATGGTTCGCACGGCGTCCGAGTCATTCGCGTTGGCCGTTTCGGGGATCGCGCCGACGATGAGCGGCACGTCGTTGTCGGTCGAGCACGTCTCGCTCAGTTGGATCTGATAGCCCTGTCCTTTATGGCCGTCGTAGGTCGCATCCGGGTCGGACGGATTCTGAATCACGTCGTCGTTGGTCTGCGCGAGGACGACGACGCGGCCCTCGATGACCTCGCACTACTGCTGAAAGATCTGCACCAGCGACGTGTACGACGTGCGGCCGTTGATCTCGGTGCGGTCGGCGAAACGTTCGATCACCAACAGCATGTCCTCGGCGACTTGCTGCTTCGAGCGTGCCCGAGCCGCCGCGTCCCTGGCCTCGGCGAACAGCCGACCCTCCGACGGCGCGTACCGTGTCCGCAACTCCTCGGGCAGCGCCGCGTAGTCGTCCGCCACGTGACGCCGGATCTGCGTGAGACACCGCTTCACCGCCACCGCC
>Ga0315284_10012335_pt1 | contig 12167 bp, 8 predicted proteins | sample YL17G09_16_MG_FD_203696 | JGI IMG/M metagenome (GOLD analysis project Ga0315284, IMG submission 203696) | Sediment microbial communities from Yellowstone Lake, YNP, Wyoming, USA - YL17G09_16 | ecosystem: Environmental > Aquatic > Freshwater > Lake > Sediment | place: USA: Wyoming | collected...
CCGCTGCTGCTCCCGCTCCCGACGCCGCTGCTGCTCCCGCTCCCGACGCCGCTGCTGCTCCCGCTCCCGACGCCGCTGCTGCTCCCGCTCCCGACGCCGCTGCTGCTCCCGCTCCCGCCGCCGCTGCTGCTCCCGCCGACGCCGCCGCAACAGCAGCAGCAGCAGCAGCAGCAGCGGGAGCCGCCGGGGCAGCTCCCCCTCCCGCTCCCGCTCCCCCGGGCCCGGAGAGCGACCTCCTCCCGCTGCCCGAGGGCGCCCTCTGCGACCCGGTGCCCCCGCACCTCCCCCCCGCCGCCGACGACGAGGCCGGGCTCGTCGACGAGGCCACGGCCGCGCGGGCCGGGCTCGCCAAGAAGTACGGCCCCTGGTTCATCTGGGGCCAGCTCTCGGGCTGGTTCAAGCAGACGGTCTACGACCCGACGGCCTCGCTGTCGGCCGAGCGGCGCGGCACGATCTCGCTGCCGGACGTCGAGTCGTGCTACGGCGGCTGCGCGCGCTCGCGGTACCAGCAGCGGGACCGCGCGGCGATGCTCGAGCACGTCTCGACGCGCCCGGACGCGATGTGGAAGGTCGGCACGCTGTGGTCGTTCCGGAACGAGGGCAAGATCTACGGCAGCCCGGCGTTCGACAGCCGCTGGAGCGAGCTGACGCGGGAGTTCGAGGACCCGATGCCGGCGCTGCTGGGGGAGCTGCGCGGGGCGTGGGTGCCCTTCGGAGGGGGCAAGGCCGGGGGGGCTTCGGCTGCTGCTGCTGCTGCTGCTGCTGCTGCGAAGGCTGCTGCTGCTCAAACGAGCGCTCCTGCCGCTGCTCCTGCTGCGGCCTCGGCGATGGAGGTGGACAAGGGCGATGGCGGCGGCGAAGGAGGGACGGCGGGCCTGGCGTGAGAGAGAGACACGTTTTTTTTCCCTTCCTTTTTTGCTTTTCAGAGTGGAGAGAATGGGGGGAATACATGAACAACAACAACAACATCAGAACAAAACGCACGAGAGAAACGATGAACATTCACTCACTTGTTGGGAAAGAGAGAGAAAGAGAGAAAAGAGAGAGAGTGAGAGAAAAGAGAGAGAGGTCGGGGTCGAGAGAGAAAACCAAAAAAAAATGCAAAAAAAAAAACACTCTCATTCCATTCATCGCTACAGAGAAAAAGTCGACAGACCAAACGAGAATAGAAACGACTCTCTTCCACTCAACGATGGCGGACCCAGACGCCGCCACGGCGGCCCTCATCGCCCGTATGCTCGCCGAGGAGCAGGGTGGCGGCGGCGCCGGCGGAGGCTACTACCACGACGCCGTGGGGAGCAGCGGGGGCGATTCGTCGGGCGACTCGGACTGGGGCGGTGGCGGCGGGAGCAAGAAGACGAAGAAGAAGAAGCAGCATTTGGCGAAGAAGAAGGCCGCGGCTCCTCCTCCGGCCAAGAAGCAGCGCGAGAGCAAGGCTGGTGCGTGATGCATCTGAGTGACAGTCATCAGGTGGAGAGAAGAAAGGGAAAGAGAAGAAGAGCGAGAGGCGAAATGCAGCAAAGCGTTTTGAATTTGTTTTTTTTTCATCGCGCGACGACGCCTCTCCGACGACAGCTCTCCCCCTCTCTGACCTCCTCTTCCTTTTTCCCTTTTCCTTCTCCCCTCCTCCACACAAACAGCCAAGCCCCCCGCTCCCGCGAAGAAAGACGCCTCCGAAGGCGACGGCGACGGCGACGGCGCCGGCGACAGGAGGGTAGAGGAAACGCCAGCCAGCGGCGAGGAGGGAGACGGAGAAGAGGGAGGAAGCCGAGAAGGCGACGGCTCCACGTCGCAGTCGGGCCGCCGCAAGCGCAAAGACGCCGGCGCCGCCCGCCGCGCCCCGGCCCGCGGCTGGTCCGCCGCCGAGACTCAGCTCTTCGAGGCCGCCCTCAGCGAGCACGGCCGCGACTGGAGGGCCGTGGCGGCCGCCGTCGGCACGCGCGACGCGAGGGCCGTCGCGAGCCACGCGCAAAAGTGGTTCGTCCGCCTGGCGATGCGCGGCGAGCGCGTGCCCCGCCGCGTCGCCGAGAGCGGCGGCGAGGGGTACACGCTGTCGGGGAGGCCGCTGGACGCGGGGTCGGCGACGGCGAGGGCCTACGGCCTCAAGGTCGGGGCGATCCGCGCGTTCCTGGAGGAGGGGAGGGAGATGCCCGGGATGCTGCTGCCGCTGCCGCCCGCCGAGGAGGACGGCGCGGCGGCGGCGGCGGTCAAGGGGGGGAACGTCGGAAAAGCGGGAGCGGGAGCGGGAGCGGGAGCGGAAGCGCGCGCCGCTCCCAGCGGGGCGGCCAACGACGAGAACGGGGGCGCCGCCGCGGGCACCTCCGCCGCCAAGAAAGCAGAGGCAGCGGGAGCGACGGCCGCCGCCGCCGCCGCCTCCGCCGCGGCCTCTGCGGCCCCGGCCGCGGCGGCGTCGGGCGAGGCGCCGACGCCCTCGGCGCTTGTCGTCGCCGTCGGAGGGAGTGAGGCGGCGGCGGAGGAGGAGAGGAAAGAAGCTGCTCCCTCTGCTGACCCCCCTGCTGTTGCTGTTTCTGCTGCTCTGGGCGACGACGGGGCGAGGAAGGAGGCGGAAGCGGAAGCGGCGGCGGCGGAGGAGGCGAGGGGAAAAGGGCAAGGGGAAAAAGGCGCGCCCGCTCCGCCCCGTGCCCCCTTCCAACTGCCGCCGCCGCCGCCGCCGCAGCAGCAGCCCCCGCCCTCGCCCCCGCGCCAGCGCCCCGAGCGAACAGAGTACGCCCTCTCTCGCCCGCGCCGCGCCGCCCCGCAGCGCTCCGCCGCCGCCGCTGCGGCCCTCCGCCTCGGCGCCACCTCCGAGTCGCTCGAGCTGCTCGCGTGCCGCGAGTTCCCCGCCGCGCTCGAGCCCGGCTGCGGGCTGCCGCTGGCGCAGCCCTTCGCGCTGGAGGTGTCGAGGGCGGCGCTCGCAGTGATGGACCTCCACGCGCATCTGCACCACGAGGAGATCATCGGGCTCCTCGGGGGGCGGTGGGAGAGCGGGAGGGGCGGCGGCGGCCCGCCAACCGTGTCCGTCGCGAGGGCCTTCCCCTGCGCGCGGGCGAGCGGCACGGGCAGCCGCACGTCGGTAGAGCTCTGCGCCGCGGCCGAGGTGAGCGCGCGCGCGGCGATGGCCGCCGCCGGGCTCGTGCCGGTCGGTTGGTACCATTCTCACCCCGTCTTCGCCCCGACCCCGTCGAGGAAGGACGCCGAGAACCAGAGGAACTACCAGGCTCTCTTCAGGATGGGAGGAGAGGAAGGAGAGGAGGAGAGAGAAGGGCAAGGAGAGGAGGGAGAGGAGGCAGAGGAGGCAGAGGAGGGAGGCGAGAAGAGCGGCGCCGTCGGCGGCGGGTGCTGCGGCGGCAAAGCGCCGAAGAAGGGCAACACCAGCAGCATCAGCAACATCGAGCCCTTTGTCGGCGCCATCGTCGGTCCCTACGACCAGGCGCTGCCCTCGCCCGCGGCGGTCACCTCCTGGTTCTGCGTCGCGGCGGCCCCGGCCGCCTCGGCGACGGGCGGCGTCGGCGCGGGCGGCGTCGGCGGCGGCGCGGCGGCGGAGCTCGCGCCCTTCTCGCTCCGCTGCAGGGTCGGCGACCGGGCGCAGTGCCCCCCCGTTTCCTCCTCCTCCTCCTCCTCCTCCGACGCGGTCCCTTCATCGAGCAGCCTGCGGGAGGCGCTTCTGGGCGTGGCCAGAGACTCGAGGCTCGAGGCCGACGCCGTCGACCTGTCGCTGCCGTGGCGCTCGTTCTCGTTCGCGAGCGGGGGGGCCCCGGTCGGCGCGGCGCTGACCAAGGCCGAGAAGGCGAGGCTGTCTCTCGCGAGGCACCTGGCAGACGGGCCCGACTCGGAGAGGCTGCTGGACGAGGTGTTCGCGGAGCTCGGGGTGGCTGTGGCGGCGGCGGTTGGTTTGAAGAAAGGAGGAGGAGAGGGAGAAGAGAAGAAGAACCAGGAGGTCGTCGCTGTCGATGAATAGCTCTTTGTTTCTTCCATTTTCTCCTTCTTCTTTTTTCTTCTTTTTCTTTAGAAACAAGAGCTCTGACCCAAAGAGAGAGATTCGAAAAACTCGTAGAGAGAGACTGTTAACGAAACGAACGAGCGAGCAAAAAAAAATCCCAGCAGAAATCACAAGGTAATCACAAAAGCAGGGGGGAGGGGTCGAGAGCTCGAAAAGCAACGCGAAAAACTTCCCCTCTCTTTCTTTCTTCCGCCTCCTCTTTTCCTTTCTCTTCACCACAGGAATGAGTGCCACCCGAAGCTTGTCTTCCAGTCGTGGATCGACACCACCCTCCTGTATGCGAACCAGGCCAGGCAGAGAGCGGAGTAACCCGCCACGCGCCTCGACCCCTCGTCGGCGAGGCGCGTCGCCGCGGCAGAGACCGCGAGGAACGCGAGGCCGACCGTCGCGTAGAGCGACCCCATCAGGAACCCCTCGAAGCCCACCTGCCCGCTGCCTTCCAGGAACAGCTTGACGGTGCCGTCCCTCTGGGGCAGGACCATCGGCATGCCGCGGATGATGTTGTACATCCCGCCCGAGGTCGAGAACCACCAGACCGACAGGCAGGCGAGCGTCCACAGGGGGAGGCTCTTGGCCAGCCGCGAGTTGTAGAGCTTCCATCCGACGGCGGCGAGGCCCGAGAGCATCGCGAGCCCCAAAAAGACGTTGACGACCGAGGGACGGGGGGGCGCCTCGTGGATGACGATGGCGGGCGGGAAATCGGTCGCGGAGGACGCGGGGCCGGCAGAGTCGTCGCCGCCGTCCTCGCCGCGCCAGGCCTCGATGCGGTCAGACGCGAACCTCGCAAAGTCCGCGGCGCTCCAGTGCCGGTGTCCGTACCGCGCGTGCCGCATCACCGCGTCTCCCAGCAGCTCGATGTCGCCCTCGGCGGGGACCGCGGCGGCCGGGGAGACCGAGATGACCCAGGGCAGCGACTGCACGCCGAGCCGGTGGAACGCCTCGCGCGCCTGCTCAAAGTCCAGCGTCGCGAAGAACAGCGCGTCGAGAGGGGAGGCGGGGCTCGAGGCGTTGGCCCCCTTCGCGTGCTCGGCGAGGGTCTTCCGTGCCGTCTTGGCGACCGTGCCGAACTCGCGTCGCATCTTGCGCAGCCCGAGCTGCGGCTTGTCGAGCAGGTGCTTCGCAGTGCAGAACACGACGAGGCCGTGGCTGCGCCCTCCGCGGGGCCCCCTCGTGAAGCGCTCGAAGGCGTCGACGGAGGGGATGGCGACGACGGCGTCGGGGGAGGAGGCTCGGAGGGAGCGGAGCTCGTCGAGGACGGACTGTGGGGAGGAGGGAGGAGGGGGGGGGGGTGGGGGAGGGAAGGGGGGGGGATGAGAGCCTTTTTTTTGAAAAGAAACGAGAGAGGACGCGCGATCGATGGATGTGATGGGGAACGCTGAAGAGAGGGAGACATCACACGTCGAGGTCTCGCAATACGAGATCCACGAATGCTCTCTTTCGCTGCTTTGGTGGACTCAATGCACGATCGAAACTCCGTTTCGAGCGAGAAATGGAAAGCACATCGAGCTTTGGAGGCCGTAGAGAGGTGGCCTCTTTTCGAGTTGCAACGTTCGAGCCGCGATCGGCCAAGTGCCCCGACTCGACTCGAGCTTCAACCCTCCCTTACCTCCTTGGACGCCACCGCCGCCGACGAGACGGAGAGCGCGAAGGCCGCAAAGAGCAGCGCGGCGGCGAGGCCGCCGGCCCCCCTCAGGAGGCAGGAGCGGCGCGAACGAGGCGACATCGTGATTCTTTTTATTTTCTTCCTCGACGTCCGTCGACTGTGGGTTGTGCCACTGTCCCCTTCCGATGCTCTCGTCGATCCTCCGATGCGGCTCCAGGAGCAGCGGCGGCAGCTCTTCTTCTCTTAGTTCCACTCTTTCACGAGCGTGCTCTGCACGACATTGCGGCATTGACGCCAGCAAAATCAGCTCCCAGTCGCGGCCCCACTCAGCGAAAGTAGAAGGGACACCATCGTCAGCAGGAGGCGGCGGCGGCGGCGAGGCCCGAGCTCGGCTCGCCGCCCTCGTCGCCGACCTCCTCCGCTCGTCGCCCAGCGGCGCCGAGTCCGCGGCCGCGGCCCTGTCCTCCCAGCTGCGGCCAGCGGAGCGCAGGCACCTGATAGCGGCTCTGGCGGGCGCGGAGCTGCGGAGCGGGGCGACGGACGCCGTCGTCGTTGCGACGTCGGGACCAGGAGGAGGAAGAGGAGAAGACGAGCGAGGATCGACCTCGGCCCCCGCTTCTCCCCCCTCTGCTTCCCCTCTCCCTCTCGCCTCGCCCTCCTTCCCTCGCCCCCCCTCGTCCTACGTCGACGCCATCTTCGACGCCTCGGACACGGCGAACCCGAGGGGCTCCCTCGACCGAAAAGAGCTGTCCGCCGCCCTGGGAGCCCACGACGCCGCCGGCGCCGCCGCGGCGCTCTCGGCGGCCTCGCCGCTCTCCGCTCGCACGCTCTCCCGCATCGCCTTGGCCGTCGGCCTCCCGTTCGTGGGATTCGGCTTCGTGGACAACTTCGTCATGCTGCTGGCCGGGGAGGAGATCGAGGCCGTCTTCGGGGCGCGGTTCGGCCTCTCGACGCTCGCTGCGGCCGGGCTGGGGAACCTCGTATCGGACGTCGCGGGGCTGGGGCTGGCCGACCAGATAGAGGCCAGGTCGCGGAGGACGAGGGCGGGCGCGCCCGTGGTGCTCAGTGCGGCCGACGCGGGGAGCGCGAGCGTGCGGGCCGCGAGGGTCGCCGGCAGCGTCGTCGGCGTCAGCGTCGGGTGCCTGTTGGGCCTCGTGCCGCTGCTGTGGTTTTGATTTCGAGTTTTCCAGTCTTTTTGAAGCTTCTGTATACGCTGTAAAACGTGATGCATCTGTTTTGTTGTTTGCTGAGGCGGGGTGGGGGGGTGGGGGGGTGGGGGGGGGAGGTGGAGAGGTGGGAGGGCGAGGGGAGGGAGGAAGCGGAGGGTCCAGGAGAGAGAGTGGGAGAAACACGAGAGTTCCGTTTTGACGTGGGTTTTCACTCTTCTTTCCTTTTTTCTGAAAAAAAAACCAGTGCTCGAAATGACGCAAATGACTTTGGAAAGCCTGAAGCAGCTCAAGGTCGCCGAGCTGCGCGAGGAGCTCGACCGGCGAGGCCTGGACTCGACGGGGCTCAAGGCGGCCCTGCTGGCGCGGCTCGAGGAGGCGCTCGCTGCCGACGCCAGCGGCGGCGATGCTCCGGCGCCCAATATCGATGCTGCTGCCGCTGCCGCTGCTGCGGCTGCTGCCGCTCCTACTGTCCCCGCCACCGCCGCCCCGATCTCCCCGCAAGCCGCGCCCACGTCGGTCCCTGCCGCTGCGGAAAAGGTGAGAATGGACAGAGGGAAGGGAGCTCGAGAAAGCGCTCACACGAAAAACTCGCTTTTGACGTCGATGCATATTTTTTCCCGCATTTTTTTTTGCCGTTGCTGTCTCTACTCAACAGCAAGGAAAGAAAAAAAACGCTCACTCCCCCCCCCCCGCCTCCAACTCTCTCCCGCTCACGCACTCTCCCACAGCCCGCCGAGACGGCGCCCGCAGCAGCAGCAGCTCCTGCTCCTGCTCCCACCGCCGCCGCTGGTGTCGCGGGCGCAGCAGCTCCTGCAGCTGCTTCCGATGCCGTTCCGGCTGAGGACGCGGCCGCCGTCGCTGCCCGCGCCGCGGCCGAGCTCGAGCGCCGGAGGGCCCGCGCGGCGCGCTTCGGCGTCCCGTTCGTCGAGGAAAAGGTCGTCGTCGCTGCCCACGCTGTCGCGAAGGAGGGGAAGGCGGCCCCTGCCGCCCCAGCCGTCGCGGCCCCGCCGGCGCCGACGCCCGAGGAGGTCGCCGCCGAGCTCGCGCGGCGCAGGGCGCGCGCCGAGCGCTTCGGGCTGCCGCCGCCGAAAGAGGTCCTGGAGGCCGAGGAGAAGGCGCGCGCGGAGCAGAGGGCCAAGAGGTTCGCCGAGGAGGGGTCAGGGCCGCCGGCGAAGAAGGCCGCGACGGACCCAGTGGCGGCAAAGGAGTGAAAAAAGAGCGTCTTGTTCTTGTTTTCTTCGTCGTCGTTCCCTCCTCTTTTTCTCTTTATTTTTTTTTCGATCTCTTAAGCTCTATCCCACCCCCGTGAAAAACAAAAAAGAAAGCACTGCAATTGAAAAAATATATAAAGAGAGAGCGAGATGAAAATTCTACAAGTAAAAAACGAAAAAAAAACAAAGTTGGATTTTTTTTCAACCTCTTCCTTCCATTTCCTCCCCTCCCAGTTCCTTTTCTTCCTCTTTCAAAACAGCGCCGGCGCCGCGACCATCTGGTCACCCCACCGCTCAAAACAGCGCCGGCGCCGCGACCATCTGGTCGCCCCACCGCTCCAACCTCTCCCTCAGCGTCAGCGGGAGCGCCGCCTTGACCTTCTCGAGGATGCGGATGTCGGGGTCGAGCGCGGAGCTCCAGCCCTCCAGCACCAGCGCGCTCGCAACGACGGACGAGACGTCGGCGCGGATGGCCACGCCGTGCTCCCTCACGGCGCTCAGCACCTTGCCGAACACCTCCGGCGTGCGCTCGCGGACCTCCTCGGCGGTCAGCGAGTCGAAGAGCGCTCCCAGCTCGCTGAGGAACGGCTCGGCCGCCTCGGGCGAGGCCGGCAGCGAGGCCGCGGTCGCAAAGTCGAGGACGGCACCGCCGACGCCGCGGCCGTCTCGGAGGGCCAGCGCCTTGAAGAAGCGCAGCAGCGAGCGCTGGTCGCGCGGGGCGAGCTCGGCGGCCATGCCGACGTCGAGGAGGACGAGGTGCGGCGGAGGAGGGGGGAGGCCCAGGGCTGCCGCGGCGCGCGAGAAAAAGGTCAACGGCGGCGGGAGCGAGCTGATGTCCCCTGTTTTCTGCTGCTGCTGCGGCTGCTGCTGCTTCCCTCCGTCGCGGACCAGGATGTTCCCCGGGTGCAGATCCGCGTGCTGTCGGTTTTTTTTGAAAGAGAAGAAGAGAGAGTGGGAGAGGAAGAAAACACGGGTGAGGAAAATGATTGAAAGAAAGAGAACGGAAAACGAGGTAGGAAAAATAAGAATCGGGACTTCCGTTGCTCCCCTCTCTCTCTCTGCACTCACCACAAAGTTGTCCCGCAGCAGCATCTGCAGGTAGCACCCGAGGCCGAGCCTGCCCAGGGATGCCGCGACGGCGTCGCGCCGCTTGTCGGCGGCAGAAGCCGCAGAAGAAGAGGAAGGCGAAGCCGAGGTCGAGGTCGAGCCTTTTCCTGCGTTGTCTCCTCCCTCCTTCCCGTACACGTATTCCGAAATCGGGACCCCGCTCTCGAAGCTCTCGACGAGGACTCCGGGAGTGACAAGCGGCTCGAGCGGGCGCGGGAAGCTCACGTTGCGCCACCTGCGAAAGTTGCGGTTGAACCGAGCGAGGTGCGCGGCCTGTTTTTTTTTATTCGAAGCCAAGAGAGTGAGAGAGGAGCTGCCGCGCTGCTCTCTCGAGACCCCGAAAAGAAACCCGAAAATAAAAACACTTTTAGAAAGGAAAAACTTACCTCGATCGCCAGGTCGAGCTGCTCCCTCAGCGGCGCCCCAAACTGCCGCACCGACTCCTGCAGGTTCACGCCCCAAGAGCCGCCCCCCAGCGCCGCGGGGAGCGCCGCGCAGCAGGCCGCAAACCTCCGCATCAGCTCGAAGTCGCGCGAGATCAGCGCCGCCGCGCCGGGGTGCCGGACCTTGACGGCGACGACCTCGCCCCGCTTGGCGCCCGCGGCCCTGGCCCCCGCCTCGGACAGCGTCGCGCGGTGCACCTGCGCGACGGATCCGGAGGCCACGGGCTCGAGGTCGAACGTCTCGAAGACGGTCGAGAGCGGCCCGCCGAAGGCGGCCTCGACGGCGGCGACAGACGCCGCTGCGGCGTGCCGCGGCGCGTCCGTCTGCAGCCTGCGCAGCGCCCTCGTGACGTGCGGGGGGAACAGGTCCCCACGCGTCGCCGCCCACTGGCCCCACTTGATGAAGGCGGGACCCGCCGCGGCGAGCGTCGACGCCAGCAGCGAGCTCCAGCCCTCGAGCAGCGAGGAGTCGTTCCTGGTCCCAGAGAGCAGGCGCACGAGCGGCAGCGCGGCCAGCGCAGGGGCGAAGAGCAGCGCCAGGAACAGCGCCCGGCCGCAGGTCGCGGCCTCCTCGGCCAGCGCGGCGAGCGCGCGGGAGAGCGAGGCCGCGAGTGGGGTCAGGCCCAGGCGCGAGAGCGCGGAGGGGGCCGCCAGCGGAGGGCGGGACGCGCGGGCAGGCACGCGCGGCCGGAAGAAGAGCGCCTCGTTGTCGCCAAAGGAGGGCGGAGCGGAGGCGCTGTTCTTCCTTTTCGCTTCGAAGCAGGCGGCGACGCTGGCGCCGAGGCCCGTGCCCCCGCCGATCAAAAGGGCCGTGGGCACGGCGACGGCGAGATTTTTGTACGATTGGAGCGAGGACGAGCGGAGTTGGAGCTGAAGCTGGTGCTGCTGTCTTCGTGCGAGGGCGAGGGTGGCCGTCGAAGCAGTGTCGGGTTGCCGAATCAATGCCGCTCGCGCCGCCGCGACGAGCCCGCCGATGCTCCTTGTTTCCAAGCTAGCGCGTACCCTGGATGATGCCGACACCGCAGCCGAGAGTTGGGACGAGGAGAAGCTGAGGGTGAAAGGGAGAGGGGGAAGCGAGAGAGGAGGTGAGGTGAGAGAGAGGGGGACGCGATGGAGATTTTTTGTTCGAGGAAGTTTTTTTCGCCCTCGAGGCCGTCGCCGCCTGCTGATGAGGAGCCGCAATATCGCGCGCTTGCCCCTCTTGACAGCTCCCTTCTTTACCTCTTTGCGAAAGCCGACGACCAAGATCCCGATGAGCCCGAGCTCGACGAGGCGAGGGAGCCACTGGCTCTGCGCACAGAGGCCGCGAGGGCTCGCTTCATCTCGTTTCTCTCTCTCTCTCTATGTTTTTTTTCGGAGAGAGAAGAAGCGAGCAAAGAGCGTGAAATGTGAGCCCTTCTTCTCAGAACCGAGCGTGGTCGTTGATCGAAAGGGGAGCCGATCGAACGCTCTCTCTCCTCGCACATCCCTTCCAAGGCCACCCCTGGCTCCTTCTCCGCTATACCAGAGACGAACACGATCAAACTCTAGCCTCTCGCACACGAGACGAAGGCAACAGAGCAGCAGGGAGGAGAGCAAGGAGAAAGAGAAGGGGGGGCTCGAGAGGAGATGGCGTCGTCGTCCCCGCCCCCGACCTCCTCGCCGCTCGCCTCCCTCCCGGTCCGCCTGCTCCCGCTGCGGCTCACCCCTTCGGGCCGGCCTGTCCTGCTTCCCGGAGAGGCCGAGCGGCTCATCCAGGACAGGGCAGACCTCGTCTTCGTGCCGACGACGGCCGAGGAGGCGAGGGCCGAGGAGGACGAGCGGGGAGGCGCGGGCGGGGAGAAGAGGGGCCTCCTGCTCAAGAGCCTCGAGGACGGGGTGCTGCGGGTGACGACGCACCGGCTCCTGTGGGTCGACGCCCGGGCCGCGCCCTCCTCGGGGGCCTCATGCTCGCTTCCCCTGGAGTGCGTGACGAGGGCGGAGCTGCGGGCGACGAGGCTGTGGTCGAGCGCCAAGGCGAGGGTGCTCGTCGCGGTCGAAGGCGCGACGGGCGGGCTGCTCCCTTCTTCCAACACTTCTCCTTCTTCTTCTTCTCCTTCTTCTTCTTCTTCTTGCCTTTCTAGGGAGATCAAGGTGGTAGCTCCGGGGCAGGTGGCGATCCACGCCGCGCTGCAGGCCTCCCTGAGCGCCAGGGAGTGGGAGAAGAAGGGCGGTGGCGAAGGAGGAGCAGCGTCGAGCCAAGAGGCCGACGACGCCGTGGTCGCCGCCGTCGTCCAGATGGGCTTTTCCGTCTCGGACGCCGTCGCGGCCCTGCGAGCCACGGGCGGAGGAGACGGAGCAGACCCCCAGGCGGCGGCTCTCTGGCTGCTGGAGCGAGGGGAAGGAGGGGATGCGGGGGGCGGGGAGGGGTGGGCTGTCCCGCCCGCCGCTGCTGCTCCGGCGGCGGCCGGCGTCGGCGGCCTCCTCCGCCGAGAGGCGGCCTCCGCCGCCGCCGCCGACGCGGCCCTGGAGTCGGCGTTCTCCGACCTGGGCGCGCTGATGAGGGCCGCTGCGGAAATGGTGGAGCTGGCGAAGAGGTACCGCGAGGAGGCGAGGGCGCGGGACGAGCGGCGGCGGGGGGAGGCGAGGGAGGGGGAGGGGGAGGGCGGCGGCGGC
>Ga0315284_10012336_pt1 | contig 12166 bp, 17 predicted proteins | sample YL17G09_16_MG_FD_203696 | JGI IMG/M metagenome (GOLD analysis project Ga0315284, IMG submission 203696) | Sediment microbial communities from Yellowstone Lake, YNP, Wyoming, USA - YL17G09_16 | ecosystem: Environmental > Aquatic > Freshwater > Lake > Sediment | place: USA: Wyoming | collected...
CCCGCGACGGACTCCCCGCCCGCGACGGACTCCCCGCCCGCGACGGACTCCCCGCCCGCGATCGAGCCGGCCCTCGCCCTCCTCGAGCTGGATTCGATCGCCGCCGGCATCGAAGCCGGCGACGCGATGGCCAAGCGGGCCCCGATCGACGTGCTCCGGGCCGGCACGGTGCACCCCGGGAAGTACCTGATCCTCGTGGGCGGAGCGGTGGCGGACGTCGAGGAGGCCCTCGAGGCCGGCCGCGAGGTCGGGGCAGCGTCCGTCCTCGACGTCGTCTTCCTCCCCAACGTCCACCCGGAGCTGGTGGCCGCCATCCGCGGGGAGCGCCGGGCGGCGGCCGGCGAGGCGCTGGGCGTGATCGAGACGGCCACCGTCGCCGCGATCCTCGAGGCCGCCGACGCGGGGCTCAAGGGCGCCCGGGTCCACCTCCTCGAGATCCGCCTCGCCGACGACCTCGGCGGCAAGGGCTATCTCCTCTTCGACGGCCCCGTGGCCGACGTGCAGGCTGCGGTGGAGATCGGCGCCGGCCGGATCGCGGGGTCGCCCGGCCTCGCGCAGCGCGTGATCCCCCAGCTGCACGCCGAGATGGCAGACAACCTGGCCGCGGACGCTCGCTTCGCGGCGCGGGTCCGGGGGTAGGGCCCCGTGCAGCTCGCGCGCGTCATCGGCACCGTCGTCGCCACCGTCAAGACGCCCGGCCTCGAGGGCGTGAAGCTCCTCGTCATCCAGCCTCTCGACCGGCACCAGCGGCCGGTGGGGAGCCAGCTCGTGGCGGCCGACGCCGTCCACATGGCCGGCCCCGGCGAGCTCGTCTACTTCGTGGCCGCTCGCGAGGCCGCCCAGGCCATGCCCGACCCGTTCGTCCCGGTCGACCACGCCATCGTGGGGATCGTGGATGCGGTGACGCCGCTGACGGGTGGGGAGCCGCCAGGGGGCGAGTCGCCGCGCAACAGGCGACGGGGGCAACGCCCGTGAAGCTCGGCCGTGTCGTCGGGACGGTCGTGTCGACGATCAACGCCCCCGACTTCGACGGCCGGACGTTGCTGCTGTGCGACCTGCTCGACCCGTCCGGCAAGCCGGCCGGCGGCTACCTCATCGCGGTCGACACCGTGGGCGCCGGCGCCGGCGAGACCGTCCTCATCCTCGACGAGGGCAACTCGGCCCGCCAGGTGCTGGCGGCGCCCGGCGCCCCGATCCGGGCCGTCGTCGTGGGGATCGTCGACGCGGTCACGGGCCAGGAGGCGGCAGCTGCGCTGGTCGCGGCCACGACGGAACCGCGCCCGAAGGCGCCGCGCCGGGGCGGAGGGAGGCGATCCGATGCCGATCACGCATGACGAGGCAGCGCGCGGTGCTCGCGCGCTGGCAGCCCATCCTGCGCCTCGCCGATTGGGACGTCGACCTCAGGTTGGTGACGGGTGCCTGACGCACATCGGGCGCGCCTCCGCGAGGAGGTGGAGCGGGAGGTCGGGCCCGGGGCGACCGCGAGCTAGCAGCGCGAGCACCCCGCCAGCCGCAGATCAGACGGAACCGAGCACCGCGCCGGTGTTCTTCAGCATGCGGCGCGCCCACTATGCGGCGCGCCCACTCGACCGCTCGCCGCGCCTCGGCGTCCACCACGCCGAGCACACCATGGTGCGCGTTGTCCTTGAGGTCGAGCAGCCGGTCGAGGTCGTTGTCGAGTTCATCGCCGTGGGAGATCACCTGCTTCACGAGGGCCACGGCCTGCGCGTGGTCCAGTCCGCGCGACCGCAAGCCAAGGCGATGGCAGCAGGCGGCATCGGCCGCGGCGACTCCGGCGAGAACGGAGAGGGCCGCCGCGACGCCGGAGAGGTTGATGCCGGCAACCTACTGCGGGGCGAGAGGGAACGGCTCGGCACAGACCCCCGCTTCGCCGACGGGTCCGCCACCCGCCGCATGACGAGGACTCAGCGGGGAGTCGTGGACTCGGGATGGGGGACCGCGACCACGGTCAGCCCGTCGATCCCGGTGAAGTCGGCGGGATTGCAGGTGTAGAGCGGCAGCTCGTTCGCCACGGCGATCGCCGCGATCATCGCGTCGTAGGCCCGTGCGGAGGCCTTTCGTCCGGAGCGCCGAAGCGAGGCGGCGACCTGGCCGAACGCACGGGCCGCATCCGCGTCGAACGGAAGCGGATCGAAATCGGCCTCTGCCTGCTGGAGGTGCGCCAGCCGGGCGCTCCGCTCCGCGTCGTCAGACGTGAGCAACGGGCCGACCGACAGCTCGGCGAGCGTGATTGCCGAGATGAGCGGACGCTCCGGGAGCATCGACGGATCGCGCAGTCGCGGCAGCAGGATCAGCGTGCTCGTGTCGAGAAGCCCGACCTCGTGCCGGCTCACAGGCCGGAATCGAGCGTGGCGTCGATGTCGCGGCGGAGCGCCGCCGGGTCCAGCGGGGGCAGCCGCCGCCATCGCCGCAGGAGCGCGGCGGCGTTCAACTGCCCGGCGCGCACCGGACGCAGCTCCGCCACCGGCCGGCCGCTGCGGGTGACGATGACGCGCTCGCCCGCGGCGACGCGGTCCACCACGTCGCCGCCGTGGTTGCGCAGCTCGCGGATCGTGACTTCGGCCATGCCCGGAGTGTATCACGCGTGAGACATCCCGCGATGTCGCACTTCCGGCGGTGCCGTGGTGTGTTTCGGCCCGGCGACCCGGTCGGGGCGCGGTGATCGATACTGCGACGATGAGCTCGACCCGCCGAATGGACACGAAGCCCGCGCCTTGGCTTCCTTCTCCCGGCGCGCCCGCCCGCTTCCGGTCCGTGGCGGCGGTCGTGCTCCTGTATGCCGTCGCGATGGCCTTCCTGGAGTCGGCGGTCGTCGTCTACCTCCAGCGCGCGCTGGGGATCGACCCGCGGGCGCTCTCCCCGCTCCAGGACCCAGCCGTGACGGGTGATCTCGCGCTGATCGAGGTCGGCCGCGAGGCGGCGACGCTGGTGATGCTCGCGGCGGTTGGCCGGCTCGCCGGTCGGGGCGGGCTCGAGCGGCTGGCGTGGACCGCGGTCGCGTTCGGGACCTGGGACATCCTCTACTACACCTGGCTGTGGGCGTTCATCGGCTGGCCGTCCTCGCCCGGGACGTGGGACCTGCTCTTTCTGATCCCCGTCCCGTGGGCGGGGCCGATCTGGGCGCCGGTGGCGATCAGCCTGGCGCTCGTCGGGTTCGGCCTCGCCGCCGCCCGACGCCTCCGCGCGGGCAGGCCCGTGCGCGCGGGCCGGGCCCAGGTCGCGGCCGGCGTCGCCGGCGGGCTGGTCGTGATCGTCAGCTTCTGCTGGAACGCCCCGCTCGTGCTCGACGGCGGGACCCCGGATGCGTACCCGTGGCCGATCTTCGCCGTCGGTCTTGCGCTCGCGGCCTGGGGCGCGACGACGGCGCTGCGGGGATCGGCCGCCCCGCGCGCGGCGGGCGCACCGTGACCGACGAGCCGGCCGAGCTCGAGTACGTCGGGCTCATGGCCAGCGACGAGGGCCAGCTCATCTACCGCCTCCGGGCCGCGGCCGCCGAGTGGGTCAACGCCCTCGCCCACAACCTCGACCGGACGCTCGCGATCCGGGCCGGAGCGACCGGCTGAGCCGGGCGACCGGCCGGCCCGGTCGGGCAGCCAACCACGGACCGGTGTGCCAGCCGCCCACCGCGACCCATTGCCAGCCCGGGAGGCCACCCCGGCCACGTTCAGACGCTGAGGAGATCACCGTGATGACACGTCGAGCCGATCTTCCGTCCGCGAGCGCCCACCGCGGGCGGAAGGTTCACTGAGGTCGGCGGCGCGGCCCGGGCGCCGGCTTCTCGTGGCGGACCTCGTGTGAACTCCGCCCGCATGGCATGCGTCAGAATGTTGCCGTCTACCACATCACTGGTAGACTTCCACCATGAGCCTGAACATCAAGAATCCCAAGACCCACCAGCTCGCGCAGGAACTGGCCGACATCACCGGCGAGACCCTGACCGGCGCCGTCACGGAGGCCGTACGCGAGCGCCTGGAACGCCTCCAGCGCAACGACGCGCCAAGCCTCGCCGACCGACTGCTGGCCATCGGACGCGATTGTGCGACCCGCCTGCCCGAGCCGTACCGGTCCGCCGATCACGCTGACCTGCTGTACGCCGACGACGGCATGCCACGGTGATCATCGACACATCCGCGCTCATCGCGATCCTCCGCGACGAGCCGGAGGCTCGCCGCTTCGCCGAAGCGATCGAGGCGGCGACGGAGAGGCGGATCTCAGCAGCCACCTACGTTGAGCTCGCGGCGGTCATCGACGGCGGCCGCGACCCGGTCGCCAGCCGCCTCGTCGATGAATTGCTCGACACGGCGCGCGTCGTCATCGAACCTGTGACCGAGGCTCAAGCGCGGATCGCGCGCGAGGCGTATCGCGACTTCGGGAGGGGCAGCGGCCACGCCGCCGGGCTGAACTTCGGCGACTGCTTCGCCTATGCCCTGGCCAAGGCGACCGGCGAGTCCCTGCTGTTCAAGGGCGACGACTTCTCGCGAACGGACATCGTCGCCGCCGCCTGATCGGGACGACGGGGCCTGTCAGGATAGGATACGGCAGACCCCGATCGTGGCCGTGGAGGGTGTTCGGTTCGCAGCCCGAGGCCAGGTGGCGGGAAGCGCGGAGCGGCGGCAGCACGCCGCCCGGCTCAGCCCTTCGCGAGGACGACCCGGAACTCCATGCTTCCGCTGTCCTGGACGGCGATCAGGCCGGCCACGTTGGGCGCCTCGATGCCGTAGTCGGCGAAGAGGATGGGCGCGCTCCCGGCGACGACGACGGTCCCGTCCGACCCGCGCCGGGCCTGGGCGGCGACCTCCACGTCCTTCGTGACCCCGTGGAGCGTCAGCTTCCCGGGGAGGGTCATTGCCACGTCGGCGCTGCCGAAGTCCGCCGGCAGCGCCACCGGCCCCGTCAGCTCGAACGTGGAGGTCGGGAAGGAGTCCGACTGGATCCCGCGCCCGCGGAGCTGCTCGTCGCGCCGGTCCTTGTCGCTTCGGAGGGTCGTCATGCCGACCGTGATCTGCGTCGAGAACAGGCGCAGGGCACCGGGCTCGCCGTCCACGGTGAGCGTGCCGGTGACGCTCTCGGTGCGGCCGACCGCGTCGGTCTCGGCGTTCTGCTGGAGGAAAGTCTCGCGGACGCGGTAGCCGGCCACGCCCGACGTGACGGTCCACGGGCCGGTCAGGTTGCCGGTCCCGGCAGTGGTGCCCGGCCCGGACGTCGGGGCGGCGGCGGTCGCGGACGGCGCGGGCGTGTCCAGCCCGAGCTGCGCGACGTTGTCGCCGGCCAGGAACGTGCTGTACAGGGCCACGCCGCCGACGGCGACGACGGCGACGATGGCCACGACGATGATGGCGATCCGGCGGTTGTTCATGTCCCCCCATTCGCAGCCGCGGGCGCTTCGCTATGAGTCGGCGGGCCCTCGCCCGAGCGAGGCGCCGACGTTCACCGCTGGTAGTTGAGCCATCGTCTCGACGTCGACGAGGATGATCCGCTCCTGCCGCTGCGCGGCCTGCACCAGGCCCGGAGTGAAGCCAGATCGACTGACCAGCACGATCTCGGGACGTCCAACCTGGACCCCCGGCACCTGGGCGAGGGCGGGCACCTTGAAACGCTCCAGCTCGCCGAGGATCCCGACATCCATCGGATCCGAACGCCATCGAACCTCGCCGACCAGGACGACCCGCTTGCCCCGCATTCCGACGATGTCGATCTCCTCGCTGGACCGCTCGTTCGTTCGGCGCAACTCGTTGAGTGAGGGACCCCACCATGCCCCGACCCGGGTCGCATTGGCGATTCGAGCTGGCATGCGGCTGCGGAACGGGTTGGCGGGGCCGCGCTGGTTGCTGGGAGACCGCCACAAGCGTCGGGCAGGCAGCCCACCGATGCCACGGCGGGCTCCTTCATTCAGAGGCCCTCGGCGATCCGCTCCAGGGTGATCGGCGCTGGCGCCGGCGGCTCGTCGGCGACGATGATCGCGGCGCGGACCTGTGCGGCGGCGGCCTCCGCCTGGGCTGCCGAACGCGCGTGCGCCAGGCAGAGCGGGCGCTCGGGACCAACCGCCGCTCCAATGGGCGCCACCCGGGTGAAGCCGACCGCAAGGTCGATGCGCTGGTCCGCCCGCACGCGCCCGCCGCCCATCCCGACGATCGCGAGGCCGATCGCCCGGGCGTCCTCGGCGGCGACGAACCCCGCCCGCGCCGGCAACACCGGCACCGTCACCTCGGGGAGCGGCAGGTAGGCGTCCGGGCGCTGCAGCAGGTCGGCCGGCCCGCCGAGGGCGGCCACCATGCGCGCGAACCGCTCGGCGGCCTCGCCCGATGCGAGCGCGCGCTCGCACGCCGCCCGGGCCTCCGCGACGGTCGCGAAGAGCCCGCCGGTGACGAGCAGCTCGGCCGAGAGCGCCATCGTCACCTCGTGCTGGCGCGGCTCCCGGGCGTCGGGCCCTCCCTCGCCCGCGAGGTAGGCGATGGCCTCGCGGGCCTCGACGGCGTTGCCGGCCGTTGTCCCCAGCACCTCGTTCATGTCGGTCAGGAGCGCCGTCGTCCGGCAGCCGGCCCCGTTCGCGACCGCCACGATGGTGTTGGCGAGCGTCCGGGCGTCCTCCGCCGTCGCCATGAAGGCGCCGCTGCCGAACTTCACGTCCATTACGAGGCCGGCCAGGCCCGCGGCCAGCTTCTTCGAGAGGATCGAGGACGTGATGAGGGGGATGCTCTCCACCGTCGCCGTCACGTCCCGGATCGCGTAGAGGCGCCGGTCCGCCGGGGCGAGGTCGGACGTCTGGCCGATTACCGCGCAGCCCACCTCGCGCACGACGCGGCGGAAGAGCGCGTTGTCGGGCGCGGTCGTGTAGCCCGCGATGGCGTCCATCTTGTCGAGGGTCCCGCCGGAGTGGCCGAGGCCGCGCCCCGAGATCATTGGGACGGCGCCGCCGCAGGAGGCCACGATCGGCGCCAGCATGAGCGAGATCTTGTCGCCGACCCCGCCCGTGGAGTGCTTGTCGAGCGCGGGGCCCGGGAGGTCCGCGTCGGACCAGTCCAGGACCGTACCGGAATCACGCATGGCGCGGGTCAGGGCCACGATCTCGGCGCGCGTCATGCCCCGGAAGAAGACGGCCATCGCGAAGGCGGCGGCCTGGCCCTCGGTGATCGAGCCGTCGGTCAGCCCGCCGACGAAGAAGGCGGTTTCCTCGTCCGTCAGGACGCGCCCGTCGCGCTTGGCCCGGATGACCTCCTGCGGGAGCACGGCTCAGGCCCCCGCTGCCGGGCCGGCCCCGCCGGCGAACGATCCGACGAAGGCCCGCACCAGGCGCGTGAGGTCGGCGGCGGCCAGCGCCGCGCCGCGCAGCGTCTGCTCGTGGTCGATCGGCTCGGCGCTCATCCCGACGGCGAGGTTCGTGATCGCGCTGATCGCCGCGACCCGGATCCCGGCGTGACGGGCGACGATGACCTCCGGCACGGTGGACATGCCAACCGCGTCCGCCCCAAGCACCTTGTAGGCGCGGATCTCGGCCGGCGTCTCGAAGAGCGGCCCCAGGAGCGAGCAGTAGACGCCCTCGTGGAGGCGGATCCCCAGCTCGCCGGCGATCCGCCGCAACCGGGCGCGGAGCTCGGGATCGTAGGCGTCCTCGAGGCCCACGAAGCGCTCGCCCCACGCGTCGTCGTTCGGACCGATCAGTGGGTTCGTCCACATGAAGTTCAGGTGGTCGGTGATGAGCATCAGGCTGCCCGGGGCGGCCTCCGGGCGCAGCGAGCCGGCCGCGTTCGTGAGGAGAAGGGCCTCCACGCCGAGCGCCGCGAAGGTCCGGATCGGAAGCTTGATGACAGCCGGCGGGTGGCCCTCGTAGAGGTGGAAGCGCCCCTGCATGCAGGCGACCGGGACGCCGTCCAGGGTTCCCAGCACGAACCGGCCGGCGTGGCCGGCGACGGTCGAGGGCGGGAAGCCCGGGATCTCGGCGTAGGGGACGGCGACGGCGTCGTCCAGGGCGTCGGCGAGGCCGCCGAGGCCCGAGCCCAGCACGATCCCCAGGCGCGGCCGGAAGCCGGGCGCGCTCTCGCGCAGGACGTCGGCGGCGAGCGTCGCGGGATCGATCGCCGGGTGCGTCATCGAACGGCCTCCTTGCCGAGGTACTCGGGCCCGAAGCTGAAGGGAAGGAGATCGCCGAGCGTCACGGTCCGGATGACGCCGGCCAGGCCGGCGAGGTGGATGGGCGCCTCGGGGGGCGTGAACTCGCGAAGCCGCTGACGGCAGGCGCCGCACGGGGAGGGGAGGCCAAGCGACCCGTCGGCGATCACGAGCACCTCGGTGATCCGTCGACCACCGGCCGCGACCATGACGCCGATGGCCGACGCCTCGGCGCACTGGCTCTGGGGGTAGGCGGCGTTCTCCACGTTCGCGCCGGCATGGATCCGGCCGGCCTCGTCGCGCAGGGCCGCGCCGACGAGGTACTGCGAGTAGGGGGCATAGGCGCGCTCGCGCACGGCGAGGGCGGCAGCGTACAGGTCGTCGGCGGACATCAGCAGGGCGGCTCCCGGTTCGCTCGCGGCGCATCGGCCCGACGAGGGCCTCTCACTGTAGCGCGGCGACGCGCCGTTGCGCCATGGCGTCACGCCGGCGGGGCTGGTACGCCCGGCTGCGTGGACGCCCGGTTGACGACCTTGGCCTACCTGGCTCATACTTCGCCAGCGGGGTGGAGCAGCGGCAGCTCGTCGGGCTCATAACCCGAAGGTCAGGGGTTCGAATCCCCTCCCCGCAACCAAGCCGTCTATCGACTCGAGAACCCCGGCCCGCCCGCCGGGGTTCTTGCTTTCCCGGCGGGGGATGATGGGCCTGCCCGCGGGTTGGCGCGGCGGCGTCGCGTTCGCCGCGCCCTCCCGGCCACCCCTGTCGCTTTATCAACCCTATCAGTACCGGGCGGGGTTCTCTTCCGGGCGAGCCGGGCGTCGTTCTCTGCCGGCCCGGTGGGGCCCTTCCGCCGCTCGAACGGGGGAGATTCGCGCAGGGTCCGAAGTGCGGCCGGGCCCCGACGGTCGCCGGAAGGCCCGCAGCCTGCGGACGAAGCCCCCGCGAACCGGGGATCCCCGCCCGCTAATGGTTGGGGCTGATACGACGACAGGATCGAGGGCGACCGGGCCCCGGACCTCCGACCGCGGACCTAGCCGCAGTCGTAGTTGCGGTTCAGGTCGGTGCCGATGAACCGGCACCGGTCCCCGGCCCGGTCGTCATGCCCCCGCGGGACCCGTGGCGGGTTCCGGCCGCGGGCCGCGGACCCGCGAAGACGGCCGCGCTACTCCCAGCGGAACGTGCGCGCCGTCAGGATCCCGGTTCCGGCGGCCCACGCCGCCAACAACACCAGCGGCCCGACGAGATCGCCCGTGCTGGCGCCGAGGCCTACGCGCAACGCGTCGGCGAGGGCTGCGGTCGGCAGGAGCGAGGCGAGCGCGCCGAGCAGCCCAGGCAGCTGGTGGGCGGGCACGAGGAGGCCGCCGAGCAGGAGCCCGAGCAGGAAGAGCGCGTTCGTCAGGGCCATCGTCGCCTCGGCGCGCAGGGTGCCGGCGAAGAGGAGCCCGAGGGCGCTGAAGGCCGCGGTCCCGAGGGCGACGGCCGCGACGACGGCGAGCGGGTTCCAGTCGGGGCCGGGTCGCCAGCCGAAGAGGACGATGGCCAGTCCGACGAGAAGGACCGCCTGGATCGTCTCCACGACGAGGATCGTGCCGATCTTGCCGGCCAGCAGCTGGCCGCGCGTCAGCGGCGAGGCCCCCAGGCGCTTGAGGACGCTGTAGGAGCGCTCGAAGCCGGTCGAGATGCCGAGGTTCACGAGGCCGGCAGCGACGATCGCCGTCGCCAGGATGGCCGGCAGCACCCCGTCGATCGGCCGGGCGCCGGTCGCGGCCGTCGCGGCGTCGGGCAGGACCTCGATCGCGCCGAAGAAGACGAGCAGGACGGCCGGCAGGACCAGCGTGACGAAGAGGTTCTCGAGGCGGCGGGACGTCAGGCGCAGCTCCATCTCGAGCATGGCCGCGACCCGGGCGCGCGACGACGACGGGCGTCCGTCGCCGGGGCGGAGGACGTCCGTGCCGGCCCGGCCGTTCACGCCGCATCCCCAACGCGTGCCGGGCCGCCCGGTTTGGCCACGCCGTCCGCCTCGTCCACGACGTCCGCGTCCGGCTCCGCGATCAGCTCGAGGAAGCGCTCCTCCAGTGTCCCCCCGGTCGTGCGCAGCTCGGCCAGGAGGAGCCCCCGTTCGGCGCACCAGGCGGCGAGGACGGCCACGGCCCGCGGGTCGGGCTCGCGCCCGGCGAGCCGGTGGCGGCCGGCCGACCCGTCGTCCTCGATCGTCCCGCCCAACGCCGCGCCCAACCCGGCGAGCTCCTCCGTGTCGAGGGCCGGGTCGCGGCCATCCGTCGTCGCGAGGCGGAAGCGGAGCGCGGGCGCGGATCCCGCGACCAGCTCGGCCGGCGTCCCCGCCGCGAGGAGACGCCCGCGGTCGATGACGACCACGTGGTCGGCCAGGCGTTCGACGTCCGCGAGCTCGTGGGTGGTGAGGAGGATCGTCCGGCCCGCGGCCCGCATGTCGCCAATCAGCGCGCGGACGGTCGCCTTCGCGGCTGGGTCCATCCCTGCGGTCGGCTCGTCGAGCATGAGCAGCTCCGGCCGGCCGACGAGGGCCAAGGCGAGGGCAAGGCGCTGCTTCTCGCCGCCGGAGAGGAGCTTGTAGGGCCGGGTGGCCGCGTGGGTCAGCCCGAGGAGCTCCAGGAGGCCGTCCGTATCGGCCGGGTCGGCGAAAAGGCGGGCGTGAAGGCGGACGAGCTCGCGCGGGCGGGCGGCCGGCATGATCCCGCCCTGCTGGAGCATCACGCCGACCCGGGGTCGGAGCGCGCCGCCGTCGCGACGAGGGTCCAGCCCCAGGACGCGCACCTCGCCCCCATCGGGGCGCCGGTAGCCCTCGAGGATCTCCACGGTCGTGGTCTTGCCGGCGCCGTTCGGGCCCAGGAGCGCGACGAGCTGACCGCGCCGGACGTCGAGGTCGAGGCCGTCGAGGACGGTCAGCTCGCCGTACCGCTTGCAGAGGCCCTGGACGGAGATGGCGAGCTCGCCGCCCGACGCGGTGCCCGACGTGGTGCCGGACGCGGTGCCGGGCATGGTGCCCGACGCGGTCGCCCCGGTCACGGCAGGATCGAGGCGAGCAACCGATCCAGCTCCGCGGCGTCGCGCACCTGGCCCACCTGGACCGCGCGGATGATCCCCTCCCGATCGATGAAGAAGGTCTGCGGCGGCCCCAGGACCTTCCACGCAGCCCCGATCGACCGTTCGGGGTCGGTCACGGTCGGCCAGGTCGCCCCCTGCTCGGCGGCGAAGGCGAGCGCGGGCTCGGGATCGTCCTTGTAGAGCGCGCCGACGACCACGAGGCCGGCGCCGGCGTGGCGCTTCGCGGCGGCCTCCAGGAGCGGGAACTCCTCGCGGCATGGCCCGCACCAACTGGCCCAGAAGTTGACGAGGACGGGCGACCCCTTCTGCGACGCCAGGTCGAACGCGGTGCCGTCGAGTGTCGTGCCCGCCAGCGCAGGCGCGGGCTTGCCGATCAGCGGCGAGCCGACGATCACGGTGCTGGCGCCCGGGCCCGGGCTGCCGGCGGGGGTTCCGCCGGCGCAGGCCGCGACGACCATGGTGGCGCCTGCCAGCACGAGGCACAGCGCGAGCAGCGGAACGCGACGGATCGATCGGCTCATCGGGCGTGCATTCTAGGACGCTCGCGGGATTCGGCTCTCGCGCCCGCCCGGGTCGCCACCCTGGGGTGAGGTGGGGCGCGAGCAGCGCGACAGGGCCGCTCGTCTGGTGGGTGTCGCGACTGTGGCGCCGCGGCCGCTGGTCCGCTGGTTCCAGCGGGATCTCTACTGGATTCGACCCGCTCCGAGCGTGGACTTCCCGGCGAACTGCGGGTTGGGCGGGAACCCTGAGCGCGGACCGGCCGAATCCGAGCAGAGGGCCTGCTACGACCCGGCCCGGATGGAGAGCCGGCGGCCGCGCAGCGGTGGGGGTCGCCGGCGCCGGGAGGCTCTCCCTACTTCGAGGTGAGCGTGCCGGTCATGTTGGGGTGGACCGTGCAGATGAAGCCGTAGGTCCCCGCGGGGAGGGCCGGGACCTCGTAGGTCCGCGTCTCCAC
>Ga0315284_10012337_pt1 | contig 12166 bp, 6 predicted proteins | sample YL17G09_16_MG_FD_203696 | JGI IMG/M metagenome (GOLD analysis project Ga0315284, IMG submission 203696) | Sediment microbial communities from Yellowstone Lake, YNP, Wyoming, USA - YL17G09_16 | ecosystem: Environmental > Aquatic > Freshwater > Lake > Sediment | place: USA: Wyoming | collected...
TGACAACGTTCAGGACATCGTTCATAGAAATAATGGTCACGACATCGTTCAGTAACTCTGAAACTGTTTGGTAGTGTGATGTCGTGACCTGTATCATCGTTATCGCATTTGATACTTATATTCTTCGACCTGGATCGTATCCAGGAAAAGCTTTAGCTTTTGTTCTTTGACATCGACAGTAGCCACAACGTATTCGTATTGGGTCTCAGGTGGAGCCGAGAACATTTCGCCGAAGATGTTCAGGCGACAATCGCTTCGGATGAATCTTACGAGATGATAGCAACCTTCCTCCGGTTTATCCAAGGGGTGTCTTGGGGCATGGCTCTTGCTCGGGAAGACCAATTTCTTCTCCATTCCAGCCAACGCCTTGAGAGGAGTGTTCCCTTTAAGCTTGCTGTAGCGATAGGTGCTGTTGTGCCGGTCCTCGAAGGCCAGCGATTCTTGCTGAAGCTGCGACATGGATGACATGGCGACTTTGCCGAGAAACCTCTGCTTGTAATGGTCGTTGAATTTCTTAACGACTCCGTTTCGCCACGGCTCGGAAGGTGGAATGAACCAGAGTTTGACGCCATAATGCAGGCAAAGACGAATAAGCGGTCCCATGCCTCGTGGATGGGTTGGACTTCCATAAAAGGCCAGCTCATTGTCCACCTGAAGATTCTCCGGGATTCCCATACGCTTCCAGAGCGCATAAACAGCGTCCAAAACGCTTTGGGCTGCTTTGGAGGGGATTGGCTCTATTCCGCAGCGATTGATCGCAGTATCGACGACATGCAGACTGTAGAACCGGACTGGGCCGGTAAGGTAACAGGGGCCGACCAGATCAGCCTGATGGGTCTGATTGGGCAAAAGCGCCGGAAGCGCGGGATATTTCTTGCCCTTTGGGGTATATCTTCCGGTCCGCCGATGGGTCAATTCGCGGCGGCGCAAGATACGGCCAATGGTGCTGAGGGAGGGAAGTGGTTGGATTTCCATGTCCATCAGCTCCCATTGGATGACTTGATTGCCGCAGAAATGTCCCTTGTTGTACAGGTTCAATCGAACCATCTCCACGATCTTTTCGATCTCTGCAGGGGTGCGGTAGGGGCTGGAAAGCGGCCGTCGGGACCGATCTTCAAACCACGTTGGATCATCCGGGGTGTGCCGTGTTACCCACTTGTACAGCCATCGGGTCGTTTTGCCCAGTGAGGCGCAGATTATTTCTGCGTCTTCTCCGGCGAGATACCTTTGTACTGCTGATGCCCGTTGTTTTGAAATCTTCTTTTTCATGAACACCTCCTTAAACATGAATTGGGTGTTCATGATATAACGGACTGTGGCTATTCGATTGTCAAAGAGCGTTTGTGAACGATGTCCTGAATGCTAATTTAGCGAACGATGTCCTGAACGTTGTCACCTAAGCCTATACTTAGCCTTCTTCTTCTCAGCAAGCGCTCTTGCACCATAGGTAATGGATCCTTGCCCATCAAGTTCAACGTGTGTCCCATTGGCGAAAACAATAGCCTCTCCCGCATCGAGCTCCGCCGTCCGATAGGTATATCGCCAGAGTATGTAAAAGCAAGTTGCAGGATCGATACCAGAAAGGCTTTGCCTGCCACCATTGCCTCCAACCTCTTTGGAGAGGCGATTAAGAATCTGATTAAGAACCGCTGTTTCAACTTCCTTTAGAAATCGTTCAGCGGGTACTTCTTCTCCATTCGCATACTCAACGCGTGTAAAACGAGTGAAAGCGCGTAGCCCCGCCCCCACACAGGCAATAACCAGGTCCGCACCTGAGATACCCAAATCCCAGAGTGTGGCCACACGCTCGCGGACAATAGATTCTAAAGTGGGGAGGACTTCGGTCTCATATTGTCCCTTGCTCTGTCTTTCACGTTTACGGGCGATCAGAAGAATGCTGGAAGCGAGAGCAGCGGATTCTTGGGCTCGCAATCGACCAGGTTTTTCAGTTTCGAGTGGCCATGCTTCCATCACAATGAATCCAGCCGACCGAAGTGCGTCTACAAGTGTTGCCCACCCAAGCGTGGTCTTGTGCGCATATACGACGACCATTTCACCGATCGGCTTCAATATTCGATGGGCTTCAGCAAAGGCCTTAGCCATCATTTCCTCGTAAGCTTGCCTTGCCCTTTCCCTTGAGCCACCAAAACGGGTTGGTTCTGCAACAGCCTCAGCTTTTTTCGGAGTCAATTCTGACGTGAAGTGCTCCGGGTATAAATGGCCAATACTTCTTCGAAGCCAAACATAAAAAAAGTCGGAGAGGTCAGCATACGGAATATTATCATAATAAGGGGGATCAGTAATTATGGTATCATACGACTCACTATTATACGGCAACGCAGTCGCTGACCCACGCTGCACAATTGCAAAATCTTGCATGTCCGCATCCCGGAGCCCTGCGGGGACATCTTCGATTCCAGAAACCCAACTAGCTGCCTCCGGGTTGAAAGGAGCAGATTCCGCAAAATCCCATACCATCGGGAGGGCATGTCGACCGAAAGTGTGTACCACGCCTCGACCCCCTGTATAATTAAAGACGCAAAGGCTCGAGTTGAAGTCTGCCAATCGATCTATAATTAGTGAAAGAAACGTAACCAAAGCTTTGCAACGATCGCTCAAATAGATTGTTTCCATTGCAGCCTCAGCTTCTTTCACACACGCTACAAATGAGAGAAGGCTCAGAATCTGTCTCGCTGTGAATAGATCGCTCCAAGTTCTTACACCATAGGCCTGAACACGAAAACCGAGTGTCCCTTGCTTGGGCATTGGTTCTTTTGGCACCGTAAGATTAGTACGCTGGCACAGCAATTCAATCCTCTTTCGGATTGTTTTCGTATCAGGAACGTATGCCAGTAGGTCGTCAAAGGAAATGTAGACCTTACCCCTCTCACCGGGACGGGTACAAACAAATGCCATCATCTGTTCGCCCATTCGTCCGGCGCATCCTTCGTCCTTGATATAATCATTGCCTGCGACCGTGCTACAGAATGGACAAGTCGCATTACCACCTTTCGAACCACTTTCAGGATCAAAACCAAGGTCTTTTTCTATATTGGTCTCGATTACCTCGAAGCGGACACGTTTCCCCTTTTTATCTGGAACGATCTTTAAAGCAACATAGCGTCCTTTCTTTTTGCAAAGCCAGGTTTGCCGCACGAGAGGCACGGTTGCCTTGCAAGAAGGGTTCTTACAAGTGACCGTCCGCGTCCAAAGGTAAGCAACAGGAACAAGGTAACCAGGCGGAATGTTTCGATTTTCTAATCCATCGAACAACTGCGTCGCTGCGTCTCCGCGTTTCCCTTTGAATTCGGGGTCAGGGATAAGTGGATAAAGATCCCCGATTTCTCTCTGGACCTTTTTGAGGATCCAGTCACCCCAGTAGTGTACTTCGTTCGCAAGTCCACCCCAAGTCGTTTGGCTCTTTTCGTTTTTTGGGCCGGTCATTCCCCGAGCATTCAGATCTGGCTTGCCATACTTCTGCGGATAAACAAGGGTACAGAGTTCGATGATGTATGCAACAGGGTTAAGATCCATCGCATAGGTCTCGCAGCCCAAGCGAAGCGCCTCAAGAGGAATTGCCCCTCCGCCTGCGAACATGTCAAGAATGCGGGGGCGGGGAGCCCGGCCACTTTGGATGTCATCTGCCGTAACCTGCTCACCTATGAAATTAAACTCTTCAACCCAGGCAGGCTTCGCGCCTTTAGCCCTGGACTCTTCAAGTTCTAACGTCAGACGCTCAGCGTGAGCCTCCAGGATATGGTCCTGGGCTTTCTTAATCGTTGCCGGATTACCGGGGTATTTGCAGAGGCTTTCAATAAATTTTGCAGCATTAGCACGTCCGAGACTTTGTTTCTTATTGTCAGGACCATTTTCAGGTACGAAGCGGGAAGCAGGAACGAGCGCCCCATAAACGGCTGCCCGGCAAGCCACCAGTGGTCGTCTCGCCCACCATAAATGTAGTGTAGAGATGTGTCCTTTTCGTACAGACTTCTCTCGCGACGCCTCAGCACTGATCGCCTGAATCGGAAGGTAGTCTTCGATAAGTCTGCGATCTTCTGTCATTCGGGACTTCTTTTTCTAGGGATTACCAGGAGGACTTCAAAATCTGTAATCCGTATAATCACATCCTGACCGATTGCTTCACGGACCAGCCTTATAATTCTTCTTATCCCAGTGCCAGCACCAGTAACCAGACCCGCATCCGACAGGCGAGCATAGATACTCGGGTTACGAACAACATGGACGCCCGCACGCATGGCCTCTTCGGTAACCGTGTTCGGGGGCTTCCCTGGAGTATGAATTTCCACGCGGTCATCAAAAATGAACAATCGAACAGGCCCTTGAATCGTATAGTCACGGTGAGCCACAGCGTTAACAATAGCCTCCCTTAATGCCTCTGGAGGCATCTCCGGTTTAGGCTCTGCTTCAAACCCTTGGATTTTGTGAGGTATCTGAAGGTGTAGGTACAGAAACCTTTGGGCCTCTTCAATAATATCCAATAGCCGTCCAGTCAGGTCCTTTCTATCAATTGGTTCAACAGAACTATCTGTCCCAGAAAACCGTGCAGCGTTTATCTGAGCAAATGGCAAGTGTCTCTGTGGCTCCCTGCCAAAAAAAAGTAGTCCCGCAATTGTTGGATGATTTCCTGAGATCAATCCCCAATTAAGAAGGAGTCGTTGAATATCCAGTCCGAGTTCTGATTGGCCCGTGTTTACGAGGTACCTTTCAACTGAATCCATGTCTAGATCGTGGATTCCTAATCTCAGAAGTGGCGTTTCATCGTAGTAAATACTCTCAGTCGCCTGAAAAAGACGAAGAAGTTCCTCGCGGGAGGCGTCTCTACAGCCTGAGGAAGTTCGAGTGTAATAGCGTCCACGGTTTGTTCTGTAAGGTCGCTGATCACCTTTTGGGATATTCACAACAACGACCGCTCTACCCTCCTCATTGATGACTTCCTGGATAACGGTAATGGGAGGCTCACAATTATTAAAAGCAATATTGTCCACCGTCCGATTCACTGTATCAGCATCAGTTACCCCCACAATCGTTCCCTCTTTAGTAACACCGAGAATCAACTGGCCTCCATCAGTATTGGCGAAACATACGATATCTTTTGCCAGTTCATCGAGAGAATCTATTCTCTCCTTGAAATCTGTATGGAGGTTTTCTCCCTTTACGATTCGTTCTTTGAGCTCAGTTAGATCCATCGTTTTCTCCTATAAGCCTCCATATTTTTCAGCTCGCCTTCGAAATGCTTCTTCTCCACCCTCCATAATTGTTTTAACGAGGCTCCGTGTTTGTGAATCATCGATCGATGCTCTTCCAACAACATGTGCCCGCCCGTCACGTGCCTCCAACGTAAGGACGAGCTCTGCATCACCAATGACTGGAATATTCGCATTGTGAGTTGCAGCGATAATTTGTCGGCGCCTATGCTCGGCCCCAAGACCTTTCTGTTCTCTTAGGATCTTGACGATGTCCTCATAGATAAACCGGTTATCGAGATCATCCTCAGGCTGGTCTAGAACTAAAACTCGTCCTTCCAGAGCAAAAAGGAGCAGCAGGATAGCGGTAGCCCGTTGTCCTATGGAGAGACGATCAAGAGGAAGGTATGCGTTATCAACGCGTAGCTCGATCCTCAGTGCATCCGGCGGAATGAGGGTTTCGACTTCAAACAGGCGGGACTCATCTTCGATAAGCCATCGGACTAGACGATCTGCCATACCAGCTGTAACGTGGAATCGAGACTGGACTTCTACCGGTCCTTTACGAACCGCCCTTGCCAGAATCAGACCGTCAGTAGCTTCTGGTGTAATAAGCTTTTCGATAGCGTCAGCCGATACACCGGATCCCTTTAAGAGAGATGTGAGACGTTGTTTGTAGTCCTCCTTTTGCCCTTTGAACTCTACAGCGAGTCGAAGCCGATCACCTAACAGCTGCGTGATTATATCAGCACGCTCCCTTCTAAGGCTATGTTCTTTTAAACGCAAATCATGAAAGTTTGACAGCAGCTTCTCACGTTTGTTTCGCAAGTCCTCCAGCTCATGTTCAACTCTATTGAGCTCTTCAATCAATGGACCAAGGGTTGCCCGTTCTTCGGTCAACTTAAGCAATCGGTCAGGGTCCAAAGCCTCAACATGCATCTCCTGCTTGATTCGATTTAGCTCTACCTCAAGAGGTCCCACCCCATCATCCCATTCCTTGCGAAGTCCCTCAAGAGTAGTTATAAGCCCTTCAACAAGTTTTTCTCCTTGAATAAGAAGCTGTTTCATATTCTGGTTAAAAGATTCCAAAGCTAAGGCGGCCTTTTCAAGGACCTTCCTTTGCGAACTCTGCCCTCTATGAAGTTCGGCAATGCAAAGCCTCAAGGGGTCGCATATATCACCTTCTTGCTCGGCCCACCGCTGTTTAATTTCAGAAGTCTTTTCTCTTGCACGTTTAAGGATCTGTCCGTCATTACGCAAGGTCATAACTGATCTCAGTTTTTCAACGATACCGTGTTTTTCAAAGAGAGATATCTCATGCTGGATGGATGTCAGGCGCTGTCGGTATTCTTCTCGTTTATCTATTCTTTTTTTCCGATCTAGAATTACTCTTGCACTCTCCCGCAAGGCTTCAATTGATTTTCTAACCGTAGCCGCTTGCTGCCGAGCCTCTTCTCCTATTAGGTCATCAAGCAGGCGGAGACGGTACTCTTCGCTTGCGGAAACCGTATAAATTTCTCGTTGTCCAAACAACGTCGGACCTCCTTGAGGTCCAAGGAGTTCTGATGGTATTATTGCTATGATCTTCCCTGAATCCATCTCATAGACTTTTGTATCTTGACCCCATACTCTTTCGACCCGATAGACTCCCGTTTTGCCTTCGCCAATCGGCCTCTCAAGGAAAACGGATATCTTGCCCCCACTGCCGAGTGCATGGCGCACCAAACTTTCACGATAGGACTCCTCCGCGTAAGGAGAAAGTGTGAGAGCATACCTAATGGTCTCGAGAATTGCTGACTTTCCAGCCCCCCGCCCACCAATAATCACGTTCAAGTCGTCATTCCAGTTAATAATAAGATTTCCAAGAAATCCGGAACCAGTAATCTCTAAACGACGAATACGGGCGTGATTTGGTCTTGGAGGTTTATCAAGCACCAAGCGGGTTGCAGGGTCGTGAAGTGCAAGATGAATGGCTCCTAAGTCGATAGCGCTAAGTTTAAGATACGTTGCGCGCAGTTTCCCATTTTGCAGCGTTTTCGTACCGATCTCTTCAAGCCGTTTGGGATCGGAGAACTCAACCCTTGCCAACCTTTCAAAAAAGCCGCTGGGAAGTATGTTTGTGGTCATCAGCCGATTAATTTCTGATTCTGGACAATGTTCAAGGGCGTCAAAATTGATTTCAATTAGTATTTTCGCGCCCTCGCCTGGAGAAAGAGTCTTAAATAAACCATTTGACTCTCCAGGATGTGGAACTATAAGAAGACAACCGAACCGTTCGCAGAGGCGTCTTAGACTGTCGGTAGAATTCTCTTTCAGCTCAATATCTCTATGGCTGCCATCCTCGTTGAACAGCGGATTATCCGGCGTTCGGTCAAGTGATGCGATGAATGAGTTAATTCCCAGGAGTTCTTTTGGGTCAGCGAATTCCTCAAAGACAGCCAGAATATGTAATCCATGCTTTCCAAATAAGGCAAAAGATAATTCTACACCTGGGAAGACTTTAATCCCACGGGATGCCGCCGCATTGTGGATGGGTTCAAACCATTCGGGACGTATCCCATTATAGTCAGTTACAGCACACAGACCAATTCCTTCTTTTTCGAGTTTCTCAACATATTTAGCAATTAAAGCATTTCGGCCATCCTTGGTTTTTGGGTCTATCCCACTTGGACAAGAGAAGCTATTGACCCCAGGAGAATGAAGATGTAGGTCTACTCGATGCCAAGTCGCACCAGAAGGGACATCGGTCCATCGATCTTTCAATTCCTTGGTTAAGATAGATTCTTCGAAGGTCATATTTTCATCCTCGCAATCTGCATAATGGCTTCTGCAGGTATATCATAATATCTTGCCGCCGCAACTTCACGCTTAACGTGGTCCAGGTGTTTAACCGGGTTCTGAATGCAGAGGGGATCTGGATTAGGACTATTAAGCGGGTCCCACACCACATAAAGCCAATACGAATCACCCAGTTGAGTGGCTTTATACCATTCATTCACTGTAAGGCGAATTGGCGCCCCCCGGGTTCTTCCTTTTACCTCAATCCGGCGAATACCTGCCACCGGGTCTCGATATCCTGTCTGTGGATCAGCAGGGCCAAGGCTTCTGACGTCAAAACCGATTTTAAGGTGCCCCACGCGCTCACATTCCCAGCCTCGGGTCGCCTCATAAGCTATCACCAAGTCCTCTGCGGCCTTCTCAATTTTTCGCCGGATCTCTGGATCAACGTCCTCCGGAATTTCGGCAGGCACTTCCCCCTTTTTAGCGCTCGCGGGGAAGACAAGAGCGGTTGCTACATGGCGAACCGGACCATGGCGGGCAAGCATCAGCCGTTCGAGCCCAGAAAAACGTTCGCGCCGGGTGCGCTCCAAATCTGCCAGGTCATTCTCCGCCCGTTGTCGGGCAAGAGCGATCTCCGGAGACAATGTCTCCCGCGCCTTAAGTTCCATCACACGATCTTGAGCTACCCGAACACGTGCATCGAAAGAACGTTCCAGATAATCGCGGCATACCGTAACGAAATGCCTGCGCTCCTCCTGGCACCGTTCTCGGAGTTCCATCTGATAGGTGCTCTTCAGGAAATCCGATGCGGGGATTGGATCTATAGGGCTTACCTCCGAAGGAGTTCCCTGATGAGAGGGCAGATCGAGAAGGCAGTCTGCCGGTATAACCGTGAACCGGTCTGGATGATCTCCAACTTCTTCACGCACCACTACCAATTCTCCATGAAGGTCCTGAGGTTCCCCATTTGTTTTCTGTCCTTTGATTTTTAGCTCAAAGAAGTGGAGGCGGTAAGCTACCTCCGACGTTTCATCTATGTAGACTCCCGTGCTCCCCACAAGGCCATTAAGGAGTTCAGAAAGTCGTTCATCCACAGCTGCATAAAGAGGGTGTCCCGGACCCAGGAGAATCGCATCCATGTGTTGATCGAGGTCAAGGTGTCCTTTATGGAAGGTCACTTTTCGATAGCTTGTTTCCGGCTTACCCGTTTTGCGGACTGATGAGAGCCGGTCCGACCGGAGATCTGCCAGCACATGTTCAATCCGCCATAGGCCATCAGCCCTGGCTTCGACTCTGAGACCCACTTCACGGGCCGCATTGATGAAATGCTGCTCGACGTAGCGTGGCATGAGCCGGCGCTCCTCTGCCTCTGCATTTGATTCCTGAAAGGTTGAAAAGTCCACATTCGCCCGGGCCAGGGCGATCCCCGTTGCCTGCTCGTATTCCTGAAGTTTACGCACATCGATTTTTTCAATCTGCTCCAGATATTCATCGAGGCGACGCGGGTCATGGGCTGCTTCTCTGAGCATTTCCGGAAGATTCACATCATTGAGAGAGAGAACTTCCCCGATGACATCGAACACCCGGTCAGCCAATACCTCACGCATCTGGTCCAGTTTTTCAAGGAGCCGATGAAGGATGCGTCCCTCAATTACAGGTTGCCCTTCTTCGGAATCGCTTGCGACAAAGTTGAATACATGTACGTCTCGCTCCTGACCGATACGATGGATACGGCCGAGGCGTTGTTCCAGCCGGGTTGGATTCCAGGGCAGGTCATAGTTGATCATCAGACGGCAGAATTGAAGGTTGATCCCTTCGCCTGCAGCCTCCGTCGCCACACAGATCTGGCGGCTTGTGCGAAATTCATCCTGGGCGCGCTTGCGTTCGTGAGGGTTCATTCCTCCATGAATCTGGCAGGTTGTGTAACCCAATCCTTTAAGATTGTCAGAAAGGTAATTAAGAGTGTCACGATGTTCAGTGAAAATGAGGAGCCTGCCTCGGCTGTCTGACAGCTCCTTGAACTCAGCCTTCGCCAGACACTCACGAAGAGCGGCGAGTTTTGAGTCAGCGGCGTTATCACGGACCCGGCGGGCTTGAACAACGAGATCTTTCAGTGCCGCGATTTCCGCACGAAGCTGATCGAGTTCGACGGCCGTTGTTGTTTCGTCCGTCAGATGATCACGTTCGGCTTCATCAAGGTCATCTTCGTCCCGCTCAGCATCCACCATGCGCCCTTGAATCTCGGCCAGCCGCTTTGCCCTCTGAGCAGGCGGGAGGGCTTCCAGTTCTTTCAGGAGCTCCTCCTGTCGATTGAGCCGCCTTTGGATCGATTGGTAAATGGCCATCGTGGAACTGGCGAGCCGCCGCTGGAAGACAGTGCGGACCAGGGCAACACTCTGCTTTTCTCGCCCGCTTGCTTGGGGAAGGAACTGGTTAATATAGGCAGTAACCGCCTTATAGAGATCGTATTCCTCCCGGTTCAGCCGGAACGTCATCGTGTGGGCGTGGCGATCTGGAAAAAGCCTCTGGCCATTTATGTCTTTTAGATCTTCTTTTAAGCGCCTGAGTGCCCACGGGCAATCTGGGCCGAGGCGAAGGATGTCCCTGCGGATTTCGCCCGCCTTGTCGCCCAGACGGTGAGGCTCAGGAAAGAGATCCGGATCAATGAGGCGGATGAAATGAGAAAAGCGATCGTCATCGCCGTGGTGGGGCGTCGCAGTTAGAAGTAAGACATGGTCCGAGCGGAGGGCGAGACGTTCAACCAGTTGGTACCGTTTGGTCTTTTCGACTTCATCTCCGCGGGTGGACGAGCGTTTTGTATAGGCGCTGCACTTATGTGCTTCGTCAATGATGACCATGTCCCATCGCTGCTGCCAGACCCGTTCTCGCACGTCATCCTGTTTGGCGTAATCCATTGAGGCAATCACCTGATTGCCTTTCTGCCATGGGTTTACAAGCTGCTGCTGGTCCAGGGCCGAAAAGATGATGTCGAAGGGCTCGCCAAACCAACGGAGAAGTTCATCCTGCCATTGAATCGTCAGCGGCGCCGGACAAAGAATGAGGACACGCTCGATGGCTTCACGAAGTTTGAGTTCTTTCACCAGGAGCCCGGCCATGATCGTCTTACCAGCACCTGGATCATCGGCGAGGAGAAAACGGAGCCGAGGCTGGGGCAGCATTTTGAGGTAAACCGCCTCGATCTGGTGTGGAAGAGTGCGGATCCCGGACAGGCTCACAGCGAAATGACGGTCATGGGTATAGGCGAGGCGGATCCGGGCAGATTCCACAAGTAGGCGGAGTTTTTCAGCATCTGCAGGGATGATCTTTGCGGCGGAGTCAATCCGTTGCCCGAGTAGGGTAATCGCTTCATCCCGCGAGAGAATGGTTTCTTCGGGAGTTCCATCCAGAAGACGAACCCGGCACTCAAAACCCGATCCGATTGGACGTACCGCTTCCAAAATTACTGGTTCAGGGAAATGGCCAGGTATTTGGACTCTTTTGCCAATTAATGATGAAAGCCTGTCGTCCATCCTTAACCTCTTATGATTGGATGGCCTGATTCACTTTTCCACAAAATTCTTTGAATCCCGCGGAAGTTGACCTATTTATACCAAAAATTTAATTTTATAGCAATTTCCAAAAAGTCCACCCCATACTTCAGACACTGAACTTCAGACCTTAGACTAAGAGGACGAAATGGCCGGAGACTGCAAGAAGATAATGGGAGATGGGGTAATGGGGAGATAGGGAGAAACAACTGACAGAAAGCAGTGGACGGAAAGCACCAGGGAGGGAAGAGTAGGCAGTAAGCAGTGGGCAGAAGGCGGTAAATGGAAAACACCGGGAGGAAAACAACAGACAAAAAAGGACAGTCATCGAGCATTCCCTTTTGAATGAAAAGATCGCCATCATAGGGGAAGCGGATTGGGTCAAGGACGACAGGTTGAGATCCAGAAGAAGGTGCCCGGGATCACAGAGGTTGAACATATGGCACTCATCCCAACCCAGACAGGAGTGAATACCGCTGAAACCTATTTGCTCCTTTCTATTCTTTTCCGGCAGCTTCGTATTGCTCAGAAAATCGCAGAGCGAATCCATCCTTCGTCCTGCCTTACGGGACTACGGAGGACAGGTAAGGCATAGCGCACAGCGTCACTGCAGAAAATCAATCCTTCCGCCTC
>Ga0315284_10012341_pt1 | contig 12165 bp, 7 predicted proteins | sample YL17G09_16_MG_FD_203696 | JGI IMG/M metagenome (GOLD analysis project Ga0315284, IMG submission 203696) | Sediment microbial communities from Yellowstone Lake, YNP, Wyoming, USA - YL17G09_16 | ecosystem: Environmental > Aquatic > Freshwater > Lake > Sediment | place: USA: Wyoming | collected...
TTGTCCTTTGCCGCCTTCTCTGCCGCTGCCTTTTCCATCGCTTCCTGTTGCTGCTTGCGCTGTTCCTGCATTTCCTTTAACAAGGCGTTGGTGGGGGTCGTCACCAATACTCTGATCGTGCGAGGCTTCTCCTCATTAGGAGACAGGACGGTGATCTCGAATACCTTGCGATTCGGCTGGGGCTTGTCCTCCGGGTCCGGCACAATCCGAACTGAGCCGTCCATGATCTGGATGCCACCCAGGTCGTCGGTGATGATCTCCTCCAGATAACCCCACTGCTGGTCGGTAAGTTGAACGAACGGCAGACCTCCCTCCAATGCGAGCTGCGACTTCTGATGAGGGTTCATCAACCCGTAAGCGCGCAGGACATCCCTGCGTCCCTCGTCTGCAATGACAGCCATCAGGATATGCCCCAGGTTAGGATCACGGCTAAGGCCGCCCTCGATCTGGACGTCAGTGAGACCAACAACGATCGCCCCGAGATCGTCGAGTGTAAGCTCGCCGTTCTTTTCAACTAGCGCCTTGTAGTGATCCAGGAAGGTCTCGGAGATCTCCTGCGACCGGTGGATCGCCCAGTCCTCGGGGCGAATGCGCAGAGTGCCCTCTCCCAACTCCCAGATGCATCCCGCCTTCTCCGCTGCAACGAGGATATGGTAAAACGGCTGCTTGCCTTTCTTTATGAACCCGGAGACAGGAACCATGGAGGCATAAGATTCGAGCAGGACGGCTGTCTCCGCGGCGCGTGCGATCTCTCCCATCATCTTTCCCTGTTCTTCCATCAAGTTCGGGGATTGCGCCCCCGGCTGTATCGCACCCATTACCTCCAGGATTTCGATCTCTCGCAGGAGTTCGGGGTCGGTCGGCGGGTTTTCCTCTGTCGGCGATTTGCGAGCCATCAGATCTGCAAGGCCCTCCGGGGTCTCGACTTCATCGCTGATCTTCCTTGCCTCATCAGGATCTACCCCCTCCTCCCAGGCTAACAGTTTCCTGCCGAACAGATTGCCTATTTTGGAGTCAAGGCTGGACATTGGTAAGAGGCCGGCACGAACGCCATCTCCCGTCTGTTGATCGCCCGGTCGGGCATACAGGAATGCCAAGCCCCCAAGGCCCAGCATAGCATTGAGATCGCTGTCCGGGCCTTTCATGGCTTCGATCACGAGCTGATGCGGGGTGAGTTGCGCTTTCGAGTCTTTGTCCATCCAGGTCGGCAGATTTCCCGCCATTATGTCCGCAAGCGCTCCTTCAAGGCCCGGGGGGAAACTGGAAACAGGAATGGTCACTCTCTTGCCACGCATCATGAGCTCGTATTCGGTCGGAAAGTTGTTCCGGAGAGAAGAGAGGATCTGCGCAAAGCCCCTCCCGGACCTGGTTCCTCCGAGGAAAGCCGCCAGAGGTTCTTTGTCTCGCCTCTTAAGTGCCTCTTCTGGGGTCATCCGCAAGGCTTCTTCGGCGGCATCCAAAGTGGCCTGGCGAACGTCCATCGCCCGACGAGCATAGGCCTCCTTGGCGGCGATAAGCATCTCCTCCTCCAATTGGCGAGCCTTGAGGTCCTGCCAGATGATGTAGCTCCACTCGCCTTCCTTGCCCTCGCGGGAGAGGTGATAGCCCGTCAGCTTCCCGATCTCCTCCAGCATCACGCTGAGGGGGATATCCTTCGCATGGATGGTGACCCTCCGCTCGCGGACTTTCCAGTCCCTCTTCCCCGTTCCGGCCTTGATATCAACGCCGGACTGCTCCGAGAGGGATTTCGCCACATCATCGAGCTTGACGTGATCCACCTCCAGGGTGACTCTTTTCTCCAGCCGTGGATCGCTTGCGTGAAATGCGCCGACGTTAGCGGAGACTCCACTTATCGCCAATAGGATTAGCGCCGGATACAACGACCATTTCATGTGTTTTCCTCCGATTCCGAAAGCTGCTCCGATGATAAGACCCAACTACCGGCTTGTCTAGTTCCGAGAATCACATGGGTCGCCGACCTGAAGTCGCCTTATGGCGACTCTTCCCGCATCACCATCGCGCGTGAGAATCAGTGGGGCTGCCTTTATTCCTCGTCCGCGAAGCTGAAGACGTCCTCGATGGTGCTCTGCAGGGCGCGGGATACCTTGTATGCAAGCCTTAGCGAAGGGTTATACCGGCCCTTCTCCAGGTGCACGATCGTCTCCCGCTGGACGCCTACCATCTTCGCGAGACGCTCCTGGGTCAGTCCGTGTCGCGCTCTCAGTTCAGGCATGCGAGTCTTCATTGTCGGAACCCTCGCAACTCAAAGTAGACGTAGGATAGCACAAAGGTCAGCACGTGGATGATGTAGGTGACCGCAAGGGCATAGCCAAGTGTACTGACAAGGTTCACAACGTTCGGCTTGGGAACCAGGACCAACCCCGCGTAAACAAGGGTGCCTGTCAAGGTGATGGTGGTGGCGACGAATGCGATCGTCGCCGCCTGCTTGAAGATCGCATCCTTCCGCTCGTCATACCCGAACAACGGCAGGAAAACAAGGAAGCCGAACATGGCCTGCAACCCCTTGTACACGGTAACCCATCCCAGCACTCCCAGTACTCCCAGCAGTGTAAGCCAACGCAAGTGACGCATGATGAACCTCCTCTGTGATGTATTTCCCACACTATGCGAGAATTATATCACATTCCTTCGACCTGTCAAGCACTTTTTTGCGGAGGATGCAGCGGAAGGATTTCCAGGTATCCCGGCGAAAGGTAAACCTTGATCCCACTCGAATGGAGATGACACATGGACAAGGTTAGAATAGGTTTCGTCGGCGTAGACGTGCCGGTGGACCCGGCCCTCGCCATCGCGAACCGCTTCGGCAAACTCGCCGCGTCAAAGACGGACTGACAATCGGCGCATCGCCGTACAGGTCCCGATCCGTCTCTGATGGATCGGGACTGATTCATATGAAGGGAACCGACGCATGCTCTACACGCTGATCGCAATCCTGACTCTGATTACCCTCGCGACCTCGGTTCATGCCGAAACCGCCGCGAACGTAAGCGTCCCCGACGGCCTCGATCCAGTTGGAACGATCGAGCTTCGGGGCAAGGCGGACACGAGCTACGAGAAGATATGCAAGTACTACCCCGCCATGAAGTTCCCGAAGGAGGCGGTCGGCGTCCCGGAGCATCCGGTGGACATCGCGGTTGATCACCTCGGTCGGCTGCAGCTCAACTGGGGCCAGCCGCCGGTGGCATGGCTGGAGATCGGCGATCCGCCCATTCCATTCGGCGACGAGAAGACGCCGATCAAGCGGAAGTGGCGCAACGGATACATCCCGGTGCTGACGCTGGCGACTGAGCATGACGGCGTGGAGTACGAGCAGACCGTCTTCGGCTGGTCGGAGGGGATGAGATCGGACAAGCCGCTCTGGGCGTACATGTGGGTGGAGGCACGGCCGCTGAAGAAGGGCGCGAAGGTCCCGGATCACGTGACTCTCGTCGCCGATGGCAAGCGGACTCGGTTTGAGCTAGACCCGGATGTACACGTGGTCTTCTTGAAGATGCGTTGGCCCGGCGGAGGGGATCCCTCAGAGATCATCATCGGTGAGTACGGATCAGCTATGCGCGATGCTGTGACCTGCTGGAAGAAATACATAGGCCGGGCGGCGCGCTTCGAGGTGCCGGAGCAGCGGGTCAACGATGCGTACAAGGCGTGGCTCGCGTATGCTCAGTTGAACGTGGACAAGATCAACGGCATCTACGAGCCGCACGACGGCGTCGGCTTCTACGAGGAGAACTACGGGTATAGCTGCACGCTGCACTGCATAGCCCTGGACATGTATGGGCTTCACGACAAGGCCGAGCTGTACCTGGATTCCATCCTGCACTTCCAGCAGCCGGACGGGCTCTACACGCAGAATTTCGGGCTGCCGGACATGGGAACGCTTCTCCTGGCGATGGCCGAGCACTACAACTACACGGGCGACTCGGCCTGGCTGAAGCGCGTTTCCGGGAACATGCTCCGCACCGCGGACTGGATCATCCGCAAGAGAGCGGATGCGCCGAAGGAGGGCGTCCTCAAGGGGTTGATCAAGTACCGCGCGTACTGCGACTTCGCCACGCCGGTGTATGACTACTTCGCGGATACGTATTGCTGCGTCGGATTGGAGGAGGCCGCGAAGGTATTGAGCGCCATCGGGATGACCGAGGATGCGAAGAGGATCGGCGACGAGGCGAAGGCATACCGTGCCGACATCCTGGCATCCATGGACGCGGCCGTTTTCGAGAAGGATGGCCGGAAGTACCTCCCACTCGAGCCGGAGACCCATCGGCTGCTGAACGACAGCGGCTTCACCGGCGGCGACTACTACGGGCTGGTGACGGGCTGTCTTCTGGAGAATGAGTTCCTGCCGCCGAATGACAAGCGCTCGTATCTGTTCACCGACCTGATGGAGCAGAAGAAGGGGCTTATCGCGGGGCTCTGCAAGTTCCAGCCCGGCGGGATTGACCATGCCTACACCTATGGCTACCTGATGACCCAGCTCAGGCGCGGCGATCCCCGAAAGGTGATCCTCGGCTTCTACGGCATGCTGGCATACGGGATGACCAGGGATACTTATTCGGCGGTCGAGTGCACGAAGATCGTGACCGGCGAGAATGCCTGGACACTGCCGCATCTCTACTCCGCGACTCAGCAGCTTCGACTGCTGCGGAACATGATCCTCCGCGAGGACGGCGATAGTCTCCGAATCGGGGAGGCGATCCCGAGGGCATGGCTCGAAAATGGGAAGAAGATACAGGTTCAGGGCGCGCCGACGAGGTTCGGCGATGTGTCGTTCACGATCTCGGCGGAGAAGAATAAGATAAGCGTTCGGATCACGCCGCCGAGCCGGAGCGCTCCGAAGCGGATACTCATCACGCTCCGACATCCGAAGTTCGCGGCGATCGGGACGGTCCTCGTGAACGGGAAGCCCTGGAGACGTTTCTCAGGCGAGACGATCGAGTTGGACGGCTTCCGCAAGCCGGTTCGGGTCGAGGTACTGTACGACTGAAAAGGGGGTCTCGGCTATGGATGTTGGGTTGGGTTGGCTGGGTGTAATAGTTGGTCTTGCAGGCTGCATGGCGACATATGCCATGTCCGGCGGGCCGCGGGTCGAAGTCGCCGACGAGGGCGTTATCACCAAACGCACACGGATGGCGGCCGGTCTCACGATGATTCTCACTATCATCGTTTGGGCGATCGCCATGCAGACGCGCGCTCCGTTCTCGCCGGGTCAGCGGCTGGGATACGGTTTTGCGCTCGGCGGCATTCTGGGCGCGGCGGCCATCAACCTCTCGTGGATGCTCGGGCTGCGGAGCATGGGCGATGCTTCCGAACGGCGGAAGCTGCTCACGTCCTTGTCAATGGCGTTCTTCGCGCTGCTCGGCGCTTCACTGACCTACTCGCTCTTCCACGACTACCCTCAGCCCGCGCTGATCGGGTTCTCCATCGGCGCGGCAATGGCGGCTATCCTGGGCCACTACGCGCAGGATTCGGAGTCAGCGCCGGGATCGCATATGGAGATCTGGGCGATCGTCGCCATCACCATCGTGGCGGGCACCATGCTCGCGGTCGAGCATTTCGATCAGACCGTTCAGCGCAACTGGTGGGCGCTTCCGATTCTGATGACGACCAGCGTCCTGGTGTCGAGCTTCATCGGCGCGGAGCTGATCGGCGTCGGGAAACGCATCCTCGGCTTCCTGATCGCGCCCGTGCTGATCCTGGGGTTGAGCGCCATCTACTCATGGCGGCTCATCGGCGACTGGGCGCTCCTCGGGGTCGCCGCGGTCGGAATCGCGATCGTGGCGATCGTTGCGTGGCTCGCCTCGAAGCTCGGTCAGAGTGATGATAACTCCGGCGCGCTGGATGTCGGCTCGGTCTGCGTACTGCTGGTGGTCGCGTTCATCGTGGCTGCCGTCAAGCTCTGGGTGGGACTGGGAATCGCGATCGGTCTCCTCGCAGGCCTGTCTATCGCGATCCTGGCATCGGGAGCGCCCGCGCGGGTACTCCGGAGCGTGCTCTCTCTCGGACTGGTGATCCTGCTCTTCCGGCTCTTCATCGAGGTCTACCGGAGCGATCTGGGGAGCGAGGGCCTGAGAGTCCACTACACGTTCATCGGTGCGATGCTCGGGGCGCTTCTGCCGTTCATGTTCGTTTCCGCGCTCGCGAGGCTGAAATCCCGGGCGGCGGGCGACACGCGGATGATACTGAGCGTCGGGCTGATCGGCCTGATCTCCGCCGCGACGCCTCTGCTCCTCTGCTTGATCTGGGGCATGAAGGCGGCTCTCGGTTTTCTGTTCGGACTCCCGGTGGCATTGGCGTTCATGCTCTTGGCGAAGTTGTCCGCCGACCGCGAGCAGCCCATCTTCGGAGCGTATTCAATCGCGCTCCTCGCGATTGGCGCGGAGTTGGCGGCGATCCAGTTCGTCGGCCCGCTCATGGGACTTGAGCTTACTCGCGCAATCCGTATCGCCATTCTCGGCGGAGTGGTCGTCATCGCCGCGGTCTGGACCGCGCTCTCCGCGCGCAGGGCGGCGTGAGGAGGCATGAGATGAACAGGAAACTGGGAATCGCCCTTTCGGTTGCCATCCTCGCAGCGGGGGCACTCCTCGCCTACGTTATCGGCGCGGAGCCGCCGGTCGGAACGCTCAAAGGCCATGTCGTCGCTCAGGAGACGGGGAATCCGCTCGTCGCGGACGTCAACCTCACCTCGATCCGGCTGCACGACGGCAGGGAGATACATCGCCACGCGGAGTCCGCGAAGGACGGGAGTTTCAGCTTCCCCAATCTCCCCGCCGATACATACAAGCTCGAGATCAGCAGTGCGGCCCACTCGATGCAGCCGACCAGGGTCGCCATCGAGGAAGGGAAGACGAAGACCATCGAGGTGGAGCTTGCTCCATCCGCGCCGTATCTCAATCTTTACATCCACCAGCACGTCTTCACGCCCGACGAGAAGCCCCAGATCACGTGCGAGGGCTTTCTCGACTCAGATTCGCTCGCGGTCAAACTCTACAAGGTTGACACGGAGGCTTTTCTGGTCTCCTCGGCGGCGGATCTCCAGCGTCTCCTGGGGATCAGGTCGTACTACGGCGAAGGGGGCAGGGAGTCGTCCGTGAACCTGGACGCCAAGCCCTCCCTCGCGCTCAAGGAATCCATCTACGCCTCCATCACCACGCGCGATATCGAGGGTGTCTTCAACCAGCGGATTGACCTGCCGATTCTCCCGGCGGGGCTTTACGTCGCGTCCGTGAACGCGGGCGGGGTCCAGAAGCTCGGATGGATCATGGTCACGTCGCTCGGCCTCGTCACGAAGACCGCCGGGACGGAGACGCTCGCGTACACCGTGGACCTCAAGACCGGGAAGCCGGTTTCCGCCGACGTGAGCGCCTACACCGGATCCGCCGAAGTCGCGTCCGGGAAGAGCGATGAGCGCGGGCTGGTGGACCTCCATGTGCCCGCGCAGTCGGACCGCTGTCTGGTTGTCGCGCGGAGGGGCGATTCAGTCGCGTTTGTGTCTTCCTGGATTTCGAGCACGGCGGAGTCGAAGAACGTCTTCTATGTCTACACTGATAGGCCCGTCTACCGGCCCGGTCAGAAGGTCCACTTCAAGGGGATCGTGCGGCGCGCGAAGCCCGGGGGATACTCCGTTCCCGGCCCGACGCCGATCACGGTCGAGGTCCGCGATTCGAGCGACACGCTGATCTATAGGACGCAGACCCGAACCGACCGGTTCGCCTCGTATCACGGGAGCTTCGATCTGAACCCCGAGACGGCGACCGGCTTCTACACGATCAGCTCGAGCGTCGGAGGTCGGGGCGGAGGCGAGGGAACGACCTTCCAGGTCGCGGCGTATCAGAAGCCCGAGTTCAGCGTGAAGATCACATTCCCGAGGAAGCGCTACGTCCGGGGCGAGATCGTCCGCGCGAAGCTCTCGGCGAACTACTACTTCGGCGCGCCGGTGGCCGATGCGAAGGTGACTTACCTCATCCGAAGGTCCACATACTGGCCGTTCTACGGCGAAGAGGATTATTACCCGGAAGGCGAATACGAGGACTACGGTGGGTACGGCGACGCCGTCGCTGAGGGTCAGGTGAAAACCGATCGGAACGGCGAGGCGACTATCGAGTTCGCGGCGAACTGGCCCCAGCCCGAGAAGGAGTATGACTGGGACAGCGATCAGGAGTTCGGCGTCGAGGCGTCCGTGATGGATAAGAGCGACCGCGAGGCGAGCGGGGACGCGTCGGTCGTCGTGACGCGCGGGGAGTTCGCGCTCGAAGTCACTCCCGATCGTTGGGTCGTCACGCCGGGACAGCCGATCAAGGTCTCCATCAAGGCGATGGACTACGATAAGAAGCCCATTCGCGGCCGGAAGCTGGAGGTCATCGCAGGGCGACAACTCTGGACGAATGACGAGAGCAGATTCGATAAGCTCGGCGGGGGCGAGGTCATCACGGATGACGCGGGCCGCGCGTCATGGCAGTTCAAGCCGGGCAAGGCGGGCGACATCCGAATCATCGTGAAGGGCCGTGACGGTCGCGGCAATCGGATCATCACAACGGCATACGTCTGGGTTTACGGAGGCGCCTATGCCTGGGATGAGGGCGTCCGGTTCGCGGACCTGCAGATCGTCACGGACAAGAAGGTCTACAATCCCGGCGACACGGCGAAGGTCCTGATCAACACGAACAAGCCGGGCGCGACCGCGCTCGTCACCGTGGAGGGCGACCGCGTCTACGACCGCCGAACCGTGCCGCTGAAGACTCAGTCCACCGCGGTCGAGATTCCGGTCAAGTCGGAATACGCGCCGAACTTCTACGTCTCCGTCTGCTTCGTGAAGGACAAGGAGTTCACGAGCCAGGAATCGAACGTGCGGGTCTCGATCAAGTCGCGGGAGCTGAGGATCGCGATTCAGCCGGGCAAGAAGCAGTACAAGCCGAATGAGTTCGCGACGTACAAGATCAAGGCCGTGGACTCGAAGGGCAGGCCCGCTCGCGCGCAGCTTTCCATCGGCGTCGTGGACGAGGCGATCTATGCCATCGCCGAGGATCGGACCCAGCCGATCCTGGACTTCTTCTACAGTCGCAAGTCGAACGAGGTCTCCACGCAGTTTTCGTTCCCGCGCATATACCTGAGCGACCCGGACAAGGCCCAACGTTCCCTCGCGAAGCGGGAACTTCAGAACATCCGCATCAGGAAGCGGTTCCTCGACACGGCGTACTGGAATCCATCGGTGCTCACGGACTCGAAAGGCGAGGCGACCGTGAGCTTCCGATTGCCGGATAACCTGACCACCTGGCGGGCGACCGTCCGCGGCATCACGCTCGACACGACCTGCGGAGATGCGAAGAACACAGTGATCGCGCGCCAGGACTTCCTCGTGCGCCTGGAGATTCCGAGGTTCCTCGTCCAGACCGACGAGGCGGCCGTCTCCGCTGTCATCCACAACTACACGGGGCAGGACCAGAGCGTGAATGTGGCTCTGGAGTCGCCCGGCGTCGAGATTCGGGGCCGCGCGGACCGGAAAGCCTCCGTGCCGAGCGGGGGCGCGGTCCGGTGCGACTGGACGATTCGCGCGCCGAATCCAGGATCATTCGTGATCACCGTTCGCGCGGGGAACAAGTCGGTCGGCGATGCGATGCAGCTCGAAATCCCGGTCGCTCCGCACGGGGTCGAACGGCAAACGATGACTGCGGGCGCGATCTCCGGCACGGGCACGGCGACCTCGAACGTCGAGGTCAGGAGCGATGCCGTTCCCGGCGTCACGAAGCTGAGGATCAGGCTCGCCCCGTCGCTCGCGGCGGCGATGCTCGGCTCGCTCGACTATCTCGCTCAGTATCCATACGGCTGCACCGAGCAGACGACCAGCTCGTTCCTCCCGGACGTGATTCTCTCGCGCTCGCTCAAGGCCATGGGGGCGAGCAATCCCGACCTGGAGAAGCAGCTTCCCGACATGGTGACGAAGGGGCTTTTCCGCCTGTATCGGTTCCAGCTCAACGACGGCGGATGGTCCTGGTGCGAATACGGCGAGGCCGACCCGTGGATGACCGCATACGTCCTCTATGGGCTGATCCAGGCCCGGAACGCGGGCTTCGACGTGAACGAGAGCATTGTCTCCAAGGGGTTCACGAAGCTCGCGGAACTCGCGTCGAAGCCGAACCTGAACCCGAATACGAGAGCCTATCTGTATTATGTCCTCGCGCTCACGATGAACGTGACCGTCGAGAGGCTGGACGACCTCGCGCGGCAGAACTTGAATGCCCAGTCCATCGCGCTTCTCACGCTCAGCTACGCGGAGATCCGCACAGCGGACAAGGCGAATGCGTCTCTCCAGCGACTCTACGACCGCGCGTCCATCGAGCCGGGCCGGATTCACTGGACCGTGCGCAATTCCCTCGAAGGAGACGACATCGAGGCGACGGCGCTCGGCCTCCAGGCGACTCTCAAGCTCAATCCGAACGATCCCCGCGCGATTCAGATCGTGCGCTGGCTCATGGAGCAGCGGCGGGCGAACTACTGGTACTCCACGCGCGATACCGCGATGGTGCTCTACGCGATGTCGGAGTTCGTGAAGGTCACGAAGGAGCTTACGCCGGACTTCACCGCGGTCGTGCTCGTGAACGGGAAGCCGGTCGCGGCGAGGCGGTTCACGAGGCCCTCGATCTTCGAGCCGGAGTATGAGGTCGCCGTGACGCGCGATCTCCGCAAGGGGCGAAACAGCCTGCAGATTCGCAAGACCGGCGTCGGAAACCTCTACTTCACGACCGAGCTGACCCAGTACCTCGCGAGGGACCTGAAGCCGATCACGCTCACTGGCGCGGGGATTACGATCACGAGGCAGTACTACCGGCTGCCGAGCAGGTACGCCGAATACTCGTCCGTGAAGGAGCTCGGCCGCCCGATCTCGGGATGCCGCGTCGGGGACGTCGTCCTCGTCCGGCTCACGGTGGACTGCTCTCGGCGCGTGGATCGTGCGATGATCGAGGACATGATCCCGGCCGGATGCGAGATCATTGATCGCGGCCAGGTTGATCCCTGGGAATGGCGCTGGTGGTGGGGCGGCCAGGACGTTCGCGACGACAGGATTTCGTTCTACGCGGACACCCTGGATCCCGGGCAGCACGTGATTGACTATCAGATTCGCGCGGGGTTCGCGGGATCCTATCACGCGCTTCCGGCGCAGGTCTTCGCGATGTACAGGCCGGAGATGCGGGCTTCCACGCCCGAGGCGGAGTTCGGAATCAGATGAAGGGGCGCATATTCGCGGTCGGAATCTGCATCGCGCTTGTGGCGGGGCTCGGCGTGTGGGCGGCTCTCTCGCCGAGTCCCGAGCGCCCGATCGCGTCATACGTGACGACTCTCCGCGGGAGGACCGAATCCCAGATATTCAACGTCCGGCTCGCCGCGCGGAAGATCAATGGGATGAGTCTCCAACCGGGGCAGACGTTCTCGTTCCTGAAGGCGGTCGGGCCGTGGACGGCGGATATGGGCTATGAGAAAGCGCCGGTCAGCTACGACGGCGAGCTGGTCCGAAGCTGGGGTGGGGGAGTCTGCCAGCTTTCGAGCACGCTGTATAATGCCGCGCTGCTCGCCGGGCTGGAGATCGTGGAGCGGCATCGGCATCACTGGCCCGCGAGGTACGCGCCGCTCGGACGCGATGCGGCCGTCGCGTATTACGACATTGACCTCAGGTTCCGCAACTCGCTGCCCGCGCCCGTGCGGATCGTCGCCGAGATCGAGGGCGAGAACCTCGTGATTCGGATGCTCTCCGGCGTCCGGCCCGAGGGCACGGTGCGGATCGAGTCCGAGATGAGATCGGTGAGCCGCCCGAACGAGGTGATCCAGGATCGCGCGGCGGGCGGCTCGGCCCGATGGAAGCTGATCAATCGCGGGCATCCGGGCTTCTACGTCGTGACCTACCGGACCCTCGTCACGCCCGCCGGCGCGCGCAGGGAACTCGTCTCCGAGGACCGCTACCCGCCCATGAACCGCATCATGCGCCTGGTAGGAGAGTGAAACTCGACCGGCCGGGGGGTTTGCTTATGATGGGAGAGGAATGCAGTATGCATACGATGATTCAGGTGCTGGTCTTCATGCTGCTTGCCTGCTCGGTACGAGCGGAGATGAGTGTGGAATGGGTGCGCGGGCCCGACCTGCCGAGCGCCAGGGACAACC
>Ga0315284_10012342_pt1 | contig 12164 bp, 10 predicted proteins | sample YL17G09_16_MG_FD_203696 | JGI IMG/M metagenome (GOLD analysis project Ga0315284, IMG submission 203696) | Sediment microbial communities from Yellowstone Lake, YNP, Wyoming, USA - YL17G09_16 | ecosystem: Environmental > Aquatic > Freshwater > Lake > Sediment | place: USA: Wyoming | collected...
ATGACGAACTGGAGGCGCTCGATCATGCACTTGGTCAACGAATCCCCATCGGCGGTCGACTTCATCTTCGAACTCCTTCGCTGTCCAGCCGGACGCCCACAAGACGCCCTTCCATTCTTTTTCAAACTCCGCATCCGTCATCAGTCCGTCTGCTAACCTCTGCGTCAGTTCATCTTGGAGTGAAGAGATGTCATCGTATGTCATCGACCGCCCGCCTACGGGCGGGTGCAGAGGCATGTTCCTTCGGACAGAAATGACGTGTTCCCTGATCACGTACCTGAGCAGTGCATTCGCCTTCACTAGCTTAAATAGCAACGACCCCCGAAATTGGAGGTCATTGGTTTCAGGTGATGTGAGAACTTCGAAGCGAAGGCGCCTGATTTAGATTTTGTCAGAGTCTCTTTGCGTCTTGCAAAATTCTACGAATTGCATCTAAAGTGTCAGTATCATTTGCATCAAAATGATCATCATTCATTGCACTAATAATTCTGCGCAAAATAGCAGAATCATCCTTATGTGGATTATCCTTATGTGGATTATGAGTTTTCCTCATATCATTGAGTTCACTTTTGTGAGACTTGTCAGGCTTTGCAAAATGCCCACCTTGTGAAAGCTCTTCTCGGATGATCGCCTGTAACTGTGATTTTCGTAGTTTCATTTTCTCACCACGTTCCGTTCAATTCATCCATGATGTCTTGTATGATGACAGCGACTACGTTTTCGGCCTGTAAAACGCTGTGTTCAAGCTCTTTCAGTTCTTCTTCCTCCTCTTCACACAGCATGCGTGCCTGATTGAGCAATTCATCAGCCTCCTGAAGCAATGAGAGAAGCTTATCTCGACCAGTGGGTTCTTGGCCTGTCTCCATTTCTTCTGCCTCGATGACGGGTTCAGGTGATCCTGCGGGCCTGTGTTGGATCGCTTCTGCGATGACGCTGCGAAGTTGCTTTTGTGTTAGCTTCATGAGTGTTAAGTATTGCGCACCAAGTGTAGTGAAGCACTTCCTCTCACAGGTGGAGGGCACGTACACGCTGCCTTTCCTTCGATGAGATCCCAGACGTTGATGTCAGGATCAGAACGAGGACAGTCGGAGTCGTGCTTTTTGTACTTTGGACGCTTTTTCATAATGGCATCACATATACGTTATTGGGACACCCGTAAATACGAAATGCATTTCTCTGCTTAGCAACTTCTTTTTCCGAAATGCCATTTTTTGAATCAGCTCGAATGCTAAAGCGATCAACACGTTGAGATCCAATCACCCACCAAAATCGATTCGGCGTAACACCAATCTTTTCATAACCAACTTTTTCATACGACTTTCCGGTGCCATGACGTAAATCAACATACGTCAAAATACGAACATACCCATTTTGTTTTGCCCAACTTACTGCATGTTTTGTCAGACGTCCAAGGGCACCTGGAATTGATGTGTTTAGCAATGAACAAGACCTTGCAAGTTCAATTGAGCCTTGATATTTCTTTCTCACGTTCATTCCTAGTGCTCGCAAAGAGATCGCAGCGACAAGAACGCCTGACACATCAAATAATCCCCACGAGATCTTCGCTTTTACATCACCATCAATGTGATTTTTTACAAAAAACTCTCGCCGCGTTTTCGTGTCCAGTTCTTGAATTTTACATTTTCGAGCGCCCGTGACATGTGAACACTGACCTAATCTGCTTCGAACCATTGATTCAATGATTGGACGCTTATCGCGCCATTCATCAGAAAAAATATGCATTAGTGTGACACCTTTTTCACTGCAATTTTTTGTCTTATTTGAATGAAAATCTTTTGTTTTGAATTCAGAACTATGATGTTTCAATCCGTTAAATTCAATTCCAAACATCTGTTCTGGCACGAACACATCAATTTGATGAGGTGAAATAACATCATATGTTCCTGAATCGACTTGCTCAGTCGGCAACAAAGATTTCACAAATTCAAAAACTTGAAGCTCTGGGTATGATGTTGAATTCTTTGGATGACAAATGAAACACACTGGCGTTTCTTCAAGCATTGCAAGACTTTTTGTTACTTCGCTATCACATGTTTTGCAACGAAACGTCAATCTTCTTACACGACGACCCGTATATTCTTCCAAGGGAGTCACAAGTTCAAAATCGTCATCATGAATAGAAAAACGTTTGACTAATTCGTTAAGTTTGATTCGATTTCCAGCATCGGGTGAATTATATCGTTCAGACATTTTACGTGCTGCTTCAGCAATTCGAACATCTGTTTCTTTTGTTAGACCATCTGTCCAACTTTTAATTCTTCCAGATGCATAACTTTCTATGTGCGTCTTTGATGCCTGAAGGAGCGAAGGATGATCATCCTTCGTATGACCCAATTGCCACTTCTTGTATTTTCCAGACGTATAGCCATCACGAAGTGTCTTTGACGTTTTTTTCGCCATCTCTGCAATCATCTCGTTTGTTTGAGCAGTTTGTCCATCATTCCAAACTTTCATATTGCCAGATTTGTACGCTTCAGTCCTATTTTTTGCCAATTGTTTTGCAACAACGGGATCTCCAAATGCAGTGTACACTCGGGCATTATGTCCTCGAGCATACTTTGACGTAAAACCCTTCTTCCATCCCGCCCAAGGAAGTCTTATTTGACATTCATTCGAACAGTTACACGTTGGATGTTGTTTCCCGTCAAGGTATAATTCAATATTGTCTTTTTCACCACTGATTCCATGAATATCAGCAAGATGATCAAGGAATTTCGCCTCTTGTCCAAAGTCAAATTCACATTTCGGACACTTTACACGACTGTAGGCCATGATATATCATACCACGACCTACAAAGTTGTATAACCCTGTTTGGATTATTGTTTCAAACTAGAATTGGACGCTTTTTCATTTTGCTGCGTGCTCACAATCATGGCACTTTTCACAGAGGACGATACCTGAGATGTCATTCTGGACATGGTAGTTGGCGACCCATTTGGCATATGCCTGGTGCGTTGCGAAGTCTTCGGTGACGTCGCCCAACATTTCGCGGGCCTTCTGCAAGATCTGGGCGAACCTCTCTTTGTCATGGTGAACGCAGAGATCGCTCTTCGAGCCGCAACTTTGACAGGTGAAGCCTGACGCTAACAACTTCGGGTACGTCCACACGTTGAACACGTAGGAACGAGAGAGTGATTGGACGGAGGAGACGCCGCCTCTCCATTGAGAGTGCTCTTTACCATAAAGAGTTCTAATTGTTCCATTGAGTCGATCTGCTGTCATCTTTTCTGAACGAGCTTTTCGTTCAAGTGGATTTGACATGATCGTAACACGTCCTTTGTCTCCATAAGCTTCAATACGTTCGTCAGTTTCTTTTGTTTCACCTTTGTTCCATGCGACCCATTCACCTGCTACGATCTGTTCACGACGTTTGTCTTGACTCTTCGCTAGTGCAGTCTTATTGTGTCCCCAATTGTTGTTGACACGAGATTGATGACCACGAATGAATTCGACATATCCTCTGTCATAATCGTAGTACTTGGGAGTCCCATTACAACCGCACTTACACGTTGGTACGACACCATTATATCGCTCTTCAACAAGTTTTAGTCGCATGATCTCAGCGAATTGTTGTGATGTGCCGTGTTTATTTCGAAAGTGAAGAGAAACAGCGGTGTAACTCTTGAAGACTACATTACAAGTAGGACATTGCATAAATTAACAATACAATACGACAATGCTATGTGCATAATTTACAGATTAAACAAAGAAAGGCCAAAAAGGCCTTTCTTTTCAAGCAAATAGCTTGTCGAATCGCAATCTCAAAATTGTAAAACCGCGTTATCAAATCTAAGAGTTAATGAAATCTCCGCAGGGGTCCCATCTTCATAGGTTAACTCACCGAAGTTTGCTTCGGTGATAAAGGCACCCTTTATATCCCAAAGCTCGATCACGGTCCCGACCGGGTCCAAGAGCTTGAGCTGTGTGTCGCGCTTGTAAAAGTCTGCATAGCCTGCTCGACCTGAGACTGACTCAAAGTGCGTGCGGACCCATTCCATGACCTGTTGGGCGCCTGAAGGTGCGATCGGATCGTGCAGTGTGATTGCGATCGTTCCGAAAGATGTCTTTCCTGCGATGTAACGCCTGCTGTTGATGAATGGAATCTCGACCTCTTCAGTCGTGATCGTCGGTCGTGCGACAGTCTTAATGATGTAGGCATCAATGCCTTCGATCATGAGGACCCATCGATTTTTTTTCTTGGGCTCAAACTTATTCGGTAGCATTGAAGTAACATCAAGCGTTTCTGCTGGCATATGTTTGTTCCTTTAAATCAGTCTGTGTAGTACGATGTATAACTATCGTGCTTTTGAAAAACATTACTGAATTAAATTCATAACTCAAAAAGAACACCTAGTCAATCATAAGATAAGATAGATATCTATCTATATGAGTGCAATAAAAGGCAAGCAACTTGAAACAATGACGTGTCCGATGTGTTCTTCCTTCTCATCTAAAAGGATCACAAACGTTGAAAAACATCTAAAAATAGTTCATAACTCATCGCTTAAAGACGAATACGATAAAAAGTTTGGTGCAGCAACATGTGCATGTGGATGCAAAAAAGAACCCAACTGGACAAGTTGGAAGTTAGGTTATTGTAAATTTATTGTTGGGCACAATGCAAGCATACATTGCGGTGCATATACACCCGAAGAAGAAGCAAAGCTTTCTCTATCAAGAGGTTCAAACTGGCGTGGGAAACCGGGCGCGTGGCTTGGAAAAACAAAAGAAACAGATGAGAAGACGAAAAAGCGAGCTGACGCCACAGCGTTGGGAAGACAACGCGCACTCGATGAAGGCAAGATAACGATTTGGTCGAAGGGAAAGACAAAAGAGACTGACCCGCGTGTTGCTGCATTTGCAAAACAGATCAAAGATGACTTTTCCTCCGGAGATCGAGTTGCATGGTCTGCAGGTCTCAGCGAAAAGTCAGATGACCGGATCAAGAAAAAAAATGATGCATTGCGACAAAAGTATGCAAACGGTGAACTGACATCGTGGCATAAAGGAAAGACTGCAAAAGACGATGATCGCTTGTCAAAAGCATGGTTATTAAGAAATCCCGTGAAAGAATATGCAAACACAAGATGGTCTGACGAAGAAATAAAGAACCATCTTCAAAACAACATTCAGCTAGCACTTGAAAGGATAGAAGGATACAGAAATGACAGAAAGCCCGCATTACATGTAAGATGTCGAAGTTGTGGATGGGAAGCAAAAGTTGCATACGTCTTTGCAAAAGTCGATCGTTGCCCAACATGTCAACCCGTTGGTTCGAGCGGTCAACACCAGATCGCCAACTGGATCGAATCTTTTGGAATAAAAACGGGCAGAAATGTCAAAGGAATTATAGGCAGACAAGAGCTCGATGTTCTTGTTCCAGCACACAAGTTTGCAGTAGAATTTAATGGTCTTTATTATCACAATGAACAAGCAGGAAAAGACAAAAATTTTCATCAAAACAAGACAAACAAGTGTAAAGAACTTGGCATATCATTATTTCATGTATTTGAAGATGAATGGCTTCACAAGCAGGACATCGTCAAGTCAATGCTGTTGCATCGTTTTGGACGCACGCCCAGCAGGATTTTTGCTCGTAAATGTACTATTGTTCAGCTTTCATCAGACGAACGGAAGCGTTTTTTTTCAACAAATCATATTGATGGAGATGTTGTTGCGCTCGCTACATACGCACTCAAACACAATGATGAAATTGTCATAGCGTTGAGCATACGTAAAAAATTTCATGGAAAGAAAAACAATCATTCAACATACGAAGTTGCAAGATGTTGCAACAAGACGTTCACAAACGTCGTCGGTGGCGTGTCGAGGCTCGTCACTCAAGCAATAAAATTTGTGGTTGCTAAGAATGGCAAAGAGCTTGTGACATACGTTGACACACGTTTTGGAGGTAACGGAAAGGGATACGCTGACGCAGGATTTAAACTTTCTGAAACAACAGAACCGAGATTTTGGTGGACAGACAATCACAAACGTTTCAACCGTCTTAAATTCAAAGCAAACAAACCTGCGGGTCTTACTGAGGCACAAGTCGCTGAGGCAGCGGGCGTTGCAAAGATATGGGGCTGCAAAAACTTGACCTACAAAATCAAACTTGTTCAGTCGGTGGGTTCGAGCGACGTTCCAAGCGCAGACTCGAGCGCAGAAAGAACGCCGTCTTGATCAGTGACTGTCCCCAAAGTTCCGCTGTAGAAGACGACTTTGTTGTCGGGCGGAAAGATCCAACCGCCTTCGTAATCGTGTTTGTCTGCGCCCCGCGTAAGCTTTCCATGACCTGAACGCCCAATGATCAGATCACCAGTTTTTGTGTTCAACGCAAATGACAATTGAGGCATCCTACTGAGCCTGACGCCTTGCAATTCAGGTGAAACAGAGATCTTATAGTCACCCTGAAGTGCTTCTCGCATGACATGTTCTGACTTTTGAGAACCCTTTGCAGCCATGGCTTTCAATTGTCGAACGTACTTGCGAAATTCTGCTAGACCATTGAACATGTCACTGTATATGCCAGCGACGATTGCCTTTGCCTGACCTTCGGGCGCCAATTCATGGACCTGTTCAACTTTCTTTGTCGTGTTGTACATGTCATTTATGACATCGTCTAATGCGGTGCCAAAATCATTTCCACCGTTCGCTTGTTCGAGTGCCTCACGTATCAGGCGTCTGAGCTGTCCAATGTTAGTGCGCATTGCGTTCAGCGCTTCGGTCGACGAACGCCCGATGGTTCACTTCCACGGAGGTCTTTTGTTCCGTCTGCGTAGTAACCATCCTCATCAGCTTCACCCTCACCGGGTTCTTCACTGTTGTTACGCTTCCAGTTTTTGATCGCGAAATCGACATCAGCATTCATGCCAGCTAACTTCTCTTCGATCATTGCAACGGCGTTTGAATTGACGGGGGCGTCCGGGGTATCTAAGATATGATGGAGCTGATCTTGCACAGCTCCTCCCAATCTCGCATACGCCCTTGCAAACCTCAACATGTCAAAAGCACTGACTGCATACGTGCCTTCAGACACACGCCTTGATTGCCCAGCCTCTTTGAGCCCTCTCTTGGTCCCCCGTTTGACACGAGAAATCTCTTCTTTAATGAGATGCTGTAACTGGTCTTGGCTTAATTTGACCGTTTTCATGAATCAACTTTCAGTTAAGTTCAAGTTGCGAGCGAGATTGCGTTGCTGACTACGAAGTCCAAAGAAACGTATTCGATCGTCTTGGTCGGCTGGACGAAGATCTTACCACGAATAGTGTTGTTCTCGATGTCCTGCTGAGACGTTGTCGAAGAATCAATGATGACCTTGAACCTCTCAAGGCCGGCAAGCGCCTGGATCCTCTGGAGGCGTGGTGTCACTGCAGCTGAGAACCTCGCGAGGGTTGCGTCCCTGTTCGGCTCAAAGATGATGGTCTGAGAGATCTCCCTGACCTGACGACGAAGCTCGATGAGCAAGCGCCTGACGTTGACGCGGTCGAGTGCTGATGCAGATGCCTGCAATGTCTTCTGACCCCAGACAACGACTCCTCCTTTTGGTGAAGTTCCAGACGTTGCATTTCCGACGAATGCGACTAACGGGTTGACGTTGACATCGTACAGGTCGTCCATGTTTGTCTTTGACAACTTGACTCGTGCTTCTTGGACAGTCGACAATGCACCGCGGGTGAAGCCTGCAGGTGCAAACCATGGGTGTCCGATAGCATCATTGAGTGCTAGAGCTCCCAAGACTGCGACCGTTGGAGGACACACGACATTTGTCTTCGTGTTCACGTCTGTGATGACGACGTCTGGGAAGTACGCTGCACCGAAGCTTGAGTTCAATGCTCGGTTCCTGACAGTCTGGACGATCTGTTGGACAGAGGGCAACTGAGTGTCGAGCGTGATCGCTGCACCGGTGTTGTCGAGCTGTTCGATGTCCATCAAGAAGAGCGCATCGAAGCGTTCCTCGACTGCATTGATTCCTGCGTTAGTGATGATCGGATGCCTGATACCCGGGATTGCAAGGAGCTGAATGTCAACGTTCACGACGTTCTTCATGACATCAAGAGCCTTCATGTATGCCCTTGTATTTGGTCCCTGGTCGCGAGATCGTGTCGCAGAGTTCATGTCTGCAACGACTGCATTGTTGTTGATCTCTGATTCATCCTTATCAAAGATATTGACGCCATCAAAGCCGCCCTGCATCGGCAAGGTGAACTTGAGGTAACGCCTGTTTGCCTGCGTGAAGTCGTCTGCCTTGACACGGCGTGTCTTGCCAGTTGCATCAACTGGGATGTTTCCGCCGCGGACATACGATGCAGTAACCCACTGTGCGGGATCTGCAAGGCCGTTTGAGGCAGTCGTGACTTGAATGTTCTCCAATGTGAATGCATTCAAGCAGAACCTATCAGCGTCAATGACGCCGTTCTGCGCAGTGTCGACTGCACCTGGGTTATTTCCAACTGAGAAGTTCATGTTCGCAGTCGAGAAATTTGGATAGTACTTTGCGAACGCCTTCAATGAAGGATTCTGAAGCGTTGAAACGTTAGGCGTTGCAAGGCTTGTGATGTGTTCGAATTGAGTGCCCCAATAGAAGAGAGGATTGACAAGCTTCTTTGTTCCGGAACCGATCGTCAGATCTGTCCTCATCGGAAGAGGAGGAGTGATCGCACGTTTGAGGACCAAGCTCGATGTGAGTTGACCTGAAGACGTGATCGCCATGGGCATTGAACCAGACGTCACAAGGTGATCAATTCCGCGGAAGCCGAAAGGCAATGCCGTCGGATCGACAGTCGATTGATCGACATCAGTTGCGACTTCGACTCGAACGAGGTTCGACTTGTTAGGATAGTTTCCTTCGATCGTGACCTTCTGGGCAGACTCAGTTCGATCAAAGTCGAAATAGATGTGTGCATCTCCGATGACCTTTGCAACGTACCTGTCATTGCTGGGATCGAGTGAGAGAGCCCTCCATTGTTCGAGGGGCTTCAAGTTTCCGTCTTGATCGTTCCAGTCACGTAGGACAACATCGAACGTTCCGTACTTGTACGATAGGTCTGTCGATGGTGCAATATTTTCGACTGACACCTTGTATGTCGTTGAAATTCCTGCGCCGGCATCGAGCGCAATCAACCTGAAGAGGTTGCTTGGACTTCCACCAAACTTTTGCGACATGATCCAAGGAGACTGAGCATGCGTGAATCGATCAGTGAAGCTCTCATAGTTTGGAATGTCAGATGCTCCGACATTTCGTGCCGTTGAACCGGTGAGCAAGAATGCTGCAACCTCTGCGCCTGACTTACCAGACGTAGCTGCGCCAGCACCGAGCGACGCCGAAATGAGACCAGAGCCCGTCACAACTGCGGTGACTGGGTGTACGTCCCAATAACTGTAGAGCACGTAACCAGCTTGCTGATACTTGAGCGGGTCCTTGTTCAGAACGTTTCCAAAGTAGTTTGGTGAAGTCAAGTCAAATGATGCAGTCAAGACGTTTGGATACAGAGGATCTAGGCCTCGATGACCGTTCAAAAGGAGGACGAAATCCTGCTTTGCAACACCACCGTCTAGAAGCACGACTGTTCCTACCATCATTCCGCTCGAGTTTGCATCCGTTGCACTCAACGTGGCTGCAGGTGCAGCAGAAGAGATGTTAGGCTCTGAGGAAGATGAAAGGCGCGGCAAAACTCCTGAAGCCGCCATGAGGACGCCTCGGATGATTGGAACAGCTGTGTCATACTTCACAGACGTGCCGTTGCTAATTCCTGGTGTGATGCTTCCTTGTCCTTGAATTCCTGCTGAACTGAAGACTGTTGAACCTGCTGATTCTGACATGAATGCGCCCAGGAAGTATGTTCTACCTTCGCGACCGCTCGTTCCAGAGACTGCATATGTATTTCCGCCAAGGGCATAACCTAGCGTGGAATTTGGTTGATTTTCGCCGACGGTGAAACCGCCCAAAGTCACAGATCCTGCGGCGGTGCCAGTCGTTGAACGCTGACGTCCATCACCGACTCCCAAAACCCTGAGGTACGTCAATGCGCTAGCATTTCGTAGCCATTCAGTCACTGCGATCGGTCCGAACTTCTTTCCGTCTGTCAGACCAAATTTCGCGTACCAGTCGCTCAATGTACCGACGGTGATTGGTACGAACGGCGTACCCTTCACTGAAGTTCCAATGATGCCTGCCGGGACACCGACAGGTTGCTTAGCGACCGGACCTGAGAGATCAATTTCTCTTGCAGTTACACCAGCTGATCCGAATTTTAGTGCGGCCATTACGTATCCTCTGTCAGGTAAGTATCAACCACAATACGCATCTTTCATGCAAGAATTAACTTCTATTCAGATGTTACGCTTTCATGACTTGTTTGATCAACGTATCGCCAATAAAATCCGCCAGACGACTTAGTTAAGCCTCGAGCACAATTCGAAATACTACCTTGACTAAGATTTAGCATCCTTGCTGCAGTTCGAGCAGACGGAAACATCAAAATAACATCACCTGATATCTTATCGAGCTGAAATATAGGCTTACAACGAGCTATTAACGCAGGCAATGTTGGATTATTCCAAGCTTTTTTCAATGAAGCGCTATGCTTTTCCTTTGTAGCTGGCTTATTTTGTGCAATCAATTGAGCTTCGCTATTTCGTTTTTTATTTTCTGGTTTATTTCTAGCGATTCTTGTTGCAATGAGATGACGTTCCTTAATGAGCGGATTTTGAAATGCCTTCTTTGTTCCTTCACTCGTTCTCTTTCGATGAAAATCTTTCATTTCATCTGACCAAACCGTCAGTCTACTGATCCCGCCATGGGTCATATTGTATCCGTTTTTATCAATCGTTGTCCCCAACTTGGCTATCCAGTGAATCTCTCGATCACCAATTTCATGTTCATGAACGTATGAACATTCTTCTAGCACTTCATGATCCCAAACGTCAAGACCATATTTTCTGATCGCTTTGTGAAAATAAAAATTTGAACCTAATCGTGCGTCTTTGCAATGTTGTTGCCATCGTTCATCAAGTGTAAATTTTGTATAACCAACATAGGCTTTTCCAGTAATTTTACACGTGTGTTTGTAAATGATGTGCATAAATCAATTCTACAACACTCAATCATCAAAGTCCAACTATTCTCAAGAACTGGTGTGTTGTTTCAAACACACGTAAGTAGTTGATTTATTTAGACAAAAGAGATTCCCGAATTTGTTATAATGAAGTCTATGCTTATGAATTCCACGACTCTCGTCGGAACAACGACAACTCGACCGTTCAATCGATTCAAATCGATGTCTTCTTGAGAGTTGTTTGTCTCATTCATGATGATCTGGAATGCTTCAACGCCTGCTTGGGCCTGAATCAGTCCCAATTTAAAGATCGCCTCAGCAACGAAACTATTCCTGACATCAGGCGTGTTCTGTTCGAACACAAGTTTATTTGCCACGCCGATGATGATCCTCTTGACTTCCAAGAGCAACCTTCGAACGTTGACACGATCGAGTGCTGACTTTGTGATCTGGAGGGTCTTCTGACCGTAGATTACGAATCCGAGACGTGGGAACGTTGCGATCGGATTGATCCTTGAATCGTACAACCTGTCCCTGTCGGAGACGTTGAGCCTTACGGCCACGTTGCTGACGAAGTCTAGAGCTGCACGATTGAATCCTGCAGGTGCAAACCATGGGTATGCAACGCGGTCATTGAATGCTAGAGCGCCCAAGGCCGCGACAGACGAAGGAACTTTCACCTTCCTCTTGTTTGTTGGGTCATCAATGAACACATCTGGGAAGTACGTTCCGACGTAGTTGTTATCGATCGCTCGCCCGTCGAACGTTGTTGCTGTCTGATCAATGCTCGGCTTTCCAGTCGAGTCATCATAGAGGCGCAGCGTTGAATCGTCGTACGTTGGAACGTCCATGACGTAGTATGCAAGGCCGTAATCACGGACTTTCTTTGCAGCGTAGTCAGTGATGAACGACTCTCGAATTCCTGGGATCGCCAAGATATTCGTATTCACGACCAAGGGATCTGTCATGATATCGACAGCCGTCGTGTATGACAGGACAGTGCTATTCGATTGTCCAGAACCATTCATGTTCGTCAACATGCCAGGAGAAACGTACGTTCCTTCTGCACCGCCACCGACATCGAA